>Ga0302326_10003389_pt1 | contig 37592 bp, 27 predicted proteins | sample Palsa_T0_3_FD_202264 | JGI IMG/M metagenome (GOLD analysis project Ga0302326, IMG submission 202264) | Peat permafrost microbial communities from Stordalen Mire near Abisko, Sweden - Palsa_T0_3 | ecosystem: Environmental > Terrestrial > Soil > Palsa > Peat permafrost | place: Sweden: Abisko... | reverse complement strand
CCGTGCCGCCGATGCATGCGAAGCCTGCGCAGCCGGTGCGGCAGCGTGTGCTGTCTCCGCCAGAGCCGCCCGCACTTGTTCCGCCGAAGGCTTCGGCTCGGCTGCCGTGTAGAACGCCTCATCCCAGGTAGTCTGCTGCGCGCTTGAAGCGGCTTCAATGCCGGCCAGCACATTCTCCGCGGCAGCCTGTGCTTCCAGGGCAGCTTTTGAGGCAGCCTCGGCAGCGCGCACAGCGGCGCGAGCCTCTTCAGCCATCAGCTCGTTGTAGCTGGGCGCCTTGGCATAGCGCGCGGCTACGCGTGCCGCGGCCTGCTGTGCGGCACGCGTGCCCGCGCCGTGCTGGACATCCGGATTCGCCTTCGGTTCGTTCGCCACTGCGTTCTTGCGTTCCTTGTGCTCCGCAATCCTGCGGTTCACTTCCTGCTTCCAGGAGAGCGTCTCCTCAGTCTTCTGTGCCGATTGTCTCAAAGCGACCTGTTCCCTTCCCGCGCGCAAGGTTCATGAATGCAAACCCGGCGCCGCCCTGCTGAACTGCGAAACCCGCGGTCCTGTGCAACGCGCACGCTGCACACAGGAGGGAAAAAGATGTCGCGGGGGAATTGAGGTGTTTCACGGACTGTAACATCCGTGACCGGCAAAATCAATCCGATTTTCACCTGCTGCCAGAGCTCGAAGTCGCACGTCCCAATCTCAGTGGCTTGCTTTTGCTATCCTGAGCCTTGGAACCGAAGCTGGGATGCGTCCTCGTTATTTAGTATGTATCACGCTGCTGGCCCTCTGTCACCTGCAAGTTAGGGGGCAGGCGTTGATTAATGCAGTACCCCAGCCCCAGCAATCGGCCAGCCCCGCTGCTTCCGCGTCCGATTCCCAGGTGCCGTCGTCCTCGTTACCGGACGATCCAGCGCTGCAGATGCTGCCCGTCGCCCAGCCCGAGCCGCAGCCGCTAGCCGGCGTTCCGGTCCGAGCCGACGCCGACGACCAAGGCTGGAAAGGCAATGTCTGGACCGGCACCGGCCGCGTCGAGTTTCACTACCGCGACTACGTTCTGCACGCCGACAAGGTGATCTACAACCAGGTCACAACCGAGGTGCAGGCCGAGGGACACATGCAGGTCCAGGGCGGCCCGAACGATGTGCTCATCAACGCCGATCACGGAGACATGCGCCTCAATATGCATACCGGGCGTTTTTTTCAGGTCAGCGGCTCGCAGGGAATTCGCAGCGCTGGCCGCACCGTGGTCTATTCCAACGCCAATCCATTTCTCTTTTCCGGCCGCGTCCTCATTCAGACCGGCGAAGGCAGCTACCGCCTCGTCGACGGCTCTATGACCAACTGCCGTCTGCCCAAGCCTGACTGGCGATTGATCTCCCGCCTCATCGAGCTCAACAACGGTGAAGCCTCCACCCGCAACACAGTCTTCAAGTTCGTGGGCATCCCGCTCTTTTACCTGCCTTACCTGCGCCATCCCATCGACGACACCGGCCGCGAAACCGGCTTCCTGATCCCCGTTCTCAGCAACTCAACCATCAAGGGATTCATCGTAGGCGAGCAGTTCTACTGGGTCATCAACCGCAGCATGGACATGATCGTAGGCTCGGAGTACTACTCCAAGCGCGGCTGGGCGCCCAACGGCGACTTCCGCTACAAAGGCGCGGGCCTTGACCACCTGACCGTCCGCTGGAATGCGCTGCTCGACCGCGGCGTGGAACAGGAGATTGGCAATACAATTCCCACGAATCCCGCGGCCATCGCCCAAAGCGCTACAACTCCGAAACCCTCCGACCTGATCCCCGGCCCCATCGGCGAGGAACTCGTAAACCAGGGCGGCGTGGACGTAGTCGCCCTGGGCCGCAAAGATCTATCTCCCGAAACTCGCGTTGCCGGCGTCGTCGAATTCCTCTCCAGCTACGTTTACCGCCTGGTCTTCAACGACAACTACTCGCAGGCCATCAGCTCTGAAGTCTCCAGCGATCTCTCCCTCACCCACTCCCACAACGGCTTCACCCCCTCCATCTCGCTCGACCGCTTTCAGACCTTCGCCAGCTCCACCAACGGCGACGAAGCGCGCATCCTCCATCTCCCCAACCTGCGTTACGATGTCGTCGACCGTCCCCTCGGCCCCTCGCCGCTTTACTGGAGCCTGGGCTCGTCGCTCGACTATCTCAGCCGCTCCGAGCCCCAGTTCCACGCCCGCAACGTCGGCCGCGTCGATTTCTACCCGCATCTCTCTTTGCCGCTCAACGCCGCCGGCTGGAGCATCGTTCCCGAAGTCGCCCTGCGCGACACCTTCTACACCGGCAGCCAGAACCCCGACCTTGCCGAAACAAATGGCGGCACGCCCACCATCAGCCACTCCGCGCTCAACCGCAGCGATGTCGAAGCCGACCTCGACATCCGCCCGCCCGCCCTGGAGCGCGACTACACTCTCACCGCTGCTAACCGTGAACTCCGCCACGTCATCGAACCCGAACTGACCTACCGCTATGTCGGCGGCATCGGCGTCCAAGCCCAGAACGTCCTGCTCGTCGACACCACAGACATCGCCACCAACACCAACGAAGCCGGCCTGTCGCTCACGCAGCGCTTCTATCTCAAGCCCATCGGCAACAAGCCGTGCCCCAGCGCCCCCGGCAAGTCAGAGGACAAGCCGGACACGAATCTGGTCAAGCAGCCCGATCGTCCCAGCGATGCCCAGCCAGCGGAGAATCAGTCTTCCGCCGCCGGTTGCCCCGCACATCCCCGCGAATGGGCCAGTTGGCAAGTTGCGGAAAAGTTTTTCTTCGACCCCAACTTCGGCGGCGCAATCATCCCCAACCGCCGCAACGTATTCGACTCCACGCTCGATCTCACCGGCGTAGCCTTCCTCACCGGCCCGCGCAATCTCTCGCCGCTCATCTCCCGCATGAGGTTTGAAGCCGTCGACAACCTGCGCATCGAGTGGGACCTCGACTTCGATCCCAAAACCGGCCGCCTCGATGGCGACAACATCTTCGCCGGCTACAGTTGGGGAGACACCACCATCGGCCTGGGCCACGCCATGCTCAACGCCGTCGACGAGAACAACGGCGCAGCCTCCACCATCCAGAGCCAGCAGTTGCAGCCATTTTTTTCCATCGGCAAGCAGAGCCGCGTAGGCTTCAACATGGCCGCCAACGCCGGCTACGACTTCGTCCAGAACTCGCTGCAATACGCCGGCGTGCAAGCCGTCTACAACTGGAACTGCTGCGGCCTCACCTTCGGTTATCGCCGTTTTGAGCTAGGCAGCATCCGCGACGAAACCCAATATTTGTATAGCTTCACGTTAGCCAACTTCGGCTCCGTAGGCGACGTCCGCCGCTCCAACTCCGTCTTCCGCGACCCGACCCTGCCACCGGCCTACTGACGCTGAACAGCCTATTTATGCGCTATAACGTATATCTTGACATTATTCCATATAGCGTATATTCTTGATTTATTCGCAGTACCGCATAATTCTATATTATACGGTATAACGTATATTGTGCCTGAACTGTGCGCAAAAATGCAAGGAGCGATGTGCTGACTATGGAGCAAATTGCCCGTACCCCAAAACAGCTTGCGGAAATCATCCGCAGCCGCCGGAAGCAGCTCAACCTTTCGCAAGTAACCCTTGGTGCCACAAATCACATCCGCCAGTCGACAATATCGGCGCTGGAGAACTTCAGGACCGACCTTCGCTTGGGAACCCTGCTCGATCTGATCGCTGCGCTCGATCTTGAGCTGGTGGTGCGTCCCAGGACCAAAGGTTCGGCAAGCGAGATCGAGGATGTTTTCTGATGCCGAGACAGCACCGCTATCGGCCGCTCAATGTCTTCCTCAATAGCCGTCTCGTCGGCCAACTCAGACGAAAGCAGACGGGAGCGATTGAGTTCCAATACGACCCTGTCTGGTTGGCCTGGGAAAATGCTCTGCCAGTTTCCATCTCCTTGCCCCTGAGGGAAGATGCGTATACTGGCGCTCCGGTTTCGGCTGTATTCGAGGGCCTGCTACCCGACAATGAGGAGGTTCGCCGGAGAGTCGCCGCACGTGTTCACGCGGAAGGAACCGACGCCTACAGCCTCTTAGGCGCTATTGGGCATGACTGTGTTGGCGCACTCCAATTCTTGCCGCCCGAATCCGACCCCGGACCTGCGGGGGAGGTAAAGGGCACACCCATCGATGACGATGAGATCGCAGACCTCATAACAAATCTCGGAACCGCACCACTCGGTATCAGTGAAGACGCAGGCTTTCGAATCTCAATTGCGGGTGCACAGGAAAAGACAGCCCTCCTCTTTTGGCAGAATCGTTGGTACAAGCCTGAAAACGCCACAGCCACGACACACATCTTCAAACCCTCCATCGGACAGATACCGCACGGATTGGATCTGACCCTCAGCGTCGAAAACGAATATCTGTGCCTGAAACTGCTTGAGGCCTTTGGTCTGCCCGCCGCAACGGCAAGCATGTCAACTTTCGGCGGCAGACGCGTCCTGGTCGTCGAGCGCTTTGACCGTCGTTGGACAAAGGACCACCGGCTGCTTCGCTTGCCCCAGGAAGACTGCTGCCAGGCTCTTTCTGTACCTCCCGTTCGCAAGTACGAATCCGACGGTGGCCCTGGAATCGAAGACCTTGTCAAATTCCTCAGAGGTAGCGATAGCCCTCAAGAAGATCAGAAGCAGTTCCTCAAGGCGGTTATCGCCTTCTGGCTCTTGGGTGCGACAGACGGACATGCCAAGAACTTCAGCGTCTTCCTCTCACCCGGTGGACGATACCGGATGACTCCGCTCTACGATGTAGTCTCGACGCAACCAAACGTGGATGCCGGGCAGATTCGCCACAACCGATTCAAGCTTGCCATGGCGGTTGGAGACAGTCGCCACTGGATCATGGATCAGATCGTTCCAAGGCACTTCGTTCAGTCGGCACGGAACGCCGGCATAGGTGAAAGAGTCGTTGACGCAATTCTCGATGAACTCGGCGACACCGCACTCGCGAAATTCGAAGAGACATTAGCAAGCCTCCCTAGGGACTTCCCTGGCGAAGTCGCCGCGTCGATTCACGGGGGGATACAAAAGCGCTTGAATTCGATTACTCTGTGGAGAACTGCAGGATAGACCAACCCTTCAGCGTAGGTTTTCCTCAGAAACCCGAATCAATCCGCACTGGCGGACGATCGCGGCTCCGTGGGCGACATCCACCGCTCCAGCTCCGTCTTCCGCGATCCCGCCCTGCCACCGGCCTACTGACGCGGCCGTTAGTCTTAAGGGGCCGTAAACGCCTTGAAGATGTAGTCGATGTGCGCCAGCCCTCCGCCGCTGTAATTGGTCCAGAGGCGCACATAAATCATCTCTCCGTTTGTCGGCAACGAGTTCAACGTGAACGAAGTGTTGGTGGTCCCACCCTGGGTGTATCCCAGATTGTTCGAGCCGGGTCCGGTGCTGCCCACCCAGATTGAATAATGCGTAGCGGTGTTGGCGGTCGACCACATAAACGTCTCGCTCGCGCCGGTGAACGTGGTGTTTGTCGGAGCGGTAAGCTCGGCCTCCGTTGTAGCGGTGTACACGGCATCGGTGTACATCAACGCTTGATTCACGTAGGTAAACAGCCGCGCGTAAACCGGCTGGCCGTTGGTCGGCAAGGCGTTGAAAGTGACCGATGTGTTCGTCGTTTGTCCTGAACCCCACAGGTTGTTCGATCCCACGCCGGTGGTGCCCAGCCACAAATCGTAGGTGGCCCCGGCGGTGAAGGTCCATTGGAACGTGGCGCTGATGCTGGGAAGCACGCTGCCCGGCGATGGAGACGTCAGCGTCGATCCCATGACTGCTGTGTAGGTGGTGTCGGTATACACCAGCGATCCATTCAAGGTGGTAAAGAGGCGCACGTAGATCGTTCCGCCGTTGGTCGGCAGGCCTCCAAACGCCAAATAGGAGCCCGTCATCGAACCGGAACCCCACAGGTTGTTCGATCCCACGCCGGTGGTGCCGAACCAGAGGTCGTACGCGGTGGCCCCGACAGGCGTGGACCATTCGAATGTCTGGTACGGGCCGCTCAGTGTGCTGCCCGGCGTGGGATAGGTCATCACCGCTCCCATGACCGCGGTAAAGGTGTAGTCATAATGCTCGAGCACTCCGTCAACCGTGGCAAACAGGCGCGCGTAAATCGTCTCGCCGTTGGTGGGCAGGCCGCCAAACGTGACCGAAGTAGCCGTGGTTTCGCCGGAACCCCATATATTGTTCGATCCCACCCCCTTGCTTCCCAGCCAAAGAGCGAACGATGTCGCCCCGGTGCCGGCTGTCCATTTAAACGTCGCGCTGGGCCCGGTGAGCGTGGTGCCCGGCGTGGGTGAGGCCAGCGTCGTGGTGACGGTGGTGCTTGAACCGCCAATCGCCAGCTTGGCGATAAAAGCATCTTCATCGCCTCCGATCGTGGTCTGAAATGCGCCCGTTGTGACCGGAAAATTTGTGGAATATGCTCCGCCGGAGACGTAGACGCCCCCCAATCCGTCCAAGGCAATGCCATAGCCGAAATCTTGAGTACTGCCGCCGAGGAATGTGGAATAGAGAACGGAATCGCCAGAAGTGCTGAACTTGGTCACAAAGGCATTCGCGCCGATGACGGTTTGATTCTTGTTGGCGGCGCCTTTATTCACGGTTTGATATGCACCCGACGTGACTGGAAAGTCTGCGGAAGTGGCTTGACCTGTCACGTATGCCTGGCCCAGATTGTCCACAGCGATAAATTCGCCGGCATCCCCGGCGCCGCTTTCGTTGCTGGAGCCGGGAGGCAGTCCGCTGCCCCCGAGATAGGTTGCGTATACCAGGGCCGAGCCCGAAGCGTTGATTTTGGCCACGAATGCGTTGAATCCATCGTTGGCATACGCATTGTTGATGGATTGGTAGGCGATCCCAGTCACCGGAAAATCGTTCGACCACGACTGGCCGGTCACATAGGCGTTGCCTGCGCTGTCGATGGCAATGGGGCCCCCGTATTCGTCCGTTGATCCGCCGAGATAGCTGGCGTACATCAAGCCCGAGGCAGCCGGATTGAGCTCCGCAACATAGGCGTTGGAAGCAACCGTCGTGATCCCTGCGTTCTCGGCGGCGGGATTGACTTTTTGAAACGCGCTCGCGGTGACGGGAAAATCAGTCGAATACGAATTCCCGGAAACATAGGCGTCGCCGTCGCCATCGATGGCAATGCCGAACCCCGTGGCTCCAAAAGAGCTGCCGCCGAGATAGGTGGAATAGAGCAGAGCCGATCCTTCCGGATTGAACTTGGCAACAAAAGCGTCATACCAACCGTTGGTGGTGAGCGCTTTGTTGGTGGTCTGGAACGCGCCAGCCGTGGTGGGGAAATCCGTGGAGCTCGCGCTGCCAACCACATAGGCGTCACCGGCGCTGTCCACCGCAATGCCGGCGCCGCTGTCAATGGCGGTGCCGCCAAGATAAGTTGAATATTCTAGCGCCGTGCCGGTGGAGTTGAACTTAGTCACAAAGCCTGATTGATGGTAGGTCTTGGTACTGGGGTTGCTGGTCAGATACGCGCCCTTGGTCGTTGGAAAATCCGTGGAATACGTGTAGCCCGTCACGTATGCGTTGCCCGTTCCATCGATAGCGACGCCAGTTCCTATATCGCCGGTAAAGTATCCAGGTATACCGCTGCCGCCGAGATAAGTGGAATACACCAGAGCTGTGCCGGTCGGATTGACTTTGGCGATAAATACATTGGTCGAAGGCGTCGCCGTTCCGTTGCTTTTGGATTGAAACGCGCTTGTGCTCACTGGAAAATTGGGGGAATAGGTCGATCCAACCACATAGGCGTTGCCGGAGCTGTCGGCGGTGATTGCGGCGCCACTTTCGCCCAGGCTGCCGCCCAGGTAAGTCGAGTAGGAGAGCACCGGGTCGATCACCAGCGGCTTCGAGTGGTCGTACTGACCCAGCCTGAAGCCGATCGCGCCCTTCGCGAGCAACGCGAATTGCCCGTCAACCGGCTGGCGTTGGCCGTCCTTCACTTGATAGATGACAGGCTTGTGAAACGCAATCGCGCCGTTTGCGGCGGAAACAATCAGATCGCCATCAGTATCCAGCCGGAGCCTTTTTGCTCCCGCGAATTGAAGCCGGATCGGCCTCGGGTCGGCCCCCGGCGCAACCACGAAGTCGTATTCCAACTGCCGCTGGTTGCCGTAATACACCAGGTCGATGCCCGGGTAGACGCCGGCGTACTTGACCCTGGCATAGGTTGGCACGCCTGTGTGCCATTGCGCCGGATCGCTGCCGATGAAGTAGTTGGTCGTGCCGGGGAGTTGGTCCACGCCAGTGACATGCATTACTCGGTTGGCTCCGGCCAGCTCCATCCGCACCACATCCGTCTTCCTGGTGTCGGCCTTTGCGGCCTGATGCACGGATGCGGGCTTGAGCCCATTTCTCATAGCTTGGGCGCTGTTCGCGTCCGAGGCGTCCGCCTTGGTCAGCGCCAGCACCGCGGACGAGTCCGTAAGAAACAGCGAGTAACCGCTGCCCCTGGAGGTGAACCGCACGGTCTTTGCGGCTTGCCCCTGGTTGGCCTCGAAGCTGAGCGGGATCTTCCCGTAATTCTGCGCGACCTGCACTCTTGCCGCCGCAGCGTTGTCCGCTGGCTGAAAAGCCTGGCGTGCATTTGCAGCCACGCCAGCCGAAGTTGCGATGAGTCCGGACGCAAGCAGCATCCGGAGTGCGCGGAACTCAATACCCTTGAACATAAACATCTCCTATGAGCTCAGCGCGGTTGTCTGGCGCGGACCCTGTTGATTGGGATAGCCCACCGAATTGTACGCGTCATCCGAAGAAATTTTGAACAGGTTTTCCGATATTTATTTCCGGTTTTGCGCCCAGGCCCTCCCCAGCCAAGCCCTCCGACGCCGTCCTTCTCATCCCCACGCATTTCCGCATCGCCAGATTTTCCGGAGATATGTTACCGTGAGGCCATCGCAGCCACACGCCGCTCCGGGAATCCAAATGAAATCGCCCTGGCTGAAAATCCCGCTGGTTCCGTTGCTTTTCGGCGCCGCTGCCGCCCTCGCGCAACTCGGCCCCGCGCCCAAGCCTCCTGCCCCCGCCGAGCGCGGCTTCCCCACGCACGCTGAAGACAAGCCCTTCCGCACCGGCCATCATTATGTGGTCGCCATCGGCATCGACCACTATCAGAACTGGCCTGTGCTCACCACCGCAGTGAGTGACGCCACTGGATTCGCCCAGTTGCTCACCTCGCAATTCGGCTTTGAATACGCTACCGAGCCGCTCACCGAGAAGAACGCCACCCGCGACGCTATCGACTCGCTCATTGACGACGACCTGCGCAACAAACTCCATGCGGAAGACGACCTGATCATCTTCTTCGCCGGCCACGGCACCACCCGCAACGACAAAGTGGGCGATCAGACCGAGTCCGTCGGCTTCCTCGTCCCCTGGGAGGCGCGCGCTCCCGGCGTGAACGAACACTGGTCCAACTACATCAACATTGACGAGCTGCTGCACAAAATCTCCACGCTACCCTCGTCGCACATCCTCGTCATTCTGGACAGTTGCCACAGCGGCATGGCGCTGGCCAAGGTTGTCACCTCGCGCGGCGACACTCGCTTCCAGATGGACATGCTGCGCAAGATCAGCCGCAAAGTCATGTACAGCGCGCAGGGCGACCAGCTTGCCGCCGACACCGGCCCGCTCTCCGGCCACTCTCTCTTCACCGGACTCATGATCCAGGGCCTCACCAGCGGCAAAGCCGACACTTTTGCCCAGGGCTTCATCACCTCATCCCAGTTGGGCGCGTACACGCAACACGAAGTCGGCGTGAATCAGGGCTCGAACCAGACCCCAGGCTTCGGCGCGTTTGACCTGGATGCCGGCGGCGAACTCATCATTCCCCTGGGCGCAGGCGCCGTGGCCGCCTCACCCTCCACGCCCGGCAGCTCGCCGAGCCAGCTGACGCCGCTCGAGACCAGCGAGCTGGCGCGAGTGCGCGCCGCCGGCCTCCACAACTACTGGCGCCCGGACGACCCGCTGAAGAACTTCCCCGCCGCCCGCAGCGCCACTGTCCGGCTCTGTGAAGGGGGAGACGGTTGGGCCTGTGCGCAGGCCGCCAACAGCTTCAGCACTGGCCTGGGCGGAGGCATGGACTACTCGCGCGCCGTTGAGTTCGCGCGCCAGGGCTGCGGGACCAACGTGACTGACGCCTGCGTCATTCTCGGCTCCCTCTACGAGTATGGCGAGACCATCCAGCCCGATATGCAAAGTGCAAAGCATCTGTATGAAAAGTCATGCTCCGAGGGAAATCTGCATGGCTGCGCGTATCTGGGTGATCTCTACAGCCAGGGCCATGGCGTTCCCCAGGACTACGCCCAGGCCATCACCCTCTATCGCAAGGTTTGCGACGGCGGAGAAATGCTGGGCTGCGACAACCTGGGAGAGAATTACGAGCGCGGCCTGGGCGTCGAAGAGGACGCGCACGAGGCGGTGCGCCTCTACCGCAAAGCATGCGACGGCGGCTACAACTTTGCCTGCAACGACCTGGGCCAGATGTATCTGGCAGGCGATGGCGTTGACGAGGACTCAGTCCAGGCCGCCAAGCTGTTCCGAAAGGCGTGCGACAACGGCGAAATGGAGGGGTGCGTCAGCCTCGGCACCATTTTTTACCATGGCGAGGGGGTGGAGAAAGATGCCGCAAAGGCAGCTGATCTGTTCCGCAGGGCATGCGACAGCGGCGAATTTGACGGCTGCGAAAAGCTCGGAACCCTGTTTTTTCTCGGGGAGGGTGTGGGCAAAGATATTGGCCAGGCAGAGAGCTTTTATCGCAAGGCGTGCGATGCCGGCGTGGTGAACGGCTGCTATGGCCTCGGCGTGGTTTATCTGCAGAGCCCCGAGGCAGAAAAGGATCCCGCGCAGGCCGTTCCCTTGATCCGCAAAGCCTGCGATGGGGCAGATATGCCGGCCTGCACCTACCTCGGCTCCATGTATTTGAATGCGCAAGGCGTCGACAGAGACCTGGCCGTGGCGCTCAGCCTCTTCCGCAAAGCTTGCGACAGCGACGACGTGAATGCGTTGAGTTCCTGCTCCTACCTTGGCGCAATGTACTTGGGCGGGCAGGGCACCGCGGCCGATCCCGAGCAGGCATTGGGCTTCTTCCGCAAAGGTTGCAGTTTCCTGGATTTGCAAAGCTGTTCCGGTCTGGCCGGTATGTACCTCACCGGCAACTCGGTCGCGAAAGACGTTCCTCAGGCCATGAGCCTCCTCGCCAAGTCGTGTGACGGACATGAGCTGGGCGGCTGCTACACACTGGGCGAAATCTACGTGGTCGGCCTGGACGCTAAGAAAGATGTAGCCAGGGGATTGATCTTTCTGCACCAGTCCTGCGACGGCGGATACATGGCGGCCTGCAGCTATCTTGGATCCATGTACCTCAGCGGCGCCGATGTCCCCAAAGACGCCGCCGGGGCGATGGCGCTCTTACGCAAGGCCTGCGACGGAAACGACATGTGGGGCTGCTACAACCTTGGCTCGGCCTACGCTGACGGGGAGGACGTCAAGAAAGACATCGCTCAGGCTGTCCCGCTGCTGCAAAAGTCCTGCGACGGCGGCTACGCGATGGCATGCTCCTCCCTGGGAGGGATGTACTTCGACGGCACGGATGTCCGCAAAGACGCCGATCTGGGAGCCGGCTTTTACCGCAAGGCCTGTGACAGCGGCTATCTCGGAGGCTGCACCTATCTCGGCGCGATCTACTTGAGCGGCCAGGATCTCCCCAAAGACGTGGGCCTGGGGGTGAGTTTGTATCGCAAATCCTGTGATGGGGGAGATTTGGCGGCCTGTACCTACCTCGGCTCCATGTATGTGGATGGGAAGCTCGTCGCCAAGGATCCCCGGCAGGCAGCATTCTTCTATGCCAAGGCGTGCGAAGGCGGCAACGAGACTGCCTGCGCTCTCAGCAACACTCGCCGATGATGGTTCGCCGCTTGCCTTTTACCCCAGCGCGCGTCCACTCAATGACGGGAAAGCGCCTGAGCCGCCCGCCATGCCTGTGCTGCGCTGGAGTATCCTTAGTTTGAGAGGGTCTATTAACTTGCCACGCATGAAACTGATCGCCGGACTGCTTGTGCTATGCCTCACCGCCGGCTGCAAGGCCCAAACCGGCGCTTCCCAGCCTGCCCAGCAGGCTGCGATCGACCCTGCGCTGATGAACCGCCGCATCGAGGTCATGGTCCGCTCCGAGTTCAACGTGCCGCAGGATTACAACGTGTCCATCGGCACACGCCAGCCCAGCAAGATTGCCGGCTACGACACTCTGCCCGTCGTGCTTTCGCGCGCCGACAAGAGCACTACCGTAGACTTCCTCATCTCCACCGACGGCAAAACGCTGGCGCGCCTCACCACATACGACCTGGCCAAGGACCCTGTCTTCACCATCGACATTGCCGGCCGCCCCATCCGCGGCAACCCCGCTGCCAAGGTAACGGTCATCAACTTCGACGACCTCGAGTGCCCTTACTGCGCCCGCCTGCATCAGTCACTCTTTCCCGATGCCCTGGCACGGTACAAGGACAAGGTCCGCTTCATCTACAAAGACAACCCGCTGCCCGCCGAGATGCACCCCTGGGCCATGCACGCGGCCGTCAACGCCGACTGCCTGGCCACGCAAAGCGGGGATGTCTACTGGCAATATGTGGACTATCTCCACGGTCACGGCGACGAAGTCACCGGCCCCGACCGCAACCTGCCCAAGAGCTTTGCTGCGCTCGATCGCATCGCACTCCAGGAAGCTACGCTGGGCAAGCTCGATACCGCGAGGCTGAACGCATGCATCTCCAAGCAGGACGAGACCCAGGTGCGAGCGTCCCTGCGCGAGGCCGATGCCCTGAAGATCGAGGGCGCTCCCGCCGTCTTTGTGGATGGCGAACGCTTTGATGGGGCCATCCCCGAGGAACAGCTTTGGATGGTGATCGACCGCGCCTTGCGCGCGGCCGGCGTCGAGCCGCCCCCGGCTCCGGCCGCAGCGCATCAGGCCGCCGGAACCGGAAAATAGGCCCATGCGCAGCGACCGTTCAACCCGCCGCTATCGTTCCGTCAGCCGGGGGATTTATCCTTGAATGCTGGGACTGAGATCGCCGGGACCAGGAATGCTGGGACCTTGATGAGCCCCATAGGAGACAAAAGTTTGCAAGTCGAACCTCTCTCATCAGCCCACGCGCGATTGGCCGGCTTCCTTCTGCTCGGCTCCGCCATTTTAGTCCCCTTGACTGGCTGCATGGCAGGCTGCCACCAGGCGCCGCAGCCGGACGTCGTAGCTACCGTGAACGGTAAGGATATTCAGCGATCCGAGCTCGACCGCCAGTACCAGATCGTAAAGATGAGACAAGGACAACCTCCCCAGGATCCATCGCCTGAGCAGGTCGACCTGGCGCGCCTCAGGGTGCTCGGCGAAATGATCGACGAAGAGATCATGCAGCAAAGAGCCGCCCATCTCAATGTTGTGGCCTCCGATGAAGACGTGCAGGCCAAGATCACGGAGATGAAGTCCCCCTACACGCAGGAGGAATTCGATCAGCAACTCAAGCAGAGCAATCAGTCCCTGGACGACCTGAAGCGCGAGGTACGTCGCAGCCTGACTGAGAACAAGCTGACCAACAAGGAGATCGAATCCAAGATCAACATCACGGATGCTGAGATCAAGGATTTTTATGCGGCGCACAAGTCCGACTTCAACTACGTTGAACCGCGCTACTATCTTGCCCGGATCATGGTCTCTGCCGTTCCCCTCAAGCCGGCGCCGAACCAGCCGAACAACAAGCCCGTGGGCGACCCGGACCCCAAGAAAAGAATCCAGTTCCTGCACCAGAAGCTAGAGGGAGGTGACGACTTCGGAGCGCTGGCCTCTACCTACTCAGAAGACGCAAACACTGCATCCAGCGGCGGGGAGATGGGCATGGTAACCGAATCCCAGTTGCATGAATTTGCCAGCCCCGATATCTATGACGCCATTACCAAGCTCAAGCCGGGCCAGTTCTCTGAGGTTCTTCCCGTTTATGGCGGCCCGGTTGCAAACCGCAATCCGATCGGCTACGCAATCTATAAACTGAACGGCAAAGAGGCCGCAGGCCAGCGCACCCTGGATAACCCGCGCATTCAGGCATTCATCCGCCAGAGCCTGCGTGATACGCATGCCGCGCTTCTAAAAGCCGCATACCTCGAAAAGCTGCGCGACGACGCCAAGGTGCACAACTACCTCGCCGACCAGATCCTCAACGAGGGCGTGAAGTAGCGCGGTTCCTCATTGCGCGGGCCGCTCTCTATTACAAACAAAAAACGGCTGGGTGCCCCATCCTTTGTGCGTTCTAGGCACAAAGGGTGAGATGCGACAAACCCAGATCTTGATCGAAGAGACTCCTGTTCCATTGAGCGCAGACGACAACGGCCCCCGCATCATGCGGAGGCCGTTCGTTCATCCGGGTGGAGCGCCTGCCTTACTTCATATTTCCGTTCGAATCCATGGTAATGCCGCCAGGTTCGGCGTTCTTCTTTTCTTCATTTGCCTTGCGGGTGCCCATCGCTTTTGTGCGCCACTGGTCTGCCATAGCGACATCTTCCTTGCGAGCAGTTTCATCGCCGTAGTCCACATCCGCCTTGCGCCGGTAGAGCAGGTTCAAGTACGCCATGGCGTCGTCGTAATTGGCGCGATTGGCCACCGCCTGGTTCAGATACTGAAGACCCTCTTCGACCAACGGACCGTTCTCCGTTTTGATCGGATCCATGACTTTCTTGGGCGCCTTGGCGTTGCCCGCGCCATCATCCGTAATGCCGGCAGGCCCCAACGCCTTCAGAATGTTCTCGTGCGCCTCGGTAAAGTCGATCATGCCGATCCAATATGCAGCTTCGGGATCCTTCGGATCGACGGCCAGAACCTTCTTCTGCCACGCCTTGGCATCGTCCAGCTTCTTGATGCTGTAATAGATGCCGCCGATCTGCTTCAGACTGTTGACATCGCTGGGATCCTTGGCCAGAACCTCCTCGAAGATCGAGATCGCCTGGTTCGCGGTCTTCAGGTTTTCCGGCGTATCCAGCCCGGGAACCACGCTCTGTGCAAGCGCGGTGGCCAGATACGTCTTGGCCATGGGTAGCTTGGGATCAAGCTGTGTGGCCTTTTGGAAATGCCCAATCGCTTCTTCGTACCGTTGGGTCTTGTATGCTTCCACTCCGTGGTTCAACTCGTTGCGGGCTTCCAGTTGGTTGCACCCGCTTATGGAAAGCACCATGCCGGCCAAGGCAATCGCCAGCGCCGAAGTTCGTGCGGGTCCATTCATGTTCGTATCCTTCTCCTTAACGCCCCGTTCTGGAAGAGACTCAGCCACTTACTGTCCGGCCATGATCTTCGGCGTCATGATGCCAATGTGATCTACGTTGGCCTCCTTGCCGATATCGATCACTTCGGCAATGTACAGGAAGTTGACATTGTCATCGCCCCGGACGAACATCACGCGCTCGGCGCGGTTGGCGTAGATCTCAGTCAGCTTGGGCAGCAAATCGCCCTTGTTGTAGTCGGTTTCGTTGATCTTGTACGCCGGGGTCGTGCCGGGCCGGTTCAGCACTTGCACAACAATGGTGCGATCCGTTGGCGGAGGCGTCTTGGTCGGGTCCTTGGGCGGCTGAGGCACCAGCGCATCCAGGCCTTTGGGCGTAACCGGCACAATGACCATGAAGATGATCAGCAGCACCAGAAGAACGTCGATCATAGGCGTGACGTTGATCTCGGACGAGTACCCGCCGCCGCCGCCTGTTGACATTGACATGGCTTCAAACTCCTTGTTTCTCGCAGGTAGTTATGAACAGAATCGTTAAGAACAGCGCAGGTAAAACTACTCGCCGCCTGCCCCCCCGGCGCCTTCCTTCTTCTGCGTCAGCAGTCCCACGTCGTCCACGCCGGCTGTACGCACAGCATCGATCGCGTCTTCGACCCCGCGAAACTGCGCCCGCGCATCCGCACGAATATAGATCGTCTTGCCCGGAGTGTCGGAAAGCCTTTGCTGCACCGCTGGCCCGAGTTCGCTGAGTGCGATCTTGTTCTGCCCCAGGAATACGTCGCCGCTACGCGTGATGGCAACCACGATCGCGTCCTCCTTGTCGGCGTCCGGCATGGCTGTGGGGTTATCCACCTTGGCCATATCGATCTGCACCTTGTTCTGCAGCATCGGGGTGATAACCATGAAGATAATCAGCAGAACCAGCATCACGTCCACCATGGGAGTGACGTTGATGGCCGAGCTGACGTTGCTGCCTTCGTTGCGAACCGCGATTGCCATTTCTTGGGGCTCCGTCCTATGATGTTTCTCCGGTGGCTTCCGGCTTCGTTGATGAACCGGTAGCCGCCGCGAGTTTCAAACCGGTGGCTGGAGAAGAGTTCCCCCCTCCAACCCCCAATTAATTCCCGCTTGCTCCGGCAGACGCTTCGCTTAGCGCTTGTGGCTCTGCTTGATGAAGTAGTCCACCAGCTCGCTCGAAGAGTTATCCATCTCCACGTCGAAGGCTTCCACGCGCCCGGTAAAGTAGTTGAACGCCATGACCGCGGGGATTGCGACCAGCAGCCCGAAGGCGGTGGTAACCAGCGCTTCAGAAATACCGCCGGCAACCGAAGCGATGCCCGAGGTCTTCTCCGTGGCAATCTTCTGGAAGGCATGCAGAATGCCGATGACGGTGCCCAGCAGTCCGACGAACGGCGCCGTGGAGCCGATGGTGGCCAGAACCGCAAGTCCGCGCTTCAGCTTGGCGTGAACGATTGCCTCGGCCCGCTCCAATGCGCGGCCTGAGCTCTCGATCGTCTCTTCGGTAGGCGAGCCGCCCGAGGAGCGGAACTCCTGCAAGCCGGCCGTCACAACCTCGGCCAGATGCGACTTCTTGTTCCGGTCGGCGATCTTGATCGCTTCCTCGAGCTTGCTGTCCTTCAGGGCGCCGGCAACTTTGGGTGCAAACTCGCGCGATTGCTTGCGGGCCGCCGAGAAGTACAGGTAACGGTCGATCATCACGGCCAGCGACCAGATCGACTCGATGAACAGGACGATGGCGATGCTCCGTACCAACCAATTCATTTGTGCCCAAAGTTCCATGGGGCCGAAGCCGACTGCCGGCTCTTCCTGGAAGAAGGCCAGGCTGTTGACCGTGTGCGAAGCGAAATGTGCAAGCTGAGCGTGAATCACTGAATCGTTCCTCCTAAGGAGTTTCTTGTGAATTGCGATCCGCCGCGGCGGATGGTTGCTGAAGAATGCGGTTCTTTCCGGTTTCGCATTCGGTCAAAAAGCGTGGCCTCTTTCCGAAAAGCGGAAAAGAGGCCAGAGTTTGCATCACGAACCCAGCGTGAAAACGACGTTGACCGTGGTTTCCACTTCCACGGGGTCGCCGTTAAGCAGGTATGGTTTGTAGCGCCATGACTTCACGGCGTCCATGGCCGCCTGTTGCAGCATGGGAGGACCACTGATGACGCGAAGATTCTCAATCGTCCCGGTCTTGGAGATGTTGGCCTGCAGAACCACCGTGCCGGATACGCGCGCTGCCTTGGCGATGGGTGGATACAACGGAACCGTCTTCTGCAGCAACATGCCCGCGGCCACGCCGCCGGAGATGTTCACTTTCTTGGGAGCTTCAGCCTTCACCTTGGGAGCGGGGATGCTGCTGAAGATGCCGCCGGCAATGCCGCCGTCCGCGCCACCCAAGCCTCCGGCGACACCGCCGAAGCTTTGCTGAGGCGGTGCTTCCTTCTCCTGGATAACTTTGATGTCTTTGGGAATTTTGGTGGGAGCCACGAGCTGATTGTTCATCATCTCCGAAGTCACTTTGACGACTTTGATCACTTCAGGAGGAGGGGGAGGCGGTGGCGGGGGAGGAGGTGGCGGCGGCGCGGTCAAAACCGTAAGCATCATTGCTTTGGGCAGCGCCTCAGGATAAACCAGAGGGAGCAGGATCATCACAGCCAGAATGCTGCCGCAAAATATCAGCGTAATGGGCATGTAGTAACCGGCCTTGCTCTTGATCTTGCCTCCGGATTCAAATGTGGAGTCTTCAAACATGGCCAACCTCGTATTGGGTGTTTGTTACCTCTATTTAGACACCGCTGGAACAGCGAATGTTCCCAGAGTCAAAACGGTATCACAGAAGTATGCTTTCCTTGTACCAGAACAATGCCCCGCCTGCCAAACCTGCTCCAGAAATGGTGCAATCCGCTCGTTTAGAACCCTAGCTCCTGCTGCGTTTCGCGGCCGGCAATACCACGGCCTTGCCCTTGCTTGCCCGCCACTGCTGCCACGCCACCAGCATGGGTGCGGCCACCGCAATCGAAGAGTATGTGCCGATTAGAATACCCACCACCAGCGCAAATGAAAAGCCATTTAAGACCGCGCCGCCAAAAATATACAGTGACAGCACGGTGAGAAAGGTCAACCCGGAAGTCAGCACCGTCCGGCTCAGTGTCTGATTGATGCTGCGGTTGACCACGTCCGGCAGCGACTCACGACGGCTTAGACGCAAATTCTCGCGGATACGGTCAAACACCACGATGGTATCGTTCATCGAATAGCCGATCAGCGTCAGAATGGCCGCGATGACCGTTAGACTGATCTCCTTGTTCAACAGCGCAAACGCGCCCACGGTGATCAGCGTGTCGTGGAAGACGGCAACCACCGCCGCCACGCCATAAATCAATTGGAAGCGGAACCACAGATACACCAGCATCCCCAGCAGCGAATAAACAGTGGCCCATGCGGCCTTCGATTCCAACTGCCGGCCCACCGTCGGTCCCACCACATCCACTTTGATGCCGGATTCCTTAAAAGTGTTGGCATAGTGCTGGTGAAGAGCGTCTACGATTTGCGCCCGGCCCGCGTCCAGGTTGGATTCATCCTGTTGTTCCGGGAGACTGATGAGCACTTCGTTGAGGTAGGCATCGTTGTAGTTCACCACGTGCGCATCCTTGATGCCCGCCGCCGCAACCGCCTGGCGAATCGCATTGATGTCCGGCGTCTGATCGAACTGCACCTGGACTTCGGTGCCGCCGCGGAAATCTACACCCAGTGGAACCGGACTGCGGTGTCCAGGCGTTCCGTGCGCCCAGTGCAGGCTCATGGCAACGATGCCGGAGACACTGAAGATCAAAGAGAAGCCGAGGAAATACCACTTCAGCCTCAGCCAATCCACACTCACTCGACCAAACAATTCCACTTGTTCTTGTCCCTTCTTGCAGACCGGAGCGTTCCCGCCCTGGCCCTTTATTCCCTGGTCCCTATTCCCTATTCCCTGTCTTTAGATCGAAACCGCTTCTCCCGGCTTCAACCGGCCCAGGTGCCAATCGAAGATGACCCGGGAAACAAAAACCGCCGTAAACAGGTTGGCCAACAGGCCGAAGGTGAGCGTAGTCGCAAAGCCCTTCACCGGACCCGTCCCGAGCAGGAACAGGATGGCTGCAGAAACGATGGTCGTCACGTGCGTATCGACAATGGTCACCCAGGCGTGAGCGAAGCCCTGGTCCACTGCCGCCGCCGGCGCCTTGCCCGCCCGCACCTCTTCACGAATGCGCTCGAAGATCAGCACGTTAGAGTCCACGCCCATGCCGATGGTCAGAATCACTCCGGCGATGCCCGGCAGCGTCAGCGTAGCCCCCGAAAATCCCATGAACCCCAGCAGGATCACCAGATTCAAAAACAGCGCCAGGTCGGCATTGATGCCCGAGCCGCGATAGTAGATGAGCATGAATGCCATCACGACCAGCACGCCAGCAACGGCCGCTCTCACGCCGTCGCGAACGGAGTCCGCGCCCAGCGACGCCCCCACCGTGCGGGTCTCGATCTCGTTCAGCGAGGCCGGCAGCGCGCCCGTGCGCAGCAGCTTCGACAACGCAGTCACTTCATCCGGAGAGAAGCTGCCCACAATCTGCCCCGAATCGCGAATCCCGTTCTGAATGTTGGCCACTTCCTTGACGGCGTTGTTCATCACCACCGCCATGCTGGTGTTGACGTGCTTGCTGGTGTAGTCGTAGAACTTGTCGCCAGCGTCGTTGGTCAAGGTGAAGTGAACGGCGCGGCGTCCATTTTCATCCTGGCTCGGATCGGCGGAGCGGAAGTCACTGCCGCCGACTTCATATTGGCGGCGCAGGATGTACACTTCGTCCCCGCCCCCTGTCACGGTGGAAGATCCATGCAGCATCATTTCGTCAGGCGGCAGATTGCCGTTGACGCTGGCCAGAGCGTCCTGCTCGTCTTTGAACGGACCGCCGACCACGGCGTGAATCTCCAGCCGCGCCGTTTCCTTGAGGAGCTTCTTCACCTGATCCATGTCGGAGATGCCCGGCAACTCGACAAGAATCTGATCCTTGCCAAGGCCATACTCCTGAATCACAGGCTCGAACGTGCCCAGGGTATCCACGCGGTCGCGAATGGTTTCGATGGCCTGCTGAACGGTCTTTTCTTCCAGAGCCGCCTCGGCCGAAGACTTCATGGTTAGCGTGAAAGTCCCGTCAGCTCCGCCGCCAGTCAAATCGTATTCATTGGAATACTTGGAATCCAGCAACGACTGCACCGCGCCCGACTGCGCCGGCGTGGTGCCCTGCACCGCAATCACCGTCGGTTTGTTGACTGGATCGGGCTTGGCCACCTGCGAAAACGTCAAGCTCGCTGTCTTCAGTTGCTGCTGGATGTCTCCCGCCGTGTTGTCCGTCTCCGCGCTCACCGCCTCTGACACCACCACCTGCAGGATCAAGTGGGCGCCGCCGCGCAAATCCAATCCCAGGTGAATGTTCTGGCCAATTGCTGCCAGCAGCGCCTTGCCGCTCAGCCCCGACGGAACCCTGAAGATCCCGAAGATGAAAATCAGCAGGATAGCTATGATCAGGGCAATCTTTTTATTCAGGTTCTTGTTCATCGTCCCGTTTCTCTAGTTGAAAGAAGTAAGAAATCCAATCCAAAACTTAAGAGACTCCGGTCTCCTGCGTGGTCACCGAGGCAATCGCGCTCTTGGCCACTTCCAGCTTGATATTATCCGGCGCCACGCGAACGATGATGGCATCGTCCTTGATCGAAAGGATAATGCCGCGGATGCCGCCGGACGTGGTCACCCGGTCGCCGGTCTTGATGCTGGCCAGCATCTCAGCCCACTGCTTTTGCCGCTTTTGCTGCGGCCGGATCATGACCAGGTAAAGCACCGGAATCAGCAGCAGCGGCAGCAGCATGGGAAGGCTTCCGCCCGCTCCACCAACCGGCGCGGCAAATAATGCGAAACTCATCGAATCAATCGTTCCCACTCATCATCCTTTGCACGCCCCGGCCCGCAAACCGCCGCGACCGTTCAGGGCACAGGCAGACCCGGCTTTGAGCCGGCGCCTCAAAAATTTGTCTCCGGGAAAGGGCTTGGCTTGACCCCGGCCGTTGAGTAAGCCCGGCCCAGTCTCTGGCCAGACATTCTGATGGGCAACCCGCTTGCCGCCTCGCCAGGACAGGGATTGAACCCCTGCGCCCGCCTGCGGCCCGTGACCCAACTGCCGTCTGCTTCCTGTTCGACACGGCCTCCCGCAGGAATCCCAATCCGGCAAATCAATCTTTGGAGCCGCACCATCGAGCAAGCGCGTCCCATGCCAGGATTCCAGAAGAATGCCTGCTTTAGATAAGAAACGCGCGGCCTGTTGCGTGTCAAGGCGGCAGCCCGTTGTCGGCTGCCAGTTTTCAGTGGTCAGCCCAGTTCCAGACCACCCACTTCGGCCGAAATTGGCCGGATTCCATACCTATCGAATCAAATTATCTCCAGACCTCTGTCATTCTGAGCGCAGCGTACTTCAGCGGAGTCGAAGAATCTGCTTTTGTCTCTCGCTGACTTGCCGACCCGCTGACTTGCTGACTCGCCGACTCGCTACTTCGGCTTTGCGTCCGCCGGTGTCTCTGCCTCTTCATCCGCATCTTCCACAAGCACCGCCGAACCCGGAACGATGTCGAAGCTCACCGCATCTTTTCCCGCCGGATGAAAAGTAATCCGCAACGGTTCGCGCTGCCACTCCGCCGCGGCGCATCCATCCGGATGGCCCGTATCGAATGATTCCAGCTTTTTGGCCAAGACTGCCTTGCGCGCCGCCACCTGCGCCACAACCGCATAGAGGCTCTTGCCGCTGGCCGTCACGCCGCAATAAGCCGCATAATCGCGAAACCAGCTCACCTGGCTCACCGCAGGATCGTATTCAGGCAGCTTGAGCGCCACCACATGGCCGGTCACACGATCCACCAGCAGCCAAGGCCCGCGCTGCCACACCCAATGGCCCGGCCTTCCGGCAGCTTCCGCCTGGTCACTAGGAAGCGCATCGTTCAGCCGGATCGCACGCCGCACCACGAAGCTGCGGTCGGTCACATCGTGGGAATCGCCGGTAGTCCATTCCTTCAGCACGCCGTCCACCAGCAGCGCGCGAATCCTGAGCGAGTCTTCGCCCACGCCCGCCCCCGCCGGATCACCGGCCTTGGTGTAAGGCACCTTTCGTGCAGCGCCCAGAACTACAATATGCCCCTTGTGCGGAGCCGCCGATAGTTGTGGCGCGAAAGCCAACACCGCCGCCACGAGAAAAACTTCAACCCACCCAAAGATTTTCATCCCGCCAGCTCCTCAAGAGTCGGCGCAGATCGAAAGGAAAAAGCAATGTGCAAGCATTGTCCGCGCAAGACGATCCAAATCTTGTTGGCGCGGGATTTAACCATCCCCTGCGCCTACTGATGGGTGCCCCAGGTCTCGATCTTGAGACCTGGGAGACCGCAACTCTACACCGTCGAAGTCCTAACTCTGCGCAGCCTCCACCGCCCGTGCAACCCGAAGCGCTGTCCCCTCGTTCAAATGCTGCGCAAGCACCTGCATCCCCACCGGCAAGCCGGCAGACGTCGTCCCGCAAGGCACGCTAACCCCGCAGATGCCCGCCAGGCTGGCTGTAACCGTATAAATGTCCGCCAGGTACATGGCCAGCGGATCGCCCGTCTTTTCTCCGAGCTTGAACGCCGCAGTCGGAGCCGTAGGAGTCACGATCGCATCCACCTCGGCAAACGCCCGCAGGAACTCCTCCGCCAGCAATCGCCGCACCTGCTGCGCCTTGCCATAGTAAGCGTCGTAGTACCCCGCCGAAAGCGCGTAGGTGCCCAGCAGAATCCGCCGCTTGACCTCGGCGCCAAAGCCCTCATCGCGGGAATGACTATACATGTCGCTGAGAGTATCCGAAGCCGCCGAGCGATACCCATAGCGCACCCCGTCAAAGCGCGCCAGGTTGGCACTGGCCTCAGCCGTGGCCACCAGGTAGTAAGTCGGGATCGCATACTTTGTATGCGGCAGCGAGATCGGTTTGATTGAGCAGCCAGCGGCTCTCAGCGCATCGATGCCCGATTCAACCTCCGCGCACACCTCTACATCCAGCCCCTCGGCAAAATATTCAGCGGGAACGCCGATTCGCATCCCTTCCACACCTTTGTCGCTCTCCGCCGCGTAGTCGGGAACCTGCGCCGTCGAGCTGGTTGCGTCCTTGGGGTCGTAGCCGGCAATCACGCCCAGCAGCGTAGCAGCGTCGCGCACATTCGCGGCGAAGGGCCCAATGCGGTCAAGAGACGAAGCAAACGCGATTAGCCCATAGCGCGAAACGCGGCTCCATGTGGGCAGCACGCCCACCACGCCGCAAAAGCTTGCCGGCTGGCGAATCGACCCGCCGGTATCGGTTCCCAGCGTAGCCACGGCCAGGTTGGCCGCCACAGCCGCCGCCGAGCCGCCGCTCGACCCACCCGGAACCCGCTCCGTATCCACCGGATTGCGCACCGGCCCATACGCCGAGTTCTCGTTCGAGGAGCCCATCGCGAACTCGTCGCAATTCAGCTTGCCCAGCAGCATCGCACCCGCTGCCTCAAGCCGAGCCACCGCCGTGCAATCGTATGGAGGCCGGTAGCCCTCAAGAATCTTCGACCCAGCCGTAGCCGGAGCGCCCTGCATCACCAACACATCTTTGATGCCGACCGGAATGCCCGCCAGCGGCGGCAGCGGATCGCCCTTGCCTGCGAGCGCATCAATCCGTTCCGCCTGCGTCAGCGCCCGCTCTTTGCTCAGGCTCAGGTAGATATTCAGCCGTGGATTGATTTCGGCGATGCGGTCATAATAGCCCGCAGCCAAGTCCACAGCTTTCGTTGCGCCGGAGGAGATTTCCGCGCGCAGCTTCGCCAGCGTCTTCGGCTTCTCCACAAACCTCTCCGTCGATTTCGTTTCGCTCAGCAATCCATCCGTCCTTGATCAGTCCGCCAAGACCGCGCCGACTCGCTGACTCGCTGCCTCTCACCGCTCAATCACCTTGGGAACCTTGAAGAAAACCCCGTCGGTCTCCGGCGCCTCGGCCAGCACTATGGCGCGATTGAGCGACGGCTCGACCACATCGCTGCGCAAGCCGCCTCCCGTCGCGTCCATCAGCTCCGTCACCTGCGCCAGAGGAAGCACGCCAGCAGTATCCAGTTCGTTCAGCTCGGCCACGTACTCGAGAATCGCGTTCAAATCGTGAAGCATTGCGCCGGTCTCGTCGGGCGTCAATTGCAGGTGCGCCAATTCAGCCACCCGCTCCACGTCTTCCACAGTTACCTTGTCACTCATTCCCTTTTCGTCCCCATCTTCGGGCTCGTAAATCCAGGCCTCTCAACCTCGGCTGCACACGGCAAGCTAACCCCGAAGATAGAGTATACGGCGTTCTCCTGCGAGCCTACCCGCTATACACGCAAGCATCGCACCGTCATTTCCTCCCGGAGGGAGGGGACGAAAATAGCCCAGGGTAAAGCGCATCGCAACCCTGGGAAATCGTACAAGCCAAAGTGCCTCGTCCTGGAGGGGCGATGTGAAACCTGGCACGATCATCAACCTCGTTCATAGAAGTCTTCTGGCCAACCACGCTTTCAGTCCACTGTGAGCGTGACCGGAATGCTGTGCGACAAACCGTTTGACGTCACAGTCACCTGGATCGAATAAGTCCCCGTTGGTGTAGTGCCGGGAATGTTGCCTCCTCCACCACCCGTTCCGCCTCCCGAAACAATGCAGCTTGAAGCTCCCCCAGCCATCATCGCCAGCAGCAGCGCGGTCAACCAAACTTTGCGGCGCCTTTTCCGTCCCAACGGCAGCAATAGCAGGCCGCAGACGACGGGAAGAAATCCCCAAGCACCCGGACGCTGCGCTTGGGACCCCGCCGTCGAACTCCCCGTCGACACCGCAACCGTCAAGTTGCCCGTAGCGCCTGAAGACACGACTTGGCTGGCCCCGCTAAAGCTGCAAGCGGCATTCGCCGGGAGCACACCGCATGCGAAGGTGAACGTGCCCGACGACCCGTTCGCCGGCGTCAAAATCAGCGAATAGTCTGCAGTCAGGCCTTCAGCCACGGATTGCACGTTCGAACCGGAGACGGTCACCGTGAAATCGAACCCCATGCCCTGCAGCGGTATTGACACCGCGTCAGCCGCTGAAGAGCTGGTCACTGTCAGGTTGCCCATCAGCGAACCAGCCGCCGTGGGAGCAAACTCCACTCCAACTGTGCAACTCATTCCCGGCCCCAATGTGGCGGCGCAAGTGTCGTTCACCAGCTGAAATCCGGCCGGAACCGCCACCGCAAGATTGCTCAGCGCAGTCGCGATTCCGGTATTGGTCACGGTGACTGTAACAGGGCTGCTAGTCTGCCCCACGCCGGTGGTTGCGAACGGAAGAATCGTCGCCGGCGTCACTTGGATAGCCGCGGCAACAGCCCCGGTGCCGCCGAGCTCCACAACAGCGACGTTCCCGACTGAGGGAGAGGAAACGGTGAGCGTCCCCGTTGCAGTCCCCGTAGCGGTGGGGTCAAACAAGACTTCGACTGTGCAGCTCGCCCCCGCCGCCAGGCTCCCCGCGCAGGCATTTTGCGTCAGCGCGAATCCATTGGTGACGGTCAACGAAAGCTGGCTGGCCTGAGCGCTGCTGGTGTTGCTCACGGTCACCATTTGCGCCGCGCTTGACGATCCAACCAATGTGGCCGCAAAAGTCAACTCTGCCGGGCTTACGTTTAGACCAGAAACCGCATTCCCCGCCCCGCTCAGGGGCACAGTTGCTGGCATTACGCCTGAAGTGGCGGAGGAGACAGTCAACGTGGCCGAGTTTTCGCCCGCCGCAATTGGCGTAAAGATCACCTGCACTGTGCAATTGGATCCCGCGATCAGCGTCGCCGCGCAAGTCGTGGTTCCCGTGGAAAAGCTGCCGGCAGAAGCGCCGCTAATCTGGAAGCCCACATTGGCCGCCGCCACTCCACCGGTGTTTCCGATGGTCAAAATCATCGGCGCGCTGGACGCGCCCACGCTCTGGGAGCCAAAAGTCAGGCTCGCAGGGTTGACGCTCAAAGCAGCCGGCTGCGCGCCCGTCCCGGCGAGAGCCACCGTCTGCGTGCGCAGCGCATCGGAGACGGTGAGCACTCCGGCCTGACTGCCAATCTGAGTGGGCGCGAAGATCACCTCTATGGTGCATGCCGCGCCGCCCGCGAGTTGCGTTCCACAAGTATTCGAAGTCTGAAAAGGCCCGCTCACCGACACCGCGATTGAGGTCAGCGGCATGTCTCCGCTATTGGTCAGCACGACCGGCAGCGGCGCAGAGAGCTGCCCCATTGCCGTTGCCGGGAACGCGATCGAGCCGTTGTTGAGATTGTCGGTTGGCGGCCCGGTGCCGATGCCTCCTGTCCAAAACGGAGTTTGCCACACGCCCCGACCGTATGTGCCCGCCGTAAGCACCTGCGCCGGTGCGGAAGCCAATGGGACGCTCAACTGCACAATCGGCGCCTCCGGCAATCCGCTCCCAAACGCCGCCCAGCAGATGGAGGCCTCACCCGCGCAGGAAGAAATCTGCGTCGTGAAATAAACCCCCACATCGGTTGCCACGTAAACCGTTCCGGCGCTTTGCGGATCCACCACCAGGCTGCTCACTGGAGCCGACGGAAGATTGGCGGTGAGATTGACCCAATCCGCGCCGCCGTCCATAGAACCGTAAACCGTCTCCACGTTTTCCAAAGCGGTCGGCATTCCTTCGACCGTGACGTAGACAGTATTCCCGGTGGGGTCGTGGCTGTCGATGTAAATGCTCGATATGTCGAAGCCGAACTGGTTCAGCGCGTACGCCGAGTTGCTCACAGGACTGAACGTCAGATCCTGCCAGGCGGGCATGGCTGCGCCCTGCGTGTTGACGATGGCGCGCAACACGTGACCGGGCAGATTCTGCCCGCCGTCCAGCAACCCGTACGTGCCCACGTAGATGGCTTCTTCCCCGGCAGACAGTGGCAATGCTGCAATGGAGCGAATCAGCGCATCCCCGCTGCACGAAGCGTCCAGCGCACCACTGTCCAGAATGGGGCTGATCGAGTTGCTCCCGGTCCAGCCCACGCCGCTGGCCGGCCCGCGCCACACCCGGCAGGTGGCAATCAGCAACTGCGTCGAGTCCACCGGATCCACCAGAAACGGGGCCGGCGACGCCATGGTGTCCCCATCTCCGCCTACGTCCGCATCGTTGACCACCGGGCCGCTTCCAAAAGCCGCCGGGCTGCATGTTGTGGGATCGGAACAGAAGTAAATGGCGACCCCGTCTTGGTTGTTCGCGTACCAGTTCTCTTTGTTCTTGGGATCGATCGCCACCGGGCCGCCGTAGCCGCCCAGAATCTGCGGCCACTCCGCCGTTACCGCCGTGCTGCTCTTCAGGCCGGCAGTCCCGTTGACCCCCAGGCCGGTCATCATGCCGAACGGCGAGGTCACGGCCATGCTCACGACTTCGGACAGTGATCCTAGCCCGCCGTTCAGGTTCTGGAAGTGCGTTGCGTCGGTGGCTGAACACGGCGGACCGGTCTCGCCGATCGCGTCCAGCGAGCGCCACAGGCCGCTGTCGTTGCCCACAAAGATCTCCAGCGGATTGCCCGCGTTCCAGGCCAGCGCATGCTGATATTCGGCCACCTGCGCGCTCATGCAGGTGGTGGCGTTGGTGGTGTTGCGCCACACGCAGCCTTGCGCCAGGCTGCAACGCCACAGGTCGTTCACCCCGGCCAGCAGCCATGTGTCCTCGCCCTGTCCCAGGCCTGCCGGCACCGCCGCCAGCGCCAGGTTGTAGTCGCCGTTGACAATGGTGGCCGCGCCTTCCGCAGTGCTGGTCTCTAAAGCCTGCGTGTTCCATTGCCGGGCAAAGGTGATATTCGGCGAGTTGCACGCGCCACCACTGATCGCGCACTGATCCTGCCACAGCCCCTGGTCCTGGTTGAACTCGTCCACGGTCCACGCAAACGTATCGCCCGTCTGCGGATTCACCGCCAGCGTGCCGCGAAAGATAGGGCAGCCAATCGATCCAGTCTGCCCCGCGTTCGTAGGACAATTCGCAGCCGTAAGATTGGCGCCCGGTTGCGCCGCAACGCGCATCCAGTTGATGCCGTCGCTGGACTGGTAGTAGCCATGAAACCGGACCGCCGCCACAAAAAGCTGCCTCACCGGGTTCCAAACCACCGACGTCGCCGCATTCCCGTCCGGAGCCGCAAACGCCCCGCCCGGCCCTTGCACCACCGCGCCCGCTGCGTCCGCAATGGTGGCCAGGTTCCACGTAACCCCGCCGTCGCTGGAATAGTAGAGGCCCTCATAGCTGTTGTTCACGGCCAGCGCATTCACAAGCGTGCCTTCATACGCCTGTGAAACCGCGGCCACCACCAGTTGCGGATTCACCGAACTCCAAGCAAATCCCGCAAACCCCTCCCCGGTAAACTTCCACTTCAAATCCGCGGTCTCGCGAATCAGCGTCCAGGAATTGCCGCCGTCCGCCGAGCGCAGAATTCCCGCTCCATAGTAGGAGTCGAGCGCATCGTTGGGGTCGCCGGTGCCGGCCAGAATCACGCCCGTGCCGCCCGGCTGCACCGTCAACGCGCCGATGCTGATCGACGAGTCCTGCGCCCCGCTCAGAGCCTCCTCTGCGTCTGTAAGCGGCGTGAACACCACCTGGGCCGCATCGGAAACAGCCGCGTTGTTAGTCACCCACACGCCGCCGCCGGTGGTTCCCAGATAAAGGTGATTTCCGGTTGCATCAGCCGGGTCGAGCGCCAGCGCGGAGACTCTGCCGGTAACCAGTCCATATGTCGGCGTAAGCACCGCATCCGGCCCCAGCGATTGCCAGGTCCCGGTTCCCGGCTGTGCATGCGCGCCTGCCGACCCTGCGGAGCGGTGGATTGTACGCCCCGGCGTCCATCCCCGCTGCGCAAGAAAGCGCTGCGCCTCTAGCACGCGCGGCGGTAGATTCGGCTTTTGCGGCTGTGTTGCATTCGTCTGGACCGGCGGCGTTTGCGCATGTGCTGCGAGCGGCAAGTTGGAAAGCAGGCACCACGCCACGAAAGCCAGGCCTGCGCGCTCTCGCTTCGCCGTATTGATTGCGTAAAATTGGCGCCCAGCCTTGCCCAGCCCGTCGTTGCAATTACAGACAGGCTCACCCCAGACCCGCTCTGAAAACCGCATAGCCGCACACACCCGGATTCTGATTCCGGCCTCCCCTCTCTCAAACTCTGAGGGGGCTTGATCGGAATCCAATCGAATAGGTCACGCGAGACACGCAGCTTCCGGGATTGGAATTGCAGCGATTATAGTCCGAAAAAGAAAATGAAGGGTTTGGCGGTAAAGATGAATGAAGCCAGCATCGCCCATGCCGCCGCTAACCTGCTAACTCGCCATGTGCGCGAAGCGGGCGCTAACCCGCCGCATGCGGTCTAAGAATCCCCGCCGTTATGCAGCCGGATATATCCCGCCGCGTCGAACTTCTTCGCCGTCGAAGCGCCAGTCATCGGCCGCACCAGCCCGAATACGGGCCGATTGAACCACGGACGGTCGTGCCTGCCCACAATGGCCCACGCAATCCCCGCATACCCATTCGGATCGCGTCCATCCAGCTCGTAGCGGTCGTTCAGCTCGACCGCCCACTCAAACGCCCGTGCCGGGTCCGGAGCCCATTCCAGAATCTTCTTGGCCCAGTACATGCGCATGTAGTTGTGCATCCAGCCCGTCTCCACCATCTCCCGTTGAGCCGCATTCCAAAGCTCGTCGCCTGTCTCCGCGCGCTCCAGTTGCGCCAGCGTATAGCGGTGCGGACGCGCGTCGGCCGTGTGCTCAACCAGCGTCTTCCGGGCCCACGGCGCGGCGCACTCCCAGTTGTCATAGTTGGGCTCATGGCGAACGAACAACACCGAAAGTTCCCGCCAGCCAATCAGCTGATCGAGATATCTGTCGGCCGTGGCCTGCGTGGCTTTGCCTGCGCTTACTGCCTTTTGCACCGCCAGCGCAATCGTGATCGGCCCAATGTTTCCGAAGTGCAGATACGGCGACAGCCGGCTCGTTCCCTTCACTTCAGGATGATTGCGCGTGGTTTCGTAATCCTTCAGTTCCAGATTCACGAAGTCTCTCAGCCGCTTCAGCGCCGCATGCGTGCCTCCGGTAAAACTGTCCACCGGCCCAACGCTCCGGTCGAGCTTCGCAAATCCCGCCGTTATGTCCTGGTCCAATGGATAGCTCTGCAGCTTTTTCTCCGGCTTCCAAGGATGAAGCGGCGCAATTTTCTTCGCTGCAACCAGGTATTTCGGCAACTCAGCCTGCAAATGCGGACGGAAGTGATGCATCAGGACAAAGCTTCGATCGAACACGCGCGAAGGAACCACCACATCCGCATCCACGGTCCAATACGGCAGTCTGAGCCGCTTCGCAAGCAGGCGCCGCCACCGCTCTGGCTCACGGCAGGGATTCTCGTCGCCAATCAACAGCGCCGCTCCGACCTCCTCAAGAAACGCCTCCAGCGAACTGTCTGGCGAGCGCCGCAGCACAAACCCCACACCGCGCTCGGCCGCATCCGCCTCCACGTCGCGCAGTCCTTGCTGCAAGAAGGAATAATGCCGCAGATTCGCATTGGGATAGTTGGGAATCACGTGGAAGCAAACCACCACCGGCAGCGCCAGCAGGTTCCCCGCCTCAATCGCCACATCGAGCGCCGGATTGTCTATAATCCGCACCGCCCGCTGCATCCAGTAGACGACGCAGCGTCCGTCCTTGCGCGGCGCCCCGTCGCGCCGCACATGCACGCGTGGCTGCGCGGCCAGGCGGGAGAGGTCATCGGGAGTTTGCGGTGGGGAGGGAGTGGGCTTCATCTAATGACTATGTTAGACTTCGCGCAAATGCTGGATTGGGACGATTCTCGTTGGGCGAATCTCGACGGCGGCTACCGGATGCGCTTTGACCCGCGCCCCTTGCTCACGAAGCTTGAGGCAGGAGAGAACTCCGCCGCAACCTGGGACAGCCTATGGGATGAACTCCATCACCAGGGAGACGTTGGCGAAGCTTCCTTTGCAGCCGTACCTCATATCGTCCGAATATACCGGAACAGCGGCAAAATCGAATGGAGCGCCTATGCGATGGTGGCCATCATCGAGCTTGCACGGAATGCAGGCGGGAACCCTGACGTGCCTGAGTGGATGAAAGACGATTACTTCGGTGCGATTCGCCGACTGGCCGAGACAGGAACGGAGCAGGTTCTGCACGCCAAGGATCCGGACACGATTCGGGCAATTCTGAGTGTATTGGCGATTGAGCGTGGACTTCGTGTTTGCGGAAAAATCCTCGTCAACTACTCAGAGGATGAATTATTGGAAATCGCACCGGAGCTTTGAGCTCCTCGAAAAACCACTCTACCTTCTGCCCCAATGGGCCGGATCGGCGTGTTTCAATCCGATTTGCGCAAATTAAAACGAAGCGCAGTAAATTTCGCTGACACCGAAGCCACTTTCGTATCCATCATCCCGTTGTCGCGCAGCAACGATCGAATTGCGGTTTCGTTCAGCGCATGTCCCGGCCCCTTCGCGTAGATGAACCAGATGGGCGCACCCTTCTTGAGCGCGGCCCGGGCCTGCTTGAACGCTGCCTGCAGAGCCTCCGGCGAATCCACGCAAGCCACTATCAGATCGGCGCCTTTGTCTGCAATCCGCGCAGCCTCTGCGAGGGCCGTCTTCAATTCGCCGGCCTCAACCAAGCCGATCGTCCGCACCATCGTCGTATCCGTGATGCCGAGCTTCCGCGCCAGCGACGGAGGAGGACTGCTGATGATCGCCGCCCACTTCGCCGCCGTGGTAGCTCCGAGAACAAGCTCGACCGCTTCGCGCCCAACCGTGAAACAAAGACAATCAGCCCGCACTTTGACATTCCTCATCTCGGCAAACGGCACACGCCTGCGAATATCCCCGCGCAGAATCAGCTCACTGGCCTCAAGCAGCGCCTTGACCTCCGCAACCGTCCCCGCCCAGTCGCATGTACAAACCGCCTCACGCCCCATTCGTCCCATCCTTCCAAGGCTCGAATCCCCGCATCACCTGGGCCAAAGAGCAGAAAGGGCCGCCCCATCGGGCAGCCCATTGGTACATATCCGCATCCACCCCTGATCCCTGATCCCTGATCCCTGATCCCTGATCCCTGATCCCTGATCCCTGATCCCTGATCCCTGATCCCTGATCCCTGATCCCTGATCCCTGATCCCTGATCCCTGACCTCCTACCACCGCCCCCAGGCGCGGGTGAAGTAATCCGACAGCGTCATGCCGATGAGGGCAAGGAACGTGAATAGGCCGCAGAATACAGTGAGCTTGGTCAGCTTCGAGCTGTACTTCACATGCATGAAGAACAGCACCACCAGCACCGCCTTGATGCAGGCAATCGCAATGGCCACGATGGGATTGAAAATTCCCAATTCAAGGTACGAGGCCCCCACGGTCACCCCGGTAAGCACCAGCAGCGTGCCGCCAATGATCACGTAAACCACGGGGCTGACAATATGATGCTGCGCTTCTTCCATCTCTTTTTGATCGGTCATGAGATTGATCCTTTATATGTTCGGGTGCCTGCTGATCAGGTACAACAGCGGAAACAGGAATATCCAGATGATATCGACGAAGTGCCAGTACAGGCCAAAATTCTCGACGAAAGTGACGTGCCCCGTTGTGTAAGCCCCGGCCCGCGCTCTGAAGATCATGTATCCAAGAATGGCAATGCCGATGATCATGTGCAGGGCGTGCATACCGGTCATCGCGAAGTAGAGCGAGAAATAAACTTCAGTGTGGCGCGCCATGTCCAGCGGCAGCGGTTTGTCGCCCGCGGCCTTCGCTTCGGCATCGGAATCAGGATCGAGAAACGACTGCAAGCTGTAGTGAAAGCCGGGAACGTGATGCTTCTCAATCTTTTCCTTGTACTCCACGGTTTTGATTCCCAGAAAGCCCAGGCCAAGAATGAATGTGAGAACCAGGCAAAGCACAAGACCAGACTGCTTGCGTATCTCCGCAAACCATACGCCCATTGCCATGGTGAAGCTGGATGTAATCAGCACGGCCGTATTGAGCGTGCCCCAGAAGATATCCAACTGGTGCGACGCAGCCACAAACGCCGGGTAGTACCAGTTGCGGTAGATCAGGTAGGCCGTGAACAGGCCGCCGAAGAACATCACTTCCGTGAGCAGGAAGATCCACATGGCGAACCCAGCAGCGTCGGCCTGCTGTTCCGTGTTTTCAAAGTGGTGGCGCAGATAGGCCGGGTGTGCTTCGTGCCCTCCCGCGTGAGGGTCATTGGGTGTCGCGTGGGCAATGGCTGTGCTATCCGACACTGGCCACCTCTTTTTCTTTCTGATTTTCCAGCCACTCGTAGTCGTAGGCTTCGTGGTCCATGATCGGCGTCACGGCAAAATTCTCCGTCAGCGGCGGAGACTGAATCTGCCACTCCAGGCCCGTTGCCTGCCACGGATTGTTGCCTGCGATCTCGCCGTACTTCAGCGACCAGGTGAGATAGAGAATGGGGAGCAGATAGCCGACTCCCAATATCGTTGCGCCTGCCGTCGAGAAGACGTTCAGCACCTGGAACTCCGGTGGATAAGCACCGTAGCGGCGCGGCATGCCCAGGGTGCCAAGAATGAATTGCGGAAAGAACGTCAGGTTGAATCCGATAAACGTGACCACCGCGGCCAGTTGCGAAATCTTTTCCGGATACATGCGCCCCGTCATCTTCGGCCACCAGAAATGGATGCCGGCCAGGAAGGCCATCAGCATCCCTCCCACCATCACAAAGTGGAAGTGGGCCACGATGAAATACGTTTCCGTCAAATGGATATCGGTTCCGGCTGCTCCCAGAAAAACGCCCGTCAATCCCCCGATGGTGAACAACCCGATGAAGCCGAACGTATAGAGCATCGGCGTTTCGAATGTTATGGATCCCTTGAAGAGCGTGAATGTCCAGTTGAAAATCTTGATCGCCGACGGCACCGCAACCAGCATGGTCAGCAGCGAAAACACCAGCATGGAGTAGTTGGAGATGCCCATGATGAACATGTGGTGCGCCCAGACAAAGAACCCAAACACCGCAATGGCCACCGAAGAGAACGCCACCGCCGTATAGCCGAAGACGCGCTTCCTGCTGAAGGTCGAAATGGTTTCGGAGATCACTCCAAAGCCGGGCAGAATCATGATGTAGACGGCCGGATGCGAGTAGAACCAGAACAAGTGCTGAAACAGGATTGGATCGCCGCCAGTGGCGGGGTCGAAAACACCGATATGGATAGTGCGCTCAAGCGCCACCAGCACGATCGTGATAGCCAGAACCGGTGTGCCCAGCACCATCAGGATGCTGGCCGCATAGTGCGCCCAGCAGAAGAGCGGCATGCGGAACCAGGTCATACCGGGGCAGCGCATCTTGTGGATGGTCACAATGAAGTTCAGCCCGGTAAAGATGGAACTGAAGCCGGCGATGAATACCGCCAGCCCGGTGGTAAGCACATTCGTATTCACATAGTGCGTGGACAGCGGAACGGTGAACGTCCAGCCCGTGTCCACGCCACCCGTGGCCATGGTGTAGATCGCCAGAATGCCGCCCGCAACATACAGGTACCAGCTCAGCAGGTTGATCTTGGGCAGCGCCAGGTCTTTGGCGCCGATCATCAGCGGGATAAGAAAGTTGCCCAGCGTGGCTGGAACCGACGGCACTAGAAAGAAGAAGATCATGATAATGCCGTGCATGGTGAACACCTTGTTATAGGTGTCGGTGGCCATCAGATCCGATTGCGGCGTCAACAGTTCCAGGCGAATCAATCCCGCCATCGCCCCGCCGATAAAGAAAAAGAACGTGATCGAGATCATGTAAAGAATGGCAATCCGCTTATGGTCGCCGGTCAGCAGCCAGCTCAGCAGTCCGTTCTCCTTGGTGATGAAGTTCACCTTGGGAATTCTGGCCGTGGATTGGTCGGGAAGACTGACGATTGTGTCGCTCATTGCTTCACCACTCCTTGTGGTGCGGTTTTCGCCGGGGCTGCCTTCTGTTCCGCGCCTCCGGTCGCTGCCTTGCCTTCGCCCTCCGGCAGCAGATCGGTCGTGTTCAGCGTCTGCTCAATGCGGTAATTCGAACTAAGATTCTTGATGTACTCAACCAGCGCAATCACGCCCTCCTCGCTCACCTGCCCCTGGTAGGTGGGCATGATGGGCGCATAGCCTTGCGTAATGTGCTGCGACGGATTCAGGATCGACTCGCGCAGGTAAGCATCGTCCGCCAAGACTGTGCCGCCGCTCGCCAGCGCCAGCTTCGCGCCGTAGACATTGGCCAGGTTCGGTCCCCTCGCATCCGGTTTCGCGTTGTGGCAGGCATTGCAGCTCAGGCTGGCAAAAAGCCGTTCGCCATTTTGCGCCAGCGACATGCCGCTGGTCGATTCGGCCAGCCACTGCTTGTACCCATCCGGCGTCAGCACCACAATGTCGCCGATCATCGCCGAGTGGTTGGTGCCGCAGTACTGCGTGCAGAACAGGTGATACGTCCCCGGCGTCGTAGCCTCAAACCACACCGATGTATAACGACCCGGAATGGCCTCGCGCTTCACGCGAAATGCGGGAATTGAAAAACTGTGAAACACATCCTGCGAAATCAGCGTCAACTGGATCGGCTTCCCGGTCGGAATGTGCAGCGAATTGATCTCATGCTGCCCGCCCGGATGCTCCGCTTTCCACATCCACTGCTTGCCCACCACGTAAATGTTCATCGCGTTGGCCGGCGGCGTGTACACGCGAAAATAAATCAGCGAACCCCACACAAACATCAACAGAAACAGGCCCAGCGGAATAATGGTCCAGGTTGCTTCCAGAATCGTCGATCCCTCGATCTGCACCGCAACCGGGTGGCGTCCCTTTCTGTACATAATGCAGAACGTCGTCACCAACAGAAGGACGATCGTGAGCCCGATCAGGCTCACCAGGATTTCGAAGAAGAGAAGCGCGTCCATCTCGGGCGCAAGCTTCGACGCCTCCGGCGGAAATAGCGGGAAGTTGGTCAACCACTTGACGAAAAACTGCCAAAGTACTGGACTGATGTGGTTCATTCAGTTATCCGTTCACCTTTGTTCCTGTACCCATTGTTCCTGTTCCGTTCCCCGCCCGGCTGTCGCGCCGGAACATCACAAACATGAAACTCCCCAGCGTGCACACCGTAACCAGCCCGCCCAGTTGTACGATCCGCGCAACAATCAGTGAGTGCTTGTTGGTCGTCGGATCGTAGTGGTAGCAGTACGTCAGAATGTTGTCTACCGGCGACCCGATGCGATTCGATGAAGCCTCCGCCAGTCCGATGCGCAAGTCCTTGGGCGAATACTCGACGCCCAAGTAGTACTGCGCCAGCTTGCCCTCCGGCGTCACAATTTGAATGGCGCTGGCGTGCGCAAACTGCGTCAGCCTTCCGTCCGGGCCGGGAATCTTCACGTAGCCAAAACCCACCGCCTTGGTCAGCGCGTCAATGTTGGCCTGCGTCCCGGTCATGAAATGCCAGCCCGTAGCCGTCTCCGGATGCCCATAGCGCTTCAGATAGCTGCGCTTCTTGGCCGCGGCCAGGTCCGTGCCCTCGCTGGGGTCGATGCTGACGACAATCACATCGAAGTCCCTGCCTGGAACCTCGTCCACCATCTGCAACGCGCCGGTCAGCCCATTCAACTCCTCCGAACACAGCATCGGGCACTGGTAGTAAACCAGCGCCAGAATTGCCGGCTTCTTGCCAAAGTAGCTGGCCAGTTGCACCTGCTTGCCCTGGTCGTCGGTGAAGGTGAGCGACAACGGCAATTGCGCATTCAGATTCTGCGCAATGCCCACCCCATTGAGAATCGCCGGCGGCTTGTCGTTCGCCGGTCCCGTTTCCTTGTCGCCATAGCTAGAGACCTGCGCGCAGAGCGAAGGAGCCGACAGCGCAGCAGCAAACGCCGCAGCCCAAACCGCGCCCCGCCAGCATCTCCGCATTGTGCCCGGCCTTATCATCGCTCCCTCAATCCGCCTCAACCCCTGGGTGCCCCATCCATTTCGCGTTCTCCAGCGAAATGGGTGGGAAACCTCAACCCTCAATCCACCGTGACCCTATTTCGGCGCCTCCGCCCGTTTTCCCGCAATCGATTCCTCGATAGCCTGATCGTGCTCATACCCGGTCCGTGCAAACCCGTTCGTCAACGGCGCCTTCACCACCGGCTTGATGTCGCCGGTCAACAGCGGCGCCTG
>Ga0302326_10003387_pt1 | contig 37598 bp, 33 predicted proteins | sample Palsa_T0_3_FD_202264 | JGI IMG/M metagenome (GOLD analysis project Ga0302326, IMG submission 202264) | Peat permafrost microbial communities from Stordalen Mire near Abisko, Sweden - Palsa_T0_3 | ecosystem: Environmental > Terrestrial > Soil > Palsa > Peat permafrost | place: Sweden: Abisko... | reverse complement strand
CCGCTGCGGCCAATGGATTGCCACTCTACACACGCAATCCCTCTGACTTTGCAGCACTGAAGCGCATATTGAAAGTCGTCAAGGTTTGATGAACCGGCGCAGGCCAACTTGGGTTAGGTCCGGATCGGGAGTTTACTTATGCTTCCAGTTGTCGCTGTCCCGCCGTTCCTAAATTCTCCGCGAACGGGCAGTGGTGATTTGGCCAGACGCATTCTCCGCCATTTTGCAGCCGCAGACGCGACTCTTAGAAAAACATAGCGGTGTCAAATCCAGCGAGAATGGTCGCTCGAAATGTCTAGCAGGCTGCGGAAAAACTCTGACTCTTGAAGGGTACGGGCTTCAGCTTTCTATTCGCAACAGCGACTTTTCCGCAGCCTCCTAGGGCACTGCGTCACTATCAGAGGCGAGTATTTCTTGCCCTGCCGCAAATGATCGGGTGCCCCATCCTTCGCGCTTGCGAAGGGTGGGAATGCAGACCCCAACCGGCAGCGCTCGACGATCCACTAAAGTCGTCCTGGTTACTTCGTTGCCTGGGTGGATAAACATCCATCTGTGTGACGCACTACACTAGGGCACGCATTGGGTTGCGAACCTCCAGGTAACTTCAACTAAATCCCGGTTAGCACTCGACAAAAGCGCCTCGGACAGCATCTTTAGTTTGTGCACACACACCAACCTCACCCTGAGTGGGCGAGCGAGCCTTTGTGCAGCAGGATTAGGCGGAAGTGGGGGCGGGTCACTGTAACTCGAAAAATAATTCCCGAGCGCCACGACATGAAAGTGCCTGGAACTGCATCTTGAGTGTGAGAGGAAATTGCAAACCTTACGCCGATTGATCGATTGATCGGCAAATATCATCCTGCGGTCGATGCTGCGGGATGCTGCTCGACGGACTAGCAGGCAACGCAAAAACTCTTGTTTTGTATCAGGGCACGACTTTACAGGCTGCGGAAAAACCCGAGTTTTTGAAGGGTACGGCCTTTAGGCCGTACATAACCGATCTAGAATCATTACGGCTTTAGCCGCTGAGGGCTAGGATTTTGCGAGAAGCGAAGGAAACTGAATGACCATCGACAGACAAGACACAGATAGTGGAACCGTCTACGGCAATAAATTCGGGTCCATGTCGGAGGTTCGCTACTCCTCTGCACAAGCTCCCTTGGTCGCCGGCGCGCCCGCAACGAACGATCCGGATACAGCCACCGTTGCCGATGTCCTCCCCGCACAGCAAGACTCGCCGCGAAACGGCGCTTCGTCTCCCTTACCCGCGGAACCACCTGCCGCCGCGGACTTCGTTTATCTCCGCGACCTTGAACCCCGGCCCGTGGAATGGCTGTGGCAGGACAGGCTCGCATGCGGCACCTTAGCCATGATTTCAGGTGTGCCCGGATCAGGCAAAACCTGGCTCGCGCTTGCCATCGCCGCCGCTCTGAGCCGGGGCCGAGACCCATGGACTTGCGAAGCACTCGAACCTTGTACCGTCTTGTATGCCTCCATGGAGCACGACAGTTCCGAAATCATTCTCCCTCGCTTTATCGCCCTCAAGGGAAATCCTGATCGTTTCGCCGTATTGCGCCGAACCGGCTCCGAGGCATCGGCCTCCCTGAAACTGCGCGATACCTGCGCCGTCGAAGACGCGCTCCAGCGAACCGGTGCTCGCCTTCTGATACTCGATTCCTTCGACACCTACTTCGGCATCGATCTCCATCAGCCCACAGAAACTCATCCTCTGTGTGAAAAGCTCGCCCGCCTGGCCGAAAGGCAGCATTGCTGTATTCTCTTCCTCCGCCATCTCGGCAAACGTGGCCCGGGCCGGCCGGCCTTTCGCGGCCAGTCTGAAATTTCCTCTGCCCTGCGCACCGAGTTTCTGGCCGGCAGTTCGCCTGATGCGCGATCCCAGCTCGTTTTCTTACAGATCAAGTCCAACCTGGGGCCCCTTGCTCCCGCGCTCTCATACAAAATTGATGATTCCGGAATCTTTGACTGGACTGGGCTTAGCAAGCTGACCCAGGAGGAAATGCTGGCCGACCGCCCCACCGGCGCAGGCCTTCCGCTACGCAAGTTTGTCGGGGAATGGCTGCGTGAGTACTTGCAGAATGGGAGCCAAACACAAGGCACCGTCGAGATCGCCGCTCAGCGTGAAGGCGTCAGCATCGCCACCCTGCGTCGCGCCAAATTCGATCTCGGCGTTCGCAGCATGAGAGATGGGGTCAAAGGTGTCTGGTACTGGTCCTTACCCCCCACCGTGAGCAGCAACCGCCCATAAGGGGGCAAGATGCTCAAATAATTAATTCTGAAATTTGAGCATCTTGATAAAACAAAGGACTTAGCGGCAAAGCTTGAGCATCTTGATAAAACAAAGGACTTAGCGCTAAAGAGGAAGGAAGGCATGCTCACCATAAGCCTGCTCAGGAGGAGCTTTTTGCGAAGGGTGGGATCCGAACTCTCACCTAAGCGGTTATCTGAAGTAGGATGATTCCAAATGAGGGGTGAGTATGACGCGCAGGCTGACTATGGCGCAAGCCATCATTCAATTTCTCAAAGTACAAGTGGTCGCACGGGACAGAAAGGAGCAAAACTTCTTTGGCGGCTGCGTGGGCATCTTCGGACACGGAAATGTTGCCGGCATTGGACAAGCGCTGCAGCAAAACCCTGACTTTCCCTACTACCTGTTCCGCAATGAGCAGGGCATGGTTCACGCCGCGACGGGTTTCGCCAAGATGAGCAATCGCCTGCGTACCCTGGTCTGTACCTCATCCATTGGGCCTGGGGCCACCAACATGATTACCGGGGCGGCTTTGGCCACCATCAACCGAATCCCCGTGCTTCTATTACCAGGCGATATTTTCGCCAGACGCAATGTGGCGCCGGTCTTGCAGCAATTGGAGTCGACCAGCAGCCAGGATGTTTCTGTGAACGATTGCTTCCGCCCCGTCTCTCGTTACTGGGACCGTATTCAGCGGCCGGAACAGATTCTTACCGCGCTGCCGGAAGCGATGAGAGTTCTCACGTCGCCGGCGGAAACGGGTGCGGTAACGCTGGCTCTGCCGCAGGACGTGCAGGCCGAGGCTTTTGACTATCCGGAAGAATTCTTCGAGCGGCGCGTGTGGACGATTGCCCGGCTTCGCGCCGACGTTGGAATGCTCAAGCAAGCTGGGGAGTGGATACGATCCTCGCAGCGCCCGCTCATCATCGCCGGCGGCGGAGTTATCTACTCCGAGGCCACGGAGGAGTTGTCCCGCTTCGCCAGCCGTACTGGCATCCCAGTCGCCGAGACGCACGGGGGCAAAGGATCGCTCAACGCGGATCACCCTCAGCTGGCCGGCGCAATGGGGGTAACGGGCACTTCTGCTGCCAATCGCCTGGCCAAGGATGCTGATCTGATCCTTGCCATCGGAACGCGATTGAGCGATTTCACCACCGCTTCGAAGACTGCTTTTCAGCATCCAGCGGTTCGCTTCGTGAATATCAACGTGGCCGAATTCGATGCTTTCAAGCACGCCGCGCTGCCGCTGACGGCGGATGCTCTGGAAACGCTGGAAGAGCTAGGCAGCGAACTGTCATCGTGGCAAATTCCGAAAGGCTATCAGTGTGAGATCGCCCGCTTGCGCACCGCGTGGGATCAGGAAGTGGAGCGAATCTTCGCCCGCCGCCATGGACCACCCCTTAGCCAGGGTGAGGTAATTGGTTTGCTCAACGCAACCCTGGAGCCCAAAGACATTATCGTGAATGCCGCGGGCAGTTTGCCGGGTGACCTGCACAAGCTGTGGCGGACCCGCGATCCCAAGGGCTATCACATGGATTATGGATATTCCTGCATGGGCTACGAGATTGCTGGAGGGCTGGGGGTTAAGATGGCGGATCCCAGCCGCGAGGTGTATGTGTTGATCGGGGATGGGTCGTATCTGATGATGGCCCAGGAGATCGTCACCAGCCTGCAGGAGAAGATCAAACTTAACATTGTTCTCTTCGACAATCATGGTTTCTCCAGTATCGGCGGACTGAGCCGCGGGTGTGGAAGTGGAGGCTTTGGCACCGAGTATCGGTATCGCGAAGAGGGTCTGACCGGGCCTGTCATTGCTACCGATTTCGTGGCCAATGCCGCCAGCCTGGGCGCGTATGCGGTTTGCGCGCGTACCTACGATCAGCTAGCTGCGGCGTTGGCTGAGGCGAAGAAGCAGACTCGTACCTCGGTGGTGGTGTTAGAGACGGACTACCACGACCGCGTGCCCGGGTATGACTCCTGGTGGGATGTGCCCATTGCGGAGGTTTCAGAGAACCAGGCGGTACAAGAGGCGCGCGCGGCGTTCGTGGAAGCGGCAAAAAAGGAGCGATACTTCTGGCCCGCAAAATAGACTGCATACCCATCTTACTTGGCGAAGAGGCGAATCGGCAGTCCTCTCCGGCCCAGCCCTCTCGCCCGCGCATGCTCTTCATAGATAACCTGCGCTGGACCGTGATCATTCTGGTCATCAGCATGCACGCAGCCGACACCTATAGCCCGCTGGGCAACTGGTATTTCGAGGATCGCAGGCCACTGTCGCCGGCGGCTCTGCTCACTTTCGCCGCGTGGCAGATGTACCTTCAATCCTTCTTCATGGGCCTTTTGTTTTTCATCGCAGGCTACTTCGCTCCGGCTTCGCTAGACCGCAAAGGCCCGTTCCAGTTTGTGCGCGAACGCGCGTTTCGGCTAGGACTCCCGGTTTTGTTTTACATGTTCGTACTGGGGCCAATCACGGAATACTTTTGCGCCCACTCCTGGACTTCGACTAAACCTACCTCATTTGCCAACGAGTGGATCAAACACATCCGCAACGGGGAATTCCTGCAGGAGAACGGGCCGCTGTGGTTTTGCCTCGCGCTGCTGATTTTCTCTCTGGTCTACGCGGCGTTGCGCGCATCGCGCCCAGACGTCGATGGCCGCCCTGAGGACAGTCAACCGCCGAACACCGCCAAACTCGCGGGATTTGCGATCGCCATGGCGTCACTCACGTTCGTTGTAAGGCTCTTGATGCCGTCCGGCTACTCACTTCTCAATATGCATCTGGGAGATTTTCCGCAATACATTCTCCTGTTCAGCGGGGGCATCCTCGCCGCCCGCGGGAGATGGTTACTCAAGCTCAGTTCTTCGGCGGGAATCCGGTGGTTGCAGATTGTATTGCCCGCCGGGTTGGTGGCGTGGTTCATCATCTTGAGAGAGGGAGGGGCCTTCGCAGGGAACCTCTCCGTTTACTCCGGCGGCTGGCATTGGCAGGCCATGTGCATCAATCTTTGGGAGTCATTCACCTGCGTCGCCATGTGTTACGGCCTCCTGGTGATCTTCCGCGAGGTATTCAATCGACCGGGACGGTGGTCGAAATTCATGTCGGACAATGCGTTCAGCGTTTACGTGTTTCACCCACCGATCGTCGTACTGGCTGCGCGGATGCAGTATAGCCTCAGGTGGCCGCCGATCGTGAAATTCCTCACTCTCACTTGTGTTGGCGTGGTCATGTCCTTCGCTTTGAGTGCTTTCGTTTTCCGCCGAATTCCCTTGCTTCGCCGAATTCTCTGACGACGTTTCCGGGATTCCACACAGGAAGGGAGTCCCACTTTGACAGGATGCAGGCTACTATACGAAGACAAACCATGGAACCCAGCGCCACATTGCTGTTGTACTGCCAGGATCGCAAAGGTCTGGTCTTTGTGATCGCGCGGTTCCTGCTGCAACATGGCGGAAATATTTTGCATGCGGATCAACATCAGGATGCGGAACTCGGGCTGTTCTTCATCCGCATTCAGTGGTCGCTGACCGGCTTCGATCTCGACCAGCAGGGCTTCGCCCGGGTCTTTGCGCCGTTGGCGACCGGGTATGGGTTCACCTGGCGGGTGTTCATGGAGCAAAAGCGGCCGGCGGTGGCGTTATTTGTTTCCCGTTATCAGCATTGCCTGGTCGACCTGCTCTATCGCCACCAGATTGGGGAGTTGCCCTGCGAGCTTGCTTTGATCATCAGCAATCATGAGGACGCATTGGGCCTGGCCAAGTTTTACAATGTGCCCTTCTCTCACACTCCGGTCAACGCAACGGACAAGGCCGCGGCCGAAAGCGAGCAAGTCCGGCTGCTCAAGGAACATCGAGTTGAGCTCATCGTCCTCGCCCGTTACATGCAAATTCTCTCTCCCGACCTGGTGAGCCGCTATCCGCGCAGGATCATCAATGTTCACCACTCGTTCCTGCCTGCCTTTGTCGGCGCCAAGCCGTACCATGCGGCCTTTGCACGGGGCGTCAAGCTGATCGGCGCAACCAGTCACTATGTGACCCAGGTGCTCGATGAAGGCCCCATCATCGAGCAGGATGTCACCCGTATCTCGCATCGGGATCGGGTCGAAGATCTCATCGCCAAGGGCCGCGATCTGGAACGGGTGGTGCTCTCGCGCGCGGTCCGTTGGCATTTGGAACAGCGCATCCTTTGCTACGGCAACAAGACCGTGGTTTTCGATTAGCCTGGGTCGGTCCAAAAAAAGCTGCAACCTCGAGATTAAGTGGGTGGCCCAGGTCTCGCTTTTGAGACCTGGGTTTCTCCCGCAAATGGGAGGGCGGTGCTTCCATGGAAGCCGCTCACTTGGGTTGGGAAGCGAGCCACACACAAGCTTCTCGCACCCTTGCAACCTGAGTCGGGTTAACACTTAGGAAATAACGCTTTCCCTGCGCGCTGGGCTGAAAGCTGGTAGAACCATCGGGCGAGACCATGACGTTACCGGGTGGGGATAGGTCAAAATATCCGCCATCGGGGCGCAAATCGAACACCACAGTAGTCAGGTCCCAGGTCGGCCGGTCATACGGCATCTTCTGGTAAACCCGGTAAGCCTCGGCCACAGGGTTGTTTGCCGGGAAGTCGTGCTCGATGCTGGCAGCGGGAAACAAGATCGCCTCCCCTACTTCAAAGCCGCTGAAGTAAATATTGGTCGGCCAGGTGGCAAACAGTTTGGCCGCGGCGGGTACGTCGGTCATCACGTTGTATTCCGGTTTGGCGGCAGCGAAATTCCCCGCCATCACAGTAAGCAGACGAACTTTTGTCTTTACCAGTTCCATCCCACTGAGATTGCTGTAGTGATCGGGCGCAGACTCGAGCAGTCGCGCCAGATTGGTGGAGAAGCCCACCTGGATCAAGGTAACGGCGCCGTCCGGTTCGGCGGCAAGTGTCCTCCTCAGCAGTTCAACCGCGTCGGATACGGCGGCCTTGTCGGGCCGCCGGCCGTGGAGTTCGCATACCTGCCTCACGTACAAGCCGTCTTCCGGCGTCTTGCCGTCGTGCACGATACCAACCGGGATGTTGCCCCGGCCGTAATATTCATCCACCATGCGAACGTATTCGGCCGCCCAGGGATTGTCTTTGCTTACCGTGACCGCCAATAGTTTCACCTCACCCCTGGAAGCAAGGGCATGCAGCATGGCCAACGCCAGCGCGTCATCGACATCGTTGCCCATATCCGTGTCGAAGACTACATGGAGCGGGGTCGCGGCCGAGGCGGGAGCAACGGTCGCAATCATCAGCAGGGCGGCCAGTAGAGTTTTCATCATTTGCGTTCGTCCTTTAGAAGAATCATGCGATAAAGCTTTAGCCGGTTCCTGTTTTCGTGGTCGAAGACCGGATAGCTCGCAACCTGGTCGAGGCGGAAAGCCGTAAGTGAACCCAGGATGTCCTGATCAAGATCATTCCAGCCTACATACCAGCCCGGTTGATAGTGCGACACCTTCTGGGCAAGATCCTGGCTACTGTATCCATCGTTGATCGCGGGGATACTGGCCATAAGAGAAAGCTGGTCTGCACTCGAACCGAGCAGTAGGCGGTGTGCTCCAGGGTCTGCGTTTACCGTCGCCTGGATGGATTTTGCGGCCTCGTAGAACTGGTATTGGCGATGAGCGAGGAAGCTGAAGACCTGTCCCGTATCCAGGAATACGGCGACCGTCAGCGTGGCAGCCAGAAGCGCGGCCAGGCCGCGATGGCGGATCTCGAGTTCCTTGAGCGCGAGGACCAGGACGAGGATCAACGGCACCAGCATGGCGAGGAAGTACCTGGGAGCGTAGTCATCCTGGCGGCGAAGGATATAGAGGGCGTTGCCTGCGAAGGCTATCCAGGATGCGGCAAACAGAGGGTTTCGCCATAGCTGCCGCAACCAGATTAGCGAGAGTATAAGGACGGCGAGCGAAGCCGGGTACAAGATGCGATCAATCCAAAGACCATGGCGAAACAACTGCTGCAGGAGATAACCTGTGCGCCCTGGTTCTACGTCTGCCAGAGCGTTGATGTCGAAGAAGTAATGATAATCGTCGGTGTACTTGGATCGCAGGACCAGAAGGAAGTATACGCCAAGGACCGCGCCCGCCAGGGTGCTCACCGTCAGGAGGGCTCGCAGGTTCCTTTTTGAGAGTAGCCAAAGAATCGACGGCAACAAGACAACCGAAGTGGTTTTGGTAAGAACCATGGCGCCCACCAGCAGGCCGAGCATAAGTAACGGCCAATAGCGCTTCCGATCAGCGTAAGAAGCGGCCCACAACAAGAGTACCCACTCAAAAACAACCATAGTGTCTAATGTCGCCAGCCTGCTGAAGGCGAAGGCAAAGGGACTCGCTGCCAACAGCACGGCTGCAACTGCGGCGGTGGTTTGTGTGCCGCCGTAGCGGCGTATCAATAAATAAACCAGGAATACGGTTGCAACGGAAAAGCCCACGTTCAGGGAGCGCGCGGCGATGATACTCACGCCAGTGAGCTCAAAGACTATGGTCAGCAGAGCGGGCCAAACCGGAACGGCCGCCGCCGGATTGTAGTCCCCCGCGACTTCCCAGTGCCCAATGAGGAAATGGCGAACCGCCGCGCTGGCCCACCAACCCTCATCGGTGTACTTTGCCTCATCCAGCATCCAGGGCGAATGGTTGGGAAAGTCCGCATGCAGCCAGGCGAAACGCATCAGGCAACCCATAAGCGCCAGCGTGAGAAGAATGACAGGTGGCCAGCGTCGCGCTGCCTTCAGGAGCATTAATTCGGATCCTCGCGAACTCGACCTCCCCAGAGTTTATGGTGCAGTTGCTTAAACCGGGAGACAATCTCTTCCTGCAGGGGATGCTGCCCATCACGGACTACCCAGCGGCCATTTACCATCACATCGCGAATCGCCGACCGGTTGAGCGAAAAGACGGCCAACGGCAGCAGATCTTCGCCAGAGTGCCCGGCGATGGATACATCATCCAGATCCACCGTGAAAAAGTCCGCCAACCCGGAGGCGAGCCCGAGCGCATGGGCCCCATGAATGGTGGCGCAGTCAAAGAGGCGCGAAGCTAAAGTCTGATTTCCAATCTGATCGAGAATGGCCCGCTGCTGACGTTCGAGGCGCAAATGGTATTCGAGCTCGCGCGCGTCTTCGAGTGGATCGATCTGCGCCTGGCTGTCGGATCCAAACGCGATCGGGATGCCGTGTCGCATCACCAGGTCAGCGGCGATGACACCGTCCCCCAGGTTTCGCTCGGTGGTGGGGCAGGAACATATGGTGGTCCCCGCCCGGGCAAGTAGACCGATCTCCTCGGAGGTAATGTGAATCGCGTGCACTGCGGTGAAGTCCCGCCCCAAGAGCCCTTCCCTGCCCAATAGGGCGACCGGCGTCAAACCGTATTCCCGCAAGCAAGCCTCGTTCTCCCCGACCTGTTCCGCCACGTGCATATGGAGAGGCAGCTTGCGCTCGCGGGCGAAGGCAGCAATTTCTTTAAGCTCGCCCAAGCCCACAGCACGCAGACTGTGCGGAGCTACGCCAATTTGCACGCTGGTGGCAGCGGCTAGCGCTTCCATGTTGTCGATGAACTGCCGCGCCGTTTCATAAAAGCGAATCTGACCGGGGTCCGGCGGCAGTTCGTATCCGGATCGAAGATACGCAGACCGCAGCAACACCAGCCTTATCCCGACGGATTGAGCGGCCGCGATGATCTGCTTGCCGAGCAGGTTGGGATCGTCATAGGGATGTCCGCCGGGCGCATTGTGGAGGTAGTGAAACTCGCCCACGGTGGTGGTTCCGCTGAGCAGCATTTCGAGAAAAGCCATCCGCGCCACGTCGTAAACGTCTTCGGGTTCAAGCTGGGCCGCGGCGTGGTACATGGTCCCGCGCCAGGACCAGAAATCACGCCCGCTCATCGCCCGGGATTCCGATTTACCTCGAATCAGCCGCTGAAAGGAGTGAGAGTGCGCATTGACAAAGCCGGGCAGCAGGGCCCTTCGCCGCAAATCAACGGTGTCGGCGGATGTCCCGGATGCCAGCACAGCCCCTTCCGGGCTGACCAAAAGACCCGACCCGGAGCTGAAGGCTCCGCGGGCATAAAGCAGTTCAGGACGATAGAGCGTGTTCACGAGTGACGGGCCTGCTGCACCATTTCGACCAGCATCTTTCTGGTTTCCGCCGGGGTGCTCACTGGGCCCAGGAATGCCACGCGGGCGCCCTTCATGCCGTCTGCAGTTTTTATGAGTAGGTGAAAGCCGAGGCGATCGACCGCAATCATCTTCGCTTCCTGGGTTTCGATCCCGGCCAATGCTCGCGCCAGCAGGATGAGCGCGTCCGGATGATCGGCATTCATGTGTTCAAGAATCCCCGCAGCCGCATCGGCCAGTGGGTCGGCTTGCGCGAGCGAATATTGCGGCGCAGCGACCCATCCCATAACGCCAAAGCCGCCTACGTAATAAACGTCGAGGACCTCCAGGCGAAAAAAAGAAAAGTCGTCGAAGTCTACCCAATACTTGCTGTTGGGGTGCCGGTCGAGATAGAGGCCCCGCGCCTCTGCGACCTGGTCCCCGGCCAGCACCGAGGCATTCCCGACGACCGTCACCCGTGCCGCGCCGAGCGGATCACCGCCGGCTTCCGCCTGGGTAACCAGCAGGCTGGCGCGCGGATCCTGTTGCAGGTTCTGCGTGTGCATGGCCATGGTGCTGATCAGGAAGAGAGGACGACCCTCGCCGTCCAGGGCAAAAGGCATCAACGACCCGAAGGGAAATCCCGGCCGCTTGCGGGAAAGCGTGGAGAGGCTCCCGACCCGGCCCAGATGCAACAAAGTTCGGGCCCGCTCCGCGAACGATGGTTCGGGAACCACCGCCTGCGTGCTCGCCGCTGCTGTACCGGCGTGTTGGTTAGACATCTCGCCCCCTGGGAAGAAGTCTAAATGGTATAAGACACTTAAAACCCGCTGGAGGCACGCATGTACACGCCCAAAGCTTTTGAGGTAACTGACCTCCCCATGCTTCATGCGGCCATGAAGCAGAGCGAACTGGCCACGTTGATCACCATCACCACCAAAGGCCTGGTAGCCACACATCTCCCGCTGCTGCTCGACGAGACCAAGGGTGAGTACGGAACCCTGACCGGACACGTTTCGCGGGCCAATGTTCAATGGCGGGAAACCGATCCTAATGCCGAGGCGCTCATCATTTTCCTCGGCCTGGATAGTTACGTGTCTCCTAACTGGTATCCGGCCAAGCAGGAGACCGGGAGAGTGGTGCCGACCTGGAACTACGCCGCCATTCATGCCTATGGCCGCATAACCTTCATCGAGGACCCGGAATGGCTAAGGACCATGGTCAGCGATTTAACCAGAAAGCACGAGGCGTCGTTTGCAGCACCCTGGCAGGTCACCGACGCTCCGGCGGTGTACATTGACTCGCAGCTGAAAGCGATTGTCGGTTTTGAAGTTCAGATTCTGCGCCTCGAAGGCAAGCAGAAGTTCAACCAGAATCGTTCGGTGGAAGACAGACTCGGGGTTATCCAAGGACTGCGGGAGCTCGAGGATGAGCGCAAGACACAGGTCGCCGAGCTGATGGAAGGGATTGAATCCCGGCAAAAACCCTTGTGATACGCTACCTCCACAGGGTCCCGTTCTATCTCTTTTTCGCAAACGGAGATGTGCCCACGTGAGAGCCGCCCGGCTATTTGTGCTGGCGATCGTCGTTCCCAGCCTGGCCATCCTTTGGAATGGCGCGTCGGACGATGCGATTGAAAACGCAGCGGGCACAACCAATCCGACCTGGAACCAGACTGCGGCGGCTCATTACCTCGATTATCGTCAAACATGGTGGCAAGGTTGGGATGTTTCCCAGCGGGATCATCAGACGGTTTGTGTCTCCTGCCATACCGTGCTGCCTTACGCATTTTCCCGCTCAAGCCTGAGAGGTTCGCTGGGCGAACAGACGCCCTCTGCGCCCGAACATGTCATGCTCAATAACGTGCTGCGGCGGGTCACCTTGTGGAACCAGGTTGGGCCCTATTATGCCAATAATCCCAAGGGGCCGACGAAAACACCGGAATCGCGCGGTACCGAAGCAGTGCTCAACGCATTGATTCTGTCGATTTACGACGCACAAAACCACCATCTGGCCGACATCACGCGCAGCGCGTTTGACAACGCCTGGGCATTACAGATCAAGTCCGGGGAGCATGCCGGCGCCTGGGATTGGCTCAACTTCCACCTGTCTCCATGGGAGTCAAACGAGTCCCAGTACTATGGAGCGGCACTGGCGGCGCTGGCGGTGGGCACCGCTCCCGACGACTATCGAGACGATGCCAGAATTCAGGAGAATCTTCGTTTGCTCCGCGGCTACCTGTGCCGGGAGTATGCCAGCCAGCCGTTGATCGACAAGGTTTACCTGTTGTGGGCTTCCGCGAAGCTGCCCGGGCTTTTGGACAAGAACCAACGTAGTGCGCTGGTAGCAACGATACTTTCCAAGCAACAACCCGATGGCGGTTGGAGTTTGACCGACCTGGGTACGTGGCAACGCATTGACAAGACGCCTTTGGAGACCCAGAGCGACGGGTATGCTACAGGGCTTGCTGTTCTGGCGCTGGAGCAAGCGGGTTTGGCACGGCCAGCCACTCTACGGGGGTTGACCTGGCTGGCGCAGAATCAAAATCGTGATGAAGGAAAGTGGCCGGCTTGGTCGGTGAACTTGAAGCGTGATCCGAAATCGGATATTGGACGTTTCATGAGCGATGCCGCAACCGGATTTGCTGTCGCGGCGCTCGAGAACAGTCACTGATACGCTTCGCTGTGCAAGAAAAAACGTTCAGAGTTGGTGCGGGTTCTTTTACGTCTCTACCGCGATGGAGAAGGAGGCTCGGCAACGGCCGGCGCGGCTTCCTCCGGCTCAGGGGCCGGCGGACGCACCTTCTTAGTCTTGGCAACAGCTCGGGTGCGCCTCTCCTGTGAACCAGTGACCACGGTCTCCATGCTGCGGAGAAATTCCGGCAGGTTCATCTGTTCGCGGAAGCCGGCCAGATAGGGCTGGATCTTCTCAAACTGGAAGTACATCTCCTGACAAGTATCGAAGATGAGAGATTCGTCCAGGGCGCCGTGGACCACGAAAGCAGCCACCATGTCCCAATATCCGTACACCTGCAGGATGTGCCCACTCGGCTTGCCCCCGTCCTTGACGAGACTCACAAAATCGTCCACAGACTTAGGCTTGAACTCACCGCCGACATAATCCCGCGCCGCGCGCAGAGCCGTCTCCCGGCGTATCTCGTATAGCTTGAGGATCAGCTCCGCCTGCTTCAGGGCGTTCTTGGTTTTCACTTGGTTCTCCTTATTGGCGGAAAAAATTACGGGCGATAAATAGCAGGTTGGCAGGCCGCTCCGCCAGACGACGCATAAAGTAGGGATACCAGTCGGTCCCAAAAGGAATATAAACCCGCACCCGATAACCAGCAGCTACGAGCGATCTTTGCAGGTCCCGGCGCACCCCGTAAAGCATCTGAAATTCAAACTCGCCGGGCGCAATGCCGCGCTCCCGGGCAAAGCGGCAGGTGGCGTCAATCATCCTTTCGTCGTGGGTGGCAATGCCGTGGTATACCCCGCTGGGCAGTAGGGACTGCATCAGCCGGACGAAGTTTTTGTCCACATCTGCCTTTTCCGGGAAGGCCAGATTGGCCGGCTCCTGGTAGGCGCCCTTGCACAGTCGGATGCGAATTTTCTCCGCCAGCAAGCGGTCGATGTCCGCTTGACTGCGGTAAAGATAAGCCTGGATCACCACCCCGACGCGCCCCCGGTTTCCGTTGCTCGCATGTAGCTTGCTCACCATGTCAATGGTGGCCTGGGTGTAATCGGAGCCTTCCATGTCGATGCGGACGAAGGTGTTGGCGGCCGCTGCGTGCTCCACCAGGTCCGCGGCCAGAGAAAGAGCCAACCCGGGATCCAGGTCCATTCCCATCTGGGTCAGCTTCACGCTTACATTGGCGTCCAGCTGCCGCTGTTGGATAGCGTCGAGCAAGCAATGATAGACGCCGGCCGCCTGGCGCGCTTCCTGAGGAGAATGGACATTTTCGCCCAAACTGTCGAGCGAGGTGGAAATCCCCTGGCGATTCACGGCCGCAGCCGCGACGAGCACCTCCTCGACCGTCTTGCCGGCCACGAAGCGGGAAGACATCCGCACCCCCAGAGAGGAGTTTTCCATGAACTGGCGCAAGGCTCTATTTCGGGAGAGGGCAATGAACATCGACCGCGATATGGGCATGGGAACTGCTTATTTTCGCACACCAAGATCGTTCTTCCGTCCAAAGAAAACCCTTCGGCCGTTTATCCGCTCCTATGTACTTGGGAGTCGAAGGTAACCATGGTTAATCAATGTGCAAATCCCAGTTGTGCCAAACCGCTCCATTACCTCCGTGAAGGACGAATTTTTGTTTTTGATTTACCCGATCCAGACGTGCCGGTTCCTGCCCCCGGGGGACGGGCTCGCCGATTGCAACACTTCTGGCTTTGCGGAACTTGTTCCGAAACCATGGTGATGGTGCAGACCAGCGAAATGCAAATTCGGGTCGCGGTTAAATCGAGGAAGGTGGAGGCAGGGAAACCGGCTCTGCTTCCCGGGTCGCTGGCTCTATAATCTCAGCCTTTGACGACGGGCCACTCAGGGGTGAACTCAACCACCGTCCGGTCGTAGGCACCAGCAAACGCTTCCCAACGGATGTAAGCGATTTCTTCCAACATCTTGAGTCCGTCCTTCAGGTAGCTGAGCCGCGAACGCTCATCGTGTCCCCAAGTGACCGGCACTTCTTTCACTTTGAAGCCGCGTTTGAGGGCAATAAACAGCAATTCGGGATCGAAACCCCAGCGCTCAATGCGCTGCAATTGGAAGATGGTTTGGGCCACGGGCCGGCGAAAGGCCTTGAACCCGCACTGCGTGTCAGCAAAAGGCAAACCCATTACCAGACGGGTGATGGCATTAAAGCATCGGCCAAAAAACTGGCGGTAAAGCGGCTGCTTGAGAGTTTGCCGGTTTCGTTCCAGCCAACGGGAGCCGATAGCAATGTCCGCACCCTCTTCGAGGGCATGAAATAAGCGCTCAGCTTCCTCCATAGGCGCGGACATATCGGCGTCGGTAAACATCACCATCTCTCCCACGGCATGTAAGATCCCGTGGCGAACGCTAAACCCTTTGCCACGATTTTGTGGATTGTTGAGCAGGCGTACCTCAGGGTGCAACTGGGCAAATTGCTGCACAATGGCAGCAGTGCGGTCAGTGGAGCCGTCGTTGACCACCAGGATCTCGGCATGCCAATTACGCTCATGCACACAGCGCAGAACCTCGTTCAAAGCTTTCCCGATGCGGGAGCTTTCGTTATAGGCCGGAATTACGATGCTGATGAAAGGTCGTTCCAAAATTGGTTCCTGACTCGTGCCCCAGCCCATTGAATTGATACGCGCTAAATTCTACGCTACTCTGCTCAAAACTGGTGCATCTGTAAGACATTCCGATTTCGAGCGGTGCCACACTCAATTTGACGCCAAATGGCAGGTTTAGTTTCGGAAAGGCCGCAATCCACAGGAAACGGCATACCTGCAATTGATTCCGATGTACCATCAATTTGCTGCATCTACCATATCTGACAAGGGTTACCCTTATACTTTGGAGAAGATCGGACCATGACCAAAGCAGACCTCGTTGAGGAAGTGACCCAGCTGGGCGACCTGACGCGCCGGGATGGGGAAATGATCGTGGATACGATTTTTGATTCGGTGATTCACGCGCTACGTTCCGGTGACAAAATCGAAATCCGCGGTTTCGGCAGTTTTCGTATCCGCCAGCGCAAGCCCAGGACCGGACGGAATCCCAAGACCGGGGCCAAGGTCGACGTGCCGGCCAAGCGAGTACCCTACTTCAAGCCCAGCAAGGAACTGCGTGACTTGGTGAATCCCAAGGGCAGGGCGCCAGAACCTGACGAGACCAAGCCTGAAACAGCTGCCTAGGGAGGCCGCGGAAAAAGTCGGCACCGGGCAAGAAAGGCGTGCTTCAGGGGCTAAACAGGCTGCGGAAAAACCCAAGTTCTTTGAAGGGTACGGCCTTTAGGCCGTACGTAGCCAATCTAGAATCAGTACGGCTTTAGCCGCTGAGGGCTGCGCTTTCGCTGGAAACCGACTTCTTCCGCAGCCTCTGTAAAGCCCGTCGTATTCTCAATCATCTACGGCCCGACTAAAGTCGTGCCCTGATACAAAACAGGGTTTTTCCGCAGCCTGCAAGACCCAGTTTAAGAATCAGCCGGTCGCGATGCCGATGACGCTCATCATCCGCCCGGTGAAACCGCGTTCGATACGATGGGAAAAAAAGCGGTCTGGATGGCATCCTGTGCACTGCCCGGTAACAAAGATCGACCCCTGCCTGAGCCCTGCCGCCAGTAGTTGACGACGGTTCGCTTCGACCAAATCCAGGTGCATGCCCGGACCGAGTTCGCTATGCCCGGGCGCCCGGGCAGTCAGAAAGAGCATGGGATACTTCTCCTTTACGGGGTCAGAATCGTATACCTCGCGGAAGAGTTCCGGGGCATAGACGAACTGGGACTCGAATTGCTGCCGCACTTCGTCTCCCACGGAATAGCAGCATCGCCCAATGCCGGGTCCGATCGACGCGATCAGATGTTCCGGCCTGGAGCCAAATTCCAGCCGCATGCGTCCTACTCCGTTTTCCACGATACGTGCCAACGTGCCGCGCCAGCCGGCGTGAAAGGCCGCCACAGCCCGGTTTTTCCGGTCTGCCACCAGAACGGGGATGCAATCCGCAGTTTGGATGCCCAGGAGAACCCCCGGCCGGTCGGTCATCAGACCATCCCCCTTCAGCGCCGTGTTGATATCATCTGCGGCAACCCGCCTGATCAGTGAGGAATGGATCTGCCGCAGCGTAACCATTCCCAGGATCTCTTTACCCACAGTGATGGCACTGACAAATAGACCGCGATTTTTGGTCACAATATTCGGGTCGTCAGAACTGGTAAAACCCAGATTCAGATCGGTTCTACCGGGCCGGTAAACGGTGGTTTTTCCGCCAGTACGCGTGCTGAATCCATGGATCAGCCATGGCTGTCGTGACCAACCGGGTACGCGGACAACGTCTAACGATGCCATGAGGTTATCTTACGGAAACAGAACCCTCTCAAAAACATGGGTCCGCATTCCGGCGGACCCGCTTAAGAGGCATATCTGGAGGGGAAATCAGGGATTTTGTGAGAAGAGCCCGCCGAGGCGGAGCTTCATGGGAGTAAACAAGTACCGAGGTTGGAGAGTTTGAAGTAGCCTCTGTCGTTACCTAATACGGATGCATTTGCTGGAACAAAGTTGTTCGGCAAGATGAAAAATTTCTTATTGGCGGCTTCGCGGCCGGAACATCCGCTCGGCCGTTCCGGTGACGAAGGTCCGGGGAAAGAATCGTTGGGCGAAAACCTGCAAGCGGCCGCGGAAGTAAGGGAGAACCCAGCGCTTGCCTGCCGCCAGACCCTCCAGTCCCTGGCGGGCAACTTGCTCCGCCGATTGCACCTTCCGTTTGTCATTATTCCGGGTCCCGGCTACCTGGTTAAACTCTGATTCTGTCGGTCCCGGACACAGGGCACTCACGTGGACCCCATATCGCTTCACCTCTTCCGCCACGGCCTCGGCCAGGAAGCGATCAAAGGCTTTGGTGGCGGCGTAGGTCGCCATGTAGGGAACCGGCTGGTAGGAAGCAGTCGAGGCCACAATCATCACCGCGCCCTGCCGCCGCTCGATCATGCGAGGAAGAAACAGCCGGGTGAGATGAACTACGGCGGCACAATTCACCTGGACCATGTTCACCTGCATCTCCATGCGGGAGCTGACAAACTCGCCGTACTCTCCGAAACCTGCATTGTTCACCAGCACATCGACCTGGAGCCCTGCTCCCTCGGTGGCGTCGAAAATCTGCTGCGGCGCGCCGGACTGGATAAGATCGGCGACCAATACCTGGGTCTGAATGGAATGATGGGTACGCAGCCGCTCCGCCAATAGATCGAGCCGCTCGCGGCGGCGTGCGGTCAGCACCAGGTTCACCCCCGCCTGGGCCAACTCCACCGCGATCGCTTCCCCGATACCGGCGCTGGCGCCGGTGACCAATGCCCACTTGCCCTGCCACGCCTTACGCAGAGTGGCCGACGCCATCGCTTCCCTTCCCTGCCGGGGCGCCGGCAAACTCCTCGCCAACCCAAGCGGCAAAAGCATCCATCCTTTGTTCGCGGCCGAGAAAGTCCTCGATCAGCTGGGTGCCCGGCTTGGATCCGCCAGGCTCGAGAATGGATTGCCGGTAGCGCATCGCGGTTGGTCCGTCGAGCAAGTCGGAGGGGTCGAACTGGCGGAAGAAATCGAGGGCAATCACCTTGTCGAACATGTAGGTGTAGTAGTTGGAAGAGTAGCCAATCAGGTGGGTGAAGCTCGAGTACATGCGATTGCCGTCGACCCACTCGTAGGGCATCATGCGCTTGTAGCCTTCTTCGAGCAGGTTGTCGGGATCCAGACTCTGGGGCGGCTGGTTGTGCAGGTCGAGCGAATAGCTGGTGTAGAAAAGCTGGGTCCGCACTCCATCGGCTCTGCCGAACGCACTGGCCCGATTCATCCTGTCGACCAACTCCGGCGGGATGGGCTCGCCGGTCTGATAGTGGCGGGCGAAGGAAGCCAATAGCCTGGCATCATGGAAGAATTCCTCCAGCATCTGCGAGGGCACTTCCACGAAGTCGCCTTCGGTGGCGATGCCGCTTACACCCGCCCAGGGCTGCTGGCCGCCAAGAATGGCGTGCATGAGATGGCCGAACTCGTGGAAAAAGGTGACCACGTCGCTGTATTGCATGAGGCCCGGATCGTCGGCTTTGCCGCCGGGAAAATTGCATATCAGCGCTGCCTCGGGCAACTGGCGGCCTCGAATCCCTGGAATGAGCGGGGCGGCACTGAACCACTTATCTTTTCCTTCGCGGGGATGCATGTCGAGATAGAACCGGCCACACCGGCGGCCGCGGTCGTAAACGTCCCAGGCGCTTACCTGGGGATGCCAGACGGCGGCCTGTGGGTTGGGCTTGAAGCTGACCTGGAAGAGGCGGGCTGCGGTTTCAAGTATGCCCTGCTCCACGGCAGCATAAGGAAAATAGGGACGGACTGATTGCGAATCAAAATCAAAAGCTTCGCGGCGGTATTGCTCGTACCAATAGCCGCGGTCGCTGGTCTTAAGCGTCGTCAACCCAGGCTGCTGGGTGCGAGCAAAGGCGAGCACCATTTCGTATTCCTGCATAGCGCCGTGGCGTGAAGCCAGCTCCAGTTCGGCGATAAATTTCTGCATATTGGCGGCTGATCCCATCATCTGGTTGGCAGTCGCCAGGTCAGCCCAGGAGCGGAATCCCAGGATAGAAGCTGTCTCCTGGCGTACGGCCAGCAGGTCCAGCAACAGCTGGCGGTTCGCAGGGTAAGCGCGGGTGTTATAGGCGCGGAACATGCGCAGGCGCAGGTCTGCGCTTTTGGCAAAGGTCATCACCGGCTGCATATCGGGAAAATCGGTGGTCAGGGTAATCACGCCCTGTTCGTCTGGCGGGTGGTTGCGGATGTAGTCTGGCGGCAGTCCTTCCAATTCCGCGGCATCCTGCACTTGGACCCGGTTTACGTTCTCCTGAACATGCTTGGCGAAGGTGAGCGACAGCTCGGTGGCCTGATCGGACAGCTGGCGCACATGGGCGCGGGTTGCATCGTCTTTATCGACGCCGGCCAAGCGGTAGTTGAGCAGGGTCTGGTTCACATAGTGGCTGGTCCCTTGATCGGCGGCAAGATCGGCGGGGCCCAGTTCGATCGCCGCCAGCGCGCGGTAAACCTCCTGGTTCAGGGACAACGCAGTAGCCGCCTCGGCCACCGCCTGGGTCAATTCCCGCGCTTTGTCGCGCACCGCTTTATCCGGGTATACGCTGTCCAGCAGCGAGGCGAGCGAGCCGGTGGCGCTGAGAGTGGCCACGGCATCGTCATAAGGACGAAGGGTGTTTTCCAGGGTCTTATCGCCTGCAACCGCTAAAAGGGTATCGACCTGCTCGCGCTGCCGTGCCAGCCGGCCCTGGACCCAGTTTTCCAGACCTGCGGCGTCGATCTCGCCCCGCTCGTTCCAGGGATGCAATGCTGTGGTTTGCTCTGTCGATAAATGATTCAATGGGGATTTGCTCCTTCCTCCATAATACGGTTGTTGCATCCCGCGGGTGCGGTCGGTAAGATGCCCAGATTGTCATCATGAATTCTGCTGCTCCAGCTTTGTCGCAGCACTACCTGCGCGCGCGCATGGGCAAAGTGTGCGTGGCCATCCTTGGATCCACGGCGGCCGAGATGGTCGACCGGGCCACTGCGGCCATCGCCGACTCCCCCTTTTTGGAATTTCGGCTCGACTACCTGGAAAAGCCCCTGGTGGCACTGCCCAAGTTAAAGGAGTTCCTGGCGGAAAACAGCGTGGTCACGGCCATCGCCACCTGCCGTCGCGCCGCCAATGGGGGAAAGTTCCAGGGCACGATCGCGGCCGAATTGGAAGTGCTGCAAAAAGCCACCGCGTCTGGTTTTCACCTGCTGGATCTGGAGTTGCAGACGGCGGAGGCGATCGAGGCCTCGGAACTGGAGAAGTTGCGCAGCCGCGGCGTGGCCCTCATGGTCTCGTACCATGATTTTCAGACGACCAAGGATCTGGATGGCATCTTCGAACGCATCCGTCCCTACGAACCTGAATTTATCAAGATCGTGTCTACGGCCCGGTCCCTTTCCGACAACGTGGTGATGATGCAATTTCTCGAGCGCAGCGGCGACCATGCCAACATGGTCGGCCTGTGCATGGGCGAGCAGGGAGTGATCAGCCGGGTGCTGGCTGTACGTGCGGGCAGCGCCTTCACGTTTGCCGCGGCGGTCGAAGGGGAAGAGACAGCCCCAGGCCAGATCGCCGCACGCACCCTCACGGACCTGTACCGCATTGCGCAGATTGATACCGCTACGCGCATCTATGGTGTCGTCGGCAACCCCATCAAACATTCCCTGTCGCCGTTGATGATGAACACTGCCTTCCACCGCGACACAGTGAACGCGGTGTATCTGGGGTTACAAACCAGTAAGCTCACTGACCTGCTCACCGTGATCCGTGAGCTGCCTGTCTCCGGTTTGAGCGTAACCATGCCTCTTAAGCAGGAGGTGCTGAAGCACCTGGAAAACATGGACCCTATCTCAGCCCAGGTAGGGGCGTGCAACACCATCGTGCGCAACCATGATGGAAAGCTTTACGGTTTCAATACCGATGTTGGCGGTATCGTGCGTCCGCTGGAGAAGCGGCTTTCTCTGGCCGGGGCAAAGATTCTGGTGTTGGGGGCGGGTGGAGCAGCCCGAGCTGCGGTCTTCGGCCTGGTGAACAAAGGCGCCGAGGTGGTGATCCTGAATCGCACTCCGCAGACGGCGCAGAAGCTGGCGCGCGAAGCCAAAGCTAAAACCATTCGCCGCGAACAGTTGGCCAAGAGCAGCTTCGACGTGATTGTCAATGCTACCGCCGTCGGCATGCATGGGGTTAAGGCGCAACACATCCTGGAACCGAAGGAGATCAACGCCCGGCTGGTGTTCGACCTGGTCTATAACCCGGTGGAAACACCGCTGTTGCACATGGCTCGGCAAAAAGGGATCCCGGTTGTCACCGGGGTGGAAATGTTTGTGCAGCAAGGGGCGCGGCAGTTTGAAATCTGGACCGGCAAGCGCGCTCCCGAGGAAGAGATGCTGCGGGTGGTGGTTCATGCTTTGCGGCAACAAGCAGGACAGTAACTTGGACGAGAGCGCGCGGTACTGGATCGATCACCTGGAGCTCAGCCCTCACCCCGAGGGCGGATACTACCGTGCCACCTATAAAGCGGCCCTGACGATTGCCCCTAGTGCTCTGCCATCGAGGTTCGGCGGGGATAGAGCGGCGTCGACCGCCATTTATTTTCTGCTTGAAGGAAGGGATTTTTCTGCATTCCATCGCCTCGCCGCCGATGAGGTGTGGCACTTCTATGCCGGGAGTAGTTTGGTTGTGTACGTGATCGATGGGGAAGGAAATGCATCGGAGTTGCACCTGGGGTCGGAGGCCGGTTTTCAGGGCGTGGTGAAAGCTGGGTGTTGGTTTGCTTCGAGATTGAAGGAACCGGTGGGGTTTGCGCTCGTGGGCTGCACCGTGGCGCCGGGGTTTGAGTATGAGGATTTTGAGATGGCGACCAGGTCCGAGCTTATTGGTGTTTATCCGGCTCACCGGAAACTTATTGAAGAGTTGACCCGACAGTAGCTTGAACGCGAGCAATCATCAAAAGACAGACCTTTGATGGGGCTTCGCCCCTTCTTTAATAGCCCACGTACGCTGGTGCGAACATGGGGCACCGTACAGAGTTGTGGGAGCCGCCAGAGGCTTGAGGGGGAGGCCTACGGTGATCCGTCAGCTCCAGAAGCTGCGGTCGAGGGTGCGGTACTGAATGGCTTCCGCAATATGGCCTACGGTGATGCCGGGCTCCGCGTCGAGATCAGCAATGGTGCGGGCGACTTTCAATATGCGGTCATGCGCTCTCGCACTCAGCCCCTGTTGTTGCATCGCCCTCTCCAGCAGCCGCTCGGCTTCCGGTGAGAGCTCGCAATAGGTGCGGATCTGACGAGTGTTCATTTGCGCATTGGTGAAGATCTTGTCCTTGAGGAAGCGATGATCCTGACGTTCGCGCGCTGCCATCACCCGCGCGCGGATTTCCGTCGATCCCTCGCTGGCCGCACCGGAACGAAGCTCACGGTACTGCACCGCAGGCACCTCGATGTGGATGTCAATGCGATCCAACAAGGGGCCGGAGATCTTCGATATGTAACGCTGCATCATCGGCGGGGTACAAATACACTCATGAGACTTGTCATTGAAATAGCCACAAGGACAAGGATTCATGGCCGCCGCCAGCATGAAGCGCGCGGGAAAGCTCAGCGACATGGCGGCACGGGAGATGGTGACGGTTCCCTCCTCGAGCGGCTGCCGCATCACCTCCAACACATTACGCGGAAATTCAGGCAGCTCATCCAGGAACAAGACGCCGTTGTGGGCGAGGGAAACTTCACCGGGCCGAGGAATACTGCCGCCCCCAATCAGCCCGGCATCGGAAATCGAGTGATGCGGCGAACGGAAAGGACGCTGGGTAACCAGGCCCGCTTCCGCATCAAGCACTCCGGCAACGGAATGGATCTTAGTGGTTTCCAAAGCCTCTTCCAGGCGCAGCGGGGCAAGGATCGAGGGCAGCCGCTTGGCTAACATCGTCTTGCCAGAGCCTGGGGGGCCGATCATAAGAATGTTATGGCCCCCGGCTGCGGAGACTTCCAAAGCGCGCTTAGCCGTCTGCTGGCCGCGGACATCTTTAAAGTCGAGCGCGTAGGTATGGTGCTGGCAAAGAAGACTCTGCGAATTGATACGAAACGGCTGGGCCGAGAGGCCGCCGTCGTTCAACAGCTCGCGCACCTGCGTCAGGGTGCGGACGGGAAATACGTTTACCCCCTCGACGACCGCTGCCTCCGCCGCATTACGCTCGGGAACGACAAGATTGGCGATGCCACGCGCACGCGCAGCGACAGCAATGGGCAGCACACCAGGAACCGCGCGCAACGTGCCATCGAGCCCAAGCTCACCTACCAGCAGAAATTGTGCCAGGTCTTTCAGCTGCATCGCGCCGTAAGCGCCGAGAAGGCCGATGGCGATGGGCAGGTCGAAACCGGATCCTTCTTTCTTGAGATCGGCAGGAGCCAAATTGATGGTGATTTGCGTGGGTGGAATGTTGAAACCGGAATTCTTGATGGCAGCGCGGACCCGGTCGCGGCTTTCCCGCACCGCAGCATCGGGCAAGCCTACGGTGTGAAACCAGTCTTCCATGGTCTTGACTCCGGAGTAGTCAACTTCAACATCGATGATGTGAGCGTCGATGCCATACACCGCCGCACTGAGTGCTTTGAAGAGCATTGGCGGCTCCAGTCGATCCGGTGGGCCGAGTATAGCAGCGGATCGACGCTGACCCTTCTTTCCGGAATGGAACCCGCCTGCGAAAAGGCTTGACCATGGTACCGCGCCCTACTATAAACGAGCGATATAAGCGCTTATTGGCTGAACTTCTCAAGGAAAATGAGCGACTGTATTGCGCCGTCCATCGCTCTTCAACCTCCCCTCAAAACCTACAATGTTAAAAAGGATTTTATAAATGACAAGCCTAACTACACGGTTCACCTTTGCCTCAGCTCCTGACAGCTGGGGGGTCTTAGACTATTCCGGCCCGTCGTGGGAACAAAGCTACCAGAAGATGCTGGACGAGATGGTACAGGCGGGATATACCGGAACCGAGCTCGGGCCCTATGGATTCTTTCCCACCGATGCGGGGCTTTTGTCAGCCGAGTTGTCGCAGCGGAATTTAAAGCTGTTGGGTTCGTTTGTGCCGGTGCCGCTGAGCGATCCAGCCTCGGCCAGGGTGGTGGTGGAGCAAATCCGCAAAGTGGGCGGATTGCTCTCCTCGCTGGGAGCGCCCTTCCTGGTTTTGGCCGACGCCCAATCGGAAGAACGGGATCGCATTGCGGGACGCGTTCCGGCGGACGGCAGCAAGGGACTGAATGCCGAACAATGGAAACAGGTAGCCAACGTGGTGGCTGAAGCCACACAGGTGACGGAGGAGTTTGGCCTGGATTTGGTTTTCCATCCCCACGTATCGACCTACGTGGAAACTGCAGCGGAGACGGAAAGATTCTTCGACGTGACCTCGGCCAGCAAAATCGGGTTGTGCCTGGATACGGGACACTGTGACTACGCTGGAGACGATTGCATCGCGGAAGCGGAAAAGTATCGCGAGATCCTGCGCTTCGTTCACATCAAGGATGTCGACCCGGCAGTGCTCGAGGAAGCGCGACGCAAAGAAATGAATTTTGAGCAGGCTGTCGAGGCCAAGGCCTTCACCATCATTGGCGAAGGGGCGATTGATTTTCCCAAATTTTTTCGGGTTTTGGCGCGCAACCATTATTCCGGCTGGATGGTCGTGGAGCAGGATGTGAAGTTTGGAGCGACTACCCGGCCCCCGGTCGAAAGCGTCGCGGCCAGTCTTAAGTACCTCAACAAGATCGTCAGCCAACTGGACGCAAGCTGATCAGCGTTCCACGGCCATGGCGACCGAGTTGCCGCCGCCGAGACAGAGTGCCGCGACCCCCCGGTGTACATCGCGGCGCATCATTTCGTAAATCAGGGTTATGAGAACGCGCGCACCGCTAGCGCCAATGGGGTGCCCTATGGCGACCGCTCCCCCGTTCACATTCACCCTGGCTGGGTCCATGCCTACTTCCTTCATCACCCCCAGCGCCTGCACGGCAAAGGCCTCATTCAATTCGTAAAGATCCGGATCTTCCTTCGACCACCCCGCCTTGGCCAGCACCCGCTGGATTCCCAGAACGGGAGCAAGCATCACCCACTTAGGATCGATTCCACTCGTCGCCTGCGCGCAGATGTGAACCATGGGCGAAAGCCCCAGTGATTCGGCTCTCGACGCCGACATCACCACGACCGCTGCGGCGCCATCGTTTACCCCGGGAGCGTTGCCGGCAGTAACGGTTCCGTCTTTTTTGAAGGCTGGCTTGAGCGCCCGCAAAGCCTCGAGCGAGGCGTCTTCGCGCACCGACTCGTCGCGATCGAAGGTAATGGACGCCTCACCCTTCTTCTTCGGGGGCAGCTCGATACTCAGCATCTGCGATTGGAAATACCCTGCGCGCCAAGCCGCCGCTGCCTTGCGATGCGAGTTCAGCGCATACTCGTCCTGCTGCTCGCGCGTGAAGCCGTGCTTCTCGGCAACATGTTCCCCGGTTACCCCCATATGGTAGTCGTTGTAGATCTCCCATAGACCGTCATGGATCATCGAATCGACCACCGTCGCGTTGCCCATGCGAAAGCCGCTGCGGCCCTGGGGGAGAAGGTAGGGTGCATTGGTCATCGACTCCATTCCCCCAGCGATGACAATCTCTGCGTTGCCGGTCTGGACCGCCTGTACTGCCAAGCCGACGGCCTTCAAACCGGAACCGCAGACCTTGTTGATGGTCATGGCGCTGACGGAGGGAGCTAATCCGCCATAGAGCGCGGCTTGGCGGCCTGGATTCTGCCCTAAGCCGGCGGAGACGACGTTGCCCATGATGCACTCGTCTACCTGATCGGGTTGGAGCCGGGCACGATTCAGGACTTCTCGCACCACCAATGAACCCAGTTGCACAGCAGAAAAGTTGGAGAGCGCGCCCTGAAATTTTCCAACCGGGGTGCGCACTCCGGCGACAATGACTACATCTTTCATAACGGACAGCCTCATTCTTCAGATGCCGAAGCAACGGAACACAATAACATGACGATGATGGAAACGCCGCAGCCCGACACCAAGCAGACGTACGAACCAGGCGGCTTGCTGGCGCCGTGGTGGCACACCGCGCTGCTGGTGATCATGATCATCTCGCTGTCCGTGGCCGGAGTGAGACAACTGCGCAGCTTTGGCAGCCAGCCTCTGCACCTGGTGACGAACTACCTCCTGACCATCGCCTACGAATGGGTTCTGGCAGGCCTGGTTCTGTGGGGCCTGTATATGCGCAAGGTTCCTCTGCGCCAGTTGCTGGGAGAGTGGCGGCCCGGAGCCCGCGCGTGGTTGACGGACATCGGTGTGGCTCTCGGGTATTGGGCGGGGGCACTGCTGCTGCTGGCGGTGCTGGGCAATATTTTGCTGAAAATGTCGGGATCGCACATCGATCCACAGAAAATCGGTGACGTGACCCAGAAACTTGCGCCGGTCACGGGATTGGAGATGGTGCTGTTCCTGGTACTGAGCATCTCTGCGGGGATTTGCGAGGAATTGGTTTTCCGCGGTTACCTGCAGCAGCAATTTGCCCGCATGGCGCACCGCGTGTGGGCCGGGGTCGCACTCTCAGCGCTGGTGTTTGGCGGCGCGCACGGCTATGAGGGAATCGCTGGAATATTGCTGATCGCCGCGTATGGCGCTATGTTTGGCGTGCTCGCACTGCTGCGGAGAGGATTGCGAACAGGAATGATCGCGCATGCCTGGCATGATTCGATCAGCGGTGCCGCGCTGGTTTTGTTGCGACATTATGGTGTCCACCTCGGGGGAAAGTGAGCGCTGGGGAAAGTTGACGGTTGGCTTCATCGATTCCGATCGGTCAATTGATATTCATTAAATGTGATTTTTTTCTTGACACTAATTTTTCTGGATTCTATACATTCGTTAACTGCAAAGTATCTCTTGCAGGTTCGATGTCGACTCGACAAAGGGAGAATAGAAACAATGGCAACCAAGAAAGCAGTAGCAAAGAAGCCAGCGAAGAAGGCAGCCAAGAAAACAGCAAAGAAGAAGTAAGCAGGCAACGTAACAGGCAACACAATCGGGGGACGCCAAAAGCGTCCCCCGATGTGTTTTTTGCGCATGCTCCATCGCCAGTGTTTACGCGTCTGCGACGAAGATTGCGGGTCGGAGAAAAATCCGCGGCCGCAGGCAAAGAGGCTATTGGGGATCTAGCAGGAAGCTTCGATCGCCTGATTTGCCGATCCCTCACCTGACATCGCCGGCGGCGCGCAACCTGACACCGCTGGCGGCGCGCAGCGTGACACCGGCGGCGCGGGTGAGTGAGACTCGGGGTCCGGGGCGGAAGAAACCAACAAACCTCTTACCAAAGTGGTATTCGGCCTTGACACCTTTAGATAATCCGGGGGAGCGATGACGCGAAGACGGTGGATTGCGGATGATTGGGACGGCCGCAGCGCTACGCTCAAGGGCGAACAGGCAGCGCATTTGATTCGTGTGCTGCGGGCGCAGACCGGCATGGAGTGTGACATGGTGGCGGGGGATCGGGTATGGCGCGCGGTCATTTCCGGCATCAGTGGAGACGCGGTGCAATTTGCGCTGCTCTCTGAGGTGGAAGCCGAGCCCGCCCTTCCGGTGACGCTCCTGCTCTCGGTTTTCAAGTTCGACCGCATGGAGTGGATCATCGAGAAAGCAACCGAGCTGGGAGCGGAAAGATTTATTCCTATGACTGCGCGGCGCACGGAGAGGCATCTGGCCCAGGCAGCGACGGCCCGGGTTGAGCGTTGGCGCCGGGTTGCGCGCGAGGCGGCGAAGCAATCGCGCCGATCCGATGTGCCGGTGGTCGAAGACGTACTTTCCTTGAAAGCGGCAGTGAGGATCAGACCTGCGCCACCCGGATTGAGTCTGCTGTTGGCCGAACAGGAACGATCGACAACCTTATTTGCTGCCATGCAATCGGCATTGCAGCGGAGCGCCATGAACAATCCGTCTGTGTACCTCGCGGTGGGACCGGAAGGCGGATGGACGGCGGAGGAAGAAGCTCTCTTCGGAGCAGAAGGCTGGCAAGCGGTGAGTCTGGGTCCACGGATCCTACGCGCCGAGACGGCGGGGATTACCGCGATGGCGGTGGTTGCTGCGATGCTTACCTGAGTGGGGTTGCTGGCGAGGCTCTGTCGCCTTCCAGGACCTCTCACGCAGGCTCCGAAGGCCCATGCCCCTGTGCGAGAAAAACATTTCCGAGTTGTCGCTGGGAGAGTTGTAACTTGCCACCGGCCAAGCCGCTGGCTCCTGATCAACAAATCCGCCTTGCGATATTTCTGTTGTTGCGGGAGGCGGAAGGGTGAGAGTTGACTATCCCACCCTTCGCAAAGAACGCGAAGGATGGGGCACCCGTCGATTGGTGGCGGGGACAGACACGAATCAGCTGAAAAGGTCTTTCATCTTCCCCAGCAGACTGCGCGAAGTGGGTTTGCTCTCGATATGCATGGTTTCGCCGAGCTGGCGCAGCAGGTCGCGTTGCGCTTTGGTGAACTTCTTTGGCGTCTGCACCACGACCTGCACGACCAGGTCTCCTCGGCCGTGTTCGTTCAGATGAGGAACACCCTTACCCCGCAGGCGGAATTCCTTGCCCGATTGGGTGCCTTCGTGAAGGCGCAGCGTGGTATCTCCTTCGAGCGTGGGTACCTGGATTTCATCGCCCAGCGCAACCTGGGGAAAGGAGACGAACACCACGCAATGGAGGTCATTGCCGTCGCGCTCGAAGAACTCGTGCGGCTTTACCGACAACACCACATAAAGATCTCCCTTAGGCCCACCGGCACGCCCTGCGTCGCCTTCCGCCTGGTAGCGAATGCGGGTTCCATCTTCTACGCCCGCGGGTACGCTGACATTGATGGTGTGACGCCGGTCGGTCAGCCCCGCGCCGTTGCATTGCAGGCACGGATGGGTAATCACCTGTCCGGCCCCATTACAGATGGGGCAGGTACGCGCGATGGAGAAAAAGCCCTGCTGGTAACGAACCTGTCCCCGGCCTGCGCATTGTTGGCAAGTCTCGGGACCACGACCCGCCGGCGCCCCGGTGCCCCGACACTCGACGCACACCTCGGCGCGGCGAATCTGGATCTCTGTCTGCTTGCCAAAGACCGCTTCTTCAAACTCCAGCGAAAGATCGTAGCGGATGTCACGGCCGCGCTGCTGGCGCCCATTGCGCCGCCCGCCGCCCATGTTGAACATCTCGCCGAAGAAGTCGCCGAAGATGTCTCCCACGTCGGCATTGGTAAAGCCTTCGAAACCGGATCCACCTCCACCGCTGACCCCGGCATGGCCGTAGCGATCGTAGGCCGCACGCTTTTGCGGGTCCGACAACACCTGGTAGGCTTCGCTGGCTTGCTTGAATTTCTCTTCCGCTTCCGGATTGTCCGGATTGCGGTCGGGATGAAACTGCATCGCCAGGCGCCGGTAGGCGGTCTTTAACTCCTGATCGCTGCAGTCGCGGGAGACGCCCAGAAATTCGTAGTATTCGACTTTGGTCACTTTAGATGAAGTACTCATGCTTCTTTCTGGTTCGGATTATTTACGATACGGACAAGAGCAGGACGAAGCAGCCGATCGCGGATGCGGTATCCGCGGCGAACCTCATCCAGGACCTGGTGATCGGGAAGATCGTGGCGATCGACACTCTCGAGCGCTTCGTGCACGCGAGGATCGAAGCGCACTCCCACGGTCTCCACCTGGGTCACATTGAGCGCGCGCAGCACGTCGTCCATCTGCTTCAAGATGAGTTCGATCCCGGCGCGCAACTGCTCCACTGATGCGGAAGACCCCAGAGCCAGCTGAAAATTATCCAGGACCGGCAAAAATTGTTCCACCGCACCGGAAACTGCGAAATCGCGGAAGTCCGCGCGCTCTCGTGCCTCGCGTTTGCGGGCGTTCTCAAACTCCGCCTGCAGGCGCGCCAGCCGCTCTATCGCCTGGTCGCGCTCCGCCTTGAGGCGATCCAGCTCAATGTGCGATTGCGTTTCTCCGCTGCTCTGGGTTGCATCCTGATTCTCAACCCCAGTTGCGGTCGCATCGATGGGCTCCGCACCCGGATCGCTATTTTGCCCATCGTGGGCAGTGTCGGTAAATTTGGGTGACATAGTAGTGGCCGTTTTAAAAAGCCTTTCGCTTAACTTGATGCAGAATCATGATCAATGATGCAGAGTGCAGTGCTCTACAACTATAAGAGGACAATTACCTATTGCGTCGGTAGTATGCGGTCTGAAAGCTGGGCGATGAACGACACCGCGTTGATTGTCTCCTGATAGGGGATGCGGGTGGAACCAATGACCGCTACTGTTCCCAGGCTCTGGGTGCCCCAGCGCGCCGGGGCCCCGATCAGAACCAGGTTGCGCATCTCCGGAATTGTTTCCTCCAGGCCAACCACGACGCGCACCGCTTGCTGACGGGCATCCACGTAGGCGTCGAGCAGCTCGATTAATCGCTGCTTGGTTTCGAGTGCACTGAGCAGGCGTCGAAGCTGCTCTCCGTCGGCTTCGCCCGCGACCAGGTTGGCGACCCCGACGATAAATATCGATTGCACCGCAGTGTCCTGTTCCAAGGCACCCTTGCGGCAAAGCTCTTCGATGGACCGCATGAGCCGGTCATACTCGTTGCGCTCCTGCTCCAGCCGGCGGGCCAGCTCGGCGCGGATGCGCTCGATGGACCAACCGCGAAAATTCTGGTTCAGAAATGCCGCGGCTGATTCCAGTTCAGCGAGGGATAAGTCGCGGTCCAACGCCAGCACACGATCCAGTACTATGCCTGACCTGGTGACCACGACGGCGAGCACACGGCCGGGGGAAATTCGCGAGAAATGAATGTGGTCCAGGCAGTAAGTCTCCGCTTGCGCCTCCATGGCCAGGCCGACTCCGCTGGAGATCAAGGCCAGCACATGGGAGGTGCGTTCTAGAAATTGCTGCCGGCTGCTCACGCCGGCAAAGCTATCTTCTATTTGATCCCTGCGTTCCTGGGTGAGGGCCATGGGAGTAAGCTTGGTGTTTCCGTGCAGCTGCTCAACATAGAGGCGGAACGCGCTCGCGGTAGGGCAGCGGCCGGCGGAAGTATGTGCCTGCTCCAGCAGCCCGGCTTCCCCCAGCGAAGCCATTACATTGCGGATTGTCGCCGAGCTCATGCCATCCTTATTATCGAACTGGCGGGCTACCGTTTGCGACGCAACAGGCTCCCCGGTTGCAATATACAGTTCGATGATCGCGTTGAGGACCAGCCGGTCGCGGGGGCTGATTCGAAGGTCGGAAGACATTGTCCACCTGCCCTAAGGCGCTCATTCCACACTGTTTCAATCTAGATCAGCGCAGGCAAGCTTGAGCCGATTCTAGAACTTGAGTGTGTCACTGTCAAGATGACCCTGGTCTGCATATCAGGCTGCGAAAAGTCGAATGGGGCAGAAACGACGTACCTCAGGGGCTAAAGCCCGGGAATTTTTCAAGCAGTTACGGCCCGACTAAAGTCGTGCCCTGATACAAAACCAAGTTCTCACACAGACTCGAAAACCAGACGTTTGCTCAATCATTTACGGCCCGACTGAAGTCGTGCCCCGATACCAGACAGAGTTTTCCGCAGCGTGTTGCGTCTCAGCTTATCTCGAAGATATTCTCGTCTTTCGCCGATTGCGCCAACGCGCGCTCGGCAACTTTGCGGGCTACTTCGAAGAATTGCCGTGCATGCTGGTTCCCTTCTCCGGCCAGCACAATCGGCAAACCATGGTCCCCTCCATGGCGGATTTCCGCATCCAGTTCGATCGACCCTAAGAATGCCAGGTTGGCTTGCTTGGCCAGGCGCTCCGCACCTCCGCGGGAAAATATGTCGATCACCTGGTGGCAGTGCGGGCAAGTGAACTGGCTCATGTTTTCCACCAACCCCAGCACTTCGACGTTGACCTGGTGGAACATTTCGAGCGCCTTACGCGCATCCTGCAACGAGACATCGGAGGGGGTTGAGATGATGACGGCTCCGGTCAGCGGAACTGTCTGCACCAGGGAGATAACAACGTCCCCAGTTCCCGGAGGAAGATCAACCATCAGAAAATCAAGTTCGCCCCACTGCACCTGTTGCAGGAACTGGCGAATGATTTGGTGCAACATGGGGCCGCGCATGACCAGCGGCTTGTCTCCGGGTGAAATGAACCCGACGGAAATGAGTTTGACCCCATGGGCCACCAGGGGTTCAATCTGGTTGTTCTCGAGCACTCGCGGCTGCTGCGCAATCCCCATCATGAGTGGAACGTTGGGGCCGTATATATCCGCATCGATAAGACCAACGCGAAAACCTAGTTTGACCAAGGCAGTGGCCACGTTGACCGCTAGCGTGGTTTTGCCTACTCCGCCCTTACCGGAACCGACGGCGATGATGTTTGCTACACCGGGTAGCATCTGCGGCCCCGGCGGCGTTTGCTGATGTGCCATATAGATCCCCTTCTACGTGCCTGCGTGCGTGTTCTGTTTGCGCTCGCGTTCCTGTTGCGCTTGTTCGCGGCGCCGTACTGCGTCGTGGTAGCGGCGTTTGTCCTCTTCTGTCTCCGTCTCCAAGGGTGGAACCCGCACCCGCCGGCCCTGCGGGTCGACGGCGACGAAGGTGAGATAGGCCGACGCGACATGACGAAAGCTGCCGTCGATGGTATGTTCCACCCACACCTTGACCCCCACTTCCATAGAAGTGCGGAACGCACGATTGAGGCTGGACTTTAAAATCAGCAGATCGCCCACATGGACCGGGGCGATGAAGTCGATGTGATCCATGGAAGCGGTGACTACATGTGCCCTGGCATGGCGATAGGCAGCCATCGCACCCACCAGGTCGATGTAGTGCATGAGCCGGCCTCCCAGCAGGTTACCCAGCGTGTTGGCGTCGTTGGGCAAGATCAGCTCAGTCATTTCAGACCGGGAGCCCGCAACCTTGCGCGGCGGAAGCAAAGGATCGGCAGATTCCATATGTTTGAGTGTGGACAAATGCGCTCATGAATGCAAACCGGGGAAAGCGCTCCGCTTGCAGAACGGGGGATATGATTTATCTACATGGACAAAATTGCGATGCTTACAGAGATCCTGACGCAAAACCCGGGAGATGCCTTTGCGCGGTACGGATTAGCGATGGAACATGCCAACCAGGGCCAGACAGATGCCTCACTGGCGGAATTCGACCGATTGCTTTCCACTCACCCCGATTACACCGCCGGGTATTTCATGGCGGCACAAACACTGGTGAAAGCCGGACGCACCGATGCAGCCAAAGCCCGGCTGGAGCAAGGCATCGCCAGCGCACAGCGGACCGGAAATCAACATGCGCTGGGCGAGATGGAGGGGCTACTGGCGGAGTTGGAGTAACCGACCCGCTCATCCTGCTTGAAATAGCCAACGGCTCATCGCTTGGGATCAAAACCAGGACCTTGACAGCGGGCCGCGGCGGGGAAAAGACGGGCATAATAACAGCAGCATGAAGATACCTTTGTTTCCGCTCGAAGTAGTGCTGTTTCCTGAGGCAGCGCTACCACTCCACATTTTCGAAGACCGTTATAAGGAGATGGTCCGCGTATGCCTGGCCGAGAAAGTCGGCTTCGGCGTGGTCTGCGCCCAGCGTGAAGGCCTGGCAGTGGTCGGCTGCACGGCGGAGATCATTCGCATTCTGGAGAAGTATCCCGACGGACGAATGGACATCCTATGCCAGGGAGGCAAGCGATTCGAGATCGAGAACCTGGACAACACCCGTAGTTTTTTACAAGCGGAAGTTGACTTCTTCGGGGACGAAGGTTTGACCGCTACGCGCGCGATGCGGGAGGAATGCACGGCGCTGCATTTTGAAGTGCTGGAATTGATGGGTGGGGAGAAGTCGCAGCGGGCGTTTGATTTAGACGAACCGATTGCTTTTCGTGTGGCGTGGGCATCGCCCACCGATCTGGGCTTCCGTATCGAATTGCTGGCATTGCGGTCGGACGCTGAGCGCACGGAACGGTTGATCGCTTTTTACAACGCCATGCTGCCTAAGCTGCGACGGGGGGTGCAGGCGAGCACTGCGGTAGCCCGCAATGGACATGTAATGTAGCCCGGTGAGCCCTATGGGTGTAAGGTGAACAACAAGGACCGGCAAAAGGAGCAAACCTATGTCTTCCCGTCTTCCGCAAACTCTGGGTGAGCTTGAGAACAGCAAAGAATTTTCCGCAGCGCGGCTGAAGACGCGGAGCGTGAAAGACGAGTTGCGGGAAAACCTGATTGCCCAGCTGAAAAGTAAGCAGCCGATCTTCCCCGGCATCGTCGGCTTTGAAGATACGGTCATCCCGCAGATCGTGAATGCGGTGCTGTCCAAACAGAATTTTATTTTGCTTGGTCTTCGCGGACAGGCCAAGAGCCGCATCCTGCGCGGGTTGACCGAGTTACTCGACGAGCAAATGCCTTATGTCGCGGGCTGCGAAATACGGGACAACCCCTATCATCCGCTATGCCGGCGTTGCCGCGATTTAATCGCAGAAAAAGGATCTGCCACAGCCATCGCCTACCTCCGCCGGCAGGATCGCTACGTGGAAAAGCTGGCTACTCCAGATGTAACGGTGGCTGATCTGGTGGGCGATCTTGATCCCATCAAAGCCGCGCGAGGGGGCCAGGATCTTTCTAACGAGTTGACCATGCATTACGGCCTGCTGCCCCGGGCCAACCGGGGAATTTTTGCCATCAACGAGCTGCCCGACCTCGCGGGCAAAATCCAGGTAGCGCTGTTCAACATCATGCAAGAAGGCGACGTGCAGATTAAGGGATACCCGGTGCGCCTGGAACTGGATGTCGTGCTGGCCTTCAGCGCGAACCCCGAGGATTACACCGCCCGCGGCAAAATCGTCACTCCACTCAAGGACCGCATCGGATCGGAGATCCGCACCCACTATCCCGAGACCCTGGAAGAAGGCATGGCTATCACCGCGCAGGAAGCCTGGAGCGATCGGGGTGGGACCAAAATTACCATTCCTCAGTACCTGCGGGAGGTGATTGAGCAGGTGGCGTTCTCTGCGCGCGAAGACAAGAAGGTGGATAAGCGCAGCGGCGTCAGCCAGCGCTTGCCCATCTCCACCATGGAGCTGGTGGTCTCGAACGCCGAGCGCCGGGCGCTGCTGCATGGCGAAAAATTAGTAGTCCCGCGGGTGAGCGACCTGTATGCCGCCATGCCGGGCATCACCGGCAAACTTGAACTGGAGTACGAAGGCGAGATGCGCGGCGCCGATGTAGTGGTGCGGGAATTGATTCGCGCCGCCATCGGCAAGATATTTGACAAGTATTTTTCCGGCACCAATACCCAGCAGATCGAGCAATGGTTCAATCTTGGGGGCACAGTGCGCATCGACGACGATCAGCCGTCGCAGGCCATCCTGGAGGAGCTGAAACAAATCCAAGGCCTGTTTCCGCAGCTTTCGCCGCTGTCCGTCAAAGTTTCCGATGCACCCGAGGCCGGCGTGGCCGGAGCAGAATTCCTGCTCGAAGGAATGTACGCGCACAAGCGGCTCAGCCGCAGCGAAGAGCGCGGCTTCAGCGCCCAGGAAAAGACCACCCGCAAGCAGGAGCGCCCGGAGGAACGGGATCACGACGAATTCCAGGAGCAGCGCCGTAGCCGCCGCGGCTTTAACTAGATGAAGCGAATCCGTTACACAAAATACACCGGCGACCCAGCCTCGGAAATGAGCATGGAGGACATGCTCAAGGCCCTGTCGGAGTATCTGCTTGATTCCGGCTTTCAGGACCCGTGGTCGCGGTTCGCCGAGCTCGACGGCGAGCACACCATGGATAACTTGCGCGAGGCGCTGCGGCAGGCGCTGGAGGCGGGGGACCTGTTCGACGGCGACATGCAGCAGCGGATCGCCGAGATGGCGGAGAACGGCCAGCTGGATGAGTTGATTGATAAGCTGATCGAACGCATGGAGCAGGAGAATTACATTTCCGTGCAGGGGCGGCAGGATCCCAATCCGCCATCGACGACCGGGCAGGCAGGTATGGCCGACGGCCAGGTGCGGTTCGAGGTGACTGACAAAAGCCTGGACTTTTTAGGTTTCAAGACCTTGCGTGATCTGCTTGGCTCGCTGGGGAAATCGAGTTTTGGACGCCACGATACGCGGCACTATGCGACCGGCATCGAATCCAGTGGCGCCTCCAAGATGTATGAATTCGGAGATGTCCTGAATCTGGACACGACGGCTACGTTGAGCTCGGCCATTGCTCGCGAGGGTATTTCCCTGCCTCTCAATCTCGAGTACTCCGATTTGCAGGTGCACCAGTGTGAGTATCAGAGTTCTTGCGCCACGGTGGTGATGCTGGATTGTTCTCACTCCATGATTCTTTACGGTGAGGATCGATTCACTCCCGCCAAGAAGGTGGCCATGGCGCTGTCGCATTTGATTCGTACCCAGTACCCTGGCGACTCGCTCTCGCTGGTGCTGTTCCATGATTCGGCCGAGGAAGTGCCGATCTCGCAGATTGCTCGAGTCAAGGTGGGCCCGCACTATACCAATACGCGCGAGGGTCTCCGGGTAGCGCAAAGGATTCTCGAGCGTCAGCGGAAAGACATGAAGCAGATCGTGATGATCACGGACGGCAAGCCCTCGGCGCTCACCCTGCCGGACGGACGCATTTATAAGAACGCCTTTGGCCTCGATCCCCTGGTGGTGAGCGAGACGCTGGAAGAAGTGGCCCGCTGCAAGCGTTCTAACATCATGATCAACACGTTCATGCTGGCCTCGGACCTGGGCCTGGTGCAGTTCGTACAGAAGATGACCAAGATGTGCCGTGGCAAGGCGTATTTCACCACTCCCGATACGCTCGGCGAATACCTGCTCATGGATTACATGTCGCGCAAAATGAAGACCATCCATTAGGCCGTACTCTCCCCTTCAAACGACCGTACTCTCACCCTCGAAACTACTCTCAAACTCAAAA
>Ga0302326_10003384_pt1 | contig 37616 bp, 31 predicted proteins | sample Palsa_T0_3_FD_202264 | JGI IMG/M metagenome (GOLD analysis project Ga0302326, IMG submission 202264) | Peat permafrost microbial communities from Stordalen Mire near Abisko, Sweden - Palsa_T0_3 | ecosystem: Environmental > Terrestrial > Soil > Palsa > Peat permafrost | place: Sweden: Abisko... | reverse complement strand
GTAAGGGTATCGTGCTTCTACCCCGCAGCGCTCGCCGCACTGCGCTGGAGGCATGGCTCAGTAAAGAGCTGCCGTTACGGTTTTCCGGCCGGATATTAAGCGTCGACCAAGAGGTCGCGGATCGTTGGGGGCATCTTTCCGGGCTGACAGGCGCCAGAGGCGCGCAAGTGAGTGTGATCGACGGATTGTTGGCTGCCACCGCCGTACAATATAACCTCACTCTGGTGACCCGCGATACCAGGGATGTCGCGGCTACCGCTGTATCCCTGTTCAATCCCTGGACGGATGCATAAGTTATCGGCCCAAAGCTCTCCGCGGGAAAAACGCGCTTTGACCTGGGAGGTGCACTCAGCTGCGAGTGACGGCAAGCAACTGTTGCCACCCGGCCTTGCTCATCTTCAGCCGCTGCCCGTTCGCCAGACTCACCGAGCCTTCGCTGCGTCCCTCGCGAAAGATCTCCTGCACCCGCTCCACGTTCACGATGATAGAGCGGTGAATGCGCACGAACTTTGCCGGATCAAGGGTCTCGGCAAGCTGTTTGATCGTCTCGCGTAGCATGAAATTTCTGGTCCCGACATGAAGGCAACAGTAGTAGTCCGCCGCCTCGATCCACTCGATCTCCTCGACGTTGACGAAGGAGTCCTTTCGCCCACCCGGCACAAGCAGGCGTCTGGGGTAATCCTTTTTCGCACCGGCGCCATTCCCCAGGCTTTCCAGTACTGACTTCAGCTGCTCCTGGTTGGAAAGTGCCGCACTCGAAGCAACCCGTTCCTTCACTCGCATCAGCGTCGCCTGCAGCCGCTCCGGCTCGACCGGCTTAGTCAAATAGTCGAGCGCGTGGACTTCAAACGCCTTGACCGCATACTGATTGTGAGCGGTCACAAAGACCGTGACCGGCATGTGCGCCGGGCCGACCTGTTCAAGAAGCTCAAACCCTCCTCCTCCCGGCATCTGAATATCGAGAAAAAGCAGATCGATTCGTCGTTCCTTGAGCGCGGCAGCAGCCTCTCGTGCATTGCGGCACTCACGGACGACACAAATCTCCTCGTCGCCGGACAAAAGGAACCGCAGCCGCTCACGCGCGAGAGGCTCATCGTCGGCGATGATCGTTTTCAATTTCATCGTCAGCAGCATTCGTAGGGGATGGCGATGACGACCTCGAAGCCGCCCGACTCCATCGGCTGCGCCTTCATCGAATAGCCGTCGCGGTAGAAATGGGCGAGCCGGTCGCGTGTATTCTTGAGCCCGATGCCATGGCCGTTCTTGGGCGTAGAGCTCCGGCCGCTGCCTGAATCACGCACCCGCAGGTGGAGGGTAGATCCTTCGCGCTTGGCCGAAGCCTCCACCAGGCCTTCACGGTCACAATTCGCGATCCCATGCCGGATGGCGTTCTCCACGATCGGCTGCAGCAGGAAGCACGGGACCAGGCCGTTCAGGGCGCCCGGTTCCACTTTGATCTCAATGCGCAGACGATCGGCAAAGCGGACCTGCTCGATGGCCAAGTAATTTTCCATCATCTCCAGCTCCTGCGCGAGCGGCACCTTCTGCGGTGTGGTTCTCTGCAAGGTGCTGCGCAACATCGCGTTGAGATGCGAGAGCATCGACACCGCCTCCTTCTGTCTCCCGAACTCGACCAGGGTAGTGATCGCATTCAACGTGTTGAAGAGGAAGTGCGGTTCCAGCTGCATCTGCAATGCCCGCAGTTGCGACGCGGAGAGCTGTTCTTGTAGCTCCATCGATTTCAACGCGTCCTGCTGGGCGCGAATCTGGAAGCGAATGGTAGCGATCATGCCAAAGAGAAATCCGTAGAGCAGCACTTCCATACCGAAGCGATTGATGTTGAGCAGGCTGGTCCATATCGCCGGCGCGGAGCCATGCGCCTGCCATCCCCGATCTGTGAAGCCGAGGCTTCCCAGCAACAGCAGATGGACGACGCCAAGCACTCCACCCGCGAGCAGATGAATCGAAACCGCCTTCCCCGAGAGGCTCGAGGCAAACGGCAGCCGCTGGCTCACCTTCCACATGGCGCTGGCAATGCACGCCCACCAGAGCCAGAGCACGGCTCCGTAAAGCAGCGAAGGAAGATAGGTGATCGAATGGCATTCGGCCGCAGTGGCGAGACCAAGAAAGGTGGCCACAGAGAAGATCACGGCGTGGCCGTTGAGCCCGAGACCTCTCTGAGGACTGGAAGAATCCTTCACGCCAGACGACGCTTGCATGGAGTCTGCTAATGCCGTAAATGTGCTCATCTGTGTCCTTTCGTCCGCCATCAATGCCAGGCAGAATTCCGTCCCTTCCTAGAATCGTACTCCGGGAGCGCCAACGCTAGCTCTTTGCAGGGAACCCCTTCGTTTCTGCAGGGAGCGTGACCAAATGCCCGCCGCGGACGTAAGTGACCGCACCGCCCTCCCCGATCGCGGATTGGCGAGCGTTCCCTGCATTAACCGCAACCCCGGCTGCATATCGATGGCCGTAGCCGAAAGCGGCCAGCATGCTGCTCGCTGAGGTATCGCGAGCGTGAAGCATCACGGCATCTTGTCCCTGTTGCAATTCGCATTACTGGGAGCAGCACTGTGTTTTCCGCTGACATCCTGCACCCGAGTGGCGGCCAAGGCGAATCCCGCGGCAACCGAGGCGATACCAGTGCGGGCAGTCCGGGCGGTTTCAGAGAATGTTCCGCTGGAGGTCGCGGCGGTCGGCAATGTTGAAGCGATGAACCGTGTCGAGGTGAAGTCGCGGGTTGCCGGCCAAATCAACCGCGTCGCCTTCGCGGAAGGGCAAAACGTAAGCAAGGGCCAACTGCTCTTCAACATCGATCGCGAGACGCTGGAACGCCAGGCGCTGGAGCAGCAAGCCAACCTCGAACGCGACGCAGCGATGGAGCAACAGGCCAGCGCGGTGGTGGCCCGCGATAGGGCCGCAGAAAAACAGAGCCAGTCGGAAGCCGACGTCGCCCGGCGACTAGGGACGCTGGGCGTCCTCTCCGGACAGCGCGTCAGTCAGCTGGTCACCACCGGCGATACCGCCAGCGCAGCTCTGCGCGCCGACCAGGCCGCGGTCGAGGCCGCGGCCGGCACCAGCAGGGCCGACCGGGCGCGGCTTGCCGAAACGCAACTGCAACTGCGCTTCACCGATGTGGTTGCGCCGATTAGCGGGCGCGCGGGCGCAGTGACGGTGAAGGCCGGCAATATGGTGCGAGAGAACGACACAACGTTGGTCACCCTGCTGCAATTGGCGCCCCTCTACGTCACTTTTGGGATTCCCGAACAGAGCCTGCCCGAGGTGCAGCGCCTCAATGCGACGGGACAACTCATGGTGAATGCCAGCGCCAATACACTCTCGGTGGAGGGCCATCTCGCCTTCATCGACAACGCCGTGGACGCGACCACTGGAACGATCCGCCTCAAGGCTGTTTTCCCCAACAGCGACAACGCGCTATGGCCGGGTGAGTTCGTCAACCTTCGCCTGCGCCTTGGTGTCGAGACGAGCAGGACCGTGGTTCCCGAATCCTCGATACAGGACGGCCTCGACGGCAAGTACATCTGGCTGGTCAAGAACGGGACCGCTTCGATTGCGCCGGTGGCCGTCGAGCGCACCTATCGACCCCAACGCGGTCCTGAACTCGCGATCGTCAGCGGTGGCATCAAGCCTGGAGACGTGATCGTGACGGAGGGGCAGCTTCGGCTCACACCCGGCGCAACCATCTCGTTGCTGAATGCTTCACCCGCGCCGTGATGGCGCTTCCGCCCGATGAAATGGAGCGGACGAATAATTGAGTGGGTGGCCCAGGTCTCGCTTTTGAGACCTGGGTGTTCCGGCCACTCAAAGTTTGAAGGTCGCAGCTTTATGTTTGCAAGGGGGGACCGATTATGCGCTTTACCGACTTCTTCATTCGGCGTGCGACCACCACCACGCTGCTGATCGCGGCCATCGCCGGATTCGGTCTGCTGAGTTATTTCTCCCTGCCCGTCAGCAATCTCCCCGAGGTTGAGTATCCCACCATCCGCGTCCAGGCCGTGCTGCCGGGGGCGAATCCAGACGCAATGGCGTCCACCGTGGCCACTCCGTTGGAAAGCGAGTTTTCGACTATCCCTGGCATCGAGCACATGACTTCTACCAGCTCGGTCGGGGAGACGAACATCACGCTGCAGTTCGACCTGAACCGCGGCGTCGACGCGGCCGCGCAGGACGTCCAGGCCGCGATCTCCCGCGCCGCCGGCGCGCTGCCTGCAAGCATGCCCTCGCCACCTTCGTATTCGAAGGTGAATCCCGCGCAAAGCCCGATCTTGTGGCTCGAAATGTCCTCCACGACGATGGCCCTCGACGACTTCGCAAAATACGCCAACCAGGTCTTCGCCAAGCGGGTCTCGATGGTGAGTGGCGTCTCCCAGGTAGAGGTGTACGGACCGGAAGCTCCCGCCATTCGGGTGCAGGCCGACCCGGCCAGACTGGCCGCTTACGGACTGGACCTGGAACAGCTTCGCACCGCGCTTACCAGCAACAGTGCCAACCTGCCGTCGGGCACTTTGTACGGCGATAACAAAGACTACTCATTGCAGGCCAATAGCCAGCTCACCTCGGCCGCGGAGTTTTCCCAGATGGTCGTGGCGTATCGCGACGGCTCTCCCATCCGCCTCAACCAGGTGGCGAACGTTTTCAATAGCTCCAGAAATGAGAGAAGCCGGTTTTGGATCAACGGCCGCCGCAGCGTGATTCTCGCCGTACGCAAGCAGCCGGGCGCCAACACGGTCGAAGTCGCGGACAAGGTCAAGGCCGTCATCGTGTTGTTGCGCGACTCCATGCCGCCCGGCGTTTCCTTCGGCAAGGTCGCCGACGATGCCGATTTGATCCGCGAGTCCATCGCTGAGGTCAACCGCACCCTGGTCATCACCATCTGTCTGGTCGTGCTGGTCATCTTTTTATTTCTCGGTACAGCGTCTTCGACCATCGTTGCCAGTGCGACGATCCCGGTCTCCATACTCGGATCGTTCCTCGTCATGCGGCTGCTCGGCTATTCGGTCGACATGTTTTCCATGATGGCGATCACCCTCTCGGTGGGCTTCATCGTCGACGACGCGATCGTCATGATCGAGAACATCGTGCGTCATCGCGAGATGGGAAAGCCGCGCATGCAGGCCGCGCTCGACGGCGCTCATGAGGTCGGCTTCACCATCCTTTCGATGACGATTTCGCTGGTCGCCGTCTTCCTGCCCATCGTCTTTCTGAATGGAATTCTAGGCCGCCTGCTGCGCGAGTTTGCGGTGACGATCTCCGTCTCCATACTGCTTTCCGGTCTCACCGCGCTTACGCTCACCCCCATGCTATGCAGTCGTTTCCTCGGTTCGCGGGAGACCGCGGGCAACTGGTTCCAGCAGGCTAGCGAGAGGTTCTACGCTGCGATCGAGGAAGCATACCGGCGATCGCTGGATGCCGTCTTGCGCCATCAACGCGCGACCATCTTCCTCAGTGTCGCAATGACCGCGCTCACCGTCTGCCTCTTCCTGGTGGTCCCCAAGAGCTTCCTGCCCGCGGTGGACGTACCCAACTTTTCCGGCACTCTCGAAGCCTCGCAGGACAACTCCTTTGACCGCATGATCGCCTATGGTGAACAGGTCAATAAGATCCTTGCGACTGTTCCATGGATGCAAAGCAACCTCTCCGGCATCGAATCGCAGAATGCCGGCTGGTTCTGGGTCAATCTTGTTCCTGACCAGCACCGGCCCAATGTCAAGGTCATCATGGCCGGCCTGCAGAAGCGCTTGAACAACATTCCCGGCCTGAACGTCTATCTTCGCCAGCACGACTTCGTCGACCTTGGCCAAACCGAGGGCCGCTCGCAATACTCGGCCGCTCTTGAGAGTCCCGATGCGGAGGAGCTGTATCGATGGGCGCCCCGCTTGCAAGCGAAGTTGCAATCCCTGCCCGAGTTGGTGAACATGTCGAGCGACCTGCAGTTGACTGCCCCGCGAGTGAATGTCGACATCCGTCGCGACCTCGCCATGTCGCTCGACGTGGACCCGGAGAAGATCGCCAACACTCTCTACGACGCTTACGGAAACCGGCGCGCAAACACAATCATGGTGGCTTCGGAGCGCTACGACGTGATTCTGGAGGTGGCGAAGGAGTACCAGCGCGACCCCGCGGCCCTGGCCGGCTTATCCCTTCGCTCGAATACCGGCCGCCTGGTGCCGCTCTCGGCAGTTACCACTATGACTCAGACAGTGGCGCCGTTGACCGCCAACCACATCGGCCAATTTCCCGCGGTCACCTTTCAGTTTGACCTTAAGCCCGGAGTTTCGCTCAGCGCCGCGACCGCGATGGTCCGCCGGGCGGCCGAAGAAATTGGAATGCCGGCGACGATCAGCTTCGCATTCCAAGGGACTGCCGCTCAATTTCAAAGCTCGCTCCAGGGGCTGGGGATTCTGCTCCTCATCGCGGTCATGGTCATTTATCTTGTTCTCGGAATGCTCTACGAGAGCTTCCTTCATCCCATCACCATCCTCTCCGGCCTGCCGTCGGCGGCCATCGGTGCTTTGCTGACCCTTCTGGCGTGCGGCGAGGATCTTAACCTCTACTCATTCCTCGGAGTCATTCTGCTGATCGGCATCGTTAAGAAGAACGCCATCCTGATCGTCGACTTCGCGCTCGACTCTGAGCGGAAGTCCGGCCTAAGCGCCGAAGCAGCGGTCTATCAGGGCTGCCTGCAACGCTTTCGTCCGATCATGATGACCACCATGGCCGCGCTGCTCGGAGCGCTCCCGGTCGCCTTTGGCAGCGGAGTAGGCGGCGAGGCGCGACGCCCGCTCGGGATCGCGGTGGTTGGAGGGCTCCTGCTCTCGCAATCACTCACCCTCTATATCACGCCGGTCATTTACTTGTACCTGCATCGCTTTCAACGTAAGCGCTCCTATAGTCTTGGAGCGGCGACCTCGTTGCTACGACACGGCGTGGCAAAATAAGACTTGAAGGTGACGACGCTGCCGGAGATCGATAGAGATCTCTGTGTTCCCGAAGTGCCAGTCCATGAAGACCTGCCCCTAACACTCATCCTCTAGCTTTTGGTCCATACCTGAGTTTGGGCCGCACAATACCAACTCAGTTACGAAGGTAAGGATATTCGCGCGACGGGCCAGCTGCAATTTCTACATGAGACAGCGTCGCCTGGTTGCTCTGCGCCTTTGAATAAGGACAAGAAGTTCGATGTCATTATCTGATAAATAATGTGCTCGCTATGGTTTGCAACAGCAACCATTGCGTTATGGGTGTGTGCTGCCTAAACAAAGCTTGTAGCGCGATTTTACATCCAGAAGCAACAAGATGCCATTGTTGTTAGGCGCGTCACCCATAAGCTGTAGAGGGAGCATCGAACCAGTGCGATATAAAGCAAACAAGAATAAAATGCTGGTTTTCGCTGCCTTCAACGAATCGCCTGGACTAAGCGCAAGAACGTAAAGTAACTCACTGCGCGCGGCAGGCAAACACCAGAAAAGTTCGTTCCGCACCGATGATTCGCGATGATTCGCGATCACGGTTTCGTGTCGCGCGACACAAGTGATCTGACAAGGCAGTTTCGTCGAAGAGTTTGCCCTCGGGCGACGCCAGAACTTTCATGGGGGGTCTCGTCTTCGCCCGCATCGCTCCGGAGTGGATGCCATGCAGGTGCGAGAAGCATCCCCCACCCTTGTGAGATAAGGAACCATGCAATGCCTTTAGCGCTTCGTTCTATCCTGATGGCTGGGTCTGTCAGTGCACTGACCCTCCTGCTCCTGGCTTGTGGGAGTACCAGCGGTTCGAGTCCGGCCACCTCATCGACTCCGCTGACAATCACTGTGACTGGTTCAACCACGGTCACGCTCGGTTCGACCGCACAATACGCGGCGAAGGTCGCCGGTTCGACCAATCAGAACGTAACCTGGGCTGTAAACCAGACTACGGGGGGAAACGCCCAGCTAGGGACCATCTCCGCCGCAGGCCTCTACTCCGCGCCGGCGACGATGCCTTCTTCCGGGACGGTAACCGTTGCAGCAGTGAGCGCGGCTGATTCTTCTATCTCGGGCGCCATTTCTGTTGCTTTACAAGCAGCATCCACCGGCACCACGGCCGCGGTAACCGTGACCGGTCCATCGACAGTCAACATTGGAAGCCCGGCGCAATACTCAGCAGTGGTCGCCGGCACGTCGAACCAGTCCGTTGCCTGGGCTATCGACGGGGTGACCGGCGGCAATGCTACCCTGGGCACAATTGCCGCCAGCGGCCTGTACACACCGCCGGCATCTGTGCCCGCCGCCAACGCAATCGTCATCACCGCAACCAGCGCGGCTGCTCCGAGCCTATCCGGCAAACTGAATGCAACCATCCTGGACCCGGTTCCCGCGATCACCACGGCAGTCGGTTCGACGACGGATGGCGGTTTCCACTACCTCGTGGACGTCCAAGGGTCCGGCTTTCTTAACGGGGCCACGCTGCTGATCGGGGGCCAGGCAGTAGCCACGAGTGCGGTGGCGCAGAATGACCTGCAAACTTCGGTTTCTGATCCCGGCGCACAAGCGATGCAGATCAGCGTCGTGGTGCAAAACCCAAATCCCGGCGAGACGCAGTCCAACGCAGTAACCGTTGCGCTGACGCTTCCTGTGGTTTCGGCCACAGCAGCAGCGCGATTCCTGGATCAAACAAGCTTTGGACCGACGGCAGACAGCATCGCGCACGTGCGGCAAATTGGTCTACAAGCGGCGCTCACCGAGCAATTCAATCAACCGCCCAGCAGCTACAGCGAACCTCCAGCGCCGGACTCAGAGTGTGCCGCCTCGAACTGGCAATGCACGCAATCAGACTTCCTCAAGATATCGGCGTGGGGCAATGACCAACTGCGGCAGCGTGTGGCCATGACCCTCAGCGAACTATGGGTGGCGCCGATCCAGCAAAACAATGCGCTGCCTTTCTATCTCAATACCCTGGCGAATGACGCTTTCACCAATTACCGCCAAATCATGCAGGATGCCACGCTGTCGCCTGCCATGGGTACATATCTCAACATGCTGAACAGCGGAAAGCCGGGCGCTGGTCAAATTGCCAATCAAAACTTCGGCCGCGAGATAATGCAGCTCTTTAGTCTCGGGTTGGGCCTTCTGAATCCAGACGGTACGCCACAGATCGATGGCAGCGGTAATCCAATCCCTACTTATACCGAGGCTCAGGTGGACGCGTTTGCACGAGCCTACACGGGGTGGACGTCAACCAATCCAGACGGTAGCGCTCCCGCGAGCTTTAATCTAACTACTAACTGGACCCACCTTATGGTGCCGGTCGAGAGCCAGCACGACACCACGGCAAAGATCGTGCTGAGCGGGACGACGCTCCCTGCAGGACAGACCGCTGAACAGGATTTGAAGGGCGCACTCGACAACATTTTTGCCCACCCTAACGCCGGTCCCTTCATCTGCAAGCAGCTTATCCAACACCTGGTAACTGGCAATCCCAGTCCTGGATATGTGCAACGCGTATCCGCGGTCTTTGCCAATAACGGCAGCGGCGTACGAGGAGATATGAAAGCGGTCCTTACCGCAATCATCATGGACCCGGAGGCACGCGCGGGCGACGCGCAGACCGGCGATCAGGCCGACTCCAATCCTGCCGTCGATGGCGGCCATTTGCGCGAGCCCTTGCTTTGGGCGGTAAACCTGGTGCGCGCCCTGGGGGTAACGCAAAACAACCCGAACGATCCGTATCCTTTTGGCACCTTCATGTATTGGGTGATGGGCAGTGTGGGAGAGGCGCCATTCACGCAATCGAGCGTGTTCAATTACTTTTCTCCCCAATATGTGATTCCCCAGACAAATATAAATTCTCCCGAGTTCGAGATCGAGAATACGGGGACGATCATTCCCCGTCTGACCCTCGCCGATATCATCGTCCGCAATGGTCTTGTGAATGATGGCCTGACATTGGATTTGAGCGCCACCAGCGTTATCGGGCAAAAGGCGTCTAATCCAGCGCAATTGGCCGATTATCTGGGAATGCTGTTCATGCACAGCCAGATGCCGACCGATTTGCGCAGCGATGTTATCGCGGCCATCACCGCCATCCCCACCACCGACCTGAAGTCGCGGGGCGAAGTGGCCGTTTATCTCGTGGTCACGTCCTCGGAATACAAGGTCATCCACTAACGCGTGGAAGCGCGAGCAAAGAGGAGTGTCATGCGTAACAGTCGTCGCAGCTTTCTAGCTACAGCATCCATGGCCGCGGCCGGGAATGCGCTCGGATTTCGGCCCTTTGGCATGCTCAACGCACTGGCCCAGACAACGTCAGATTACAAGGCGCTGGTTTGCATCTTTCTGTTCGGTGGAAATGATGCCAACAATACGCTGATTCCGTTCGACACCACCGGCTATCAGAATTACTCGAGCATTCGCGGACCAGTGGCGTTGCCTCAGAGCACCTTGCTGCAACTAGCGACGCAGCCGAACTTCGCCCTCCACCCCAGCCTGCCGGAAGTACAGTCGTTGTTCAACAGCGGGAATGCGGCCTTTCTCGTCAACGTCGGCACGCTGCTTTCGCCAACCACCAGGCCGCAATGGGAAGCAGGGCAGGTTCTGCAACCTGCCAATCTGTTCTCTCACCCGGACCAGCAACTGGAATGGCAAAACCAGATGCAGAGCACCACCGGAGCGACCGGCTGGGCAGGACGGATGGCCGATAAGATGAATACCCAATACAATCCGGGCGCGCTCCTCCCCATGATTACCTCGTTGAGCGGGGACGCTTTGTTCTGCAACGGAACGTCGACCTCGCCGGTGTCCATCGCTGCGACGGGACCGGTTGCCGCCGAGTGCAGCGTTCCGGCTTATTGCAGCTCTCGCCAGCAGACGGCGCAACAGTTTTCGACGCTAAGCAGCGGCGTTTCCCTGGTGCAGGCGGACAATAGCATCACCAACAATGCGTATACCTACAACGCAACGTTGACTGACGCACTGGGTTCGGTCACGGCGCTCCAGACCGTCTTTCCAACGACGCTGAATCCGTTTGGGGCACAGCTGCAGGAAGTCGCAAGACTCATCCAGGTCCGGGCGGCGCTGGGCGTCACACGGCAGATTTTTTTCCTGGGCGCCGGCAACTTCGACACTCATGGCAACCAGCTGCTTGAGCAGGCGGCTTTGCTTTCACAACTCAGTCCGGCGCTGGGAGCTTTCTACCAGGCGCTTGAAGAGATGAATCTAACCAACTCTGTCACAGCCTTTACCTGCTCCGACTTTGGGCGCACTTTGCAGACGAATTCCGCCGCCGGATCAGATCACGCCTGGGGAAGCCACCACATGATTTTGGGCGGGGCAGTACAGGGGGGCAAAATCTACGGAACCTTCCCAACGTTGGCTCTGGGAGGGCCCGACGACGCCGGGGGCAGCGGCCGCTGGATACCAAGCACTGCTTCTGCGCAATATGCCGCGACTCTGGCTCAATGGTTTGGTTTGCCGGCGAGCGAGCTGCCGTACGTATTGCCTTACATTGGCAATTTCAGCAGTAACAACCTCGGCTTCATGGGTTAACCAGCGGCAGCACTTCCAGCGAGGGAGTCGCACCGATTGCGCTATGCACGGCGTCAGCGAACAACTCGCGGGACTGAAGTCCGGGGCTGGCGCCGATTCCAGCCGCCCGACTAAAGAGGTTGCGGAAAAACCCAGGTTTTTGAAGGGTACGGCCTTTAGGCCGTACGTAACAACTGTAGAATCAATACGGCTTTAGCCGCTGAGGGCTGCGATTTCGCTAGGTATCGACTTTTTCCGCAGCCTCTAAAGTCGTGCCTAAACAAGAAACCTGCTCAACCCAAGTTTCATCCCTCGCAGATCGGCGCAGGCGCTCCGCAGCCTGATAAGGAGAGCCTATGCTTACTTTGCTGTTGGGGGGGCTGGAGGAGCGGGAGACTGCGGACTGACCGCATCGGCGGGCCTTTGCCTGGGAGGCAGTTGCACGGAGTAGGTTCCACCAGTGTGGCGGGTCCAACCTTGCGGAGTGATCATCGTTCCTCCATTGTTCGCCAAGACGTCGGGCGACGACCCTTAAATATACAACAGAATCTGATGCCAAATAGTCCAGTGCTTCTGTCCGAGAGGCGATAGTTAGTTACCACCGTTCCAGATGATCACACAGCCGATCGCAGAAATTCTGGCACGTCTGGCGCAGTTTTGTCACTTCGCCTGAAGATGTAAGCTGCAGACTATTAAGCCACTTAGGGTCATCTTCAAAGCTGATGTCGATGACCCCAACACACATCCTGCCCGGTTCGATGGTGTCTCCGCCAACTGGCCCGTACCAGTTCGGATGGACAATGGGGATGGCTACCATGCCTCGATGAGGCTGGTTTCCGGGAATCGTCAAATAGTATTCCGGCACAGTCTGCTTCTCGTCTACCTGATCGCGAAAATAAAAATAGGGATTTCCCCCTTTAAAGCACGCTCCCGCCAATCCAAGACCAAAGGGAAGCCAAAAATCATTTAGATCCGGCGAGGGCTCCCCGCCATCGTTGGTGCCGTCCACGAACCGCAGCTTACGATCCCTATCGTCATAGGTCATGAGCGCGATATCGAACTTCTCGCTGAAAGAAGCCTGGTTCTGCAGACCGGCAAGGTCGTTATGCAAACCGATAAAAAGTTCTCGGATCTCCTGTACCTCATTCCTCTTTTTAGATTTAGCTCCAAGCAGGCGAGACTTCTGATAGCTCACAAGCTTGGAGCGGAATACCTGAGCCTGATTGGCCATCTCCTCTGTCCCGGCGTCGGCCTGCTGCTCGGGAAGCTTCCAGTCCAGCGAATAGCAGGATCCCACCAACGGTTTCTCTACCGTCAGCTCCCATGTTTGCGAGGAAGGATCACCACTGAAGCGCACGTCCCCAATTACGCCCGCCTCTTTCTGTTTTTCCCACTCGCCTTTTTCAGGCCGCCACTCGGAACCGGCAGGAGGATAAAGTTGCAGGATCGCTTTCCGAAGCACTTCGTCCGGGTTGATTTGGCTTCCTGCGGGCACGGCGAAGACGGTCGACGCCGGGGTCCCAAAAGACTCGTTGGGAAGCCTCAGTTGCAGTTTCAACGTCTCAACCGGACACCAGCCGAACCGGGCGAAGTACTCCATTGGAACTTTCAAGGTCTGGCGATTCACATGGGTGCGCTCATGCAGTTCGTAGAGTTGATCGAACTCCCAGGAGGTGAGCGCATCGCCGTTGAGGATGATGAACTTCAGCGTAAACCTCATCGGCGGATGGGAGGACTCCAGCGCCTCTTTGAACATAACCGTCCCTGAGACCTTGCGCACCTTCTTGCGAAGCTGTTCCATCGGCTCCGCACCGCTAAGTTCCTCCTCGTCGGGCTCCCAGGTCAAACCGAGGCGGTCCGATGTTGCATCGAGGAACGGACGGCCGATTTTTCCAGCAACCGATTCGTAGAAAAAATGCACGCCTTTCACGGGTGTAGAGAGGGTTGTTAAACCTTCCATGGCGTACGTCACCGTGCTGCTCCCATCACCTCGAAGCTCTTTATAAAAAGCAAGCTGCGATATCTTGACGCCAAAATGGTCGACCGTGCTCTCAAAAGCCTGAACCCTGGGGCTCAAAGCGTCTTTAGAAACCTGATCCTCGACCTTGTGGATCGTTTCTTCCGCTAGACCTTCGGAGCCAAAGAAACCCCGGGGCCATAACCTCTGGCGGCTCAAATCCGATTCCGGTGACACCTTTTTCCAGGCCTCGTCTAACTCCTCAATTGCGTCTTCCGTCATTAGCTGTCTGGCGCATTTCCTGATTCGTGGTTCGGTCCCGTGGCGAAAAATGACGCGGTCAAATTCCTTAACGCTCACCGGATAACCGAGCGGCACTTGGAATTTCTCTCCCACCGCAGTGGCTTCTCCGCTGGGACCTGGAAGAAACGTAAATGCCCCTAGCCGGGCAAGAACCAGTACGATCAAGCGATTCAGGATCGAGGCGCCTCGACCATACATATGCGGACTCTTACCTGTGAGAAACACTTCAGGCCCACGCTTGCGGAGGTAGGGTTTCAATCTCTCCTGCAGATTCCCGGTCGAAAGCATATAGAACTTGCGAGAAAGGTCTTCCTCGGAAAGACTCTGATCGGCATGTAGCTCCCGTAGGTCACTCACCAGGCCTGTACGCCCTTCAAATGTTTCGAACAGGCTCACAATCTGCGCATGACGAAAACTGTCAAGACAGCTCCTCATCAAGTCTGTGAGGGCCCCGTCACCGAATCCTGAAATGAGCCAGCGCTGCCCCTCCCGAATACGTTGGGCGTCGTCCAGAGTGTCCCCGGACCAGTAGCTCACGCTGGGCCACTGCTCCGATTCGAGGCCGAACCCGACGGCGATGATCAGCAGATCAATATCCTTTGCTCCGGAAAGCCCAGATTGGTCCTTCCAGCTTAGTCTGTATCCGCTTTCTCCTTTCTTCCGCGATAACTGGATATCTTGGACAGAGAACAGGGCTTTGATTCCGCCGGTCTGCTGAATGGATTTCCAGGCTTCCTCCATCCTGCCGGCTACATTTGCGGCATTATCAGCCTTCCAGCTTATGATCGGCAGGTACGCATGGTCATCGTCATATTCCAGGTCTGGCCAGTCATATATGTGGGGGTGAACCCATCGATGATAGCTATTGAACTGTAGTCTCAACACCCCTTGCGTTTCTTCCAGAAGTGTGACATCCCAGTTCAGGTGCGCTAAGGCTGCGGCGGCGGTAATTCCAGCCGCCCCTGCTCCAATCACTGCAGCACTGCGTCCCCTCTTAATCACCTCTGTTTCATGAAGCCCATAAACCAGGTTAAAGGCGCGCACCTGCTGTGAGTACAAGGTTACGCGCTTGGCGAAACAACCGAGAATGTAGACACCCGGGTAGGTAGATACTTCCGCGTAGGTTTTGATTAAGTCCTGCCATTGTTCCTTGGTGAGCTCGGCGTGGATCTTTTTCTTCATTGGCCTCCGCATGCAACTTCTAATCTACAGAATCCCGAGTTCCAACTCCTGCGCCTAAGCTTTCCCAGCCAACATCGCCCACGCGGTGAGCGCACCATTGTAGCTCGTGTAGAAGCCATACGCATCGTGGATAGTGCTCCCCCAGTTACCCTGCATCTTCACCGGCAGCGCCGCGCTCTGCACCGGGTCCGAGATGTTCCGCACAAACCCGAACTGCACCCCTACGGCAGCGCACGTTTCAGCGATGATCGCGTCGTCCATCTCGATCGCTGCAAACCGGAGCTGGTCAGCAATTTCGGCGCGACCTGCCCCACCGCGCTCCAGTCGATGATCGGCAGCGGCGGCGTGTTTTCGATCTCAGGATTGAAGCTGAGCTGCGCTTCATTCAGAAAAAGTCGCGAAGGCTTATAGGTGGTCATCTGGAAATCTCCATGTGTTCGCAAGCCAAGAGGCGTTTCCATGACGCCTCGCCCATTGTCCGCTTGGCCGCCGAAGATCGTAAAATATCCGTCCATCAGGGGCAGACCAAGGCCGCGGCCATGAGAGGAAGTGCGGCCATTGCCTCCTTCCGGTCACGCATAGTAGTGCTCCAGCGAGTCCAGACGTTTCAACGGCGGTGTGAGATCCACGAAACCGGATGAAACAAGGAACGATAGCGAAGCGCTGAAAAACATTTAAGTCCTCTTTTGTATGGTGTTTGGACTAATCTGACGGCAACGGGATCATCGATGGCGTCCTCAACGCGTCTCTCGCTTTTGGATTACTTGAAGACGAGCTACCGGCCTGACCGGGAATTTGTCGACGGCGAGCTTCTGGAGCGCAATGTGGCCAAATGGGAGCATGCACGGCTTCAGAGGGTGTGTGGGAACCGGGAAAGGAAACCGCAGGTCCCTCCACTGCGCTCCCCCGGATTTCCTACTTCGCGCTGCTCGCGAGGACCACGTGTGCGGCTCTCCGTAGAGAGAGCCGCATGCAGATCATCGAAGCCACGGGTCTCGACAGGAAATCCGGGGGAGCGCAGTGGAGGGACCTGCGGTTTCCTTTCCCGGTTCTCACACACCCTCTTCAGGCCTTTCTGACAGGTTGGTTTCAGTCGCAGGAAAAGAACTGGCCGGTAAAGGTGGCTACGGAGCAGAGGTTGCAGGTGTCTTCCACCCGTGTCCGTGTTCCTGACGTTATGCTTGTGTCGCGCGGACCACAACCTGAGATCATCGTGGACCCGCCGGTGCTCGTGGTAGAAATCCTTTCCCCAGACGACAGCTATACCGAGACACAGTCAAGAGCTTCGGATTACTTGCGGATGGGTGTCTCTTGCGTCTGGATCATAGATCCGACGTCCAGGACGGGGCGCCAGTGCATCGGTGATGCGAGGACGGCTGCCGATACATTAGCGGTTCCTGGGACAGAGATACGGAGATGGATAGTCGGCCAATCCTGTCATGTTTATCTGAATTTTCGCGTATTTCGTTCGTGCTACCGCCTACCTGTCGTTTATGACATAATTATGTCATGGCGGTTCGTACAACTGTTGACATTCCGGAGCCACTCCACGAACGGTTGCGAAACCGGGCGGAAAAGTCCGGGGCCTCCATCCGTTCGCTGATCGTGCACGCGATCGAGCAGACCTACCCCGATGCGAACAAAAGCGGCGAGTATCTAACCCGGCCAATCATTCAAGGCTCGGGAAAGCTTGGCCCTGCGTTTCCCGAGGATGAGAATCCGCATGACTTCGTTTTTTCCTGACCTGAATATATGGCTGGCGCTCTCCGTTGCCGGCCACTCCCACAGCGCAGATGCCTGGAAGTGGGCGAATCTCCTGCCTCGGGAAACCACGCTCATCTTTTGCCGCTATACCCAAATCGGCCTGCTCCGCTTGTTAACCAATCAGGTGGTTATGGGGGAGCAGACTCTGACGCTCCGAAAGGCGTGGAGCGTGTATGACCGGTGGCTTGCCGATCCGCGGGTGGAATTTTATCCAGAGCCGCGAGGCGTTGACGCGGAGTTCCGCGAGGCCACGGCGCCGTTTGCCGCCAGGCCGGCATCGAAATGGATCGGCGATTGTTGGCTGCTCGCATCGGCGAACGGTATCCAGGCGACTCTTGTTACTTTCGATCGCGCGTTGTATCAGCACGCCCGTAAGCAGGGTCATTCCGTCGTGATGCCGGGTTGAAACCATTTTCAATCGCGCGCCAAATCAGGCGATGTATGAGCACGCGAACCCGGTGTTATACTCGCGCTTTCTACCGCATCCTTCAGAGGGAAAACATCTGCTGACTCGCCGGGATTTTCAAATTGCCGCACTGCGATGTTCCGCCGCTCTGTTGCTTTCTCCGCTCCGTCTTGTCGGAGAAGCGGACCTTTCCCCCACCATCGCAGGACTCTATCGCAAGGCCATCGTCATCGATTCGCTCTGCTGCCCGTTGGTCGATTCAGCGATGCCCGATCCTGATCTAGTCAGGGTCATTCGCGACTCTGGCATCACCGCCGTCAACTGCACCGTCTCCGAGCGGGATTTCGAGGGCACGATCCGAAACATCGCCTGGCTGCAGGCTCTGGTCGACAAGTATCCTGACACCTTCACCATCATCTGGCACCAGCCGGAGATTGCTCTCACCAAGTCTTCCAACAAAGTTGGTATACTCCCGGGATTTCAGGACACAGCGTTTCTTGAAGAGAAGCCCGAGCGCATCGCCATGTTCCGCGATCTTGGTGTACGCATCATGCAGCTTACCTACAATAAGCGCAGCATTTTCGGCGACGGCTGCCTCGAGCCGGGAAATGCCGGACTCAGCCCCGCGGGAATCGCGGCGATTAAGAAGATGAACGAGATCGGAGTGGCTCTCGACCTCAGCCACAGCGGATACCACACCACCGCGGAGGCCATCGTCGCATCCTCCAAGCCCGTCCTCATCTCCCACTCCGGCTGCGCGGCTGTGTATGCCCACCCCCGCAACAAGCCCGACGAAATTCTCAAGTCTCTCGCCGATCGCGGTGGCTACTTCGGTGTCTACCTCATGCCTTACCTGGTTGCGTCTCCCACTGTACCTACTCGCCGGCATGTGCTCGATCATCTGCTGCACGCGATTGAGGTGTGCGGCGCCGACCACGTGGGCATCGGCTCCGATGGATCGATTCAGGCGGTTACGCTCACCCCGGCTCAGAAAGCCGCGTTTGACGCGGATATTGCCCGCCGCAAGCAACTCGGCATCGGAGCGCCCGGCGAGGATCGCTATCCCTGGGTACCCGATCTAAATGGTCCGAGCTACATGGAAGTGATTGCCGAAGAGCTTTCCCGCCGCGGCCAATCCTCTTCCGTCATCGAAAAGGTGTTGGGCGCTAATTTCCAACGCGTACTCGGCGATATCTGGGGGACGGAAGGTACGCCTGCCGCATCGAGCCTGACATGAGGGTCCGTCGCCGACTCATCGATTAGAACTTCATAAGAAACGCAGCGGTGATACGGTTCTCACTGTCGCGAAGATCTGGGCTCCAACCTGGAACAAGGGAACCTGGAGCGCCCGTGTTGCCTCCTGGCGGAGTCACGCCGCCGGGACCGCTGAAGTAAGGTACATTAGCCGCGCGATGGTTGTACTCCAACCGGTAGGTGAAGTACTGGTTCGGCATGTAGTCCAGCGTAACCGAAGAGTCCCACGCCTTGAATGGATCCCCCGGATTTTCGCTGAAGTAGGGCGTTCCAGAAGCCGCCGTCGCTCCGTTGATCGGTGGCAGAAGGACCAGATAACGGCCTGGATTGTTAATGCGTCCTCCGCCCAGGGTCAGGCCGTAGCGGTCGTGATCGAACCACAAGCGGTTGTAGACCATGAAGCCAAGGAAGCTTTGTTTCGGCCCGCTCTTGCCGCTACCATGGCAGCTTACGCCGCCGCCGCTCTCGCAGCCCGCGTCCCCGGTGAGCGTCATGGCGGCTTTGCTGACGAGGGAGTCGGGACGGTCATAGTACTTGTACTCAATGCTGTCGTCGGTGTGCAGGCGGGTGCGGTTGGGTACGCCGAGGGCATCCTCACCGTAGCCGTACTGGTTGCCGAGAATCTCTAATTTGCCGCTGGGCCGCCAGAGGATCTGTCCGCCGAGCCCAGGCCGGTTGTTGAACCGTCCGTAGGACTGCCAGCCGTTGATGAACCATGGTTCGATCTTCAATTTGGCGGTGGGAAACCACTGCACCCGCACACCGTTGAAGAACCAGGGCGTGTTTGAGGACACGTACGAGGGCTGATAGGCCCAGTTGTCAAACTGGTAGAACGAGAACAGGCCGACATAGGAGAGGAAGATACCGGCATCGACGTTGAGGCCGTGCTGCACGTTGAAGTGGTAGCCTGCGTTGGCCTCGCCTACATAACGATAGGCATCGGCGAGATCCCACTGCCCACGTGCAGGGCTGGCGTCGTTGCGCGGCGTGGCCGTCGCGTAAAGGCCGACCTGGGTTAGAACGCGGCCGCGCACATTGTTCCAATGGAAGTCGCCGCCGATTCCAAGGTCTGTCAGCGTAACCTCGCTGGAACGAAAGACTTCGCTCGATCCGACGATAGTGTCGTCCTGCGGGTGGCGGAAGTCGTAAGTGTAACTCACATCAGAACGTATTTCCGGGGTGAAGAATTTAGTGGCATACGGAGTGTCTTTCGTGCGCGCATTGCCGTTGAGCCAGGTGAAGTCGGCAAAAGCGAACGGCTCAGAGTGCGGGTTGGATGGATCGGTAACCTCTGGTTCCGCTTCACTGAGACTTGGAACCGCAGCAGACGCCTTTGCGGTAGTGAAATGGTGAGTCTCCGGAGCGGCGGAGCGATCCTGCTTGAGTTGTATCAACTCTTTCTGGATCTCCTCTAACTGGTCCTGCAACCGCTGAATCTTTAGATCCTGAGCCGCCGAGGTCAGCTTATCTTCTGCCGCGGGCCCGGGATTCGGCTCAGTTGTTTGAGCTAGCAGATCTCCCATGCAGAGAGTCAGCCCGACCAAGGTCAGGCACATCAGGTTCGTTCCCGTTATGCGGGAATTTCTCGGTTTCACTTTACTTCTCCGTCTTGTGGGGGATTGCGACAAGTGCATGGAATCCATCTCTTGCAGGGCTACAAGTACGGTAGCGACAGGTTGGTAAGAAACGCGTAAAGGGAAGGTAAGGGATTCGTATAGAGCCGTGCGCCCGCTCCATCGATTGCCGGCTTACGTTCCGATTTTGTGCCGAATTCGTCTCATGCGAGGACACCTTGCGCCCCGGCAGGTCCTTCGCGCGAAAGAGTTTCTGGCGTGCCAAATTGACCCGCACTGCCCGAATATGCGTTTTCATTGAGTCCAGCGGCCCGCGCATACAAATCTTTATGCCGTCTTTACGCAATCCTTATGGCCATTTCCATTTACTGATTGGAAGCAGCAACGATTTTGCAGCCGGAGGTAGCAGCGGCTACCGCCACGAGCAAGACGATCACCATCCACATCAAACCCCGAGGGCTGACTATATTGAGATTCAACGGGCGCGGATTTGGGCGCATACCCTTCTTCCTTTTATTTACGGTAATAACGGGCGTTCAAAGTTTTCGAGCCCAGGAATCCAGTGCCGCTGTCGCCGGCCAGCCGATCCTCTTGAACCCGCTACCGAATCAGGGGGATGATGGCGATCCAGGCTCGCAGATGAATGCCGGCCCATCTCCGCAAACGGCTGCTGCCCAATCCGCACCGGGTACGGCTTCGCTGCCGAAGCGAGGGTTCTTCACCCGCTTAGGGCACGCTTATCTGGATGACTGGACGGTGGACTCAAACGGCGCTCCGCCCTCCGCTGAACCAGCGCGAAGAGGGACTCCGCGCCCGCTGAATTCCCCACCGTTCCCCTCAGCCGATTGGCCCATCGGAGGAACTGTTGTCATCGGTGCTCCCGACTATGGTAGTTACATGCTGATGCAGGCTATCAACGAGAACAAGAGCCGGGTCAAGATCTACGGTTGGTTCGATATCGGCGGAAACGCCAGCACCTCGAACAAAGGCCGGTATGCCAACAACGAAACCGCTTACGATGTCATTCCCAATTCCCTCCAATTGGACCAGGTGGCACTTTATTTTGAACGCTTACCGAATACCGTGCAGACGGAGCACGTTGACTGGGGCTTCCGCTTCACCAGCATTTATGGCCTGGATTACCGCTACACCATCGCGAAGGGCATCTTCAGCCAGCAATTGTTGAAAGACAACAACACCTACGGTTATGACCCGGTCATGTATTACCTGGATTTCTATGTGCCACAGGTCGCCAAAGGAATGGATGTCCGGATTGGACGCTACATCTCGCTGCCCGATATCGAAGCGCAGTTAGCTCCCAATAACTATACGTACAGCCATTCCATCCTTTACACCTACGACTGCTATACCCAGAATGGAGTCAACACCACCACCAAGCTGGACGACCACTGGACAGTCCAGGCCGGGGTCTCAGGGGGTTGCGAATCGGCGCCGTGGATTTCGAACGCCAAACTCACCGGCAACTTCTGCGCGGCCTATACCTGGAAAGATGGCGGCGATAATCTGTATGCCTGCGCTAATTCCGTCAATTCAGGAAAATACGCCTACAACAATCTTTCCGCCTACTATCTAACCTGGTATCACAAGATCAACGCCACCTGGCATACGGATCTCGAAGCCTGGTACCAGTACGAGAAAGATGTCCCCAACTTATGTTATGGGTTGAGTCCGTGTATCAGTTATGGCTCCAACGCAAACATTGGCGCCAATGCAGGTGAAATCAACGGCCCCTCGCTTATCACTGGAGCGAACGGAGCGCAGTGCAACCCCCTGGCGACGCATTGCTTCGCGCCAGACTACGCCATCGTGAATTACCTCGAGCACGAATTCAACCACCATCACAGCTCGCTGACCATTCGTAACGAATACGTCGATGACCTCAAAGGCCAACGGACCGGCAATAAGACGCGCTACTCAGAGCACCTGGTGGGATTTAATTTCTGGCTGGGAAGTACGGTGACCTTCCGCCCGGAGTTGCGATACGAACACTCATACGATGTGCCGGCGTATGATTCGCCTTCCGTCGATGGCGTCAGTGGTGCTCCAACCAAGAAGAGCCAGCTTACCCTCGCCGGAGACGTTATCTACCACTTCTAGAACCCTCCTCTCGGCTACACCTGCAGTCGGTAGAGAATAATTTCCTTTTGCTTTAGCGGGGTCCATGTTTCACTAGACCTCTACCGGTCACAATTCAGGAGGAAACACGGATGGCGACGACTCCACCGGGCCAAATGAAGACTACCCTCAGCCTGACCAGCCTGACCAGCAATGCCATGGCACTGATCGCCCCCGGGGCTTTTCTCTGGCTCACCTTCGCCATCCAGGCAAACACAGGTACTACCTCCCCAGCCATGTGGATGGGCGTTTTGGTCGCGCTGCTGCTCTGCCTGGCTACCGCCGTCTGCTACGCAGAGATGGCCAAGCTCTTTCCCGGCACCGGCAGTTCTTACTACTTCGCCGAACAAGCCTTTCTGAATCGCGAAAAGGCATGGCGCTACGCCAGAGTTTCTAAGTTCATTGTTGGCTGGGCGTCCCACCTTTATTACTGGATCTATCCCGGGGTCATGGTCGGCACCACCGGCATCGTGTGCGGCTATCTGGTCGGAACTTTGTGGCCGAACTTCATGAGCGCCTCCAACCCCGGCCCGGCGTTCATGATGGCCGTAGCCATCGTATTTTCCTTTGCTGTTGCCTATATCGCCCATCGCGGGATTTCAGGCTCGACTGCCGTCAATCTCACCATCAACGTGATCCAGATTACGGCCCTGGTCATCTTCTCCATCCTGGCTCTTAATTACCGCCTGCACCACCCGCCCGGCAGCGTGGCCTACCAGTTCGATCCCACCTCCGGCGAAGCTTATACCTACGAGTTCAAAACCACATCGACCGTGGTCAATGGCGCGGCTACGGATACCATCGTCCGTGATGCCTCTCAAGTTCCCCTACCCAAGCTCAGTGCCCACGGCACGCCAGTGGGCTATCACGTCAGCTATCCCACCCGGGACGCGAGCGGCGTTTTCCTGACTCACTCCAACGGCGCGTCGGTGATCAAGCCTCACAATCTCAATTGGGTATTTATTCAGGCCACGGTGGCCATCCTGATCCTGGTCGGTTTTGAATCGGTCACAGCGATGAGCGGAGAGGCGAAGAACGCCAAACGCGACGTGCCCATCGCGGTCATCGTCTCCCTGCTGGTGCAGGGGGTCATCTGTTATTTCCTGGAATATTTCGCTGCGAATTATTTCCTCAATAGCGGCTATACGATGCAGAATGCCGGATCTTCCGCGGCTCCCCTGGGAGACATGATGGTGATCCTGGGAGACGCGGTGTTCGGTCAGGGCCACGGCCGGACCTTCATGCTATGCGAGGCGGCTACGGTGTTGCTGGCGCTGATCGGTACCACGCTCTCCTGCATGAATACAGGCGCGCGCATTACCTACGCCATGGGCAAAGACCAGGAGGCTCCGAGCCAGCTGGGGCTGCTGCATCCCAAAAATCTTACCCCCCATCGGGCTATCTGGACCTTGGCCGTCATCTCAGCGATTTTCGGCTGTCTTGCAGTGTGCATGGTGTTCGGCGACGCCGGCGCCGTTCCCGATGCGACCATTCAGGCCCTCCCCCACGGGTTCTGGTCCAGCTTCGGATACAGCACGCATGACAAGATGGCGGCGCTCCCCAATTCCCTGCTCACCATTACCCTGGCATCGAACTTCGGCACCTTCGTGCTGTATGGATTGAGTTGTGCATTGTGCATGGTCGCGTACCACAAACATCCCAACTACAGCCCAATTCGGCATTTGGCGATTCCGTTGTTTGGCTTGGTGGCCAACCTGGCCTGCATGATTTTTTATCTGGCCGGGCCTGCTCTGGGCTATGGCACCACGCGAGAACCCTTGCTCGCCCTGGGCATTGCCCTGGTCTGGGGATTGTATGGAGGAGTCTTCTTCTTCCGCGGCAGCAAGAAAGCGGGACGAAAGATTTTGATGGATACGCGCGCCGGCACTGCCTGAGGCGGTATAACAGTGCCTGATGCTGGACCTTGCATTTGCCCAGGTTTCCGATCCAGGACTGCTCCGCGACGGGAATGAGGATTTTCTTGGTCACTTTCCGCCCGCGACCGCGGCGGAGGTTCGCTCCCGGGGATGGCTTTTTGCCCTGGCGGATGGAGTGGGCGGCCACGAGCGGGGAGAGGTTGCCTCGAAGCTTGCGGTGGAGAGCGCGGTAGAAGGTTTCCGCAACGCAGCGGCTGGGGCGCAACTGGCTGGATTGCTTTCCAGGCTGGTTCATAGCGCCAACGGACAGGTCTACGCGGCTGCGACGAAATCGGGAAAGGTCGCAGGCGGCATGGCAACCACGCTGGTTCTGTGCGGGTTGCGTTTCGATCAAGCGGTGATCAGTCATGTGGGCGACTCGCGGTGTTATCTCATACGGGACGGACGCGCCACTCCTCTTACCCGGGACCATACGGTGGCTGCTGATCAAGCCCACCTCGGACTGCTGTCGGCACAGGAGGCTGTAACCTCATCCTCCCGCCACGTGCTCAGCCGCGCGGTGGGGGCTGACCTGGTGGTGACGCCGGAGACAACCCAGGTCCAGGTGGACCCTGAGGATGTGTTGATGCTCTGCTCCGATGGCCTTCATGGCGCGTTGCCCGCTGCTGAGATCGCCTACGTCGTCACCCAGCGAATGGATTTACAGGCAGCCGCCGAAAGGCTGGTAGCCATTGCGAATGAGCGCGACGGCTCTGATAATGTCAGCGTGCAGTTGATCCGCATTCATAGTGTCGAACGCATGGGCATGTACCGCGGCAGACCGTACAAACTGCGCTGATGAAATGACCCCACCCCAAGCCGGCGAGTTATTCGACCATTACCACCTCGACGATGTCGTTGCGCGCAGCGGGATGGCCACCATCTTCCGCGCCACCGACCAGCGCAGCGGACAGCAGGTCGCCATCAAGGTTCCCCATCCTGAAGTGGAAAGCGATCCTGCGCTGTTTGACCGCTTTCAGCGGGAAGCAGAAATTGGCCGGCGGCTGGATCATCCCGGGGTGATGAAGGTGTTCCCCACAGAAGACAGCAACCAGGTCTACATGGTGATGGAGTGGGTCGATGGGGAATTGCTGCGGCAGCTGTTGCAGCAGGAGAGGAAGCTTCCGCTGGAGCAAACGGTCAGCATCGTCCTGCAGATTTGCGAGGTGCTCGAGTACGTGCACAAGCATGATGTGGTGCATCGCGATCTGAAGCCGGAAAATGTGATGATCGATGACCTGGGACGAATCAAGCTGATCGACTTTGGCATTGCTGCCAGCGCCGGCGCGCGCAGGCTGACCTTTGCCAACTTCTCGAAGACCATGGGAACGCCTGACTATATTTCTCCTGAGCAGGTGAAGGGGAAGCGGGGAGACGTTCGCAGTGACATTTATGCTCTGGGTGTGATGCTGTATGAAATGTCGACCGGGGCGTTGCCGTTTTCCGGCCCCAATCCCTTTGCCGTGATGAATAGCAGGCTGCTGAACAGCCCGGTTCCTCCGCGTGAACTGAATCCCGAGATTAGTCCGCAGCTGCAGGAGACTATCTATCGTGCTCTGGAAAGGGAGCCGAAGAATCGCTACGCGAGCGTGCGCGAGCTGGCGTGGGATTTGCAACATCCGGAGACGGTTGGAGTGGCCGATCGTCGTGAGTTGCACGAGTGGAAAAGACAACGGAATGCTAACTCGCGGAAAGTGTGGTTGTATGTGGCGCTGGCATTGCTGCCGGTGGCCATCTTCGTTCTCATGGTGCTGCTGGCTCATCGTTAGAGAGGAGAAAGACGAAAAGACAGACCTTTGATGGGCTTCGCCCGTCTTTATTAACCCACGTACGCTGGTGCGAACATGGGGCACCCGTCCAGTGTTGGTGTGAGTGGAAGGATGGATTAGCAGGAAACATCTATTGAAAAACATTTCCAAGAAAGAGCATCCACACTGAGATCAGCGCTCTACGAATTCCTCGTTGTGAATCACGAACTCGGGATAAGCACCCGCTCCCAACTCATGCAGGTCCATACCCAAGCGTTCGCCGTCGAGGCCAGTGCGCTGCGGAAAGACACGGTCGAGCATCCAGTTCAGGGCGTAGGTCAGCGGCAATACCAGCCCCAGCAAGGTGGCCACACCGACCACTTGCGCCAACAGCTGCCCGGGCACAAAAAATCCTACGGCTAGCAACCCCCAGATCCCGGCAACGGCATGCACCGAGATCGCTCCGCCGGGATCGTCGACGGCCAGGCGTAATTCGAGCAGTTCCACAGAAAACGTCACCAGGACCCCGGCGATGAGCCCGACTCCGATCGCCATAAGAGGACTAACAAAAGTGCAAACCGCACTGCTGGCCACCAGCCCGCCGACCCAGCCATTGGCGGAGAGTGAGGCATCCGGTTTAGCGAAACGCAGGCGGGTGATCAACACTGCAGCCACGCAGGCCGCGGCTGCCGAAAGCATGGTGTTGAGTGCGATCAAGGGGATTTGCGCCGGCGGAGCAGCGGCAAAAAGAATCGCGCAGGCGGCGTTCAGGGCGATCCAGCCCGGCAGAACGAGCAAAGCGCCAAAAAGAACGTAGACGATGTTGTGCCCGGGAATCGCCGCCGCGATCCCGTCTTGTGCATACTTCCCGCGGCGGGGTCCGATGATCCAAACCACGCTCAGCGCCGTGAGGCCGCCGACCACCTGGATGGTGCCGGCGCCGCCCGCGTCGAGAAAGCCGCGCCCCAGACCATAATTGCTTCCCAGCTGCGCCAGCCATCCTCCGCCCCAGACCCAATGGGCAAACAGAGGATAGGTCCAACCCGCCAGCAGCGCAGTGGAAAGACAACTAGCGCTCAACCGCCACCGATCGGCGCCGGCACTCAACGGGATCAACGCCGCCAACCCAACAGCGAAGACTTGCAGCAGCACCGCCAGGGGGGTAGCGCCCGGTGATAGTCCGAGCAAGCAAAATGGTGCGCGGGCGAGCCAATCCCAATGGCTGCCGGCGATGGTGAGCGTGTGCGCCGGCCCCCCGGCCACGCCTTCCCAGGAAAAGCCAACCACGCAAAAGACCAACGCCGCGACAGCAATCGCCGCCAGCGAGCCGAGCATCGAGTGGGCCGCACTCCGGGTTCGTCCAAGCCCGGTATTCATCAGCACGAATCCAGCCAGAACCAGCGGGATGATGGCGACCAGGGCCATCGAAGCCAGCATAGGGAGGTCGTAGGCGGCTGGGTAGGGCGTCACTTCGCCTCCCTGGGCAACCTCGCGCCTCCGCGGAAGGCAAGAATCAGCCCAAGAAGTTGCACCCCCAAACCGGCCAGGACGAAAAGATCCCGGGGCCCGGGCCGGGCAAAGAGGGCGAGCGCGGAGACAACAATGACCCACCCTGCCAGCAGCAACAACATGCCCGCAAGTTTCATCGGCAATTCCTCACCTGATTGAATGCAAGCATAATGCAACCAGAAACGAAAGAACTAAGCGCTGAGGAGCTTTCCGGGCGAGACGCAAAGAACTTCGGGTTATGCCGGATTCTTGTGTAAAGTAAGCGAACAGACAGAAGAGCAAGACCGTTTCAGAAAATGGATTTCTGGACCAACGGAGGATAACGGATTTCATGCGACGGTTCGGAGGGATAGCCTTGCTGGTTCGTGTGGTGGTGCTGCTGGCGGCGTGTTTGACGGCGGCAGTGGCCACAGCGCAGCCTTTGGGCCAAGCGGATCCTGCGACGGGGGACCGCCTGGCCGCGCTCGAAAAGAGCTCTGCGGCCCAGGCGGCGGCGATCGCCGCGGCCCAGTCTGCAGGCGATAACGCGTGGATGCTGGCCAGTTCGGCGCTGGTTTTGTTGATGAGCGGGCCCGGGTTGGCGTTGTTTTATGGCGGCCTGGTACGCAGAAAGAACGTCCTGGGAACCATGATGCAGACGTTCGCCATGATGGCGGTGATCACCGTTTTGTGGGGCCTGGTGACTTACTCGCTCGCATTCGGCGAGGGAAGCGCCTTCATCGGCGGCCTGCACAATGTCTTCTTGCGTGGGGTTGGGCTGGAGCCCGATCCAAAATACGCGGCTACCATCCCGCTGCAGACGTTCATGATCTTCCAACTGATGTTCGCCATCATTACCCCGGCCCTGATCACCGGCGCCTTCGCCGAGCGGATGAAGTTTTCCGCCATGCTGGTATTTATGGTGCTGTGGGCAATCTTTGTCTACAGCCCCATGGCGCACATGGTCTGGGGCAAGGGCGGGCTGTTGAACGCTTCGCTGGGCGGACGCTTTCCCTGCCTGGATTTTGCCGGAGGCACGGTGGTGCACGTGACGTCGGGCGTGTCCGCGCTGATCACCGCGTTATACCTGGGCAAGCGCGTGGGATACCCAGAGGAGCCCATGACGCCGCATTCTGTGGTCCTGAGCTTCGTGGGGGCTTGCCTGTTGTGGGTGGGATGGTTTGGATTCAACGCCGGTTCCGCTCTGAGCGCGGGCAGCCTGGCGACCTCGGCCTTTGTGGCTACTCATTTTGGAGCGGCAGCGGCGGCGATTGGCTGGAGCGCGGCGGAGTGGCTGCGCAATGGACGATGCACGGCACTGGGAGCGATCTCGGGAGCGGTGGCCGGGCTGGTGGCGATTACCCCGGCTTCCGGCTTTGTGACCCCCATGTCCGCTTTGTGGATCGGTCTGATCGCCGGGGTATTCTGCTACCTGATGGTAGTGAAAGTGAAGGCGGTATTCGGGTACGACGATTCGCTGGATGCATTCGGGGTGCACGGCGCCGGCGGGACCATGGGGGCCTTGCTAACCGGAGTTTTTGCCAGTAGCGCGATCAATCCGATTTTTGGGGCGGGAAAGGCAACCGGCCTGCTGGAAGGCAATCGGGGGCAGATCCTCAACCAGGCGATTGGTGTGGCCATTGCCTGGTGTCTGTCCATTGTCGGGACGCTGATCATCCTCTTTGTGGTGGATAAGCTGATCGGGCTTCGCGTCAGTGAAGAGGACGAACGCACCGGGCTGGACTTGTCACAGCATGACGAAGAAGGATATGACTTCGCCACCTAAATCAAGGAGAACGAGGCGGTGAAGAATTTTCTCGACAGCGTTGTCGCACATCCAGCGGGCGCCTTTATTTTGCTGACACTGGCCGCCTTCCTGGAAGCTTTCGGCGATTCTCTGTTTCAGAGTGGCCTCTACCGCTCTGCAGGCGCAGCCCGCGGACTTTTTTTCGTCTCCGGCGCGGTGGTTCTCGCACTTTACGGTTTTACGGTCAACATCCCCCATTGGGATTTTGGCAAACTGCTGGGAATCTATGTGGTGCTGTTTTTCCTGGTGGCCCAGGTGTTGGCCAAGGTCCGGTTCCACCAGGCGCCCACCACACCGATTTACGTAGGCGGGACTCTGATCGCCACGGGCGGCATCATCATCGCGTTCTGGCGAGGGTAAGCAAGTGATCTTGATGGTTTCTTTACGCTGTTTCGAGTACAAACAATTTGCCGGGAACACGATTCCCTAAGGAGAACCATGTCAGACCCACTTCGCAATTTCATTGAAATGCCGTATTCCGAACTGGAAGAGCGCAATTTGGCGGCCAAGGACCAGCGTAGACGCCGCGTTCCAGCAGGGACCATCCGCGAGGAGCGGCTGAAATATCTGACCGACGAAAAGCACATCAAGGCGGTCACGGTGCTGTTCAGCGACCTGGAAGGCCGGCTGCACATGCTGGACTACGACAAGAAGTTCATCATCAAGAGCGACGACAATCTGACCTTTGATGGCAGTTCGATCCGCGGCTTTACCGCCCAGCGAGAGAGCGACCTTCGGCTGGGCATTGATTGGGGATCTTTCTATTGGGTGCCATCGGACTATTTCGGCGCCGGCAAAGTGCTGGTATTTGGCGAGGTGATCGCCAAGGACGGCAAAGCCTATCCTGCTGACATCCGCGGGGTGCTGAAGAACTATGCCAATGGACTTTACGACCAGAAGGGTTACACCCTCAATGCGGCTAACGAAATTGAAGGGTTCCTCTTCAAGGGTACCGATGCGGAACGGCATTATCACGAGACGCACGCCTTCGAGTACGTCAACACCGGCGGCTACTATCATTCTCTCCCCGGCGACCCGCTGCGCACCTTCATCGATACCAGCGCCGAAGTACAGCGAGCCATGGGGTTTGAGAACGAGAAGGACCACCCCGAGGTTGCGCCCTCCCAGTTTGAGATTAACTACAGCTATAGCGACGTGGTGACGGCCGCCGATCAGATCCAGCTCTACAAGCTCATCTGCCGCGAAGTGGCGACCAAGTTGGGCTTTACCGCTTCCTTTTTGCCTAAGCCCGTCGTGGGCGTAAATGGCAGCGGGATGCACACCAACGTTTCTATCAGCGAGCAGGGCAAGAATCTTTTCTGGGATGAGAAGGGCGAAGAGAAGCTGAGCAAACTGGGTTGGGAGTTTATTGATCGTATTCTGACCCATGGCAATGACGTTTGCTTATTGCTAAATGCGAGTGTGAATGCGTTTCGCCGTCTTGATCCTCACTTCGAAGCTCCCAATCAGATCATCGCTTCGGCCACCGATCGCGGCTCGATGGTCCGCATTCCGATTGGCAACGAGAAGAGCATGCGGGTGGAAGTTCGCTCCGTCAGCCCCGACGCAAACCCTTACCTGGTGCTGTATTCAGTATTCAAGACGGGCATCGAGGGGGAGACAGCGAACATCGATAATCTTCGCCAGGCCAAGCGTTACCTGCCCGACAATATCTATGCCGCGCTCGACAACTTTCAGGCTGCGAAGTGGACTGACACCCTGCTGGGAGCGGACGTGAAAGAACGCTATGCGGATTTGAAGAGAGCCTCCGCAGACCGCTGCCCTCGCCTGCTGGGAACGTTTGTGAAGCCCCCCGAGGTGCAATACCACCACGACGTCTACAACCAGTATCTGTGGAACAAGTTTTGATCCACCGGAACACCCAGGTCTCAAAAGCGAGACCTGGGCCACCCACTCAAATGTCTAACCGCTTGATCTCACCCACAATTGGACCGTAGCTCACAATGGCACACAATGCAGTTGCGCCCACAAATATCAGCACATCATCAAAGGATCCGGTCCGCTTGACCAGGTAGCCTATGATAATCGGCGTGGTGATCCCGGCCAGGTTTCCGATCAAATTGAAGAGCGCCCCGTTGAGTCCAACCATGCCCTTCGGCGACGTGTCGGAAATCACCGTCCAGCCCAAAGAACCAAAACCTTTGCCAAAAAACGACAGCGACATCAGCAACAGCATCACCGCCTGGGCCGGGGCGTAATTGCATCCAATCATGGTTACCGAAAGCAACATGCCGGCCATGATCGGCGCTTTCCGGGCAAAGCTCAAAGAAGACCCGGCGCGCAACAGCCGGTCTGAGACCATCCCACCAAGGATCCCTCCGGTCCCGCCGCAAAGGGCCGGCAGAGCCGCAGCAAACCCAACTTTCATGATGGACAGATGCCGCGCCTGGGCTAGATAAACCGGAAACCAGGTAAGAAAAAACCAGGTCAACGTGGTGATGCAATATTGACCCAGGTAGATACCCACCAACATACGATGGCTTAACAACTGCTTGACCGCACTCCAGGTAAGTACACTGGCCTGCGAATGAACCAGGCCGCCGCCTTGCTCAATGTAGGCCACCTCCGCAGCCCGGATGCGTGGATGGCTCTTGACGTCATAGATATTCTTCACCCAGATGACCGCCAACACAAAACCAAGGCCGCCCATGAACCAGAAACAACTCCTCCAACCGGCCGCATGGGCGATCCAACCCAGGATGGGACCGAAGATCATCAGGGCAAAGTATTGCGAGGAATTAAAAATCGCAGACGCACGCCCGCGCTCTTCGGCCGGGAACCAGGAGGCGACGATGCGGCCATTGCCGGGAAAAACCGGCGCCTGGGCAAATCCGGCGATCAGCCGCAGAACAAAGATCGTCGCAAACGCAGTGGCAAATCCGGTAAGCAGCGCACAGACCGACCATACGACAATCCCGATGCCGTACACTATCTTCGATCCCAAGCGGTCCAGCAACGCACCGGACGGTAATTGTCCCAGCACATAGGCCCAACTGAAGCCGGAAAAGAGATAGCCCATCTTCACCGGGTCGAGCAGAATGTCTTTCGCCATGGCCGTTCCCGCGATGGAAAGCGCGACCCGGTCTCCATAGCTGAAGCAGCTTACGGCAAAGAGAATGGTGATGATCAAGTAGCGGACGTGGCTGTTGCCGGTCAAGACCGTCCCGCGACGAGCCTGCTTAGTTCCTCCACTTCGGCCGCGGTCAGGTCAGTCAGTGGCGGCCGCACAGGTCCTGCGGGGCGGCCGATGGCCTTCATCCCCGCTTTCACGATAGACACGGCATATCCCTTGCCTCGGTTTCGCATGTCGATGTACGGCAGAACAAACTCCCGTAAACGAGCGAACACGGCGGCATGATCCCGCCTCCGCACCGCAGCATAGAATTCAAGCGCGAACTGGGGCAGGAAATTGAAGATGGCAGACGAGTAGGTGGTGACACCCATCTCGAGATAAGGAAGCGCAAAGGTCTCAGCGGTGGGCAAACCGCCAATATAGGTGAGGCGATCTCCCATCCTGGCGTAGATGCGGGTCATGCGCTCAATGTCCCCTACACCGTCTTTAAAGCCCACCAGGTTCGGGCACCTTTGACACAAGCGCTCCAGCGACACTTCATCGAGCACCGCATTATCGCGGTTGTACATGACGACGCCGAGTTTGGTCGAGGCGCATACCGCCTCCACGTGCGCCGCTAAACCCGGCTGCTCTGCATTCACCAAGTAAGGCGGCAAGAGAAGGATTCCGTCCGCCCCCGCTGCCTCCGCGGCCTGGGCAAACTCCCTGGCCATCGCAGTGCCGTAGCCGCAACCTGCCAACACTGGTACCTGTCCGGCTGTCTGCTGAACCGCAGCTTGAACTACCGCGCTCAATTCGTTCCGCGTAAGGGAAAAGAACTCGCCCGTTCCTCCTGCAGCGAAGAGTCCGGCGGGCTTATAGGACAGTAGCCAGGCGATGTGCTCCTGATACGCCTTAGGCTGAAATTGGTAGTCATCAGAGAAATGAGTGACGGGAAAGGACAGCAGACCTTCCCCAATCGTTTTCGCCATCTCGGCCGGTTCCATCGTCTTTCCCTCTCAACCCATGGAATCGACTGCCTGGATCAACGCCCGGATGTAACCGTAGCAATAAGCAAACGACTGCAGGCCGTTGGGGTCATTGGCTGCCAATGGAACATGATCCGGCATCAGCATATACGGATAACCGACCTCTTTGTAGACCTGGATGGCTTTTACGAAGTTAACGTCCCCCTCATCGGGATAAACCTCCATAAAATTGTCGCGATGGCCACGGATGTTGCGGAAGTGTACGTTAAATATCTTACGGCGCGAACCGAAGTAGCGAATGACGTCGTAAATCTCTGCTGATGGATTCTGCAGCATCTCAGAGATCGTGCCCTGACAGAAATTTAGTCCGTGATAGGGACTCTCCTGGATGGCGATGAACTTCTTCAGACCGTCCACCGTGCCCAGGACCCGGTTGACTCCCTGATAGCCTTCGGGCGGCATGCCCGGGTCGTGTGGGTGGCAGGCCATGCGGATCTTGTATTCATTGGCCACCGGGATGACCCGGTCGAGGAAGTAGGTGATCCGCTCCCAAAACATATCGGCGTCGACGTGTCCGGCCCGGGTGAGCGGCGTTTCCGGATGGGCTTCCGCGAGCTTCCAGGTGCTGTACATGGCGTCGCCGCGCCCTGGTGTTCGTCCGGAACGAACTACGCCCAGAATGCTCATGTTGTATTTCATGGAGGGGATGCCTGCCTGGGCGCAATTTTTGATCAGGGTTTGCATGGCTTCGATATCGCGGTCACGTTCCGGACTCTGCGCCAGCATGATTGCCGGATGCTTTTCTTTGTCAATGTAACTGGATTCCAGAAAGGGAGGAGCGGTGCAGTCGATGCTGATGCCGCAGGTTTGCGCCAGGTCGACCATGCGGTTCAGTTCTTCGAGGGTCGCGTAAATGCGGTCTGGTGAAATTTCGGGGTAGCCGCAGATATTCTGCACGCTGTAGCGCGCCAGGTATTTGAGATGGGTCTCGTTGGTGGGGGCCGTCTGGTCCCCTACTTTCATCAGCGCGCGCTTCGCAGCTGTTGGCGCGGGTGAAGCAAGACCTTTTGCGGCTAATAAGCCCGCGGCGCTGGTGGAAGTAATGAATTTTCGTCGGTTCATGATCAAAGTTTGAGTAAAGCCCAGTGGCTAATGAGAGTGTGTGAGCAACGGGAAAAGAAACCGCAGGTCCCTGCGCTGCGCTCCGGTCGGGATGACAATTCTGTTGTGCCCGCAAGAGCTTTAGCAAGAAATACTTGATCCCGGATAGAGTTGTCATCCCGACCGGAGCGTAGCGTAGCGTAGTGGAGGGACCTGCGGTTTCCTTTCCCGCTTTTTGCAACTCGACCTCTAAACGGCCCCCACCGCAGCATTGAGCGCCTGCCCCACAATGGTTTCCGCTTCCGCTTCGATCTGCTCTAGATGCTCCTGGCTGCGAAAGCTTTCCGCATAGATCTTGTAAATCTCTTCCGTGCCCGAAGGACGAGCCGCGAACCAGCCATCCTCGGCCATCACTTTGACACCACCAATCGGCTGACCGTCGCCGGGTGCATGGGTGAGGATGGTCTGGATCTTCTCCCCCGCCAACGTCGCGCTCTGAATGCTGTCTTTGCTCAACTTGGCCAGGATGGCCTTCTGCTGCGTGGTGGCCTTGGCGTCGGTCCGGTCGTAGTACGGGTTGCCGAACTGCTGCGTGAGTTCCTGGTACAGTTCACCCGGATCCTTCTTCATGGTCGCGGTCATCTCCGCCGCCAGCAGCGCAGCAATCATGCCGTCCTTGTCGGTGGTCCACACCGTGGCGTCGCGGCGCAGAAAGGAGGAACCGGCGCTTTCTTCGCCCACAAACCCCAGCTTGCCGGCAATCAGACCATCGACGAAATACTTGAAACCTACCGGGACTTCGTAAAGCTCTCTGCCCAGGCCCGCGGCCACGCGATCGATCATGCTGCTGCTGACCACCGTCTTGCCCACGGCAACCTGCTTGCCCCACTCCGGACGATGCCCGAAGAGATAGCTGATGGAAACGGCCAGATAATGATTCGCAGGCAGCAATCCCTGGCTCCTGGTCACGATGCCATGCCGGTCATGGTCGGTGTCGCAGGCCATGGCCACATCGAACTTATCCTTCAAATCGATCAGCGACTGCATGGCGTATTTCGAGGACGGGTCCATGCGGATCTTGCCATCCCAGTCCAGAGTCATAAAGCGGAACGTGGGATCCACCAGGTCGTTCACCAGCGTCAGGTTCAGTCCATAGTGTTCTGCAATCGGTTCCCAGTAATGCACGCCGGCTCCCCCCAGGGGATTCACCCCGAACCTGATCCCGGAGGCGCGAATCGCCTGCATATCAAGAATGTTGGCCAGATCCTTAACGTAAGCGGTTAGATAATCGTGGCGGTGCGTGGTGGGGGCCGCCAGGGCTTTGTCGAGCGAAATGCGCTGCACGCCGGCGAGTTGGTTGGTGAGGAATTCATTCGCTTTGGCCTGGATCCAGGCAGTGGTCTCGCTGGACGCGGGTCCGCCGTTGGGGGGGTTGTACTTAAATCCTCCCGACTCAGGCGGGTTGTGCGACGGTGTGACCACAATGCCATCGGCCAGGCCGTTTTTGCGGCCGTGGTTGTAGGTGAGGATGGCATGCGAGATAGCCGGGGTGGGGGTGTAGTCAGTTCTCTCCGGCAGCATAACGTCTACCCGGTTGGCTGCCAGCACTTCCATGGCGCTGGCCTCGGCCGGGGTCGAAAGGGCATGGGTATCGATGCCCAGAAAGAGCGGTCCGTCAATTTTTTGCTGTTGCCGATAGAGACAGATGGCTTGGGTGATGGCCAGGATGTGCCATTCGTTGAACCCGCGATCGAAGGATGACCCGCGATGCCCGGATGTGCCAAACGCAACCCGCTGTTCGGGCACATGGGGGTCGGGCCGAAGCTCAAAGTAGGCGGTGATTAACTTCGATACGTCCACCAGGTCAGAAGGCTTGGCCAATTGACCGGCTCTGGGATTGATTGTATTCACGGCGCATCCCCCGGCTTATCTTCTATCCAGTTCTTCCCCTTCGTCAATTGCCGCAGTCAAAATGTATCCTGCAGGCAGGAGAAGCAAAATGTCCCCCAGCCCTCACGAGCGGATCATCGAATTCCATAACCTTGCAGCCCATGCCCACACCGCCGCAGCCGTTGCCCACGGCAAGGGGGACCATCTGTCTGCTCATGAATTGACCAGGCAGGCGCATGAGCATTCCCTGAATGCCCACAAGCTGAGCGAGGAGCTGGCCAAAAAATGAAGGCTGCCGTGCTTGTGCCCGGCGGCACGCCGTTGCTCCAGATCGAGCAGGTGGGCCGTCCGGAACTGCAGCCGGGCCACGTGCTGCTGCGCGTGCTGGCCTGCGGAGTTTGCCGCACAGACCTCCATATTGCGGAAGGCGATCTGCCGCCATTGCGCTCGCAGCTGATTCCTGGTCACCAGATCGTGGGCCAGGTAGTCGCCGGGGAGACGCCCGAGCTGCCGCTGGGCAGCCGTGCCGGAGTGTCCTGGATCGGCGGCATCGATGGGGATTGCTGGTACTGCCGCCACGACATGGAGAATCTTTGCGACCACCCCACGTTTACCGGATACACGGTGAATGGCGGCTATGCGGAATATGCCCTGGCTCGCGCGGACTTCGCCTTTCCCTTGCCCGAAGGTCTCGATAACGTCCACGTCGCTCCCCTGCTTTGCGCCGGAATCATCGGCTTTCGGAGTTTGCGGGTCGCCGGAGTCGCTCCGGGTGAGCGAGTGGGGCTGTTCGGGTTTGGCAGCTCGGCGAGTTTAGCCATCACTGTGCTGGAGTCGTGGAAATGCGAAGTTTATGTCTCCACCAGGGGCGAGAATCACCGCCAGATGGCGCTCGCTCTTGGGGCTACCTGGGTGGGCAAAGAAGACGAAATGCCGCCGGCCCGGCTCGATCGCGCGATCACCTTCGCACCCAGTGGAAAGGTCGTCGTCAGTGCCCTGTCGGCGTTGCGCAAAGGGGGAGTGGTGGCGATCAACGCGATTCACCTGGACCAGATGCCTGCCTTTGACTACGACAAATTGCTTTGGGGGGAACGACAGATTCGCAGTGTGGCGAACATGACGCGCCAGGATGCGCGCGATTTTCTCGCCATCGCGCAGCAGCTCAAAATTCATCCCCAGGTCGCTACGTTCTCGCTCGATGACGCAAACAAAGCCTTGCTCGCGGTCAAAGAAGAAACCGAGCGTGGATCAGCCGTCATCGTCCCCTGAGGCTTCGCGCAAGCGCTTCAGCGAGAAATAGCCGGGTGCCCCACATCTCGCTCGTTTTTCGCGAGATGTGGGATACCGCAGATCTCGCCCTCAAGCCTTTGGCGGGTCCCACAGGTCCACACGGGTGCCCCATGTTCGCATCAGCGTTGCCCGGATTTCCTACCACGCAGCACGAGCCGCGACCACGCATGCGGCTTTCTCTCAAAGAAAGCCGCATGAAGTTGCTCAACGCCACCGATC
>Ga0302326_10003383_pt1 | contig 37617 bp, 28 predicted proteins | sample Palsa_T0_3_FD_202264 | JGI IMG/M metagenome (GOLD analysis project Ga0302326, IMG submission 202264) | Peat permafrost microbial communities from Stordalen Mire near Abisko, Sweden - Palsa_T0_3 | ecosystem: Environmental > Terrestrial > Soil > Palsa > Peat permafrost | place: Sweden: Abisko... | reverse complement strand
GACAGGAAAACGGCGTGAGCAAAGTCCGTCCGGCTGTCGGGCTGCCAGTCGCGAAGCTCATTGAATTGTTTTTTAATAAGATCGAGCGTTTGCTTGTTGTCCTTTGAAACGATCGCAATTTTTGTGATCGGCGCCCGCCTCATTTTTTCAATCGTGGCAGTAGTTAATTCTGGTTCATAGGCCGACATCGAGCGGTAAGGATAGAGCTGATCTACGAGGGTAAGGCTATCCGGGTTATCGGCGATCACATACCTGTCGGCCATGATGAAATCCTTTTTGCTGAGCCAGCCGGCGAAATTCCGGTCGAAGATCTGGATATAGCGTTCTATAAAATCTTTGTCGAGTGATTTGCCTTCCGTGATATAGGTTTTCACGAGGGGGTAAATAGCCTTCGCCATCAGGTTCGTATAAACGCGCCTGTACCATGCACCTGTGTCTTCTACTCCCTTTATCTGTGCGTAAACGTAGCCATTCCCCAAAGCTGTGGCCAGGGCCTCGTTCAATAACAAATAGGCGTAACGGCTGTCCCGTGATGGGTTGTTCTTGAACGCATTTTCAATATCCTTTTTGAAATCTATCGATTCTTCGTCATATAAAATATGAAAGATCTCATGGATCATCACACTTAATAGCTTATCGTCATCCTGCAAATCGACAGGGACGGCTACTTCAGCATTATTATAGAAAGCCGTAGCCGTAAAATGCAGGGTGCCGGCCAGCGGATAAAGGGCTACGAAAAAGGGTGTCTGCGCATCCCAGGACGAATGATAGAATTTCAGCCCGATATCAAAAAAGCGGCTCAATTTGCCAGAATCGGCTAAGCTGCTGATCGCGTTCAATTGCCGATCGAATTTTTCCTTGCAAGGCTGGTACACGAGTGCCTGGTAGACTGGTTCGAACGCGGTCAACAGATCGCAGAGTTTGAACAGATCGGCACTGGGAATGATCCCCAGCGAGGCCAATTTAAATTCGTTGATCGAACTGCTGCTAACCAGGTTTTTTTTGAGCAGAGATGCCGTGGAGCCACCTATTTTTTGGGCGTAAGGGTAAGCCGTATATTCGTAGCTATAATCGAGATCCAATTGATCGTATTCCGTTATCAGGCGTTTATACTTGTCGACGTCGTAGGGTGATTTATCGAATGCCGTTCTAAAAGCATTCCGTGGTGCGTTGGCAGACAGGTCATCCAGGAATTGGAAGACCGCGAGGGGTTCTGAAAACTTAACATGAAAATGCGCCTCCTGCGCCGGGCTTCTTAAACAAACGTGGGAGAGGGCAATCAAAATATAAATCCGTTTCATAGATTAAGGCGCTACTTTATTTGCATGAAGCTAAGTTATTTTGCTAAGTGTATTGAGATATTAAGATTTTCCATAAATTCAACGCATGGAAAAAAATGTTGTTGTGCGGCCTATGCTGGAGGCTGATCTTGAGGCGGCGGACCGTGTGATGCGGCTGGCTTTCGGCACTTTTTTGAAGTTGCCCGATCCGCTGCAGGTCATGGGCGATGCCGATTGTGTACGTACGCGGTGGAGGGCCAACCCCGCGGCGGCGTTTTGTGCGGAGGCAGGGGGTGTGATAGTGGGATCGGTGTTCGTGGGGAATTGGGGGAGCGTGGGTTTCTTTGGTCCCTTGACGGTACACCCGGATTATTGGGATCAGGGGGTGGCGGCGCGGATGGCCTGGAAACTGACCGTCAACAGTGCGATGAGGGTCGACAGCAGCACGAGGATGACGAAATCGCGTGAGAGCATGGTCACGAGATTCGGAATGGTGGCTCCGAGGATCTTGCGGATGCCGGTCCTCGGCCAGCGTCATCGGATGTTGGCCTATCGGAAGGGTTAAAACAGGGGGCCGGCGAGTTTTATGTAAGTAATATAGATACCCAGGTAAAAGATCGTTATGACCGCCCCGTATTTTTTGTAGAAAGGATCTCTGGATTTTACGGTGACTGGGGCAAGGGCCGCCAAATGTTGTTCGAGCGTTGCCGGGTCTTCAATTAAGTAGGGTATATGGAAGGGCGAACAGCAGTGATTGATAATCGTTATGTAAACGGTACAGGCAGTGTATCATTTGCGGACGGCGGGAGGGGCTGGGTGGATAATAAGCGGTTGATTTTCAGCATGGGAGAGTGTGGCATTTTTTTGGAGGCGGGGGGTTACCATGTTAAAAAATTATTTGAAAATAGTGTTTCGCCACTTGCTCAAGAGCAAGACCTACTCGTTGATTAATATCACCGGCCTGTCGGCGGGGCTTGCGGTGAGCATATTGCTCCTGTTGTGGGTGAACGACGAGTTGAGTTATGACCGATTCAACAAACATGCGGCGAGTCTTTACCGATTGTCACCGACGTTTGACAACGGGGGTGTGACCACTGTTTGGGACGTTACGCCCGCGCCTATTGCCTTATCTGCCAGGAAGGAAGTTCCTGAGGTAGAAGCCGCCTGCCGGTTTAATGAAAAGTGGGATATCACCTACTTTTTGTATAAGGGAAGGAAGATCGTTCAATGGAACAATCAGCAAGTAGATCCATCGTTTTTTACCATGTTCAGCTACCCGCTGATCGAAGGCGATCCTCAACACCCTTTTAAAGATGCGCAATCCATTGTGATCAGTGAATCGGTGGCGAAAAGGATCTTTGGCAATGAGGATCCCATGGGCAAGGTCCTGGCGGGGGACGACAAGGAGTTATGTACGGTGACGGGCGTGATGAAGGATATGCCGGAGAATTCGAGCATCAAGTTTGACATTGCCTTTAATTTTCTGCAGCTGGAGCATGATACGGTCCAGAAGAATGTCGACGGGAACTGGGGGCAATTCAATTATGACACCTATGTGTTGTTGAAGTCCGGGGCGAATCCTGCCGCCGTTGGCGCGAAACTGGCCGCGATACATCACCGGAATGAAGACGATGAGTTTGCCAAACATCTGAGTTACCGGCTAAACCCGCTTACCAACATACACTTATATGCCTCGGATGGCAAGGAACAGGGGATGATGGTGGTGAAGGTGTTCTTTGTTGTGGCGGTCATTGTGCTGCTGATCGCCTGCATCAATTACGTCAACCTCGTTACGGCGAGGGCCATGAAACGCAGCAAGGAGATCAGCCTGCGCAAGATCGTTGGTGCGGGCAAGGGGAGTCTTTTCCTGCAGTTCCTGAGCGAATCGCTGATCATCTTCCTGATCGCACTGGTGGTCGCGACCGGCATTATTTACCTGGTCATGCCCTTGTACAACGATATTGCGGGCAAGAACATCGTCTTTCAACCCTGGTCGCCGGGTGTGCTGGCGGTGTACGGTTTGGCGCTGCTGGCGACGCTGCTCCTCGCGGGGATCTACCCGGCCATTACCCTGTCTTCCTTCAAACCGTTGGAGGCCATGAAAGGGAAGATAAGCGGCATTGGGAGCAAGGGGAGTTTTCGCAAGGTGTTGGTGGTGGTGCAGTTTAGTTTTTCGATCATACTTATCGTCAGCACCATTATCATCGGGAAGCAGCTGAAATATATTCGCGAGAAGAATCTGGGGTGGAACAGGGAGAACGTTTTTAGTTTTTTCATGCGGAATATTGACAGCCATTATGCGGCGGTGAAGGCCGAACTGCTGAAGGAGCCTAGCATATTGGGTGTCACGGAGTCGGGGCGGGACATCGTCAATACCCATAGCAGTACGAGTTCTGCGGACTGGGACGGCAAACGGGCGGATCAGAATTCCTTCACGATCACGCAGCTGCCGGTGGAGACGAATTTCCTGGATGTGATGGGGATCAAATTGGTCGAAGGGAAGGGTTTTACGGGCGGGCCGGCGGACAGCACGAATTATATCCTCAATGAAACCGCTATAAAAGAAGCCGGTATCAGCGAGCCTGCGGTGGGCAAGCGGTTTACGTTGCGCGGTCGTCAGGGCGTGATCGCGGGTGTCGCAAAGGATTTCCATTATGAGGATATGCATAAGAAGATCCGGCCGATCATTATTTATTATAGTACGGATTGGCGCTGGAAGATCTTTGTGAAAACGACGGGCAAGGGTGCTTCCCAGGCGTTGGCGGCGGTTCGCAAGGTGTGGGCGAGGTATAATCCCGATTATGAACTGCTGTATACTTTTTTGGATACGGAGTTTGACGAAATGTACAAGACTGATACGCATGTGGGAGTGCTGTTCAATTGTTTTGCGGTATTGGCCATATTTATATCCTGTCTCGGGTTGTTTGGGCTCGTGACTTTTACCGCCGAGAGCAAATTAAAGGAGATCGGGGTGAGGAAGGTGCTTGGCGCGGGTGTGGGGCAGATCGTCAGTCTGCTGGCGCGGGATTTTTTGGGGCTGGTGGTAGTTGCGGCGGCTGTTGCCATTCCGGTGGCCTGGTATGGGTTGAACGGGTTTTTGCAGGGCTATGCGTACCGGACTGCGCTTTCGTGGTGGGTGTTTGGCGTGGCGGGTATTTTGACGCTGTTGATTGTGTTGGTGACGGTTAGTTTTACCTGTGTGCAGGCGGCGCTGTCGAATCCGGTCAAGAGTTTGAGAACGGACTAATATCAGGGCCGGGGGATGATCCTGTCATAGAAGCCGCCGTAGTTGTTTTGGCGGACGCCGTCTTCGCGGAAGAACTTGCCGGGGAAGCCCAGGTCGATGGCGCTGACGGCGTTCAGTTTGGCGAGGTCGTCGGCGGGTATTTGCAGATCGATCATTTTTAGATTTTCCATTAGTTGTTCAAGACGGGTTGCGCCCACGATGGGAATGCATTCGAAGCCCTGCTGACGTGTCCATTGCAGTGCGACGTGGCTGGGTTCGACGCCGAGTTTTTCGGCGACGTTCATGACTTCGCGGGTGATGCGGGAACTGTTGTCGTCCCGGCGGTTACTCTCGGGTTTGATGCGTCCCTGGCCGCCTTTTAAATATTTGCCCGTTAGTGCGCCGCCGGCCAATGGGGCCCATGGCGTCACGGTCATGCCGTAGTGTTTGGCCATCGGCGTGAGGTCGCGTTCCGGCGTGCGTTGGAGGAGGCTGTATTCCACCTGTAAGGCGATGAAGGGGCTCCAGCCCATGAGTTCGGCGAGTGTGTTCCCTTTACTGACAATCCAGGCGGGGGTATCGCTGATGGCGGCATAGTTGACCTTGCCCTGTCGGATGAGGTCGTCGATGCCTCTTACTATTTCGTCGATGGGCGTGAGGTCGTCCCAGATGTGGAGGTATAAGACGTCGATAAAATCGGTTTGCAGCCGTTTCAGGCTTTGCTCGACGCTGCGCATCATGTTCTTGCGGTTATTGCCGCTGGCATTCGGGTTGGTGGTATTGTCCTTTAGCGAATATTTGGTGGCGATGACGAAGAAGTCGCGGTCTTTTTGTTGGATGAACTCGCCGATGATCTTTTCGCTGGCGCCTAATTTGTAGACATTGGCGGTGTCGAGGAAGTTACCGCCGGCGTTGGCGAAGGCATCCATGATAGCGAAGCTGGCGGCTTTGTCGGCACCCCAGCCGGCTTCCGTGCCGAAACCCATGGTTCCCAGACATAGTTCGGATACTTTCAGGCCGCTGCGTCCCAGTAGTTTGTATTTCATCGGTGCTTGTATTGTGCGGCGCTAAGGTAAGGACTTTCGGGTGTAGTCATTGATCCAGTTCGTTTCCCAGGTTTTGCCGCCGTCGTTGGAGAAGGCCTGTTCCGAATGGGCTTTGCCCTCACCCAGGGATTGGATGGTGAAATGGACAAGGATGGTCCGGTCGCCATAGGGTTCCTGGTCGATGAATTCGCCGATGCCGTTTTTGAATTCGCCGATGCAGGGTGTGCTGAGGGTGCCGGTATTGCTGGTGGCGAAGCTGATCGCCCATTGATGGGCCTGGGGGTTGTAGAGCCGCAGGGCCAGCAATTCGAGGTGGCCATTGGGGCCGTCGGCTTCGACTTCTGCGATATTGGCTTTGCCGCCCCAGACTTTTGAAGTGGTGGTGGTGCCGTTCATTTCGAACCAGCTTGCTGAGTCGGTAAGAGGATGGCGCAGGCGGCGGATGTGCATGTCCCAGGTGCCGAAGTCGAAATCGAAGTTATGCTGGGCGGGATCGGCGGATGGCGTGAGGGGTGTTGTGAGCAAGATCGGTTCGGGGTTTTCCAGCGTTTTTTCGGCGATGAAATTGGGTTCCCAGGTTTTGCCGCCGTCGTCTGAATAGTCTTGTTCGAATCGGTGGGTATTGGCTTTTATGTCGGACCAGATGCCGCGGACCTGGATCGTCCGGCCGTTATAGGTCTCCTGGTCGAAGATCTCGGCGCGGCCGTTCTTGAACTCACCCACTGTGGGGATGCCTAATATGCCGTCGCTGCTGTTGCTCCAGTTGAGGCCCCACTGGTGGGCTTCGGGGTTATATAAGAATAGGTTCAGCCCTTCGAAGTGTCCGATGGGTCCGTCGGCTTCGATCTCCTCCAATTGGGCGCGGCCCTTCCATACTTTTCGGGTGACTACGATTCCGTCGAGCGTCGTCCATTCGTTGGACCCTGTCAGGGGATGGAGGAGGCGCCGGATATGGGTTTTCCATGTGCCGATGGCGAAGTCGAAGTCTTTGGAGCCGTCGGGGGGTGCGGCTGCGAAGGCGGGTAGTTGGGAGAGCAGTGAAATAATTGCGACGATGAGGGCCTTGATGAGAAAATGCATAAAATGTAGATTGAGGCTTAAAAGTAACAAGGGCCTGATTTTTACCATAGGCCAGTTTTTATTACTGATGGGGGCCAGTAGCGGACAGCCAGCGTATCAAAACCGTACATCGGCCCGGGCGGGGGCGGCATAAAGGCATGATTGATAATGGGTTTAAAACCGGCATTTTTTTGGTAGCGGGCTGGTCATGATAAAGAACTTCCTGCTTGTCGCCATCCGCCATTTCAAAAAAGACAAATGGTATAGCCTGCTTAATATCCTGGGTCTGACGATCGGGATCACGTTTGGGCTGTTCCTGATCTTCTATATCAAGGACGAGTTAAGTTATGACCGGTATAACCAGCATGCGGACAGCATTTTCCGCATAGTGTCCTATATCAAGGAGCCGCAGCATGATATGAGTAAAAATGCGACCACGCAGTTCCCGCTTGCGCCTGTGCTTAAAAAGGATTATCCGGAAGTGGAGGAAGCGGTTCGGTTTGTGAACCTTGGCAGGAAAATGTATAAGAACGGGACGGTAGGATTTTATGAGGACAAGGTGTACTTTTCCGACAGCGCATTGTTTCGGGTTTTTAGCTATCAGTTTATAGAAGGCAATGCCCAGACGGCGTTGGTGGAGCCCAATTCAATGGTCCTTACAGAAACGTTGGCGAAGAAATATTTTGGTAATGATGCCAATATTGTCGGGAGGATATTGAAAAACGACAATGGCGACGTGTATAAGATCACGGCGGTGGTGAAGGACGTTCCCCGGAACTCGCATTTGTTGTTCAGTGGTTTGATTTCCATGAGTTCGCTACCAAAGGATTTTAGCAACAACTGGGGAGGTTTCGGTCCCTATACGTATGTATTATTGAAACCGAATACCGACGTGGCGGCATTTGAGAAGAAGCTGGGACCGCTTTATGATAAGTATATGGCGTCGCTCTTCGGGCCCTACAATATCAAGATACACTATGGGGCGCAGCCGGTCACGGCCATTCATTTGCGTTCCGAGATGGTAAACGAACCGGAGGAATTGGGGAGTATTTATTATATCTATGTATTCTCGGCGGTGGCGTTGTTCATGTTGCTGATCGCCTGCATCAATTATATGAACCTGACGACGGCCCGTTCCGCGAGACGGGCAAAGGAGATCGGAATCAGGAAGGTGACCGGGTCCGTGCGTTCGCAACTGGTAGTCCAGTTCCTGACGGAGTCCGTATTCACCGCGGGGATAGCCATGTTCTTAAGCGTGCTGGCCATTGCCTTGCTGCTGCCGACCTTTAATTCGTTGGCGGGTAAATCCATCGAGTTTCAGACGGTGCTGGAACCTGCCAACATCCTGCTGGTGCTTGGGGTTGTTTTGATGGTAGGTCTGCTGGGGGGGAGTTATCCTGCGTTGTATCTGTCGGGCTTCAATCCGTTGACCATGTTGAAGGGCAATCTTTCGAAAAGTTCGAGCAATGTGGTATTGCGGCGGGTCCTCGTTGTCGTACAATTTTCGATCTCCATGATCATGCTGATCTGTACCTGGGTCGTCTATAACCAATTAGCATACCTGCGGAATAAGGACTTGGGATTTAACAAGGAGCAGGTGTTGACGCTGTCGGCGGATGCCAATACTGATATCCGCAGCAAGATCCTTGCTTTTGCCAATGAAATAAAGTCGGATCCCCGCGTTCTTTCGGTCAGTACGTCTCAGTCAGTGCCTGGCAGCGGGTCCGGTTTTAACCTATTGTCCATTCAAACAAAGGATGGTTTTACGCAGCAGGGGGTGAGGAATTATGCCGTAGATGAAAACTACTTTAAGACGCTGGGGATGCAGGTAAAAAAGGGCAGGAATTTTAGCGGGCTTTCCGATACGCTGAGGAGCATCATTGTGAATGAGAATATGGTGAAATATTTTGGCTGGGATGATCCGATCGGCAAAAAGGTCAAATACGCGGGAGACACGTCCGGCTTTTATTTTGAGGTTGTCGGCGTCGTCAAGGACTTTAATCAGCAGTCTTTGTATAATCCCATGGCGCCGCTGATCCTGTTTTACCAACCAAACAACAGGAGCATCCAGGTCAAATTGGATGCAAAGGCTATTCCCGGGACCATTGCGGGGATCGAGAAGGCATGGAAGAAAGATCTTTCGGGGCTTCCTTTTGCGTACAGTTTTCTGGATGATAACTTTTATTCACAATATGCGGCGGATCAGAAGAGGGGGACAATCTTTACGATGTTTGCCGGGCTTACTATTGTGATCACCTGTCTGGGCTTGCTGGGTCTGATCGCTTTTACGACAGAGCAGCGGCGGAAGGAGATCAGTATTCGCAAGGTCATGGGGGCGGGTTTCGCGCAGATCGTGCCGTTGATGACGACGAATTTTATCTTGTTGGTCGGGATATCCTGTCTCATAGCTTGTCCGATCGCGGCCTGGTTCATGGATAAATGGTTAAAGCTGTTTTCTTACAGTACGGGTTTGACGGTGGTGCCGTTCTTGTTCTCGGCAGCTGCGGTATTGGTGATCACGTTAGCAACCGTTACTTTTCATACCGTGAAAGCGGCCACGGGAAATCCGGTGAACGGTTTACGATCGGAGTAATGATATGGCGTGATCGGCTGCGCGGGCGGTCATCGCCATATAGGTAAGGGATGGGTTTTGGGTGGACGTAGAGGTCATGCAGGCGCCGTCGGTGACGTACACATTTGGGCAGGCATGAAGCTGGTTCCATTTGTTGAGCAGTGAGGTTTTGGGATCGAGGCCCATACGGACGCCGCCCATTTCATGGATATCGAGACCGGGCGCCTGGTGAGAGTCGTTGGTCTGGATATTGGTGAATCCTGCTTTGGTGAGCATTTCGGTCATTTCCCTGAAAAAATCCTGGATCATCTTTTCTTCGTTGTCGGTATAGCCGATATTGAACCTTAATTGGGGAATGCCCCATTCGTCTTTCTTTTCCGGGTCGAGGCTGACCTGGTTTGCTTCCCTTGGGATGGTCTCCCCCATCATTTGGGCGCTGATCCCCCAAAGTCCAGGTTTGGGGTGGAGTAAATTTTGTTTGAGGGTGGCGCCCGTACCGGCATCGCTCCGGTCGGTGTCCCGCCAGCCGTAGATCGAGACGGCGTAGCCGCGCAGGAAGTCCGTTTCCTGCCGGTGAAGGTTCCTGAAGCGGGGCATATAGGCGTTGGTGGGGGTCCGGCCGTCTGTGGTACTGTCTTTGAAGCCTTCGTGCGTGGCGTAGACGCTTGCCCGGTAGTTGTGGAAGGCGACAAATTTTCCGAGAAGGCCGTTGTCATTGCCCAGTCCTTTTGGGAAGCGGTCGGAGGTGGAATTCAGCAGGATCAGGTTGCTGTTCATCGTGCCTGCGTTGACGAAGATCACAGGGGCGTAGAATTCCAGGACTTCTTTGGTGTGGGCGTCGATGACCTTTACGCCTTTTGCCAGTTTCTTATCGGGGTCGTAGAGGATGGAATGTACTACGGAGAAGGGGCGGAGGGTGAGATGGCCGCTGCGTTCCGCCCAGGGGAGGGTGGATGCGTTGGCGGAGAAATAGCCGCCGAAGGGACAGCCCCGCTGGCAAATATTCCGTTTCTGGCATTGGGCGCGGCCCTGTTGAATGTGGATCGGCTGCGGGACGGTGAGATGGGCGCAGCGGCCATAGATGACATGGCGGTCCTGGTCGCGGTATTCTTTTGCGACGACTTCTTTCAGGTGTTCTTCCACGCAGGAGAGGTCGAGGGGTGGCAGAAATTCTCCGTCCGGGAGTTGGGGCAGTCCGTCTTTGTTGCCGGAGATGCCGGCGAATATTTCGACATGGCTGTACCAGGGGGCCAGGTCATTGTAGCGGATCGGCCAGTCGACTGCGTAGCCGTCGCGGGCGGGGCCGCCGAAGTCAAAGTCACTCCAGCGTTGGGTTTGCCTGGCCCAGAGCAAGGACTTGCCTCCTGTCTGGTAGCCGCGGATCCAGTCATAGGGTTTGTCCTGGACATAGGGATGCTCGTTATCCTTGACGAAGAAGTGCATCGCGTCCTCCTGGAAGGCATAGCAGCGGCTGACGACGGGGTTGGCCTGCTGGATGTCGAAAGGCACCTGGCCTTGGTGGTCGAATTCCCAGGGGTATTTATTGGTGGTAGGATAGTCTTTGATGTGTTTGACGTCGCGTCCTCTTTCCAGCACGAGTGTTTTGAGGCCGTGGTCGGTGAATTCTTTGGCGGCCCACCCGCCGGACATGCCGGAGCCGATCACGATGGCGTCAAAGGTGTTATCGTTCTTTGGGTCTCCCATGGCTAGCTTTTTTTGGTTACGGGGACGCACCCATGCCAGCGGCCGGGGACGAGTTCGTATACCTCTATTTTGGTTAGGAAATATTGTGAGCCGAGATAGCCCTGGATGACCAGTCTTTTATTTTGCCGGAAGAAATAGTGCAGGTCGTCATTGGTCGTTTTGGATGCGTCGAGGGCTGCGACGAAGGCGTTTCGTTGGGTTTGGTCGCAGTCGACGAAGGGTTTGCCGTATTGTTTTTGGGCTTGTTCTTCGAAGGCCTGCCGGCCGCGCGCGTATTGCTGTTGTTGTTTTGGCGGGTAGCAGTCTTTGATCATTTTTTGGGCGAACAGGTGTGCGCCCGTTGCTTTGGCGCCGGGGGTGGCGTCGGCGGGTATCAGGGTATCTGCCAATGTTTCCAGGGTGGTGGAGTTATCGGTATGATGGGCGCAGGCCGGCAAGAAGATGACGCCGCCTGCGACGATGAAAACTTGTTTGAGGGCCGTACGGCGGCTGATGGGCATATGGGTCGCTTTTTGTTAGACCCATAAATATACTCAATTGTTATTGATCACGGTGAGTTTGAAGCCGACGGTCTGGGTCGAGTTTCCGGAGTAGAGGAGGGTGTAGAATTTTCCGGCATTGACCTGGGTGGCGGAGAGGGTGGCGATGTTGCCGGGTTCGTTGACGTTGAATGCCGTTATGGAATAGGAGCCCGGTGTGACCTGGGTCCAGCCGGAAGCTGCAGCGTAGGCGATGTTGGAGCCCACTACGGTGTTGCCTACTGCGCCGGTTATTGCGGTGGCGCTGGTATCTGAAGAGGTGTTGACGACGCGGGCATAGGCGTAGGTCGCGCTTGCCGCCGGCATGGCGTCATTGACGATGATGATGGAGTCCGCGAGCACGGTGCCGCATTCGAAAACGGAATAATTGTCATTGGCTGTGAGGTTTGCGGTCACGGAGCCCAGGGAGCCGACACCCGTCAGCGTGGCGTTAAGGGTCGTGTTGCCGGCGGTGACGGGTTGGTAGCCGGAGTTGCCGAGATAGGCGATGGTGGTGGCATTGGACAGGTTGGCGCCATTCACGGCGAGGGCGGTCGATGTAGTGCCGACGCAGCCATTTACAAACATTACTTGTGCGTTTGAAGAGGAAGAGCTTGATTTCTGGCAGGCGGAGATTGCGAGTAGGGCGCAACCGGCGGCGAGGAGGGCAAGATTTGTTTTCATGGTTGCTTTGAATGCATACACCGGGCCATGTAAATTTTGTAACAGTTAAAGTGGTGTTAAGCCTTGGGGGAACGGCATAATACACCTATTTTGTTGTATGTTTTACTTATTTTATGGGTTCCTTTACGTCGTGTCTCTGCTTCCCATGCGGGTCCTTTATATGATCTCGGATGTCATATATGGGATCGTTTATTATGGTTTCGGGTACAGGAGGAAGGTAGTGATGGACAATCTGAGGCAGGCTTTCCCCGAAAAGACGGAGACGGAGCTGGTTGTCATCGCAAAAAAATTCTATCATAATTTCATTGATTCTTTTCTGGAGGTTGTCAAACTGGTATCTGCCAGTGATGCCTGGTTGCACAAGCGGTTCACGGTGGATACACGGGTACTGGATCAGGTGTATGCGACGGGCAAGGCCTGCCAGATGCATCTTGGGCATACTTTTAATTGGGAATGGGGGCAGCTTGTGCTGACTGCATTGACGAGGTTCAAGATCCTGGTCGTGTATATGCCGATCAGCAATAAAGGATTTGAAAGGCTGTTCTACCGGCTGCGGACCCGCAGCGGGAATGTGTTTTTGCCGGCCCCGCAGATGAAAGAGGCCATCGTCCCGTATCTGCCGACCCAATATTTGCTGGGGTTGGTGGCCGACCAATGTCCGGGGAATATGCAAACTTCTTACTGGATCGATTTCCTGGGTCGTGCTACGCCTTTTGCATCCGGTCCGGAAAAGGGGGCTCGCATTGGACAGATGCCTGTGATCTTTGCTTCGATCGACAAGCCGCGGCGCGGTCATTATCATGCGACCATGCAACTGGCTTGTATGGATGCCTCGGCGCTGCCGGAAGGCGAGCTGACCCTGGAGTATGTGCGGTACCTGGAGACGGTGATCCGGAGCCGGCCGGATATGTGGTTATGGAGCCACCGGAGGTGGAAGCATGCGTGGAAGGAGGAGTATGAGCCAATGCGGATAGATAAGGGGGCATTGGTGCCGGGCTTAATTTGATCATTGGGGAGACTGGGTCTTTGGGGGTATGGAAATTTGGCGGTTCCGCATCTTAAGCGGCAAAACCTCGAATTGTCGTATGGTACAATCCCCTTCTTTTTCGCGCAAATTTTGGGTCTGTTTTATTGCCGGAGCTGTCTGCTGCATGACGTTGTTCCGGATACTACGGCGTGTGGCCTTCGAGCAGGGTCTCAATCCGGTCATAGCCGCCGTGCTTGGGGGTTTGGTCCTACTGACCGCTCTGGTCTATCCTTTTATCTGGCAGCGCAAGCAGCATAGAGCGGGTTTTGAATCCAGTCCGACCCTGTCTTTTTGGCTTGGGCTGGTGCGTTATGGGATTGCCTTTGATCTGGCGATGTTCGGGGTTCAGAAATGGTTCGGGTTACAGGCTAGCAATCCTCTGGCGTTGTTGGATGAGCCGTTCAGCAGTTTTAATGGGGAGGCGTTGAGTTGGGCTTATTTCGGGTATTCCTATCCTTTTCTTTTTGTGATCGGGGCGTTTCAGGTATTTGGGTCTTTATTCCTGGTGTTTGGGCGGACGAGGCTGTTAGGAGTTTTCGTGTTAATGCCGGTGATGGTGAATATCTGTCTGATGAATTTTTTCTATCATTTTGAAGTGGGGGAGCAGGTTCACGCGCTGATCTTGTTGGTTGGGCTTTTGTTCCTGTTGTTGCAGGACTATCGGCGGCTGGCTGCTCTTTTTTTTGGTAACGAGGGGAATTTTGCTGCTGGATGGACCTCAAATGTGGTCCTGAAGAATATGGGACGGTTCTCGGTGCTCTATATCCCTTTTTTATTGATCCTTCTCTTTTTTAATTTGCCGAAGCGGAACCCGCTTTTGGACGGAAAGTACCAGGTTGGGCGGTTGTGGATGAACGAGGAGTTGATCGATCATACGGATTGCAGGGATAGTTTGTTGTCGCGGGTGTATTTCGACAAGGGGAACCAATGTGTCTTTGAGTATAACAGTCAGGGAAGGCGGCTTTTTGGCAAATATGGCTTTGACCGGCTAACCCAGGGCCTCCATATTGTCTGGCACTATCCCAGGGAAGTGCATGACACGCTTGATGCCAGGGTGGTCAGTACTCCGGGAGGGTTGGGGTTGGCAGGGAGTATGGGGCATATTGCTATTCGGATGGAATTGAAGAAGCTTTGAGGGGGGTTAATTATCCTGCAGGACCGAGATGAAGTTTCCGAAGGGGTCTTTGAACCAGGCGATTAGCGGGGTGCCGTTGCGGCAGATGCCTTTTTCGTCGGTTTTCAGGTATTCGTTGTCATAATGTTCGAAGGCAATTCCTTTTGCCTTTAATTCGTCTACGGACTGGTCGATGTCGTCGACTATCAAATTCAGGATCGTAAATTCCGCGGGTTTATGGTTTGGTTTCTCGTACATGAATATCACGGCTCCGCCGGGGGTGTGGACGTGTGCGACGGGGTCTTGTTTGGCGGCGGTGACGGTAAAGCCCAGGATGTTAGTGTAGAAGGCGATCGCCTTTTGGAGGTCGTTTACGGAGAATCCGCTGATGGCTTCTTTTATCATCCTTCAAAGGTAGTTTTTTCATGGAAGAAAGGGGTCGAGGATGGGTTTTTCGCCGTCTTTGCCTTCGAAGGTTAGTGCCTCATGGATCGATGCGAAGTTGAAGGTCTTGCCGGGTTTGGTTTTGAAATGCGGCATGTGGATGATCTTGCTAATCGCTGCGAGGGCATGTTCCAGGTTTTGTGGGTTCATGACCGTTTGGGTCCGAATGTTGGCGAAGGGCTGGAAGGAGATGTTTTGTCTTTGAGTTGTGGTGCAAAGTTGGGATCGTCCTGTGCGACTACGTGGGTAGCGCCGAGGGCTTGCAGTTTTTGTTTGCCTTGCTGGTTTCTGACGACCGAGATCAGCGGAAATTGATAGGCGATGGACATGCCGACCATGGCGATGCCGGTCGCGGAGTTGCCGGCGGTACTGAGGATGCCTTTGTGTCCACTGGCCTGGATCTGTTGAATGAAGGAGTAAGGTGTGATGATGTTGACCATGGAGCCGGAATAGTCTTTTGGGTTTTCGTTCGCCGGCAGGATGACGCAATCCAGGTAATGCATATGGGTGTATTGGGACCACGCGCCGACCATTTTGTCGCTATAGTGGAGGGGGCGGTTGATGAAGGCTTTGTCGCCGGGGTTGATGGCGGAGGCGATCATTTTTATGAGGAGGTGTCCGGGGGCGGCTTGTTCAGGCTGCGGGGCTTCGGCGAGGTGGAGACCTTTTTGGGGGGTGATGCAGATGGTAGTATGAGAAAACTGTATCAGCAAAGAAAAATGTATTAATTACTAAAACTGTAGTAATATTGAAAATGAATGATTTAAGAATTGAAAAAAGGAGAAAAATTGTTTGTCCGGTAGAATATGCGGTCAGTTTGTTGAGTGGGAAGTATAAATTCCGCATTTTATATGCGTTGATAAAAGAGAGTCCTAAGCGGTTCAAGGTGTTGGAAAGGGAGATCATTGGTATTTCGCCGACCATGTTGACGATGCAGTTGCGGGAATTGGAAGTGGATGGGTTGGTGAGCAGGGAGGTTTTTGCGACGGTGCCGCCGACGGTGGAATATCGGTTGACGGCATTTGGGCAGACGATCATTCCATTGATGGAGGAGATGAAAAAATGGGGGTTGGGGCACCGGAACCGTCAGGGGGATGTGGTCCCTGCGTGATGGGGGATATTTTGTTATCTTCAGGTTCTTGTTTGCAATGAAACCCTTATTCAACCTTTCTGTACGGCACTTGATCTGGACGATCTTGCTGGGGGTCTTGCTTTACCAGCCGGGTCAGGGTCAGAACCTTGTCCCGAATCCTTCGTTTGAAGATATCAATATCTGTGCGGAGTTCAGTCAGCCTTGCAGTCCCTCCGCCTGGTTCTATCTGAGCCGGAAACTGACGACAGGTTATTTTCCCCGATACCCATCTGCCACGGGAGAACGTCATTTGCAAATTGTTGCCGTCAGCCGGGAGACCGAGAACCGTCAATACTGGGAGACGATGCTTTTATGTCCGCTGCAGGCCGGGGAGCGGTATGGAGTCAGCATAAAGATTGCCGCTCCTGCAGGTGAGATGGAGCTCAGCGACAAATGTCCGAATCTGCGGGATATCGGGGTTTGGTTCACCAATAAGTTTGTGTTTGTGGAGGGCGATTCTTTATTGCAGCCGCGGAGCTATCTCTCTTTTGCGGGTGCGACGCCGAAGGACCTAAAGAATGGCTGGTTCGAGGTGAGGAAGGAGTTTACGCCTGTGACGAGGGCGACGATTTTGGTCGTGGGCAATTTCAACCGGATGGCGAATGAGGATATCCTTGAGCAGCGGGAATGGTCTGATGCTACGATCGAGGTCCTGGTGGATGATATTGCCGTTATTCCGTTGAAGGGAGGCGTTTGTGCGGGTGCTCAAATTGTCAAGGATTCTTTGTATGCGATCACCTGGCGGCATTCGGAGAAATGGCCGCCGAATGATGTGGTGGTTGAGACGAGTGGGCCGCCGGGCAAGAAGGATTCGCCGGTTTTAGCGCCGCCGGCTTTGGTAGTGTCGCCGGGGGCTCCTGCGCCGGGCGCGCCTGGTTCGCCTGTGGGTTCCGTGCCGAAGACGGACACGATCGTTATACCGAGTATTCAATTCGATTTTGATAAATACATGATGCAGAACCCCGATACTTTACAGCGGTACAAGAGTCTGCTGACGCGGGCGGGTATCAAGAGGATACAGGTGGTGGGTTTTACGGATGACACCGGTTCGGAGGCCTATAATCTGGAGCTTTCGCAGAAGCGGGCGCGGGAGATCGCGCGGTTGTTGGCGGCGAAGTTCGGGTTGCAGCCGGCGATGATCTCGGCGGAGGGGAGGGGTATCTCGACCGTGTATCCGACGAAGGTGGAGAATAGAAGGGTGGAGATCTATATATTTCATTAATAGATGGTGTCTTTCCAAATTCGGGAAAGGGCTGGGTCTGTGAAGAATTTGGTGATAAGCTTTGAAAAATTATAATTTGTTATTATTTTGGGGTCGCTCTCCCCTTATTTGGTGTTCAATCCTATTCCTCTGCTTTACCGATTAGCCCTTTAGGACTTGTTGTCCCAATTAATCGTCTTAAACTAATCTATGAAGCAGAGAACTCTACTTTACCTCTTTCTCATTTCTTTTATTTTACGGTCATACAGCGGTGTAGCCCAGGCTGTCAATACGCAGGATTCGCTGGCGTTGGTGGATTTGTACAACCTTAGCGATGGTCCGGGGTGGACCAATCAAACGAACTGGCTTACCAAGGCCTCCGTCGCCAACTGGTATGGTGTGACGGTGGTGAATGGAAGGGTCGGGGCGATCATCCTGACGAGTAATAAGCTGAAGGGAACGCTTCCCGCCACGATAGGTAACTTGTCGATGCTGGGCTATTTGCGGCTCGACGACAATCAATTGAGCGGTTCGCTTCCGGCTTCAATAACGAGCCTGCCATTGGCCGGCCTCAACCTGGGGCTCAACCAGTTGAGCGGAACCATCCCGGCGGCGTTGGGGAGCATATCCTCGCTGACGACCTTGCAACTTAACAACAATCAGTTCACCGGTTCCATTCCGGTCTCGATTGCCAGCGATCCAGTGTTGACCGGCCTGGATCTTTCGGCCAATCAGCTCACCGGAACCATACCGGCCTTTGTTGGCCTGCAAGTGCTTGCGAATGTCAATTTCGCAAACAATCAGCTGAGTGGTTCGCTACCGGTTATGAGCAATCTTCCCGGTCTATTCATAATAGATGTCGAGAACAACCAGCTTACTGGTGGTTTGCCGGCGTCGTATGCGGATCTGCCGCAATTGCAAGTGATCTGGGCCGACCACAATCAACTGACCGGCAGTATACCCGATGCTTATGCTACGCACACTGCGTTCGTTTCGCTGTTCTTTGGTTTTAATCAGTTGAGCGGGAAGATACCCGATGCGATCGGCAACCTGACGAAATTGATCAGTCTGACGTTGAACAACAATCAATTCAGCGGGCCGATACCGGCGTCGATCAGCGCGCTGGCGGCGGTGCCGATGGACCTGAGCAATAATGCGTTTACTTTCGCGGGTATTGCGAACCTCAAGCCGATCACTAGTTGTACTTATGCGCCGCAGGCGAATATTCCTTTGGTGCGGAGCAGCGATACGCTGTATGTAGCGGCAGGCGGTGTTGCGGCGAATGAGACCTTCAGCCTTTACAGGAACGGCGTGTTGGTGGTCACGCAGACCGGGGATTCTCTTTTTGCGATCACTTCGACTGGGAAATACAATATTGTTTCCACCGATGCGGATGCGCCGCTGCTGACCTTGTATTCGGACACGGTCGCAGTTCCGCTTGTGCTGCCGACGCATACCTGCAGTGCGAATGTCAACATTGCCGGCGTGCCGATAGACGTGACCAGCGGTATTTTTAATATGCTGACGCTTGCGCCGGGAACGGGTGGAAATGGGCTCAGCGGCGGGGTTGCCTGTCTCGAGACGATCGATCCGGCTGTTTCGACGTTTAATCTACAGCCTTATGTTCAGCGTCACTACGATATTACGCCTGCTGACAATGCGGCTGCCGCGCAGGCAACGATTACGTTGTACTTTAGTCAAGCCGACTTTGATGCCTTCAATAGTTATGTGCAGGCCAATCATCTGAGCACTCCGTTGTTGCCCACCGGCGGGACGGACAATGGCAATGTACGGGTCAATCAATTCCATGGAACTTTTACGGGATCGCCAACGCCGGCTAATTATACCGGGGCGACGGTATTGATAACGCCCGTGGTGGCATGGGATGCGACCAATGCCTGGTGGACCGTGACGTTCCCTGTTTCCGGGTTTAGCGGTTTCTTTTTGAGCACGGGTATTGTGCCGTTGCCGCTGACGCTTTTGCAATTCACCGGTGTGCCGCAGGATAAGAGCGTGGTGTTGCAATGGAAGACGACGGACGAGGTCAACACCAGCCAATATATTGTCGAACGGAGTGGCAATGGGACGAGTTTTGGTTTGATTGGTGCCGTGGCGGCGAAGGACCTCGCTGGTGAAAATGATTACCAGTTTGCGGATGCAGCACCGCTGGCCGGGAATAACTATTACCGATTGAAAATGGTGGATGAAGATGGTGGGTTCACGTATAGTTCCATTGTCTTTGTTTCGGCGACGAAGCAGGCGGGGGCGTATTGGGTTTATCCCAACCCTGTGCTTGCGATGGCCGGTGTCATATTCAATGCTGCTGGTGCGGATAAGTACAATATCGAGGTGGTTGATCCGATGGGAAGGGTATTGCAGGTGTTGAGCGGGGTGTCGGCGGCGGGTGTGAATAAGGTGGATATCGATATGGGGGCTTTTGCGCCCGGCGTTTATAGTATTCTTATCAGTGATCCGGTGATGGGAAGGCGGAGTTTGCAGGTCACTAAGGAATAAAATCGTTATTTTTAGCGGTAGAAATCATGGTACCGCAGACATTTAGTGAAATATTGGCGGGGGGTGACCTCTCGCATTGGGAAACTTTTTTACAGTCCTATTCGCAACTCGGTGATGAGGAGATCACCAGCCGGAATGAGGATATGACGCGGTTGTTGAAGGAAAATGGCGTCACCTATAATATTTATGGGGACCCTTCGGGTTTGAACAGGCCGTGGAAGCTTGACATCATCCCTTTCCTGATCAGCAAGCGGGAGTGGCCGGCGATAGAGTCGGGGCTTTTGCAGCGTGCTGAGTTGCTGAATTTAGTCCTGGCGGATATCTATGGTGAGCGGCGGCTGTTCCGGAGCGGGATCCTGCCAGTGGAGCTGGTGTACAATCATGCGGGTTTTTTGCGTCAGTGTGCGGGCATCCGCTATCCGGGCAAGCATCAGCTGATCATGTATTCGGCGGATTTGGCCAGGAGCAGGGATGGTCGCATCTGGGTAGTGAACGACAGGACGCAGGCTCCTTCCGGTTCGGGTTATGCGCTGGAGAACAGGACGGCTATGACGAGGGTCATGCCGGAGTTGTTTAATGGGCTGAAGGTGCGGCATCTTGCCCCCTATTTTAATGCGTTGCGGAGCGGGTTGAATGAGATCGCGCCGAGTGGCCGGTTGAATCCCCGGACCGTCATTCTGACGCCGGGATCCAGCAATGAAACTTATTTTGAGCATTCTTATCTGAGTTCCTACCTGGGGTTCACACTCGTGCAGGGGAATGACCTCGTCGTCAAGGACACGCATGTCTGGTTGAAGACGATGGGCGGTCTGGAGCGGGTGGATGTGATCCTGCGAAGGGTCGACGATATCTATTGCGATCCATTGGAATTGAAGGAAGATTCGCAATTGGGCATACCGGGTCTGCTGCAGTCCGTGCGAAGCGGTCATGTGCGGATCGCCAATCCGATCGGCAGCAGTGTGTTGGAGAATCCGGGGCTGATGCCTTTTCTGCAGCCCATTGCGCGTTATTTTCTGGCGGAGGACCTGCTGATCCCGACGATAGCGTCCTGGTGGTGTGGTCAGCCGAAGGAGTTGGACTATGTGCTTACGCATTTGCCTACGCTCGTCATCAAGACGATCTCCCGTAGTGCGACGGGGAGCTCTTCGGTAGATGGGGCGGCGTTGTCTCAGCGGGAGCTGCAATTATGGAAACAACGTATCAAGGCCAATCCCTCCTTGTATGTGGGTCAGGAAAAAGTGGACATCATGTCTACGCCTGCGCTGGTCGATGGGAAGATCGAGGCAAGGAAGGTGTTGTTCAGGAGTTTTTTGGTGAGCAATAAGGATGGTTATGTGGCGATGGCGGGCGGGTTGTGCCGGACCTCGTCGGAGGCCGGGGATTTTATCATCTCCAATCAATCGGGGGGGATCAGCAAAGACGCATGGATACTATCGCCTGAGCCCGCGCGGATCGTGAGCGTGTTAAAGGAAGAGGGCGTTGCGGGGGCTTCGGCCGGTTATAATGATATGCTGCCGAGTCATGCGGCGGAAAATTTGTTTTGGGTTGGTCGTTATACGGAAAGGGTACTGGGGAATGCGCGGTTTTTGCGGGCGGTGATGCAATTCGTGGCGGAGGGGAATAAGCTTTCCACGGAAGCGAATAGTCAGACGGAAAGGAATTTGTTGGTGGCATTTACCCAGTACAGTTATACCTATCCGGGATTTACGGAGGAAGAGTGTTTTGCCAATCCCTGGGCTGAATTGAGGGCTGTGTTGCTTGACGAGAAGCGGACGGGCAGCCTCCGGTATAATTTTTTGCAATTCAACCGGGCCATACATGAGGTGCGTGAGCATTGGAGCACCGATACCTGGCGGGTGCTGCGGGTGATGGAGGAGGAGTTCCGGCAGGAGGCGCCGTTATCGCATCAGGGTCATATCCGGATGCTGCATATGCTGGACAATCTCATTACGTTCATTGTGGCTTTTATCGGATTGAACAGGGAAAGTATTTCCCGGGAGCAGGGGTGGATATTGCTGGATATGGGCCGGAAGATCGAGCAGAGTCTGCTGTTGATCACGATGCTTCGGGTGACGCTGACGGGGCGGTATTCTGACCAGGTGGAGTATAACCTGCAGCAGAGTGTGCTGATGAGTCATGAGAGTCTGGTGAACTATCGCTATAAGTACCGGATGCCTATCAATAATGAGCTGGTGTTGGACCTGATGTTATTCGATCCGAATAATCCGCGGTCATTGGTGTACCAGGTGGACCGGCTGAAAGTTTATCTGACAAACCTGCCGAAGGTGCAGACGGGGCATAAGCTGACGGAGTGTGAACGGCTGATCCTGGAGGCGGATACGCTGCTGAGGCTGGCGGATAAGAAGGAGCTGGCTTTGGACGATGGGGTTTCGTACCGGAAGCTGGATGAGTTTTTGGGCAGGATGTATGGGTTGTTGTCGGCGATCCCGGAAGTGATCAGTAAGACTTATTTTAAACATGAGCTTACTAAAACGATCGCGTTCAAATGAGGTATAGTATTCACCATAAGACGATCTATACCTACCTGGAGGCGGTAAGTGTCTGTCACAATGTATTGCGTTTGGTGCCGCGTGATACCGGGCGGCAGGTTTGTAAGGGGGTGACGGTGCGCATTCATCCTGAGCCGGATAGTCTGCAGGAGTATGAAGATTTTTTTGGGAACAAGGTGATCTATTTTTCGATTGAGAAGGAGCATGGGGAATTGACGGTTGTGGTGCATTCGGAGATCGAGAGGCGGGAGGTTGTCGGGCAGGAGATCTCCGTGGAAGATGTTAGTCAGTATGTGTTTGCGACGCCGATGACTGGGGGTGGTCCGGAGATCGAGGCCTATGCGCGGGTTTCTTTTCAACCGGGGCGGCCGGTATTGGAAGCGGGGTTGGATCTGATGCGTCGCATTTATACGGATTTTGAATTTACGCCGGGGTTTAGTACGGTGTCCACGCCTTTGAGCGTAGTGATGCGGGAGAGGAAGGGGGTTTGTCAGGACTTTGCGCATCTGGCCATTGCGTGTGTGCGGTCGGTCGGGTTACCGGCGAGGTATGTGAGTGGGTATATAGAGACCATTTCACCGCCGGGCGTGGAGAAGTTGATGGGAGTGGATGCATCGCATGCATGGTTTAGCCTATATATTCCGCATATTGGGTGGACGGATCTTGATCCCACCAATAATGTATTACCTGGTGATCAGCATATTACTATCGGGTGGGGCAGGGACTATTCCGATATTGCGCCGATGAAGGGGGTTATTTTGAGTAGTGGGTCGCATGGGTTGAGTGTGTCGGTGGATGTGCGGCGGCTTGGGTGAGCCGGGCGTTGCGGCGGCTGGTATAGTTGTTGCGGTTGCTGCCATCTCTAATTTACCATGAAAGTATACAGTTGTAATAATTGCCAGAACCCGCTTTATTTTGAGAACAGTGTGTGTCTGAAGTGTTCGCATCCGGTGGGTTTTGATCCGGTCGGCATGACTATGATCACCCTGACCCCGGGGAATGGGCGGGTGTTTTCGAATGCAACCAGGGGTAAGGAGCAATACAATTACTGTCAGAATGCCGAATATGGCGTGTGCAACTGGTTGGTGCCTGCGGCCGGGGAGCCTGGATACTGTATTGCCTGTGCGTTGAACCGGACCATTCCGGACCTTGGCAGTGACCAGAACCGGCTGCGGTGGAGGAATTTGGAGGTGGCGAAACATCGGTTGATCTATTCGCTGCTGAAGTTTCATCTTCCATTTGAGGTGGAGCGGGAAGGGGAGAAAGAAGCGATCGAATTCGATTTTTTGGCGGATGCTCCTTCGGGCGAGAAGGTGATGACGGGGCATGACAGTGGGATCATTACCATCAATATCTCGGAAGCGGATGAGTTGGAGCGGGTGCGGCATAAGCAGGATCTTGGAGAGCGGTACCGGACGTTGCTGGGGCATTTTCGGCATGAGATAGGGCATTATTATTGGGATGCATTGGTGGCGGGGAGTAAGTCGCTTGCGAAGTACCGGGCGCTTTTTGGAGATGAGACCAAGGACTATGAGGCGGCTTTGCAGGCTTATTACGCCAATGGTGCGCAGGCGGATTGGAATCAGCATTTTATCAGTCAATATGCGACAGCCCATCCCTGGGAGGACTGGGCGGAGACCTGGGCGCATTATTTACATATGATGGATACGCTCGAGACGGCATGGTCCTTCGGCATTCATATCGATGCGAAGGTGCAGATGGTGGGGAAATCGGACAGCCCGCGTGATCCTTATGAGGAGAAGGTATTTGACCGGTTGGTCGAGCGTTGGCTTCCGCTGGGATTTGCGTTGAATAGTTTGAACCGAAGCATGGGGCATGCGGATTTTTATCCTTTTATTCTTTCTGCGGATGTGGTGGAGAAGCTCAGGTTCATTCATGGGGTTTGCGGAAACGTCTGAGATCCAGGGTGTAGGGATAATCTTTGTTTGTTTCGGCTGGCGGAGGATCGCAGAGAAAGGGGAGCCGGTCCTGAGTGATATAGCGACTCACGGCCTTTAGTGCCGGGGAGGGGCGCAGAACGTCCTGGGTGTGTGCGGTGGTGGCGAAGCGGTTGCTTCTTCTGGATTCTGCCTCATAACTATTGACGGGAAAGGTTTCGTAAGATCGGCCGCCGGGATGCGAAACATAATAAGTGCATCCACCGACGGAGCGACTGTTCCAGGTATCGACGAGATCGAAAGTGATGGGTGTGTCGATGCCGATGGTGGGGTGTAAGGCGGAGGGCGGCTGCCAGGCCCGGTAGCGGATGCCGCAGACAAATTCTTGTTTTGTTCCGGTGGGGACGAGGGGTACGCGGCGGCCGTTGACGAGGAGCACGTAGCGGTCGCCGTTGAGGCCATTTAATTTTACCTGTACTTTTTCCAATGACGAATCGACGTATCGGGCGGTCCCGGTGCCGGACATCTCTTCGCCGAGGACGTTCCAGGGCTCGATGCCCATGCGGATCTCCATTTCGATATCTTGTATGGATATGGAACCATAGCGTGGGAACCGGAATTCCAGGAAGGCATCGAACCAACTGATGTCGAAGGGGTAGCCGGCTTCATTGAGATCGTTCACTACTTCTTGCAGGTCTTGCTTTACATAATGCGGCAGCATGAATTTGTCGTGTAGCCCGGTCCCCCATCTTGTCAGGCTTTGCCTATAGGGTTTTTTCCAAAATTTGGCGATCAGGGCGCGGATGAGGAGCATCTGCACGAGGCTCATCTGTTTGTGTGGCGGCATATCGAAGGCGCGGAACTCGAGGATGCCGAGGCGGCCTGAGGAGGAATCGGGGGAATACAGTTTGTCGATACAGAACTCGGAGCGGTGGGTATTGCCTGTGATGTCGGTGAGCAGATGACGGTAGAGGCGGTCGACGAGGTAGAAGGGGATGAAGCCGGATTCGGGGGTTTGGCTAAAGGCGATCTCCATCTCGTAGAGGCGGTCGTTGAGGCCTTCGTCGAAGCGGGGCGCCTGGCTGGTAGCGCCGATGAAGGCGCTGGAGAATAAGTAGGAAAGGCCGGGGTGGTGCTGCCAGTAGGCGATCAGGCTTCGGAGCAGATCGGGTCTGCGGAGGAGCGGGCTATCGGCTGGTTTTGCGGCGCCGATCGTGATATGGTTACCGCCGCCGGTGCCGGTATGGCGGCCGTCGAGCATGAATTTTTCGGTGCCGAGCCGGGACAGGAAGGCCTGATCGTAGAGTGTATCGATGGTTTTTGTGAGCTCCGGCCAGTTGGTGGAAGGGTGAATGTTTACTTCGATGACGCCGGGGTCGGGCGAAACGATCAGTCGTTCCAGGCGATAGTCCCTTGGTGGTTCGTAGCCTTCGATGCGGACGGGGATGTCGAGTTTTTCCGCTGTGGCCTCGATGCTGGAGACGGTGTCGAGATAATGTTCCAGGTAGTCCATCGGCGGGAGGAAGATATAGAGGATGCCGTCGCGCGTTTCGGCGCAGAGGGTTGTTTTGATGGTGGGGGCGTCGTGTGTGGCGCCTTTTGTGGGGGTTTGGCTGGCGACGGCGGTTTGTTGATTGATGGTCTGGGTGTAGCGATTTTGGGCGGTTGCGTGGAAGTCGCCCAGCTGTGGGAATTCATCGAAGAGGCTGCGTTCGACCTTTTCTTCTGCTTTTGCGGTGGCCGGCAGGGAGTCGAGCGGGAGGCGCAGGCCGATGGGGGAATTGCCGGGGACGAGGAAGAGGTGTTCGCGGGTGAACGACCATTTAACCGACAGCCATTTGTTGTTGGCATGGTCCCATTTCAATGGAAGGGTATAGCCTGCGGGTGTATCGAGGCCGGTGTTTAACAGGCGGGCGAGGGTCTGGCGTTCGAGCGGGTCTTTGAGGTTGGCTTTGAGTGGGTCGATGTTTGGCGGCAATTTTCCTTCGGTCCATAGGGCGTAAAAGGTATCCTCGTAAGCGGCGCTGATGTTTGCATGGTTGACGCCGAGGAAGCCGGCCAGTTCTTTCAGGAATGTTTTTGCGTCGGCGGCGGTGTAGACTTTTGCGTTTTTTTCATGCGCAATCAGTCGGGGGTTCCGCCAAACGGGTAGCTGGTCTTTGCGCCAAAAGAGGCCGTATTGCCAGCGGGGCAGGGGTTCACCGGGGTACCATTTGCCCTGTCCGTAATGGATCATGCCGTTTGGTCCGAACTGTTGGCGGAGGCGAAAGATCAGGTCGTGGGCGAGGATGCGTTTTTCTTTGCCGTCGGCGGCGGTGTTCCATTGGGCCGACTCCATGTCATCGACTGAAACGAAGGTTGGTTCTCCGCCCATGGTGAGGCGGAGGTCGCCGGCTTGCAGGTCTTCATCGACCTTATAGCCCGTTGCGTTGATGGTGGCCCATTGCTCTGCCGTGTATGGTTTTGTTACGCGGGGGTCTTCGTGGATGCGGGTGACGGTATTGGAAAAGGAAAATTCGGTCTCGCATTCGTCGGTTGCGCCGACTACGGGTGCGGCGCTGGTATAGTGTGGCGTGCAGGCGAGGGGGATATGGCCTTCGCCTGCGAAGAGGCCGGAAGTGGGGTCCATCCCTATCCAGCCGGCGCCGGGGATATAGACCTCGGTCCAGGCGTGGAGGTCGGTAAAATCGTTGGTGGGGCCGGAAGGGCCGTCGAGGCTTTTGATGTCGGCGGTCAACTGGACGAGATAGCCGGAGACGAATCGGGCTGCCAGACCCAGGCGGCGCAATATTTGGACCAGGAGCCAGGCGGAGTCGCGGCAGGAGCCGAGGGCTTTGCCGAGGGTTTCGTCGCAGGTCTGGACGCCGACCTCCATGCGGATGTTGTAGGCGATGTCGCGGTTTAGCTTTTGGTTGATATCAACTAAGAAGTCATTTATGTTTTTTGGAGTTTTGTCAATGTTGTCGAGCCATTGGTCGAGCAGGGGGCCGCTGTCGGTGGGCTCGAGGTAGGGGGTCAGTTCTTTGGCGAGGTCTTCTTTGTATTGGAAGGGGTATTTTTCGGCGTAGTCTTCTACGAAGAAGTCAAAGGGGTTGATGACGACCATGTCGGCGATGACTTCGACCCCGATGCTGAGCTCATTTGTTTTTTCCGGGAAGACGACGCGTGCCAGCCAATTGCCGAAGGGGTCTTGTTGCCAGTTGATGAAATGGTTTTTTGGGGAGATGATGAAGGAGTAAGACTCGATCGGGGTGCGGGAATGGACGGCGGGCCGGAGTCGGAAGACATGGGGAGCGAGGGAGACGTAGCGGTCGTATTTGTAGGTGGTGTTGTGATTGATGGCTACCCGGATAGACATAGATAGTTTTTGGAACTATCGAAGATAATCAATATTTGTGGAAATGGCGTTTGCGGTTTTAGTCTGTGCGGAGGCTTTTTATCGGGTTTGCTTTTGCTGCGCGGATGGATTGGAGGCTGATGGTGGCGAGGGCGATCGCGATGGCGAGCAGGCCTGCGCCGAGCAAGATGGTCCAGCCGATGGTGATCCGGTAGGCAAAGTCCTGCAGCCATTGGTGCATGAGCCACCAAGCGATGGGTGAGGCGACGATAAATGAGACGATGACAAGGAGCAGGAAATCCCGTGAGAGGAGCCTGACGATGTTTTGAACGGAGGCGCCGAGGACTTTTCGCACGGCTATTTCCCGGGTCCGCTGCAGCGTGTTGTACGAAGCAAGCCCGAAGAGGCCCATGCAGGAGATGAGGATGGCGAGTATGGTGAAATAAAGGAACAGTTTTCCGAAGCGTTCGTCACTGCGATATTGTTTGTCGAAGAATTCATCCAGGAAATAGTAGAGCAATGGCCGGTGGGGTATGATGGTCCGCCATTTGTTTTGGATCGCATCCAGTGTGGCCGGCAGGTCTTTTGCGGCGACCTTGACCGAAACGAGATAGCAGGCGTCGGGCTCGATGCGCATGGCGAGCGGGCGAATCGCCTGTTGCAGTGAATGAAAGTGAAAGTCCTTCATGACCCCGATGATCTTGCCTTCCCGGTCGAACTGTTTAAATCGTCTGCCGATGGCATCTTGTGGTGAATGGTAGCCAAACATCTTTGCGGCTGTTTCATTGATCAACATAGCCTTTGTGGTATCGGTTGCGAAATCGCGGGAGAAGGCGCGGCCGGCGACCAGCTTTATATTGTATTGAGGAACGTAATCCCAATCCACGAAATAGGAATCGAGGTTGGCGGGTTGCAGGTTGCCGGATGCGTTCTCTATTTCGCAATCAATGGTGTAGTCATCGGTGGCCGGAACGCTGGAGGCCAGCGATGTAGAGAGGACGCCTTTGATACCCGTGAGAGACTGCTGGAAGGCCAATTTTTTTGGATCGCCTTCTGTATTGATGACCATGAGCTGGTCTTTAGTGAATCCCAGATCCTGGGAGCGCATGAACTTTAGCTGTTGATAGACGACGAGTGTGGCGATGATGAAACCGGTGGACAGGGTGAACTGTACGAGGACGAGCGCTTTTCTTACCGTGTTGCCGTTGGAGCCGGTAGTGAAACGGCTTTTTAGTACGGCTACCGGTTTGAAAGAAGAGAGAATGAGGGCGGGGTACAAGCCGGCCAGCAGGCCGACGGCCAGGACTGAAGCGAAGAGTACTGCTATATAGGAGGGGTGTTCGACAACGTTGCGGATGATCGTTTTGCCGGCGAGCTGGTTGAATTCGGGGATCAATAAGGTGGTCAGGCCCAGTGTGATGATGAAGGCGATGAGGCAGAAGAAGATGGATTCGCCGGTGAACTGCCAGGCCAGTTCTGTTTGTGCGGCGCCGATGACTTTTCTGACCCCCACTTCTTTTGCGCGGTCGGCGGCTCTTGCTGTGGTGAGGTTTACGAAATTGATGCAGGCGATCAGCAGGACGATGACGGCGATGAGGGAAAAGAGGTTGATGTTCCTGCTGCCGACGGTCTTGTTCCCGTTGCGGGTGGAATAGAGATAGACGTCTTGCAGGCGTTCGAGGGAAAGACTGCTGGCCATCCGGGTCTTTTTCATTTCGGCACCTTCCATTTTGTCCATGAAGGCGGGGAATTGGCGTGTCAGGGCCCGGGGATCGGTTCCGGGTTTGAGGAGGATGAAGCAGATGGGGTGATAATTGGACCATTCCCAGGAATCCTCGACGCCGGCATTGAGGTTTTGCGTCTCGGTGGTCATCGAGACGATCATATCGGCCTTGAACTGGGAGTTCTCGGGGAGGTCTTTCATGAGGCCGGTCACTTTGACGGGCCAGGCTTTCTGGGCGAGGAGGACCGTTTGTCCGACGGGGTTGGCGGCGCCGAAGTATTTTTTGGCTGCCGACTCGGAGAATACGACGCTGAAGGGTTCTTTGAGGGCGGATGCGGGGTCGCCTTTTAGCAAGGGGAAGTCGAAGACCTGGAAGAATGCGGGGTCTGCGAACATGGAGTTCTCTTCCTGGAATTTGATATCGCCGGTCCTGACCAGGAGGCTGGATCTGACGGTGCGAACGGCGGATGCTATTTGGGGGAATTGTTTTTGGAGGTTGGGTCCCACGGGCCAGGCGGGGCCGTCGGCCCGGATCGTTTCGGCCGGGGTTTTGATGTCGCAGACAACGCGGTAGATGCGGCCGGCATTGTGGTGGAAGGCGTCGTAACCGGACTCGAAGCGCACGTACGAGAAGATCAGGAAGCAGACGGTCATTCCGGCGGACAGGCCGAGCAGGTTGATGGCTGAGAAGGCGCGGTGTTTCCAAAGGTTGCGAAAGGCAACGGCGAAGTAATTTTTTAGCATGAGAGCATGTTTTGGTTTGACGAAGTTGGTCGTTTGTCAGACTCTCATGTGGCGGTTACTAAAATTACTATCCTTTTAGGGATGGCGGTTGCCGTTCATAAAAAAACGCAGTGGAGATACGGATGTGGTCAAGGTGTTGGCGTTTTATACAGACCGTTGATGGAAATAGCGGGGAGCCAGGGGTCGCCGATGCGTTGGCGGTTCCAGTAGAGGTGACCGGGGCTGCCGGGTGGGGCGAAGGAATAGCGATAGAGGATGACGCGGATATAACGGGGCGGCTTATCCGGGAAGGGGTTGGCCGCGAAGAGGCCGAGGGCGCCCGGGTCGTTGTGGAGGAGTTTTGCTATGAGGGTTAGTGTCCAGGGGTATTCGTCCGGGGTGGACATGGCTGCGAACCATAGCTGCCAGTCCAGGCGCAATTGGTAGGGGGCTACCTGCGGTGGGCGTTTGTCTAATTCGACGGGCAGGCCTTTGTAGGGATACGGTTTCCAATGGGCGCTGTCGTTGGGGATAGGATCGGCGGTTCCTTCGAATACGAGGTTGAGGCGTTCCCGGCCTACTGAGCCGAAGGCCCCGTAGGTGTTGACAAGGTTGAGGGGATCATAGGAGGTATTCATGATCTGGTTTGGAGAGAGGAGGTTGAATGCGGGCTGGATGCTGAGGAGTCCGATGATAACGGTGATGGTCCAGGCGGTGACGAGCATAGGTTTTGATGGTTCGGCGTTGGCGCGGGCGGTTTCGGCTTTTTTGACGAGCGTTTTCGGGAGTAGTTTTGACCAGGTTGCGTCGTCGATGCAGGCGAGGGCGGGGATGATGGTCAGCCAATTGAGGAAGGAGAGGTTGCCGCTTAGGAGGAGGATGATCTGTAAGCCTATGATGATGGCGCCGGCGATCGTGCGAGCCAGGCGTGGTCCGAATACGAATAGGGGTGCGACGAGCTCGGCGAGCCAATTGTACCAGACGCCGAATTTCAGGAGGATGCGCGGCAGGAAGTGGAACCAGCGGCTTAGTGGGCCGGGCAGGGGTTGGGTCTCGAAATGATAATAGAGGGCGGTGCCGTTGCGCCATACGTCATCGCCGCGGAATTTTATAAGGCCGGCGCCGAACATAATGCGGAAGGTGAGCCAGCGGAACAGGACGATGACGGGCATGGGCGGGGGCCGTTTTGGGAAGGGGCGGGGATCGACCAGCGGGCAGAGGAAGATCGCGAGGAAGCCTGTCTCCAGGAGTTGGATCTCCCAACCGTAGCCATACCAATCCTGGCCTACGTTTACGAATGACATATATAGCAGCCAGAGTATGGTGAGCAGGGGGGCGTTCGCAAAACCTGCCAGTACGACGATCGACAGCAAGAGGCCTATCCATGCGACTATCAGCAGGGCTGTGTCGGAGTGGGCGAACCAGAAGAGCGAGGGGAGTCGCCGGATGCCGGCTCCTGCAGAACCGAGATAATGGGTCAGGCTTTGGAGGTAGGGGCCGACGGGGAGCAGGCCGTTTGCGCCGATCAGGGGAATGATCTGGTTGATCGCTGCGAGAAAGGCTATGGCGTAGACGGCTCCCAGCAACCGGAGGATGAGGAAGCGGGTGAGCCAGTAGGTGGGGCGATTGTCCTGTTCGTGCGGATATGGCTGGGATTCGGTATCCATCGTGATGTGTACCAGTAATTTACCGATTTTTCGGGGGTTTACCGTCCTTTATGAGGAGATCTGCGGCGAGCACGTGGATATACAAGGCGCTTCGGTTGTCAACGATGCGGGGAGGCGGGTGGCGCAGATCCCTGCCGACTTTATCGGGATACGCCAGGGAGATGACGTGGAGATCATGCGCGGGGACCTTGCGGATATTTTTTATCGGGCTACTGCCGGCGACTGCGAATATATTTTTGGCGACTCTATCCGGTCGATGCGGGAGGTGGAAGCGGGTGTGGAAGTGGAATTGGAACATGGCGGGAAGCGGGTGTTTGACCTGGTGATCGGTGCCGACGGGCTACATTCTAATGTGCGTTTGCAGGTGTTCGGCGAGGAATCTCAATTCATAAGGGATCTTGGCGGCTATTATTTCTCCATTTTTAGTGTGCCCAATCATTTGCGGCTCGACAGGTGGGAGCTGTTTTATGTGAATGTCGATCGGGTGACCAATCTGTATAGTGTAAGGAATGGCAAGGATGCAAAGGTGTTGTTTGTTTTCAAAGCGCCCGGGCTGGCATATGACAGCAGGGACCTGATGCGGCAGAAAGCGATCCTGCGGAACGTCTTTGGCGGGTTAAAATGGGAAGTGCCTACTCTTTTGTCGGCGATGGAGTGGGCGCCGGATTTTTACCTTGATGCCATCAACCAGATAAAAATGCCGGTCTGGCACAGGGGCAGGTGTATGCTGTTGGGGGATGCCGCTTTTGCGCCATCGCTTGCGTCCGGGCAGGGGACCAGCATGGCTATCGTTGGCGCTTACGTATTGGCCGGGGAGTTATATGCGGCGGGAGGTGATCATCGGGTGGCGTTTCCGGTGTATGAAAATGAGATGCGGTCGTTCATTGAGAAAAATCAAAAATTGGGCGAGCATGTGAAGCAGATGGTGCCGGGATCCGGCTTTGAGCTTCGGATGCAGGCGATGATGGTGAAGCTGATGCCTTATTTGCCGTTCACCAACAGGATCATCAAGGGGATCATTAAGCGGACCTATGAAGCGGCCAATGGCATTGTGCCGAAGGAATACTGATGGTTCGTCCAGGAATGTTGTCGTTGGTCGATTGGCGGGGCCGGATCTGCGTAGTTTTGGTATATTCATAAGATGAAAAACACCTTTTTTATAGCGGGCGTGATCGCCATTTTTGGGCCGACGTTGGTGTATGGTCAGGACGGGGGCAATTTGTCGAAGCAACGGCGTTGGCAGCTGCTGGACTATCAGCAGGACACCGTTTATGGGACTTCTGTGAATAGAGCTTATAGGGAGTTGTTGAAGGGGAAGACCAGCCATACGGTTGTCGTGGCGGTGATCGATGAAGGGGTTGATATCACTCAGGAAGACCTGCAGGGGCATATCTGGACCAATAAGAAAGAGATATCCGGGAATGGGGTTGACGACGATCATAATGGGTATGTGGATGATGTCCATGGCTGGAATTTTTTAGGGGGAAAGGGTGGCAGGAATATTTATGCTACCAATAGTGAGGCCGATAGGGAGTATTGGCGGCTCAGGCGGGGGTATGCGGCGCCGGATACCGGGGATGCTTATTTTATGAAGGTGAAGAAGGAGCACGTGTACGATTCCGTGAGCCGGAACAGGGACCTGTATGCTATAATGGCGGATCGGGTGCGGGCATTGGAGGTCAATGATAGTATGCTGAAAATGGCTTTGCCCGGGAAGGCTTTGACCTATTATGATGTAATGGCGTTTGAGCCGACCGATAGTGTGTTGAAGGCGACGAGGCAATCGATGGTGGAGTTTTACGCGCACAATAGTCAGAGTGCGAGGCAATTGCCGCTGGATAGTATTATCCGGACGGTCAAGGTTCATTTGGTGACATTGAAGAAGACCCAGGAGCTTTTTGCGACGGTGAAGAGTGACCCCTGGGTGACGAGGAAGGAGATCGTGGGGGACGATCCGTCTGACATCAACGATCGGAACTACGGGAATAGCCTGGTGGGGGATGAATATGCCGATCATGGGACGCACTGCTCGGGTATCATTTCGGCGATAAGGGGCAATGGGGTGGGCATGGATGGGGTTGCGGACAATGTGGTGATCATGCCTGTGCGGGCAGTGAATGCGTTGCACTATGGGGATGAAATGGATAAGGATATTGCTTTGGCGATCCGGTATGCGGTGGACAATGGGGCACAGATCATCAGTATGAGTTTTGGCAAGGATCTGTCGCCGCATAAGGCGTGGGTGGATGAGGCGGTGGCCTATGCCGGGAAGAAAGGGGTGTTGCTGGTTCACGCGGCGGGGAACGATCATGTGGATATCGACACGGCTGATAATTTTCCTTCGGTGGATTATCTGAATGGATCGGGGAGGGCGGGGAATCTGATCACGGTAGGGGCGATGACCATGGATACGGGGTTGGCGTTGGTGTCGGGTTTTTCGAATTATGGGCGGCGGAATGTCGATCTTTTTGCGCCGGGGTCGGACATCTATTCGACGCTCCCGGGCAATCAATATCAATCCTATAGCGGCACCAGTATGGCGACGCCGGTGGTGGCGGGTGTTGCGGCGTTGCTGCTGGAATATTATCCGGGCCTTACCGCTGCGCAGGTGAAGGATATTCTGCTGCGGTCGGTTACGTCGTTGCGGGGGAAGATGGTGTACAGGCCGGGCACGAAGGTGCAGGTGGATTTTGGGGAGCTCTGTGTGAGTGGGGGTGTGGTGAATGCGTATAAAGCTTTGGAGTTGGCGGCTACGGAGCGGTAAGGGTTTTGCATGACCAAAAGATATTTGGGTTTTTGGGCTTTTATATGAAAAAAAAGATTATCTTTGTCTTGTAATTTGAGTTTTGCACGTTAGTAATTGTTAATTAATTCTCGCTTTTTTGCTTGCATTTTAGTTAATCTCCTGCTCCTTGTGCTTCTCGATATTTTTAATCATTATTTTTTAAGTATGAACATTTACGTTTCTAACTTAAGCTTCAACGTTCAAGACGGAGACTTAAGAGAATTTTTCGCAGCTTATGGCGAGGTTAGCTCTGCCAAGGTTATTATGGACAAGATGACTAGCCAGTCCCGTGGGTTTGGTTTCGTCGAAATGCCTGATGACGCTGCTGCCAAGAAAGCCATTACCGAACTCGATGGATCGACTGTAGAAGGCCGGACCATCAAGGTTAACGAAGCCAGGCCTAAGGAAGGCGGGTCTTCGCGCGGCGAAGGACGTAGCTATAACAACGCGAATAGCTACAACAAGAACAGGTACTAATATCTGATCTTTGCAATGGAATAGAGCCTGGCTTACGCCGGGCTTTTTTTTGTTATACCGCGACGGAGCGGGAGCGGGAGTGGAGCCAGATATAGAGAACGGAGATCAGGATATACAGGACGATCAGGCATCCGGCATTGAGGAGCACTCTTGGGAGGCCCAATTCGGCGACATTCATGAAGGGATAGGGATAGAAATTCGACAAACTTCCGCGGACGAGGATGACAATGAGATAGATGACGGGGTAGACCAGCCAGACGGCGATCTGTTGAAAGCGAATGGGGAAGGTGCTTTCATTGAAGTACCAGTAGATAATCACTGCGATGGGGATTACGGTATGCAATAGTTCATCGACGACCCATTGCTGGCCTTCGGGTTGCCAGAGGTGGCGCAGTGCTATCTGGTAGATGAGACCGACCATCGTTATGTAGCCGGTGATGGCCGTGAGGGCGCCGGAGGAACTGAAGAGGCGATGGCGGCTGTTCCCTTGAAGGACTACGGCGGCAAAATAAATTGCGACGAGGATGTTAGTCAGGATAGTGAAGTAGCTGAAGAAGCGGATCGTAGTCTCTACGACGTCGGTGACGCGACTATCCAGCGCCAAAAAATACTGTGCTACGAGGGCGTACAATCCGATCAATGCCAATAGGAAAGCGAGCAATTTCTTCATGGTGTATGCATGGGTTATATCGAATATATGTAAATTATTAGTATTTTAATTAGATGCAAAAAAAACCCTGCCAAAAGGCAGGGTTTTTTTACAAAAAAACTGGAAGACTGAAAGTGATTATTCCTTTATGGTTCTATTATACATTTCCCAGGAGGCTTCACCGGAGTGGAGCGTAAGCTTTGTGTCGGCGTTTTCAAGGGTGATAAAATAGCTGCTGGTGCCGTTGGTGTTGATCTCGAAGCAATCGGTGATCCAGTAGCTGCTATAGTTGCGTTTGAGATCCATGAGGAGGCGGAGGGGCAACTGGGTGGATGCAATGTTGCGGGTAATGGCCAGCAGTTCGCCGTTGTCGGAGTAGAAGGCGGACAGGATCATACCATGCATCTTAAAGGTGAGTTTGGTGTAGTCCTTGCCTGTGTTTGTAGACAACAGTTCGGCTTGGCGAAAATCCCTGTGAAAGGAGGTGTTGATGGCTTCCTGGCCATTTTCAACTATTGGGGCGGCGAAGCTGCTGCCGATGCCGAGCGTCATGATAACGGCTACGGTTAAAGCGATTTGTTTGATTGAGCGTTTCATATTTTTAAATTTTTGTGTTCTTGGTTGTATAGGGATAGTCTAACCCGATGCCATAAAATCGTGCTTTTGACAATCAATTAGTTAGGCAATTGAGTAGGAACTGACCGTCCGGTTTTGATCAGCCGAGTGTCCGGTTTTGCAATTTTTTAAGGTGGTCGGAGAGTCTGAGGCTGAGTGCGACGATAGTGAGTGTGGGATTTGGCGCCGCGGCTGTGACGAAGCAGGATGCGCCGGCGATGAAGAGGTTGGCGATGCCGTGCATTTTACAATCGGCATCTACGACGCCAGTGTGTGGGTCGTCGCTCATGCGGGTGGTGCCCATGTGGTGCCAGCCGCCGCTGGTGAATTCGGGCCATGAGTTGTCATTGGGGTCTTCGAAGTGCTCCATGAGTTGCAGGCGGGCGACGCCTGCTGCGCCGACCTGTTGGCCGATGAGCTCGTAGAGCTTACGGGTGCTGTGTTTTTCGAAGGGAGTGAGTTCCCAATGGAGCATGGAGCGCGGCATGCCGAGGGGGTCTTTTGTGTTGTCCAGGGTAATGCGGGAATCTGGGTTGGGGGCCTGTTCGATCCTTGTAGACAGCATATAGGTGGTGCTGCCGGTGGGGGCCAGGATCGCGTTTTTGCGGGCGGCACCATTTACGGTCCTGAAGTTCTCGAGGCTTTTTCTTGGGTCGTCGTTGTTCCAGGTTTCGATGGATGATTTGGAGTTTTTGGCGATACCAATGGGAAAGAAAGATGCGGTGCCGCTGAGGATGCGGTGTTTCTTTTGCATTGCCGGGGTCGTGGCCAATTCGCATCGCATTTTTGTAACACCCGGTTCTATGTTATAGAGTTTCAGGGGATCGGGGGTGGGGAGATAGAGCCACGCGGATTTGATCTGCATGTGTTCCATGAAGAATCGTCCTACGAGGTCGTTGTCGTTGCCGAGTCCCCGGGGAGCCTGTTTGTTGCAGGACAGGAGGATCCGAGCATTTTGGATGGTGGAGCAGGCGAGGACAAAGTGTTTTGCTTTTACGGTATGTCGTTTGCCGGTGAAGTTCGTAACGGTCACCTGTTTGATGGCCGAGACCTGTTCATTTGCCGTGATGTCTACCAGGTTGCTATAGGTGTAGAGATGGATATTCTTTGATGTTTTTATATCATCGCCGTATTTTTTGGCCAGTCGTGTAGGCGGGCTGAACTGCCAGACCTTGTTCCATATGGCGGGGTTTTGGGGCAGCAGGGATTTGAGTGCAGGGTCTTTTTGTTGCCAGTAGGCCGCGTCATATTCGTAGGGGCCGAGGTCGAGGATCGGCTGGGCTCTGGCGTAGAAGGGGTCGAGATCGGTCTTTTTTATGGGCCAGCCGCTGTGGGGGATCCAGTCTCTTTTTTCGAAATCGAGTGGATCCATGGGGGCGCAATAGCCTGACCAGTGGTTGCTGGTCCCGCCGAAATAGTGGAGACGGGTGGATTTGAGCGGATAATATTTTTGTCCTGTGGCTTTAGCGGTGTAGAGGTCCTGGATCTGGTCGTCATAGTCGAGGCCGCCGCCTTCCAGGAGTATGATCTTGTAGGGTGTGTTGTTCCAATCCATGGCGATGCTGAGGCCGGCGGGGCCGGTGCCTACGATGCAGATATCGCCTTCTATATGGGTATTGTCGGGGAGGGTTCTGGCGTCTGTGTACATGGGTCGGTTTATTGTGGGCGGAGTGAATAAAGGGCGCATTGGCGGGCTTCGGTGAGGGAGAGTA
>Ga0302326_10003381_pt1 | contig 37632 bp, 27 predicted proteins | sample Palsa_T0_3_FD_202264 | JGI IMG/M metagenome (GOLD analysis project Ga0302326, IMG submission 202264) | Peat permafrost microbial communities from Stordalen Mire near Abisko, Sweden - Palsa_T0_3 | ecosystem: Environmental > Terrestrial > Soil > Palsa > Peat permafrost | place: Sweden: Abisko... | reverse complement strand
GCGACGCCGTTTTGAGGCACCCGACTCGCATCGACGAGCCCGCCGCCGATCGCGAAAGGGCCCACGGCCGCGGACAGATTGCCGCAGTTGCCGCTCCAGTCGACGAAGGCCTTGTCGATCGACACCTGTCCAAAGGTGTAGTCGACATCGTGGCCGGGGCGGCTGCTTTTCGCGACGATGACCGTCTTGCTGGTGCTCGAGGTGGCGCCACCCATGCCGTCGATCTGCTTGCCGTAGGCATCGGGACTGCCGACCACGCGCAGCAGCAACGCATCACGGGCGGGCCCGTGCGATTGCGCCTTGGCAGGCAGGTCCTGCAGCCGAAAGAACACGCCCTTGCTCGTGCCGCCGCGCATGTAGGTGGCGGGGATACGGATTTGCGCTACGTTGGCCATGGGTTTTGGAATGTACTTTAAGCAGCCTGCGAGGACTCGAGAAAGTCCTTCGCGAAACGCTGCAGCACACCGCCGGCTTCGTAGATGGAGACTTCCTCGGCGGTGTCGAGCCGGCAGATCATCGGCACTTCGACGCGCTCGCCGTTCTTGCGATGAATAACCAACGTCAGCGTGGCGCGCGGCGTCAGTTTGCCGAGCACATCGTAGGTTTCCGTGCCGTCCAGGCCCAACGTCAGACGCGTGGTGCCCGGCTTGAATTCGAGCGGCAGCACGCCCATGCCGATAAGATTGGTGCGGTGGATGCGCTCGAACCCTTCGGCGGCGATCGCTTCGACGCCGGCCAGGCGCACCCCCTTGGCGGCCCAGTCGCGCGATGAGCCCTGACCATAGTCGGCGCCGGCTATGATGATCAGCGGCTGCTTGCGCTGCATGTAGGTTTCGATCGCTTCCCACATGCGCGTCACCTTGCCTTCCGGCTCGATACGCGCCAGCGAACCCTTCTTCACCTTCCCATCGACCACCGCCATTTCGTTGACGAGCTGTGGATTGGCGAATGTGGCGCGCTGCGCGGTGAGGTGATCGCCGCGATGCGTGGCGTAGGAATTGAAGTCCTCTTCCGGCACGCCCATCTTGTGCAGGTATTCGCCTGCGGCGCTGTCCATCATGATCGCGTTCGACGGGGACAGATGATCGGTGGTGATGTTGTCCGGCAGCACCGCGAGCGGACGCATGCCCTTGAGCGTACGTTCGCCGGCCAGCGCACCTTCCCAGTACGGCGGCCGACGGATGTAGGTGCTCATCGGGCGCCAATCGTACAGCGGGCTGATCTTCTCGCCGCTCCGTACCTTGAAGGCAAACATCGGGTCATAGACCTGGCGGAACTGCTCCGGCTTGACGCTCTCTGCGACGATGCGGTCGATCTCGGCATCGCTGGGCCAGATGTCCTTCAGCCTCACCGGCTTGCCGTCCTTGTCCAGCCCGAGCGCATCCTTCTCGATATCGAAACGCACCGTGCCGGCGATCGCATATGCGACCACGAGCGGCGGCGAGGCAAGGAATGCCTGCTTCGCATAGGGATGGATGCGCCCGTCGAAGTTGCGATTGCCGGACAGCACCGCCGTCGCATACAGGTCACGGTCGATGATCTCTTTCTGAATGCCTAAGTCGAGCGCACCGGACATGCCGTTGCAGGTGGTGCAGGCGAACGCCACGATGCCGAAGCCCAGCTTCTCGAGCTCCGCCAGCAACTTCGCGTCCTTAAGATAGAGTTCCACCGTTTTGGAGCCCGGCGCGAGCGAGGACTTCACCCAGGGCTTGCGCGTCAAACCGCGCGCATTGGCGTTGCGCGCGAGCAGTCCCGCAGCGATGACGTTGCGCGGATTGCTCGTATTGGTACAGCTGGTGATCGCGGCGATGATCACCGCGCCGTCCGGCATCTGACCGGGCTTATCCTCCCACTTGGCGGCAATGCCGCGCGCCGCGAGATCCGAGGTCGGCAGGCGCTTGTGCGGATTGGACGGGCCCGCCATGTTGCGCACCACGGACGACAGATCGAACTTGATGACGCGTTCGTACTCGGCGGTCTTCAAGGATTCCGCCCAGAGGCCGGCCTCCTTTGCGTAGATCTCGACCAGCCTGACCTGCTCGTCGGCGCGGCCGGTCAGGCGCAGGTAGTCGAGTGTATTGCCGTCGATGAAGAACATCGCCGCGGTCGCGCCGTACTCGGGCGCCATGTTCGAAATCGTGGCGCGGTCGCCCAAGGTCAGCGCTGCGGCGCCTTCGCCGTAGAACTCCAGATACGCGCCAACCACCTTCTCCTTGCGCAGAAACTCGGTCAGCGCGAGCACAACGTCGGTCGCGGTAATGTTCGGCTGCGGTTTGCCGGTCAGTTCCACGCCGATGATGTCGGGCAGCCGCATCCACGAGGCGCGGCCCAGCATGACGCTCTCGGCTTCCAGTCCGCCGACACCAATCGCAATGACGCCGAGCGCATCGACATGCGGCGTGTGGCTGTCGGTGCCGACCAACGTGTCCGGAAAAGCCACGCCATCCTTGACGTAGATGACCGGCGACATCCGCTCCAGATTGATCTGATGCATGATGCCATTGCCGGGCGGAATGACCTCGACGTTCTCGAATGACTTTTTGGTCCAGTCGATGAAGTGAAAGCGGTCTTCGTTGCGCCGATCCTCGACCGCCCGGTTCTTCGCGAATGCATCCTTCTCGAAGCCACCGTGCTCCACCGCAAGCGAGTGATCCACGATCAGCTGCACCGGCACGACGGGATTGACCTTGGCCGGATCGCCGCCCATGTCGGCGATCGCATCGCGCAGACCCGCAAGGTCGACGAGCGCGGTCTGGCCCAGGATGTCGTGGCACACGACGCGCGCCGGGAACCAGGGGAAATCGAGATCGCGTTTGCGTTCGATCAGCTGCTTCAGCGAGGCCGTCAGCGTGTCAGGATCGCAGCGCCGTACGAGATTTTCCGCATGCACGCGCGAGGTGTATGGCAGTCCCGCCCAGGCACCCGGCTCAATCGCATCGACGGCCGCGCGCGCATCGAAATAGTCGAGTTTCGTGCCGGGAAGCAGCTTGCGGTAGGCGGTGTTCATTGTGAGCGGTTTACTTCCTTTCGCTGAGCGGTACGAACTTCAGGTTTTCAGGACCGGTGTAATTGGCGCTCGGACGAATGATCTTGCCGTCCTCGCGTTGCTCGATGACATGAGCCGCCCAGCCGGATGTGCGGCTGATGACGAACAGCGGCGTGAACATCGCGGTGGGCACACCCATGAGGTGATAGGACACCGCCGAGAACCAGTCCAGATTGGGAAACATCTTCTTGATTTCGTGCATGACCGACTCGATGCGTTCGGCCACCTGGAAACCGAGCATGTCGTTGGCTTCGCGCGCCAGCCGCAGCGCTACCTTCTTGATCACCTCGTTGCGCGGGTCCGAGACCGTATATACCGGATGCCCGAAGCCGATGATGACTTCCTTGCCCGCCACGCGCTGGCGAATGTCCTTCTCGGCCGCATCCGCGGATGCATAGCGGCTCTGGATCTCGAAAGCGACTTCGTTGGCGCCGCCGTGTTTCGGGCCGCGCAGCGCTCCGATGGCACCGGCGATGCAGGAGAACATGTCCGAACCGGTGCCGGCGATTACGCGGGCGGTGAACGTCGATGCGTTGAACTCGTGCTCGGCATACAGGTTCAGGGAAGTCTGCATGGCCCGCACCCAGGATTCCGAGGGCTTTCGGCCGTGCAACAGATGCAGGAAGTGCGCGGCGATCGAATCATCGTCGGTCTGCACCTCGATGCGCTTGCCGCCGTTGGCGAAATGATGCCAATAGCAAAGCATCGATCCCAAGCATGCCAGCAATCGATCCGCCAGATCGCGCGCGCCCTTGGCGTTGTGATCACTCTCTTCCGGTGCCAGACATCCGAGCGCGGACACGCCGGTGCGCAGCACATCCATCGGATGGCTGTCGGCCGGCAGCTGCTCGAGCACGGTGCGAAGTCCGGCGGGCAGGCCGCGCAACGACTTGAGCTTGGCTTTGTAGGCGGCCAGCTGCGACTTGTTGGGCAGCACCTCGTGCACGAGCAGGTGCGCGATTTCCTCGAATTCGCATACGTCCGCGATATCCAGAATGTCGTAGCCGCGATAATGCAGGTCGTTGCCGCTTCGTCCCACCGTGCACAGCGCGGTGTTACCGGCCGTCACGCCGGACAGCGCCACGGATTTCTTCGGCTTGAAAGCGCCGGGCTGGGCGTCGGAGTTGCTTGTCACTTTTCCTTTCCCTCCGCAAATAATTCGTCCAATTTGGCCTCGTAGGAATGATAGTCGAGATACTTGTACAAGTCGGCGCGCGTTTGCATCAAATTGAGGACGTTCTTCTGCGTGCCGTCGCGCCGAATCGCCTCGTAAGTGGCCAGGGCGGCGGCGTTCATGGAACGATAAGCCGAGCAGCAATGCAGCACGATGTCGACGCCGACGGTCGCCAGCTCTTCGCGCGTGTACAGCGGGGTGTGACCGAATTCGGTGATGTTCGCCAGAATCGGCACCTTGACGGCATCCTTGAAGCGCCGGTACATCGAGAGCTCCGTCATCGCCTCCGGGAATATCATGTCGGCGCCCGCCTCGACGCAAGCCACCGCCCGATCGATGGCCTTTTCGATGCCTTCCACGGCCAAAGCGTCGGTGCGCGCCATGATCACGAAATTCTCGTCGGTGCGCGCATCCACGGCTGATTTGATGCGATCGACCATTTCCTGTTTGGAAACGACTTCCTTGCCGGGCCGGTGGCCGCAGCGCTTGGACTGAACCTGATCCTCGATGTGCAATCCGGCCGCCCCGAATTTGATGAACGAGCGCACCGTGCGGGCGATGTTGAAGGCCCCGCCCCAACCGGTATCCGAGTCCACCAACAGCGGCAGAGGGCAGGCATCGGTGATGCGGCGAATGTCGGTGAGCACGTCGTCCATGGTGCTGATGCCAAGATCGGGAATGCCGAGCGAGTTCGCGGCAAGGCCGCCGCCGGATAAGTAAATTGCCTTGAAGCCGCAAGCCGCCGCCATTCTCGCCGTGAAGGCGTTGATGGCGCCGACCACTTGCAATGGTCGTTCGGCGGCCAGCGCGCCGCGCAGCAGCGAGCCCGCGGAGGTGATTTGCGCCATGCCTATGTCCTTCTAATCTGATGAAACTATACGAAATTATAAGGTGAAGGCGCCGCGGCGCCCGTGACCAAAACGCTCAATTGATTTGCGCGAAATTGCAACACGCCCGGCGGCTTCGGCGCAAGTCTCCACCCATGCGGCTCTCACGCGCCCATGCGGCGCCGGAATTCCCCCGGCGAAGCTCCAGTCCATTTTTTGAATGCGCGATAAAAGGCGCTGCGCTCGGAGAAGCCCAATTCCAGGCCGATGTCCATGGCGCTGCGATTCGAGTGGCTCAGGTAACCTATGGCAAGGTCGCGCCGCAGTTGGTCCTTGATCGACTGATAGGACGTGCCTTCGTCGTGCAGCCTGCGCCGCAGGGTCGCTGCCGTCATGTTCATCTCGGCCGCCAGCGTCTCGAACTCGGGCAGCTCCCCCGGCAAGCATTGGCGCAGGCGGCGGCGCGCGCGGGCACCCAAGCTGCTGGCGTTCTTGTATTTGACCAGGATGTTTTCCGGGGCGCTGCGCAGAAAGTCCTTCAGCGTGCGCTCGTTCTGCACGATCGGCAGTCCGAGATGCGCGGCCTGGAATACGAGCGCCGTATGCGCCGCGCGAAAGCTCAATTGGGTGCTGTACATCAAGCGGTACTCGGCGCTGTGGGGCGGTTCCGGATAACTGAATTGCGCGCGCAGCACCGGGATCCGCCTGCCCACGAGCCAACAGGATACACCGTGCAGCAGCATGAGCAGTACCTCGTGCGCGAACACGCGGCCGCCGCTGCCCTTCTCGTGCAACTCGATGGCCGCTTCTGTGCCTTGGTGGACCAGTTTGCCGGCAATATCGTCGAGAATCAGCGCATAGAATCGCAAACTGCGCTCGAGGGCCTGACCCAAGGATTTGCAGTTGAGCACAGCGTGGCAAATCATGGCGAACGTACCGGCCTTCATGCGCCGCGTGTCCTGGCCGAAGAACTCATCATCCAGCGTCAACGCCACCAGGCGCCAGAGCTCACCATATTGCCTGACCGAGACCCGTGCCTGCGGAACCTGCAACAGCGCGGGGGACAGGCCGACCCGGCCGAGCAGCGCTGAAACGTCGATATTGAGCGCTCGCACCCGCTCCAGGGCTGCTGCAACGAAGCAAATGGCAATCGTACCGGGTTCCGCGCGCGTCGCCTCGGTGCCGGCGGCCCGGCTCAGGGCCCTCGGCAACTGTTGCATTTTCGCGCACGCATTTTGAACGGTTTTGACATCCGCGGAAGCCGCCTCAGATTTATAGTTTACGCGATACCGCCAACTACGGATCGGTCAAACCTATGCCTTTGGACTTCTATACGGACGAGCAGCGCATGATCCGCGATTCAGCGCGGGAATTCGCGCAACAGGAACTCAAGCCCCATGCCGCGCAGTGGGAAAAGGAGGGTTGGATCGCCGATTCCGCGGTCGCGAAGCTCGGAGAGCTAGGCCTGCTCGGGATGATGGTTCCGGATGAATGGGGCGGCTCGTACTCCGACTACGTCGCGTACGCACTCGCGGTCGAGGAAATCGCGGCCGGTTGCGGCGCTACCGCCGCGCTGGTGAGCGTCCACAGTTCGGTTGGCTGCGGGCCCATTCTCAAGTATGGCTCCGAAGCTCAAAAGCGGCGATATTTGCCGGACATGGCGCAGGGCCGCAGCATCGGCTGCTTCTGCCTGACCGAACCGCAGGCCGGATCCGAGGCCCACAATCTGAAGACCCGCGCCGAATTCCAAGATGGCTCCTGGGTGCTGAACGGCACGAAACAGTTCATCACCAACGGCAAGCGCGCCAAGGTGGCAATCGTTTTCGCGGTCACCGACCCGAAGCTGGGCAAAAAGGGACTTTCGGCTTTCATCGTACCCACGGACACCCCGGGTTTCCTGGTTGGCCGTCCCGAGAAGAAACTCGGCATCCGGGCGTCCGACACCTGCCCCATTACCTTGGATAACTGCCGGGTGGGGGCCGAAGCGCTCCTAGGCCCTCAGGGCAAGGGACTGTCCATCGCGCTGTCCAATCTCGAGGGGGGCCGCATCGGCATCGCGGCGCAAGCAGTCGGCATCGCGCGTGCGGCCTTCGACGCGGCGCTCGCCTATGCGGGAACCCGCAGGCAATTCGATCGTCCGATAGGAGAGTTCGGCAGCATCGGCAACATGCTGGCCGACATGGAAATCTCGATAAATGCGGCGCGGCTGCTGACGCTGCATGCCGCCCGGCTGCGCGGCGCCGGAGAGTCCTGCCTTTCCGAGGCCTGTCAGGCTAAACTTTACGCCTCGGAGATGGCCGAACAGGTGTGCACGAAAGCCATCCAGATTCACGGCGGCTACGGGTATCTAGAGGACTACGGAGTGGAACGCCACTATCGCGACGCGCGCATCACGCAGATCTACGAAGGCACGAGTGAAATTCAACGACTGGTCATCGCACGAACGCTGCTGCAGCGCTCGGCGGAATCTTAAAGCGAGGCAAGCATGACAACGAACACTGCGATCAAGGGTAAAGCCCCCGAGTCGGTAAAACTGCTGATCAACGGCAGCTTCGTCGAATCCAAGACCAACGAATGGCACGACGTGATCAACCCGGCCACCCAGGAAGTTCTGGCACAGGTGCCTTTCGCGACCGATGCTGAAATCGACGCAGCAATTGCCTCCGCCAAGACCGCGTTCAAAACGTGGAGGAATACCCCGCTCGCCGCGCGCGCGCGGGTCATGCTGAAGCTTCAGGCCCTGGTCAGGGAAAACATGCACCGCATCGCGCAAACCTTGAGCGCCGAGCAGGGCAAGACCATCGCCGATGCCGAAGGCGACGTATTTCGCGGCCTGGAGGTCGTCGAACACGCCTGCTCCATCGGCACGTTGCAGCTGGGTGAGTTTGCGGAAAACGTGGCCGGCGGCGTCGATACCTACACGCTGCGCCAGCCCATCGGCGTGTGCGCCGGCATCACGCCGTTCAATTTCCCGGCGATGATCCCCCTCTGGATGTTTCCGATGGCCATCGTTTGCGGCAATACCTTCGTGCTCAAGCCATCGGAGCAGGATCCTTTGACGCCGATGCTGCTCGCAGAGCTCGCGCTGCAGGCGGGAGTGCCGCCGGGCGTGCTGAACATAGTTCATGGCGGCAAGCGCGCCGTGGACGCCCTGTGCACCCATCCCGACATCGTCGCGGTCTCCTTCGTCGGCTCCACGCCGGTGGGCACGCACGTGTACAACCTCTCCAATCAGAACGGCAAGCGCGTGCAATGCATGATGGGTGCGAAGAATCACGCAGTGGTGATGCCGGATGCCAACAAGGAACAATCGCTGAATGCGCTGGTCGGGGCCACCTTCGGCGCCGCCGGCCAGCGTTGCATGGCGACTTCCGTGACCGTATTGGTGGGCGAAGCCCAAAAGTGGATTCCGGAGATCGTCGCCAAGGCGAAGACACTCAAGGTGAGCGTCGGCACGGACAAGGGCGCGGACTTGGGTCCGGTGATTTCCAAGAACGCCAAGAACCGGATTCTCGGACTGGTCGAAGATGGCGTCAAAGAAGGCGCCAAGCTGGAACTCGACGGGCGCGGCATCAAGGTCAATGGTTTTGAACAGGGCAATTTCATCGGCCCGACCATTTTTTCCGGGGTCAAGACGTCGATGAAGGTCTACACGCAGGAGATCTTCGGGCCGGTGATGGTGATCATCGGTGTGGATACCCTGGATGCGGCCATCGAGCTCATCAACCAGAATCCCTTCGGCAACGGCACCGGCATCTTCACGCAAAGCGGCGCCGCGGCACGCAAGTTCCAGCATGAGATCGATGTGGGGCAGGTCGGAATCAACGTCCCCATCCCCGTGCCTGTGCCGTTTTTCAGCTTCACCGGTTCGCGCGGCTCGAAACTCGGCGATCTCGGGCCTTACGGCAAACAAGTGATCCAGTTCTACACGCAGACCAAGACCGTCACGACCCGCTGGTTCGAGGACGGGGTCACGAGCAGCGTAAATACCACGATCAGCTTGAAATGAAGATTTCCTTCATCGGCCTGGGCCATATGGGCGCACCGATGGCGCGCAACTTGGTCAAGGCGGGGCACGCGCTCGTCGTATTCGACATCGTCAAGGCGAACGTCGATGCGCTGACCGCCGCGGGTGCGTCCGCCGCAAAATCGCCGAGGGAATGCGCTGCGCAGGGCGAGCTCGTCATCACGATGCTGCCCTCATCGCCCCATGTCAAAGCCGTCTACCTGGGCGGCGACGGCGTATTGGCAGGCGTGGCGCACGGTATCACCGTCATCGATTGCAGCACGATCGATCCGCATACCGCCCGGGAAGTCGCAGCGCAGAGCCTCGAGCGGGGCAACCCCATGGCGGACGCGCCGGTATCCGGCGGCACCGGCGGTGCGGAAGCCGGCACCTTGACCTTCATGGTGGGCGGCACGCAGCAGGTATTCGAACACATCGCGCCGATCTTGAAGGCCATGGGTAAGAACATCGTGCACTGCGGCGCCTGCGGCACGGGACAGGTGGCCAAGATTTGCAACAATTTGCTGCTCGGTATCACGATGATCGGCGTGGCCGAGGCGATGAATCTGGGCGCCGCTCTGGGCATCGATACGAAGGTGCTGGCAGGCATCATCAACACGTCCAGCGGCCGCTGTTGGAGTTCCGACACCTACAATCCCTATCCCGGCGTCATGGAGAATGTGCCCGCGGCGCGCGGCTATACCGGAGGATTCGGCGCCGACCTGATGCTCAAGGATTTAGGGTTGGCCGCCGACGCGGCTCGACAGGCGAAGCAATCCGTGGTGCTCGGTGCCGCCGCCCAGCAGTTGTACCAGATGTTCAGCGCCATGGGGTTCGGCGGCAAGGATTTCTCCGCCATCATCAACATGTACAGGACAGCGCAATGATCGAATGCACGATCGCCGAGTCGGTGGCCCAGATCGTCTTGAACAATCCTTCCGCCAACACCTTTACCAGCGAAGGCCTCGATGAGCTGCGGACGCTCATCGCAAGATTGAACGACGATGCACAGGTACGCGCGGTGGTCATCACCGGCGCGGGCGAGAAGTTCTTCAGCGCCGGCGCAGACCTCAAGCAATTCGCCGACGGCGACAAGGTACGGGCGCGGCTCGTGGCACAGCGCTTCGGTACGGCTTTCGAGGCGCTGCAGCAGGCTCGCCCCGTGGTGATCGCGGCGATCAACGGCTTCGCCATGGGCGGCGGCCTGGAGTGTGCCTTGTCCTGCGACATGCGCGTGTGCGAGGAACACGCGCAAATGGCGCTGCCCGAGCCTTCGGTGGGGTTGCTGCCGGCAGGTTGCGGCACTCAGACACTGCCCTGGCTGGTCGGCGAAGGCTGGGCCAAACGCATGATCCTGACCAACGAGCGCGTCAATGCCGAGACCGCGTTGCGAATCGGATTGGTGGAACAAGTGGTGCCGCGCGGCCAGGCGCTTAAGCTGGCGCTGGAGATTGCCAAGCGCGTCGCGACCTTGAGCCCCAAGGCCGTCACGTTCAGCAAGGCGCTGATTCATCAAGCACGCGAGGGCACGGCCCGGCATGCCGCGCTCAGTCTCGAGCGCGAAAAATTCATCGACCTGTTCGACGGCGAAGATCAGCGCGAAGGCGTCAACGCCTTTCTGGAGAAGCGCAAACCCAATTGGCGCGGCGGCTGAAGAGTCCGTCCAGATCATGGAAATACTTTGCGAGGTTCGCAATTCGCTGGCCTGCGTAACGCTGAACCGTCCCGCGGCTCTGAATGCGCTGTCGCTGGGAATGGTCGAGGAACTGCGCGCGGCGTTGCACCGTTTCGCCGCCGATCCTGCGATCCGCGCCGTGCTGCTGCAAGGGGCAGGCGAGAAGGCGTTTTGCGCCGGCGGCGACGTGCGCGCCCTTTACGATAGTTACCAGGGCGGCGGGACACTGCACGGCGATTTTTTCGCGAGCGAATACCCGCTTGACTATCAACTGCATCGATACCCCAAGCCCCACATCGCGCTCATGAACGGCATCGTCATGGGGGGCGGCATGGGGGTGGCGCAAGGTTCGCGGCTGCGCATCGTCGGGGACCGCACGCGCATGGCCATGCCGGAAGTCGGCATCGGATTTTTCCCCGATGTCGGCGGCAGTTATTTCCTTTCCCGCCTGACCGGCGCGTTGGGCTTATACCTCGCCCTCACGGGCACGCAGATTCGCGCGGCTGACTGCATCTATGCCGGCCTCGCCGACCACTACCTGCCGCCGGCAGCCCTGCAGAATCTGCAATCCGAATTGGATGCTTTGCATTGGAGCGCCCGCGGCAGCGATGCCGACCGGAGAGACCTCGAACGACTGCTCGAGCGTCTCGCCGGAGACCCCGGCGAGGCGCCGCTCAAGAAATTACGCCCGGCCATCGATCAGCACTTTGCCGCGGCCAGCATCATCGGGTTATTAGCCTCGCTCGAGCGCGAGTCGCGGCCCGAATATGCGCAATGGGCGATCGGTACGCGCAATCTTCTGCTCGCGCGTTCGCCCACCATGCTTTCCGTGACGCTGCGTCAGATGCATCTCGGCCGCTCCATGAGTCTCGCCGATTGTCTGCGCATGGAATTGGGCATGGTGCGGCAGTGCTTCGTTCAAGGCGATTTCATGGAGGGCGTGCGCGCCGTGATCGTCGATAAGGACAACGCGCCGCGCTGGCGACCGCCGCGAATCGAAGAAGTCAGCGCTGCCTCCGTGGACGCGATGTTTCGCGATCCTTGGGCAGGCGGCGTGCACCCATTGGCGAATTTAGAGGGAGAGAGTCGATGCAACTGAACGAAATTCGTGCCGTGGTCAGCGGCGGCGCCTCCGGACTGGGATTGGCCGTGGGCACGCGCATCGTGCAGGCCGGCGGCTCGGTGACCATTCTCGACATCAGCGAAACGCAGGGCAAAGCGGCGGTTGCTGCGCTCGGCGAGCGGGCCTTTTTTGCCCAGACGGACGTGACCGATGAAGCCGCCGTCGATGCCGCGGTCGCGCAGGCGAAAAATTCCATGGGCATCATCAACGCCGCGGTCATGTGCGCCGGCGTCGCCAATCCTGGCCGATTGGTGGGCAAGCAGGGCCCCATGGCGGCAAGCTTTTTCCGCAAAGTGATCGAGATCAATTTGGTGGGCACCGTGCTGGTCGCAAAAGCGGCGGCCTACGCGATGTCGAGCAACACGCCGAATCCGGGCGGTGAACGCGGCGTCATCGTCATGACCGCGTCCGTCGCCGCCTTCGATGGCCAGATCGGCCAAGTTGCCTACTCGGCCAGCAAGGGAGGCATCGTCGGTTTGACGCTGCCGATGGCCCGTGAACTGGCATCGTCGGGTATTCGCGTCATGACCGTCGCGCCTGGTTTGTTTTTGACGCCGATGATGAAATCGCTGCCGCAGGACGTGCAGGACTCGCTCGGCAAACAGACGCCATTTCCGCCTCGCCTGGGCGCGCCGGAGGAATATGCGGCGATGGTGACTCACATCATCGAGAACATCATGCTGAATGGCGAAACGATTCGGCTCGATGGCGCGGTGAGGATGCAGCCCCGGTAGCGCTGGGCTAAGCAGCGCATTATGGCGCCGTGCGCGGCATTATGTCAGGGGCTTCGAGCAATGCACTTTCGAGCAATGCACTCCCGCATGAACGGCCGTCTCGAATCGGCTGGACCCGTCATGCGTGCTGGTGTAGCTTTGCCTCCCTAAGAACTGTGCGCTGGGTCACGGAAGGCCGAAATCAGAGCGCGATGTACGCCACAGGGGAGGATTGATGCGGATCCTGATTCTGGCCGCCGGCAGCTATATCGGCCGCCGGCTGACTCAAGCTCTCAGCGGCGAGCCGTGGGCCGAAGTCTATGCCGCAACTCGTCGAATCGTCCCGGGTTCCCGCGCGGGAGCGCACGGAGTTTATGTCGACGTCCTCGATGTCAAGTCGGTTGCCGCGGCGGTGGCGCAGGCGGACGCCGTGATCAACTGCGTTGCGGGCAGCGCCAAGGCGATCGCGAAGGGCGCGGCCAATGTGTACAAGTTGACGGCCCAGCAGGCGCGTCCGCCGCTGGTCATCCACATGAGCACGATGTCCGTTTACGGATCCGCGACCGGCGTCGTGTCCGAGACTTCACCCCTCATCGCCGATCTCGGTTGGTACGGGCGCGCCAAGATCGAAGCCGAAGCGCACGCCCGTGCCCACGCGGATGCCGGGGGTGACCTGGTCATTTTTCGCCCCGGCTGCGTCTATGGGCCGGGAAGCACCTTGTGGACCTATCGCATCGCCCGGCTGCTCGAGTCGCGCCGTCTTGGCGACTTGGATAGCCTCGGTAGCGGCCATTGTAATCTGGTGTATGTCGATGATGTCGTGCGTGCCACACTGCGCGTGCTCAGAGAACGATCTGCCCTGGGTCAGGTCTTCAACCTGGCGGATCCGCGCGCGGGCACTTGGAGCGCATACCTGAACGCGTTCGCGGAGAATCTCGGCATCTCTCCGCCTGCACACCAGGCGCGTCACCGCTTGTGGCTCGAGTCCCGCGTGGTGGCCCCATCGCTCAAGATCACACATATGCTCGTGAGGCGCTCGGGCATGTCGGAGTGGACGCCGGTGGTGATGCCGACATCCCTGACGCGCTTGTTCGGCCACGACATTCAGCTCGATTCGCATAAGGCTGAGTCGCTCGTGGGACATTGGACGTCCATGGGAGTCGGACTGAAATCGGCCGCGGCATGGTATCGAAATCATGATCCGCAGCACGTCTCCGCCTTGCCGGCCAATTAGCGGAAGATCGCGGTCGATCGCAAGCCGATGAACGGCGCTGCGCTGCGGATATGCCTGCTGGCCGCGGTCGCGGCGCTCGCGGGCTGCGCGAGCGGCCCACCGTCGGCGCCGCGGATCACGCCGGCCGATGCCCGTGCGCTGATCGACGAATCCCTGCCGCGAAAATTGAGCGATCGAACCGGGTGGCTCAATGATATCTATGCCGGCTTCACGGTGCTCACCATTCAGCCGACGCGCGAGAACGTATGTGCCGTGGTGGCCGTCATCGAGCAGGAGTCGGGCTTTCAAGTCGATCCGGTGATACCCGGACTCGGCGCCATCGCCCGGCGCGAGATCGACAGCCGCGCCGCGCGCGCGCATGTGCCGCTGATGATCGTGCATGGCGTGCTCGGCTGGAGAAGCTCCGACGGGCTCACCTACGGCGAACGTATCGACCGCGCCAGGACGGAGAAGGATCTGAGCGACATCTATGAGGACTTCATCGCCGGCGTTCCCTTGGGACGCACACTTTTCGACGACAGGAACCCCATTCGCACGCGCGGCCCGATGCAGGTCAACGTAGCGTTCGCCGAGGAGTTCGCCGCCGCAGCGCCCTACCCCTATCCGGTGGCGCGCAGCATCCCGGACGAGGTCTTCACGCGCCGCGGCAGCATCTATTTCGGCATCGCGCACTTGTTGGATTATCGCGCGCCCTATGATGACTACATATTCCGCTTCGCCGACTATAACGCCGGGCAGTACGCGAGCCGCAACGCGGCCTTTCAACACGCCGTGAGCGTGGCCTCCGGCATTCCCCTCGACGGCGATGGTGCATTGCTGCCGCGAGTGGAAGATGCCGATACGCCCGGCGCCACCGAGCTTGCCGTGCGCGCATTGGGAGCGCGCTTGGCGCTCGGCAACGCGGCGATCCGTGCCGGGCTGCAGCAGGGCAAGTCCGAGAGGTTCGAACGGTCGACTCTGTATTCGCGCGTATTCGAGCTCGCGGACCAGGCAGCCGGGGCGCCGACGCCGCGAGCGTTGCTGCCGGCCATCACGCTGCAGGGCCCGAAAATCAAACGCCGCCTGACCACCCAGTGGTACGCGCAGCGTGTCGAGCAACGCTTCAAGAGTTGCCTGAGGCTTTAGCGGTGCCGTAACCGCCGCCGCCTGGCGTCGCGATCACGATGGCGTCGCCGGGCAATACCTGCACCTGTCCAATGTGCCCCAGCGCCTCGATGCGGCCGTCGGCTCTCTCCACGCGATTCTCGCCCACGCCGCCCGGCTCTCCCCCGGCCATGCCGAAGGCACCATGCTTGCGGCCGTTGCTCAAGATCGAGGCCGTCATGGGTTCGAGAAATCGAATGCGCCGCAACCCGCCCTCGCCTCCAGTCCAGCGCCCGCGCCCGCCCGATCCTTCACGGATTTCGTAGCCGTCCAAGCGCACCGGAAAGCGGAATTCCAATACTTCCGGGTCGGTCAGCCGGGAATTGGTCATGTGCGTCTGCACGACGCTGGTGCCGTTAAATCCTGGACCCGCGCCGGAACCGCCCGCTATGGTCTCGTAGTACTGGTACTGCCCGTTGCCGAAGGTCAGATTGTTCATCGTGCATTGACTCGCGGCCATCGACTTGAGTGCGCCGTACAGGGCATTGGTCACGCAGGCCGAAGTTTCCACGTTGCCGGCCACCACCGCCGCCGGTGCCTTGGGATTCAGCATGCAGCCCTCCGGCACTACGATGCGCAAGGGCCGCAGGCATCCGGCATTCAGCGGAATGTCATCATCGACCAAGGTTCGAAATGTATACAGCACGGCGGCCGTGGTGATCGACCGCGGCGCATTGAAATTATTGGGCAATTGCGCACTCGTCCCGGTGAAATCGATGGTTGCGCTGCGGGTGGCGGCATCGATGCGCACCGCCACGCGAATCAGCGCGCCGTTGTCGAGCGGCAGCGAGAACTCGCCGTCCTTGAGCACGTCTATCACGCGGCGCACCGACGCCTCCGCATTGTCCTGCACGTGCCGCATGTATGCGGCAACGGTATTGCGACCGTAGCTTCGCACCAACGCCTTCAGTTCCTCGGCACCCTTCTCATTGGCCGCCGCTTGCGCGCGCAGATCAGCGACGTTTTGCTCGACATTGCGCGCCGGATGGGCGCCTGCGCCGAGCACGGCACGCAACGCCGCCTCGTTGAACTCGCCGGCTTCGATCACTTTGAAATTGTCGATCAGCACGCCCTCCTCGCCGATGCACGTCGAGAAGGGCGGCATCGAGCCCGGCGTGATCCCGCCGACATCCGCGTGATGCCCGCGTGAAGCCACGAAAAAGTCGGGCCGGGATGCCTGCTCGTCGAGATATACGGGCGTCACCAGGGTGATGTCCGGCAGGTGGGTGCCGCCGTGAAAGGGATCGTTGAGCATGTACACATCGCCGGCGCGCATATCGGTGTTGCGGGCGATCACCGTGCGAATCGATTCGCTCATCGAGCCCAGGTGCACGGGCATGTGCGGCGCGTTGGCAATCAGCTCGCCGGCGGCGTCGAAGAGCGCGCAGCTGAAATCCAGGCGCTCCTTGATGTTCACCGAGAACGCGGTGTTCTGCAGCCGCAAACCCATCTGTTCGGCGATGTTCATGAAGATGTTGTTGAACAGCTCCAGCATCACAGGGTCGGCGTACGCCGCCGCGGGCTGCGTGCTTTCCCGCGGCCGCACGCGGCGGAGCTCCAGGCAGCCTTCCTCACCGACGCAGGCCCGCCAGCCGGGTTCGACGACCGTGGTCGCGTTGCGCCCGGCCAGCACCGCCGGGCCGTCGATCGCCGCACCCGCGCGCAGCGCTTCGGCGCGGTGCAAGCGTGCCTCGCGCCATTCGCGCGCGTGCGCATCCTCGAAGCAATACAGGGATACGAGCGCCTGCGGTTCCGGCTGGTCGGTCATCGGCCGCGGCGCCGCCATCCTGGCCACCGGCGCCCCCGCGGCGGTGCACTCGACCGCAACGGCTTCGATGATGAGGGCCCGATTCGGGTTGTCGAAGGCGAAGCGCTGCCGGTATCGGCGCTCGAAATCGCTGCGCACCGCCGCGAGGCCATCCTCCTCGCGGGCCGGCAGTGCGCATACCAAGGCGGTGTCCGTTCCCTGATAGCGGACGTGCAGCCGCGACTCGTTGCGCAACTCGTCGGGCCGCAAACCCTGCGCCTCGAGCTCCGCCGCGGCGGCACGGCGCAGTTCCTCGGCCAGCGCGCGCGCCGCGTCCAGGCCCTGCGCGTTCAGCTCGCGCTCCAGTGCTTGCTCGCGCAGCGCGCTTTGGTCGGCCAAGCCCATGCCGTAGGCGGACAGAACTCCGGCGAGAGGATGAATGAACACTCGGCTCATGCCCAAGGCGTCCGCCACCTGACAGGCGTGCTGGCCACCGGCGCCGCCAAAGCACTGCAGCGTGTAGCCGCTGACGTCGTGCCCCCGCATGACCGAGATGCGCTTCACGGCGTTCGACATGCTGCCGACGGCGATGCGCAGCGCGCCGGAGGCGGCCTCCTCCGCGCTGATCGCACGGCCCGTCGCTCGGCTCATGGTATCCGCGAGTTCCTTGAACTGCCGCTGCACGATCGCAAGGTCCAGGCTCTGATCCGCGCCGCTGCCGAACACCTGCGGAAAATACTGCGGCTGTATCCTGCCGAGGAGCACGTTCGCGTCCGTAATCGTGAGTGGTCCGCCGCGCCGGTAACAAGCGGGCCCGGGAGCGGCGCCGGCGGACTCGGGGCCGACGCGCAGCCGCGTTCCATCGAAGCGGATGATGGAACCTCCGCCGGCGGCGATGCTATGGATGCTCAGCATGGGCGCACGCACCCGAACGCCCGCGACTTCGGTGTCGAAGACACGCTCGAATTCGCCGGCGAAATGGCTCACGTCGGTGGATGTGCCGCCCATGTCGAAGCCGATGACCTTGGCGTGGCCGGCCGCCTGCGCGGTGCGTGCCATACCGACGATGCCGCCTGCCGGACCGGAAAGTATGGCGTCCTTGCCGTGAAAATGCTCCGGCTTGGTCAGGCCGCCCGAGCTTTGCATGAACAGCAGCGGTACGCCATGCAACGACTGCGCGAGCTGCCGGCAATAACGCTGCAGGATCGGCGACAAATACGCATCCACGACCGTCGTATCGCCGCGCGGCACCAGCTTCAGCAAGGGACTTACGCGGTGCGACACGGAGATTTGCGTATAGCCGATGCCTTGCGCGAGCGCCGCGGCGGCGGCTTCATGGCTCCAGTAACGGTAGCCGTGCATGAAAACGATTGCGCAGGCCCGATAGCCTGCCGCATACGCTTGCTGCAGCGAATTCGACAACGAACGCTCATCCAACGCCTCGATCACCTCGCCGTGCGCGCCCATCCGTTCATCCGCCTCGATGACGCGCCCGTAGAGCAATTCCGGCAGGACGATGTGGCGGTCGAACAGCCGCGGCCTGGCCTGGCTCGCGATGCGCAGCGCATCGCGGAAGCCGCGGCTGATCACCAGCACGGTGGGCTCTCCTTTGCGCTCCAGCAGCGCATTGGTGGCGATGGTGGTTCCCATCTTCACGCATGCCACCTGGGCGGGACTGATGGAATCTTCGGTACCCAGTCCCAGCAGCCGGCGCATTCCTTCAACGGCCGCATCGGCATACTGGCCGGGATTCTCCGACAGCAGCTTCAAGGTTTGCAGGGAACCGTGCGGAGCGCGGCCGATGACATCGGTAAACGTACCGCCGCGATCGATCCAAAACTCCCAGCGACTCGAGGAATGCATGGAATGCGATCTAGCTCTGGGCCGCTTTCGCGCTCAAGTTCATGCCGTCGAGCGTCTTGCCCTTGGTTTCCGGCAATGCCAGGGCGGTCACGATGACCAGTCCGTACGCGGCAACCGCAAAGCCGCCGATGCAATCTCCCAACGGCACGTGAGTGCTCAGCCGGCCGATCAGCAGCGGGCACAATCCACCGAGCGCGCGGCCGACGCTGTAGGCGAATCCCGTGCCGGAGCCGCGCACCTCGTTCGGATACAACTCGACCATGAAAGCCCCCATGCCGGAGAAAATCCCCAAGGCGCTAAACCCCAAAAGAAAACCGAGCAGCAGCATCCCGCCGCTGATCGGCAGGCGCGTGTAGAGCAATGCCACGGCCGCGGCGCACACCGCAAAGGTGATGAAACTGCGCCGCCTGCCGATGGTGTCGGTGCACCAGGCGCAGGTGAGATATCCAGCGAGCGAGCCGAGGATGACCATCAGCAGGTAGCTGGTCGTGCCGCCGACCGACAGATGCCGTTCGGTACGCAAGAATGTCGGCAGCCAATTGGTCAACGAATAGTAGGCGCCCATCATGCCGGTCGACAGCAAAGTCGCCAGGATGGTCGTGCGCAGCAAAGGACCGTGGAAAATCCCCGCGAAGCCGCCGCGCTGGTGCGCTGGAGAAGGTCTCGCAAGCCGCTGCGCGCGCATCGCCAGATAGATGGCAGGTTCGGGCACGTTGCGCCGGATATAAATGATGAGCACGGCCGGCGCGAGCCCCATCCAAAATACCGTCCTCCAGGCGAGCGCCGGCGGCAACATGACGCTGACGCCCCAAAATGCGAGCGCGGCCAGCGCCCAGCCCACGGACCAGCTGCTCTGCACCAGGCCGTTGGCCTTGCCGCGGTGCCGCGCATCGACGATTTCCGAGACCAGCATCGAACCGACCGCCCACTCGCCGCCGAAGCCGAAGCCTTGCAATGCGCGCGTGACCAACAATTGCCCGAACGATTGCGTGAAGCCGCTCAAGAACGTGAACGCCGCGAACCACAGCACCGTGAGCTGCAGGATGCGGGCGCGGCCGAAGCGATCTGCCAGAATGCCGGCGGCCCAGCCGCCGATACCGGAGGTGATGAGAGCCCCTGTGGCGATGTATCCCGCTTGAGCGTTGCTCATGTGCCAAAGGCTCGACAGCGTCGGAATGATGAAGCTGTACATCATCAGATCGAAGCCATCGAGGCCGTAGCCCAGATATGAGGCGGTCAGAGCTCGACGCTCGCCGACCGACGTATTCAGAAGCCACATGACATCGCCCTGCATCCACCGCCAAATCCGCAGCCAACTCTCATGCGTCGGCCTTCTTACCGTGCATGTCCAGGCAGATCTGCACCGCGTGACCCAGCGAGCCGGCCGACTTGTCCACGCCCCGCATGCTTTGTCCGTCGAGTTCGTTGCCGGTCTCGGGCTGCAGCAGCATTCCGGGCAGAAAGACGGCGACGATGCACGCTTGCGGAACACGGCGCCGCATTTCCTGCGCCGTGGCCTCGCCGCGGCCGCGTTCCTCGCTGGGAAAGGCGCTCACCAAATAGACGATGGAGATCAAACCCGCCGCATTCGGCGGCGGTGCTGCGGCCAGATCGTCGAGCGACATGTGGCGCGCGTCGATTTTCTGATTGCGCAGAATGCGCACGAGCAGCTCGGTCGCCAGCTCGTCGGCCATGGTTCCCATGCCTATGCACAGCATCACCGAGCCCGGCGGCACGGTGAGCGGTCCCTGCCAGCGGCCGCTCAGCCGCTCGCGCTGTTCACGCAGTTGCCGCCCCGCATTGGTCTGAGCCAGGACCGAGGAGCGCAGGTAGCGGCGCGAAATTCTGCGGGATTCTCCGCCGATGGCCGCAATCACCTCGACCATCGCACCGCGTACCTTCAATTGCTGTTCCTCATCGATGGCGCCCGCCTGCAGATCCAGGCTCGCCAGGTGCAGCGCCGGCATCAGCACCAGGTCGCAGTAGCTGGCGAAGGAATTGCGCTTGAGGAACTGGCGGGCCCCCGCGATGATTTCAGCGGAATCCGCCGACAGCGCCCGCTGGTAGAAGCGCTGCGGCATGGTCAGCGCTTGCGTGTCGCCCAGCAGCACATCCAGCAGGCTGAGGGCCTTGATGTGCCGTCCCGCCACCAGCAAGCAGAGCGTCAAAGGGGTCGAGACGATCAGGCCGATGGGGCCCCAGAGCCAGCTCCAGAATATGGCTGCGATCACCACCGACAGCGGCGAGAGGCCCGTCGTATGGCCGTAGAGCTGCGGTTCCACCAGCTGGGCTGCGATCAGCTCGACCACGACGAACAAGCCCAGCACGATGAAGGTCAACGACCAGCCGGGATCAACGGCGGCCGCGAGCAACGATGAGCAGGCCGCGGCGATCCATACGCCCAGATAGGGCACGAATCGCAGCACGGCGGCCAGCACCGCCCACAGCAGGGGATGCGGCAAGCCGATGAGGCTCAGGCCGATCCATATCATCACCCCAACACCCAGGTTCACCGTGAATTGCAGCACGAAGAAGCGGGACAGGCGCTCGCCGGCATCATTGATGGCCAGCGTCGTCAGGCGGATGTCCGAGCCGCCTACGATGCGGATGAAGCGATCGCGCAGCGCCTCCTGTTCCAGCAGCACGAATACAAGAACCACCAGCACGATGCCCGCGGTCTCGATGGGCACCCAGACCGATGTCAGCACTCTTTGAATGACCTGCAGCGGGTCGGCGGGGGGTTGGTGCAGCTCCACCGGAATGGGCGTATTTGCATTCCCCTGCGCAGGTTCATCGAGCGCCAGCGGCGGAGGCTCCGGGCGCCGGTTGAACAGACGGCCCGCCTGCCCGGTGAATTCGTTGAGTCGACCGAGCGTAGCGCCGTCCAAGGTTTCCAACTTGAGACGAATCGTCTTTTCGTACTGCGGCAGGCTCGCCGCCATGCGCACCAACTGCGAGCCGATGACGGTGGCGACAGCGGCGAAGGCGGCGGTCAGCACCACCACCGCCGCCAACACGGAGAAGGTCTGATTGAGTCCGACCCGGCGCAAGCCGCGCACCAGCGGTGCGATCAGGAGGCTGAGAATGAATGCCAGCGTGATGGGTACCAACACGTCGCGGGCGAAATACAGCAGCGCCAACAGCGCGGCCGAGGCGATGATGCCGAGTGCCCTGTCCCGAATGGCGCTGGCCGCCGTCGGGATCCGCGAGTCCTGTACGTCCATGCGCTATAGTACCGAGGTGAGCGGATTCGGAATCGAAAACTTACCGCGCATAGTCCGCGGCTCCGGCAGCTATGTCTACGACGCCCAGGGCAAGCGTTATCTCGACGGCTCCGGCGGCCCCGCCGTATTCAGTTTGGGCCACGGCCACCCGGAAGTGAATGCAGCCATCGAAGCGCAACTGCGCGATGTGGCGTTCGGCTATCGATTCACCTTCACCAGCAGCGCACTCGAGGAACTGACGAAAACGCTGCTCAAGGCGTGCGGCGGCCATTTCAAGGACGTCTTGTACAGCGGCGGTGGTTCCGAAGCGATCGAGTCGGCGCTCAAGGTCACGCTGCAGCATTTCGCAGCGCGCGGCTTGATGCGCAAGCGCCGTTTCATCTCGCGGCGCCGCTCCTGGCACGGCAACACGCTCGGTGCGCTGTCGGTTTCGGATTTCAGCGAACGGCGCAAGGCGTTCGAGGGCAGCCTGCTCGAGGTCGCGTTCGTTGCGGCGGCCAATGCCTACCGGCCCCCGCACGGCGTGACCCCCGGGGAACTGACGGCGCATCTTGCCGCCGAACTCGAGCAGACCATCCAAGCACTGGGCCCGGAGCACGTCGCGGCCTTTATATTCGAGCCCATCGTGGGCGCCGCCAGCGGCGTGGTGCCGGCTCCCGAGGGCTATGCGCGCGCCGTGCAGGCCGTATGCCGCAAGCATGATGTGCTGCTGATCGCCGATGAGGTCATGTGCGGCGCGGGCCGCAGCGGCACCTGGCGCGCCCTGGAATTCGACGGCGTGGCGCCGGACATCATGTGCATCGCCAAAGGCTTGGGCGGCGGCTACATACCGCTGGGCGCGACTCTGGTCAACGCCGCCGTTGCCGCGCCCATTCACGCGGCGCACGGCGCATATCAGACCGGCCACACCTTCTCGGGGCATACCACGGCCTGCGCCGCAGCGCTCGCCGTGCAACGCATCATCGAACGCGATGCGCTCATCGAACGGGTCCGGGTATCCGGCGCGCAATTCCAGGCAGCCCTGCGCGGCGCGCTGTCGCGCTTCGACGAGGCCGGTGATGTGCGCGGGCGCGGTTATTTCGTCGGCATCGAGTTGGTGCGCGAACGTCGCAGCAAGCTGCCTTTTCAGCGGGCACGCGCCCTGAGCTTCGATATCGGCAGGCGCGCATTCCAGGACGGGCTCATCTGTTATCCGTGCTCCGGCAACGTCGACGGCACGGACGGCGATACCATCATTCTCGCGCCGCCGTACAACGCGCGCGACATCGAGTTGGAGGAAATCGTCGCGAAGCTGACAACCGCCGTCGAGGCCGCCCTCATGGCCGGCCGCTGATTTCGAACTTGTAACTCTTCCTACCTTCCTCCGCGCCCGCCGCGTTCCACGTCCACTCCTCGAAGCTGGCGCCGCCGCCGCGATCGATGCTGATGACCGTCGAGCAGCGCGTTCCATAATCGTCGGCGCGGATGAATGCGCTCGACACCAAGCGTTCCCACTCCTGGCTCAAGCCCGTGCGCGGCAGCAGCTCATCCGGTGCGGGCCGATCGTCGCGCAGCAAGGCAAGCGTGGCGCTGGTATCGGGCAGCATCTTCAAGGCCGTGGATAAAGCCGACTTGGCGTTTTGCACCTTGGGCCATGGCGTATCCAGCAAATGGTTGGACAGGCCGTAGATTCCCGGCGCCAGTTCGCGGCCCTTCCCCAGCGTGCTCTCGTAGACGGCAAGCCGTTCGCCGTCCGAGAAGATCACGTTGAAACCATTGTAATTCGCGCCGGCCTCGTGCAAGCGCTCGAGGATTCTCGATGTGCAATCGCGCGATCGCAAAATATCGGTGACCAGCGCGCCGCGGCTCGGCGCATCGTCACGGCGGACTGCGCCCCGAAAATTGGTGAGCGCGGCGAAGCGGCCCTCGCGGGTCAGCCCCAACCAGGTGCCGCCGGCCGACAGATCGCGGCCTGCCAGGATGCGCGGCTGGTCTTGCCACCAGTCGGCGGGCGCCGCCGGGCGCGCGTGAAATTCGTCGCGATTCGCTGCGATGACGCAGGGGTACGCGGGATGTCCCCGCCACGCAACCAAAATCAGACACATGCTCTTTCGTCCGTCAAGTCAGCGCCTCGTCGAGCAGTTCTATCCAGTGCTTCACCGGCGTTTCCGTGCCCGACTGCAAATGCTGAATGCAGCCGACGTTGGCCGACAGAATGCAGCTCGGCCCGGTTGCACTCAACGCCTTGAGCTTCGCGTCGCGCAACTGCACCGCGATCGTCGGCTGCAGAATGGAATATGTGCCTGCCGAGCCGCAGCATAAATGGCTGTCCTCGGGCGCAGCGCCGATGACGAACCCCAGGGCGCGCAATTGCGACTCCACCACGCCGCGCAACTTCTGACCGTGCTGCAGCGTGCACGGGGGATGGAATGCGAGCGTGCCCGTGTTCATCGCACGAATTCTCGATTTGAGAGGCGTGCTCATCTGCGGCAGCAATTCGCTCAAGTCGCGCGCCAGGGAGCTGATGCGCGCCGCCTTGGCCGCGTATTGGGGGTCGTGTGCCAATGCCCGCGCGTAATCCTTGATCGCAAGCGCACACGCCGATGCCGATGAGACGATGGCCTGGACGTCGCCGGCCGCAACCTGGGCGTACCAAGCATCGACATTGCGACGCATATCCTCGAGGCCGCCTTCATGATCGCCAAGATGCGTACGCAGAGCGCCGCAACAGCCGGTCCCTTCCGCGTAGACGACCTCGATGCCTGCGGCATCGAGCACCCGCGCGGCGGCCCTGTCGATGTTCGGCAACATGGCAGGCTGCACGCAGCCCTGCAGCACGAGTACCTTGGCCGCATGATGGCCCGTGCGCGCCGGCGAGATCTTGAGGCCGCTCGCCGCGGCGCTCCTAGGTCTGCGCGCCGGCACCTTGTTCCTGATGAATGGGGGCAATAACGCGCGCAGCGCCTGACCCAAGCGCAGGGCGGGCGCGAATAGCGGCGAGGTCATTCCCTCCTTCAGCAACCAACGCGCCGCGCGATCGAGCGCCGGACGCCGCACCCGCGCATCCACCAGGGTACGGCCGATCTCGACCAGCCTTCCGTATTCCACGCCGCTGGGACAGGTGGTTTGGCAGTTGAGGCAGGTCAGGCAACGGTCCAGGTGCAGCTGCGTGCTGCGCGTCACGTCGCCGCCCTCCAGCACCTGCTTGATCAAATAGATTCGTCCACGCGGACCATCGAGCTCATCGCCCAGCAGCTGAAACGTCGGACAGGTGGCATTGCAAAAACCGCAATGCACGCATTTGCGCAGCAGCGCGGCGGCCTCGCGCGCGGGAGCGGCGTCGATGAATTCCTCACTGAGCTGCGTTTGCATTTGCTCAAAGCCCGGCGTAGAGCCGGCCGGGATTGAATATGTGCTGCGGATCGAACGCCTGCTTCAAGTTGCGGTGGATGCGCATCAAGACCTCGCTCAGCGGACTGAACACGCCGGCGCTCTTGTCCGCCGCGCGCATCAACGTCGCATGGCCGCCGGCGCCCGCCGCCGTTGCCCGTACTTGCGCGGCACTCGCTGTCGTGCGCCACCATCGCTGCGCGCCCTGCCACTCGATGAACTGCCTCCCCGGCAATTCCAGCGCGGGAGTCGCGGCAGGAACGGAAAGGCGCCACAAGCATTCACCGCGCTGCAGAGCCTCGTCTGCGATGGAAAAGAAATCATGGCGCTGGTCGCGCACGCTCGACCACCACTGCTGCGATGACCCGGCCTCGAGCCGCACCCCCTTGAGTTCCCGGCAGGCCTCGCCGATCGCCGCCCGCGCGCCCGAAAGGCGCACGTACAAGCGATCGTCATGCCACACCGACGCATTGATCGGCAGCGGCTTGCAGCGCCAGGCATTCAGCTTCTCCAATGCCTCGCTCTGCCGACAATCGAAATGCAGGGTCGCCGCGGCGGCGGGGACGGGCAAGACCTTCATCGAGACTTCGCAAACCACGCCGAGTATTCCCAATGAACCCACGATCAAGCGCGATATGTCGTAGCCGGCCACGTTCTTTGCAACCTGACCGCCGAAGCTCAGCATCTCGCCGCGGCCGTTGAGCAGCGTCATGCCGAGTACGTGATCGCGAACCGAGCCGACGCTCGCGCGCGCGGGTCCCGCCAGGCCCGCCGCGACCATTCCGCCGACGGTGCCGCCGGCGGCGAAACGCGGCGGTTCGAACGGCAAACACTGCCCCTTTTCCTCGAGCGCCGCCTCCAAGTGCGCGAGCGGCGTACCGGCGCGGGCGGTCACCACCAGTTCGGTGGGCTCATAGCTGCTGATGCCGCTGAGCGCCGTCATATCCAGCACCTCGCCGCGAGGCGCTTCACCGTAGAAGCGCTTGCTGCCGGCGCCGCGGATCTCGAGCGGCTGTCCGCTGGAACGTGCCTGAGCAACACGGTCGGTCAGTTCGCGCAGCCCCTGATCCTGCGAATCCATCAGAATCTCGGCAGCTCGGGGTGAGGCAGCATGCCGCGATGGACGTGCATTTTGCCGTACTCGGCGCAGCGCGACAGCGTCGGTATGACTTTTCCCGGGTTGAGAAGATCACGCGGGTCGAAGGCATGCTTGACGCTCAAGAATTGCGCGCGCTCCGTCGGCGAGAATTGCACGCACATGGAATTGAGCTTCTCCACGCCGACGCCGTGTTCGCCGGTGACCGTGCCGCCGAGGGCAACGCTGGTTTCCAGAATGTCGGCGCCGAATAGTTCGCAGCGCCGCATCTGATCAGGATCTTCTGCATCGAACAAAATGAGGGGGTGCAAATTTCCGTCTCCGGCGTGGAACACGTTGACGCAGCGCAGGCCGTACTTGACCTGCATGTCTTCGATCGAACGCAGCATTTGCGCCAGGCGTTTGCGCGGAATCGTGGAATCCATGCACATATAGTCGGGGCTGATGCCGCCGGAGGCCGGAAATGCGTTCTTTCGGCCGCTCCAAAATTTCAGGCGTTGGATCTCGTCGCGGCTGACATCGAGCCGCGATGCACCCGCGCCCTTCAGCACCGCCTCCATGAGCGCGATCTCCTCCTCGACCTCGGCCGGCGTACCATCGCTCTCGCACAACAGAATGGCGGCGGCATTCAAATCGTAATCGGCGTGCACGAAAGCCTCGACTGCGGCGGTCATGGCTTTGTCCATCATTTCCAGGCCGGCGGGGATGATGCCGCGCGCGATCACGCTGGCGACCGCGGCTCCGGCGGCTTCGACATCATCGAAGCTGGCCATGATGCAGCGGGCCAGCTGTGGCTTGGGAATGAGCTTGACGGTAACCTCGGTGGTGACGGCCAGCATGCCCTCGCTGCCGACTATGATCGCCATCAGATCGAGGCCCGCAACATCGAGCGCTTCGGAACCGAACTCCACCGGCGCGCCGTCTACCATGAACCCGCGCACCTTGAGCACATTGTGCAGCGTCAGCCCGTATTTCAGGCAATGCACCCCGCCGGAGTTCTCCGCGACGTTGCCGCCGATGGTGCAGGCAATTTGACTGCTGGGGTCGGGCGCGTAGTACAAACCGTAGGGAGCGGCGGCCTCGCTGATGGCGAGATTTCGCACCCCGCATTGCACTCGCGCGGTGCAGGCCTCGGTGTCTATGTGCAAAATCTTGCTGAACTTGGCCAGCGACAGGACCACGCCGAAGCGGTGCGGAAGCGAGCCTCCGGATAGACCGGTGCCGCCGCCGCGTGCAATGACGGGAACCGCCAGCCCATGGCAGATTTTCAAGATGGCCGAGACCTGGGCTTCGCTGTCCGGCAGCAACACCGCCAGCGGCGACTCGCGGTAAGCGGTCAGTGCATCGCATTCGTAGGGTGCCGTGTCTTCGCGGCGGTACAGAATGGCCTCGGGCGGCAATATGTCGCGCAATGCGGAGACGACTTCGGACTGGCGGCCGAGCCGCCATCCGGCGGTCTCGGCGGACGCGATGTTCATATCGCTATTATGCATGAGGCACGATTACGGTTTGCGCGGTGAAGGAGTAGGATCCCGAGCAAAAGCAAGAACCCCGGGGGAGTATCGATGTTCCATCAATTGTTGACGCCTGTCGGTGACAGCCTGACCTGGTCGTTCCTCGTGGCGCTGCTGCCCATCGCCACGGTCCTGGTTCTGCTGGGTTTGTTCAGGCGTCCCGCGTGGCAGGCAGCCTTGGCGGGCCTGGTGGTCGGTTTGATCATAGCCGTCACCACCTGGGATCTGCCGGCGCCGATCGCGTTCTCCGCGGCGGCAAACGGAGCGGTCTTCGCGCTCTGGCCGGTGATGTGGATCGTGATCAACGCGCTGTTCCTCTACAACATCGCCGTTTCATCGGGGCGTTTCGATGCCTTCAGGGCGTGGATCATCCGGCATCTGCCGAACGACCGGCGCGTGCTGTTGGTCGCCATCGGATTTTGTTTCGGTGCGCTGCTCGAGGGCATTGCCGGATTCGGCACGCCCGTGGCCATCACCAGTTCGCTGCTCATCATGTGCGGATTTCCGGCGCTCGAGGCGCTGGTCTTCGTACTGATCTTCAACACCACGCCGGTTGCATTCGGCGCCCTGGGAGCACCGGTGACGGTGCTGGGCGCGGTCACTGGATTGCCGGCGGTGCAGTTGGCACAGATGGTCGGACGCCAGCTGCCGTTGATGGCGGCCATCCTGCCGTTTTATGTCATGGCCTTGTACGGCGGCTGGCGCTCGATTCGCTCGCTGTGGCCGATGCTGGCGGTGGCGGGATTGAGTTTCGGCATCGCACAGTTCACGGCTTCCAATTATCTGGACTACACCTTGACCGACGTATTTGCCGCGCTCGGGTCCCTGGCTATCACCCTGTTGTTCTTGCAGGTATGGAAGCCGGCGGCCGATCCGGAATTCGCCATCAATGGTGCGGGCGGAGCAGCCCAATCCGCGGGCGCGGCGGCGCAATCGGCGCCGGGATCGCAAAGCGTGCCGGCCTGGCAGGGCTGGATGCCGTGGCTCGTCGTGACGGCGACCGTCATCGTGTGGACGTACTTGAAAGTGGCCACGGTGGCGCAGCACTCCATATCCTGGCCGGGCTTGGACAAGACAGTGTCGATCACGCTGTACAACGACAAGGCGTACGCGGCCGCTTACTCATTCCAACCGCTGGGAACCGGTACGGCCATACTTCTCGCTGCACTGCTCACGGCTCTGTTGGTCGGCCTGCCGCTTCAAGAGTTGGCGCGCTGCGCCGTGCGCACCATTCGTCAGATCTGGCAAGCCGTGCTCACCGTCATGCTGATCGTCGCCCTCGCCTATGTCATGAACTATTCCGGCATCGCCTACACGCTCGGCCTGGCGGTCTCGTCCACCGGACATGCCTTCATTCTGTTCTCGCCGTTCTTGGGCTGGATCGCGGTGTTTCTCTCGGGCAGCGACACCTCGGGCAATGCGCTGTTCGGCAACCTCCAGGTGGTCGCTGCGCGTCAGCTCAATTTGAGCCCGGTGCTGTTCGCCGCGACGAATTCATCCGGCGGCGTACTGGGCAAAATGATTTCCCCGCAAAACATCGCCACCGGCGTGTCGGTGACCAATTTGAAGGGCCAGGAAGGCGCCGTGCTGGCCCGCACTTTCGTGCATAGCATCGTGCTCACGTTGGTGCTGGTGCTGATCGTCATCGTCCAGCAATACGTCGTGCCCGGAGTGATTCCGGTTTTGGTCGCGAAATAATCAGACGCGGGCGGCCACCGGTATCAAGGCGCCGGTGACCGCGTCGGCGGCGTCCGAGAGCAGAAAGCCAATGACGTCGCCAAGCGCGGCGGGTTTGACCCAGCGGTCGAATTCCGAGCCCGGCATGTCCAGACGGTTGCGCGGAGTATCCAGAATACTCGGCAACAGCGCGTTCACGGTGATGCCGCGATCCTTCAGTTCATCGGCAAGCGACTCGGTAAGTTTTGCGACGCCGGCCTTCGACGCCGCGTAGGCAGCCATGCCTGCCGCGGCTTTGACGGCACCCAGGGCGCCGATATTGACGATGCGCCCGCGGCTGGAACGCAGTAGGTGGGGCAATGCCGCCGAGCAAGCAGCGACGCAGGTGCGCAGATTCATGCGATACATCGCGTCCCACGTGTCCAAACTGCCGCCCTCCAATTTCTCGTACAGAAACCCGCCGGCAATGTTCACCAGGCCGTCCAAACGGCCGGCTGACTGGACGATCTCCGCCATCAATGTCGCTGCGATCTTGGAGTCGGCCAAATCGCGGCCGCCGAAAATCAAGTCGGCCGGCGGCTTGCCCGCGGGCAGCGGCGCGTAATCGACCTCCGCCACCTTGGCGCCAAACCCGCGCAAGCTGGACGCGACCGTGGCCCCAAGCGCGCCGAAAGCTCCGGTAACCGCCACCACTCGTCCCGCCAAATCAACGCGTAGGCTGCTCATGTGCGAATTCTATGTGAAATCCGGCAAGAGGCACATCGTCTGGAGTCAATCAGTGCGACCGGCGCGAATTATGCCGGGGCATATAATCCTGAGGTCAAGAAACGCGTTCTGGGGACCCGCGGATGAGGCCATGACGACATTTGGCTGGCAATCGACGAGCGAGGAAGTGCTGGAGGGCATCGACCTCACCGGAAAGCGCGTGCTGGTCACGGGCGTGTCAGCGGGACTGGGCGTGGAGACGGCCCGGGCGCTCGCGGCACATGGGGCGGAGGTGATCGGCGCGGCGCGTAACTTGCAAAAGGCGCGCGCAGCGACCGCAACCATCCGCGAGACCTATGGCGGACGGTTCTCGCTCGTCGAGCTGGACCTGGCAAATCTTGCCGGCGTCAGGGCCGCGGCGGACGCGGTGCGCTCCGGCGGAAAGCAGCTCGATCTCATCATCGCCAACGCCGGCGTAATGGCCACTCCGCTGGGCCGCACGGCCGACGGCTTCGAAACGCAGTTCGGCACCAATCACCTGGGTCATTTTCTGCTCATTAATTTGCTCGCCGATCTCATCCCCTCCGGTGGACGCGTGGTCTGCGTGTCCTCGGTTGGCCACCAGTTCGGCGACCTGGACCTTGGCGATCCGAATTTCCAACATCGGCGCTATGATCCCATCGCTGCCTACGGCGCCGCCAAGACGGCCGTGAATCTGTTCGTCGTCGAATTCGACCGCCTGCACAAGGCACGCGGAGTTCGCGCAGCGGCGGTACATCCCGGCGGCATCCTGACCGAGCTCGCCCGCTACATGACCCCGGAACTGATCGGCCGGATGATTGCCATGGTCGCCCAGGAGAGCGAAACCTCGTCGGCCCGGCGCGGATACAAGTCCGTTGCTCAGGGGGCTGCCACCACGCTTTGGGCGGCCGCGACGGCGCCATCGGACCTCGTGGGGGGCCGCTATTGCGAGGACTGCGCGGTCGCCAACGTCGCGGCAAAGGGCGGCGGCGTGCGCCCCTATTCCCTCGATCCGGTGCGGGCCAAAGCGCTCTGGGCGAAGAGCCAGGAGTTGGTGGGATGGCGAGGAACTTCTTAGGATGGCGATGCGCGACACGATGCTCGAACGCCGAGCGCTCGCCTGGATGGATGATCCCTACGGCGCGGTCGGCTACTCGAACACAAGGATGCACTCGGTGCCCCGCGAGGAGGCGGACGCGGTGCAACTCGCCGGGATAAATCTCAGGCTCGAACAGCGGCGTGCAGAAATCCCGGTGCTGGCCAAGCTGGCGGAGGCCCAAGGCATCAGCCGCGTCGGTCGGCTCGACGAGGCAGCACCGCTTTTCTTTACGCACGATATCTATAAGAGTTATCCCGTCTCGCTGCTGGCCAAGTCACGTTTCGACCAACTCAACAAGTGGCTCGATCGGCTGACACCTTATGACATCTCAGACCTACCGGTTGGCGACTGCCGTTCCATCGACCAATGGCTCGACAGGATCGGGGAGCACACGCCCCTGGATGTGGCTACCTCTTCCGGGACCAGCGGTACCATGTCCTTCATCCCCAAGACCAAGCGCGATTACCGCACCTCCGTCACCGGGCTGCGCGTGCAGCTGACGGAGCGGTTCGGAGAGACCGGTTCGCGCGCCGATTTTGCAGAGCCCATCCATGTGCTCACGCCCTTTTATCGCGACGGCTACAGCAACACTGCGCGGCTGCCGGTCTACTTCCTCGAGACTTTTTGCAAAGGCGACCCCTCGCGGCTGCACACCGCCCTGCCGTTCAAGGCGAGCGCCGATCTGACCTGGCTGGCCGCACGGCTGCGCGCCGCTCAGGCAAAAGGCGATACGAGCCGCATCGATGTGCCCGAGACGCTCCTCGCCCGCCGCGCGGAATGGGAGCGCATCGTCGCGGAAACCCCTGCGCGGCAGGCCGCCTTCATCCGCGAGAAAGTACCTGAAATGCGCGGCCAGCGCGTCTTCGCCCTGGGCCTCACCAATTTGTTCTATGACATCGCTCATTCCGGCCTGAAGGCGGGCGCGCGCGCCGAGTTCGCCCCGAATTCCGTGGTTATGGCGGGCGGGGGCGGCAAGGGCAGCGTGTTGCCGGATGATGCCGATGAGGTGATCCGCAGCTTCTTCGGCGTCCCGCTGCGCGGCGCCTACGGCATGACGGAGCAGAATTTCTACCTGGTCACCTGCGAGCACGAGCGCCTGCACATCCCTCCCTGGGTGACGGCGCTGTTGCTCGATCCGGGCAGCGGCGGGCCCCTGCCGCGCGCAGGCATTCAGACCGGGCGCGCCTCCTTCTTCGACCTGAGCCAGGACGGCACCTGGGGAGGCATCGTCACCGGCGATCGCATCAGCATCGACTACGCCCCCTGCCCTTGCGGGCGAACGACGCTGCATATGGACAAGAAAATCCAGCGGTTCAGCGAGATTACGGGCGATGACGACAAGCTCACTTGCGCGGCCACGCCCGGGGCTCAGGCGGAGGCGCTGAACCTGCTCACTTCGCTTTGAGGCAAATCCCCCCCGTCCAAACTGCACAGGCAGGCCGGTTGCTCACTTGCAGTCAATGCGATCATCCATGCAAGGATGGGCAATATTTGATTTTCGGCGCGCAAGCCTGCTAAATCCCCCCCAAGAGCGCAGGTCTAGATGCCTGCGTGCATAACGAAATAAAGGGGAGCATGCGATGAAGGTTCGCTTACGCGTCGGTCTCGAAATCACTGCTTTGTTGCTCTTGGGGTCGGCTGTTGCCCTACCGGTGTCCGCGCAAATTGCGCCGGCGGGTGGGAATAGCGCTCCCTCGACCGATTCGCTCGCGGAAATCCAGGTAACGGCGCAAAGGCGCTCCGAGAGCGTGCTGTCTGTGCCGCTGTCGATCACGGCGGAATCGGGCGACCAGCTCACCACCGGCGGGATCCAAGACATAACCGACCTCGAGTTGATCACACCGGGAATGAACGTTTCGGACAGTAGCGGCTATACACAGGTCTACATCCGCGGCATCGGCAACAGCATTTTCGTCGGAGCCGACCCCAGCGTTGCGACCTTCATCGACGATGTGCCGCGCATCTATGGCTCGATGGTCAATAATTTCGTCGACGTGGACCGGGTGGAATTACTGAAAGGAGCTCAAGGCGGTCTGTACGGCCGCAACGCGAGCGGCGGCGTCATCAATATCGTCACCTACCAGCCCAGTACCACGGATTTCAAAGCCGATGCGCGCCTCGAATATGGCGAGCATCAGACTTTCGAGACAGCGACCTATTTCAACTTCCCGATCAGCGATGCGATTGCCTTAAGCGTGGCGGGCGAGCGCATCAAGCATAATCCGTACATCAGCGATGGCGCGCTCGAAAATCCCTATAGCGCCGCGAACTTCCCCGGAGGGTCTTACATCGGCACCGCGGCGCAAACTGCGGCCTTCCTCAACTCAGGCGTCGACCCCCATGGTGTTGATGACGCAGATTTCTACGCATTCGACAGCAAACTGCTGGTGAAGCCGACCGATAATTTCAAGATCACTTTCGCGGGCGATTTCAGCAACAAGACCGACAGCAACGGCAACCAGCTCGAACAGATTACTCCGGCCGTCGCGCAGGGGACACTCGAATATTTCCTCGGCGCCTACGCCGGTGCGACTCCCGATCTGCCGCCGGGTTTCTTGAAAGGCAACTTGCCGAAATTCACCTCATCGCTCAACTCGCCCGGCTTCGTCGACTTGAAGGATTTTGGCGGGTCCGCAACGGCGGTACTGAATCTCCCGGGGGTCGATCTGACCTCGATCAGCGCCTATCGCGGTCAGCATACCGATTTCCTAGTCGACCTCGGCGCTGCGTCGGTGCCGCTGTTCGGCGCGCTGGTCGACAACGTCAAGCATTATACCTATGAGGAGCTGCGCGCGTCCTCGACCTTTGACGGGCCATTTCGTGTGATCGGGGGCGCCTCCTACCTGACCTCGCACTACGTCGGCTATACCACCCTCAACATCCTCGATCCTTTCGTGGTCGGGGTGCCAACGGCTCACGCCATCGATTTCGTCAAGAACTATTCGGTCTATGTGCAGCCGGAATACGACATCACCAAGGATCTGACGTTGACCGCTTCGGGCCGCTTCGTCAAGGAAATCAACACCGCCGAGTTCCCGGGCACGACGCCGCCCAACTCGGAAACCTTGGAGGAGCAGAAGTTCCTGCCTTCGGCGACCTTGAGCTACAAACTGTCTGGCGGCGGCAATGTCTATATCCGCTATGCCGAGGGCTTCAAGGCGGGCGGTGTTAATCCGGTGGCGTCGGCCGACGTTTTTACCAACCCGAGTACGCAGGGTGGCAGTTTCAAGGGTGAGACGGTCAATACGTATGAGACCGGCGTTCGCATGCCCTTCCTCGACAATAAATTTCAGGCAACTGCCGCGATTTTCTACAACGACTACAAGAATCTGCAGACGGCTGCGCACGCCAATGCCGCGCATGCCGCCATCATCGAAGCCATTATCAATGCGGGCAGCGCGAGAACCTACGGCGTCGAGGGCACCTTGAGCTGGCGCGTCACCTCCCCGATCACCGTCGGAGTTTCAGCCGGCTATCTTAATGCCAAGTACAAGACCTTTGAAAATAACGATCCGACGGTGTTGGAAACCTTCAATCTCAGCGGCACGCGCTTGCCCAATGCGCCGCAGCTTCAAGCCTCGGTCACCGGCAACTACGATCAGCCCATTACTCAGTCTCTACGGCTGGTGGCCAATGTATTGGTCAGTTATACCAGCGGCATATTGTGGACGGACTCGGGACTTCCTGGGGTTTTGCCCAATGTGGGGCAGTCGGCGTATACGCTGACCAATGCGCGTATCGGCATCCGCACCGTGAACGACCGCTATGGAGTCTCGGTGTTTGGGAATAACATTTTCAATACCGCCTACACGACCTATGGGTCATCGGCGGCGACTACCGGCAACCTCTTGACTTGGGGCAATCCGCGCATCGTGGGCGTGGAGGGAACCGTAAAATTCTGAACAAAGACGCAAAGTTGCGGGCTTTGCCTAACCACGCTATTTGCCGTCCGCGCAGCCGACAAGTAGCAGGTTTGAACGCTCAATTGCCCCCCTGCAACGCCGATACGCGGCGCGGTTAGAGAGCTAAAATGACCGTGGTCGGCCAAGGACATGCTCGGGCCGGCCCGCCGTGTTAGCATGACCGCATCGCACAATCGCCGTTGATTCTCAGTCAACCCCGCGATAATCGTGCGATATACGATTGCCGGAATCCTGGGCAACCATCAGATAATGTGGAAAGGGTGCGTATCAGCAATGAAGGCGGAAGAACTTTTCGCGTTGGTTGAGCGTCACAACGCTGCCGAATGTGCCGGCGATCTGGAGGCGACTATGGCCACGGTCGCGCCGAATCCGGATTTTCACATGTATCCGCTCAACCTACACACGACCGATCGCAAACAGGTGGAAGCGTTCTATCGCTCCGTTTTCGCGGCTGGGTTCAAGAACTATGACAACCATATTCGCAATCGCTGGGCGGTGGACGGCGAGACGGTGATCGTCGAAGGTAGTTGCGATGCTTGGCTCAAAGGCGAATTTTTGGGACTAACGATCCCCGAACGGCGCAAAGTGACCATCGAACAAGTCGCAATCATCACGATACGCGACGGTTTGATACAGGGCGAACGCGTCTATTACGATCTGCTCGGTCTCAAAAATCTGCTGGCGACTTAGCGCATTTACTTCGAAGCGCTCGCGATTCCGAACCTCGCATGAACCCGACGATTATCGAAGTAGCGATCAACGGCGAAACGGAGAGGAGCAGAAATATTCATGTGCCGCTCTCGCCTTCCGAGATTGCTGAGGATGCAATCACTTGCCTCGCGCGCGGTGCGTCCATCATCCACAACCATATGGGCGATATCACGCTGGCCGGGGGGCCCGCTGCCGACCGTTACGGCCAAGCATGGGCGCCAATCCTTGACAAGTTTCCCGAGGCGATATTGTGCCCCACCTCCGTGTTGGTTCCGGATGTGGTTCTGAGCGTTGCGCATATAGCGCCATGTGTCGCGGCGGGTGCGCGAATGGCGTCGCTAGATCCCGGCGTCGAAAATTTTGCAAACAGTGGGAAGGGGGGATTGCCGGGACCGCGCCGTGGAATGCTCGCCAATTCGATCGACAAGATTGAAATTATTCTAGATACAATGCGCGACGCTTGCGCGGGGCCTGCTTTGGGCATTTACGAACCCGGCTTTTTGCGACCGATATTGGCCTATAGGCGCGCAGGCATCCTGCCGCGGGGAACGCTCGCAAAACTCTATTTTGGCGGGGACTGCAATCTCATGGACGGCGGCCAGGGAGGCTTCAGTTTTGGACTGCCGCCGACACGCGCGGCCCTGGATGCCTATGTTGAAATGCTTGAGGGCTCAGGCCTTCCTTGGTCGGTGGCCGTGCCGGGCGGCGATGTCGTGCGATCCGGGCTTGCCCGCTTTGCGCTCGAACGTGGCGGTCATCTTCGCATCGGGATCGAGGATTACGCCGGCGGGCGGATGCCGACCAACATCGAGTTGCTCGATGAGGCCGTGACTCTGTGTCACGAGATGGGAAGACCGCCAGCGACATGCGCGCAAGCGGCGGTAATCCTCGATCTACCGTAATAGTGCTCAAGACCCATTGGCGAATCGGCGCCGAGCGTGCCGGTTGGCTGCTAGCGCCTCTCGAAGGCGATTCGGAGTTTCGAGGGGCCGTAGGCGATGAAGTTAGTTCCAAAAGCGACGCTGTCGGCGCTGCCGGCGAAGCGGATCTTCCCCAGCCGGCGCAGGATGGTATCGAAGGCGATCTGCATTTCCGATCGCACGAGCTGATTGCCGATGCAGACATGAATGCCGATGCCGAAGGCCAGATGTAATTTGGCGTTCGGGCGATCGAGATCGATCTTGTCGGGCTGGGTGAACTTCGCGGGGTCCCAGTTGGCGGCGCCGTAGCGCAGGAAGACGATCGATCCCGCCGGAATCTTGACGCCTTCGATCTCGACATCCGCCGTAACCCGGCGCGGCATGCCCTGGATCGGCGCGCAGAGCCGCAGCGTTTCCTCGACGAAGTCGGGCGTCGCCGATGGATCCTGCGTCAGCCTTTGCGCTATTTCCGGCGTCTCGATCAGCAGTCTCAGGCCGCTGCCGATCGCGTTGGTCGTGCTCTCATTGCCGCCGATCAGCAGTATCTGAACGAGGCTCAGCAGTTCCGCCATGTTCAGGCGCTGGCCTTCTATCTCGACATGGACGAGATCGCTCAGCATGCAATCTGCCGGGTGCTCCCGGAAGGACTCGATCTTCGCAGCGAAATAGCGCTGGAACGTCGTGGCGAGCTTGGCGTAGGCGATCTCCGCCTCAGTCGAGCTCTGCGGCCCGGCGCCCTCCATCAGTCGGTCGGAGAAGCTCTTGAGAATATCCAGCCCATCGCGTGAAACGCCGAGCTGATCGGCGATCACCGTCAACGGC
>Ga0302326_10003380_pt1 | contig 37635 bp, 25 predicted proteins | sample Palsa_T0_3_FD_202264 | JGI IMG/M metagenome (GOLD analysis project Ga0302326, IMG submission 202264) | Peat permafrost microbial communities from Stordalen Mire near Abisko, Sweden - Palsa_T0_3 | ecosystem: Environmental > Terrestrial > Soil > Palsa > Peat permafrost | place: Sweden: Abisko... | reverse complement strand
CATGAACAAATAGTCAGTGTACCATTCAAAGTTCTCTCGCACTTATTGGGAGACGAGGAAAAGGATGTACGGCAGAATGGGAAGCGCGACGGCTTGTAAAGTGGTCCAAAACGCGCGCGTGTAGGAACGTGGGATGTAAACGACATCGCCGGCCAGGAGGGGGACATCGAGATCCTTGCCTTCCAACAGACGGGATACGTCGACCGGGATGACAGCGCGGCGACTGGTACCGACGATGGGACGCAGAATGCGTACCTCGCCCTTCTTAGCATCCTTAGTGAATCCACCGGCCTGCGTCAGCACCTGGAGGATGGAAATAGAGTCGCGCTCTCCCAACTCGACACCGCCCACCTTGCCAACCTCGCCATTGACCCAGACCAATTCGGAGCGGCCCACCGAGATCTCGTCGTAAGGTTGCAGCAGGATGTTCTCGGCTGGGCTGAGACTCTGGCGCAGACTGCCCAGGCTGATCTCCACCGTGCTGACCTTCTTTTCGGGATCGACCACGGCGTCGGGCAGTGGAATGGGACCATATTCCTCGCGGCGGGTGATCTTGATGTGGCGATCGGCAGTGGGCTGCAAACCTCCAACGGAGGCCAACATTTCAATGAGCGTGCGGTTCCCTTGCAAAGGATAAGCACCGGGCCTGGCGAACTGTCCCACGAAGAAAACCGGCTCCATGCGGGTTTGGACCACGCTGACGAAAACCTGGGGCTCACGGATGTATTCGCGCAGGCGTTTTACAAGGTCCGCCTCTAATTCCTGCAGTGTCATGCCAGCGGCATGGATGCGACCCAGCAGCGGCAGATTGACGTTTCCATCGGCATCGATGCGGAATGGTCTTTTATCGATTTCCTCCGCTTCCGGGGCGCTAATCTGAATCTGGTCGCTCGGTCCCAATACGTAATTCGGGCGAATGGCGTCGGGTGGGAGCTGCTGGACGGGCGGTTGTCCGTTTTGCGCCGCGGGATTGGGCGCGCCGACCTGCGGTTGCTGATTATCCCCTTGAGGAGGCTGGGCCACCGGTATCGGCAGTGGCTGCTGAGCGAAAACCGGAACGCACAACACCAGAGCTAGCGGCACCAGGAGCAAACCAGTCACCTGAAGCAAACCAGTAAAACCAAACGAAGCAAACCGTTTACGAGTTTCACCCATACTCCAGTTATTTTAACAGGATTTCAGCCAATCCTTACCCCGTTATTTACGGCGCAAGTCGGTGGACAAGGTCTGAATGGGACGAATGGAGTGCCGGTCTACTTCGGCGGAAACTGAACGCTGGAGAAGGTTGACGGATACAACCAGGCGCGTTTTCCCCTTCACCTCAACGAGGATGCCTTCGAGACCGGTGAGCGGGCCGCGTTCGATGAGCACCGACTGGCCCACCTGAAGATAAGGATAAGGAGTGACGAGCAATCCAGACCCAACCATGGTGCGGACGCGTTCAATCTCCGCGTCGGGAATATGCTCGGGCGATTTGCCGAACCCCACCACATCGACAACCCCGGGCGCGGTGAGGATGGGTAGCCGATCATGCGGGTCAAAACGGCAGAAAAGGTAGCCCGGGAATAAGAACTGATCTATCTGCTTGGTGCGGTCCGACCAGCGCTTTTCCACTTTGTAGGAAGGTGCGAATTCCTCGTAGCCGCGCTCGCGCAAGTGGGTTGCGGTGATTTTCTCGTACTTGGAGCGCAGGCGTAAGGCGAACCAGGGGTAATTCTTAGGATCGGTATCGATTTTGGGCACGTCCCGTTTCTAAACCCGCCTGTGGTGTAACCAGCTCTTACGTTGACGGATCGGCAAATGCTTTGTCAATATTCACCTTGACCTCCTATTACTTTAGTACTATAATCCACCTTGCCACTTCATTACTTTAGTACTATACGTCCTGCTGACTCCGGTGTCACCTGGTGTCACCTCACCCACTTTTTTCTTATAGTACCCCTCCCCCACGTTGGGAATCGCAGAACGCAGAGAGAAGCAGTAATAGCCTACGTGCAAACCTGAGTACTAACTAGGGGGAACTCGTGATGGCCATAAACCCAGGTTAGTACTATCTTAGGCTTTGTCGTAAGCAGCACAAATGCAAAGCAAAATAGTATCTCTTTTATTATCAATATTTTCTGTCGTGTTATTGGCTCAAGCCGCTAGCCCCGACTCGTCTGCCGGCACGGGCCTGAACCCGCCGCAACCCACCGACCCGAATGGGCCGGTGACGCCTGGTTCCACTGGGACTCCAGGTAACATTTCGATCCGCGTTACACCTGGGTCCACCATTCTCCGCCCCGGACAATCGATCGTGTTTGAGACTGCGGTGGAAGGAACACGCGATCACCAGGTGCGATGGTCGCTGAACCCGAACCTCGGGAGCATGGTCAAGGGCGTGTACACGGCGCCATCTTCTTTTGTAGACGACTCGAAAGTCACCATTTCTGCGACAAGCGTGGCAGATCCTAGCAAGACGGCAACGGCTACTGTCCTACTGGTGCACCCCCGCGGGCCCATTGTTCCCGCCCGCAGACACGTGAGCATCTCGATCACCTCGGGCCCGGCGACGCTTGCTGCCGGCCAATCGGCACAATTTATCGCCGTAGTGGAAGGGTTGGCCGACAACAACGTCAACTGGTCGGTAACGCCGAATGTCGGCGTGATACTGAACGGGATGTACACCGCGCCCGCCAACATCGCCACCCAGGAAACGATTAGGGTGACGGCCACGAGCGTGGCCGATCCGCTGGAAACCGCATCAGTTCCTTTGGAATTGATGCCGCCCAGCAAGCCGGGCACAGGATCTGGATCTGTGACCGTCAGCTTATCGCCAGGAAGCGCGTCGCTCATCGGAGGCCAAAAGGCGACCTTCCTGCCGGCAGTGACCGGGAGCTCGAACACGACCGTAACGTGGTCCTTGAGTCCGCAGGTGGGGACAATTTCCAACGGCATTTATCAGGCGCCGCCAGTGATTGCGAGCCAGCAGACCATCACGTTAACCGCCACGAGCGCGGCAGATTCGACAAAATCCGCGACCGCCATGGTCGCATTACAACCGATTGCACTGACGCTTGGGCCAAGCTCGGTGTCGGTTGGAGCAGGGGCTTCGGCGGCTTTTGACGCTGCGGTTACTGGCGCCAGCAATCCCGCGGTTAGCTGGTCCCTCAATCCCGCGCTCGGGACCATCATGAACGGAATCTACACGGCGCCCGCCAACGTTAGCAGCCAGCAAACCGTGACGGTTACGGCCGCGAGCGTGATGGATCCGACCAAAACCGCAAGCGCGAGCATCAGCCTCACGCCGCTCACGATGAGTTTGTCGCCGGCGTCTGCAAATCTTACTGGAGGCCAGACCGCTGCATTTACCTTCACGATCACAGGGATCGCGAAAGCGCCAGTAACGTGGACACTGAACCCGCAGGTGGGGAGCATTGCGAATGGTGTGTATCAAGCGCCGGCTGTGATCGCGAGCGCGCAGAGCGTGACGGTAACCGCGACCAGCATGGCGGACACATCGAGAACGGCAACCGCGCTGGTGTGGTTGACGCCTGTGGGAGTGACGGTTGGACCTGCCGCGATGTCGCTGGGCGCAGGCGCCTCCGCGAATTTCTCCGCAGCGGTAACCGGAACCAGCAATGCCGGGGTCACCTGGTCTCTCAATCCGGCTGTGGGGACCATCGCGAATGGAGTGTACACCGCGCCAGCTTCCATCAGCAGCCAGCAGACGGTGACCGTTACAGCGACCAGCGTGGTGGACTCGACCAAGAGCGCAACGGCGACCGTTACGCTGACACCGGTTGGCCTCAGCTTATCGCCGACGAGCGTGACGTTGAACGAGGGCCAAAGCGCGACATTCACATCCGCGGTGGTGGGGACGGGGAACACAGCCGTCACGTGGTCGTTGAGTCCGCAGGTTGGGAGCATTACGAATGGCGTCTACCATGCGCCCTCCGTTCTCTCGAGCCAGCAGACTGTGACGGTGACTGCAACCAGCGTGGCAGATTCCACAAAATCGATGAGCGCCGCGGTATCTTTAGTGCCGATCGGCATCACGCTTTCGCCGCCAGCGGTGTCGCTGGGCGCGGGCGCGTCCGCCACTTTTGCCGCATCGGTCACTGGGGCCAGCAATAGCGCGGTGAAGTGGTCGCTCAACCCGGCCGTGGGCACAATCGTGAATGGAGTCTACACAGCGCCCGCCACGATCAGCAGCACCCAGACGGTGACGATTACGGCGGCCAGCGTTTTAGATTCGACCAAAACCGCGACGGCCACCGTCACGCTTACAGCAGTGAACCTCAGTTTGTCGCCCCAGAGCGTGACGCTCAACGAAGGCCAAAGCACGACATTCACGCCCCTGGTGAGTGGTGCGTCGAACCCGGCTGTGACGTGGACGCTGATCCCGCCGGTGGGAACGATCAGCAATGGCGTTTATCATGCGCCGTCCGTGCTGGCGGGCCAGCAGACCATCACGGTAACCGCGAGCGTAGCGGGGTCGAGTAAGATTGCGAGCGCGACGGTGTCCTTAATTCCGATCGGCATCACGGTGGGACCCACGGCGGTGTCGCTGGGCGTAGGTGGGTCCGCAAACTTTGCCGCGTCAGTCAGCGGGACCGGTAATACCGCGGTAACGTGGTCACTCAATCCGGCGGTGGGGAGTATCGTGAATGGGGCCTATACGGCGCCGGCATCCATCGGGGGCACGCAGACGGTGACCCTTACGGTGGCGAGCGTAGAGGATCCGACAAGAACCGCAACCGCTACCATCACGCTTACCTCTGTCAGCCTCAGTTTGTCGCCAGTGAGCGCACTGCTCGACGGGGGCCAAAGCGCGACCTTCACGCCGCTAGTAAGCGGGAGCTCAAACGCGGCGGTAACGTGGTCTTTGAATCCGGCGGTGGGAACGATCAGCAATGGCGTCTACCGTGCGCCGGCGATTGTCGCCAGCCAACAGACCGTCACGGTGACCGCAACCAGCGTGGCAGATTCAACAAAGACATCGAGAGCTACAGTTTCGCTGCAGCCTATCGCGGTGACAGTTGGGCCGGCTTCGGTTTCGCTGAGCGCGGGAGGCGGCGCGGCGTTTGCCCCGACGGTTACAGGAACCAACAATCCAGCGGTTACGTGGTCGCTCAATCCGGCGCTCGGGACGATCGCGAATGGAATTTACGCAGCGCCCGCTACCATCGCCAGCGCACAGACCGTGATGGTCACGGCGGCAAGCGTGGTGGATCCGACCAAAACAGCTACGGCGAGTATCTCGTTGACGGCAACTGTGACCAATACACCGCCCCCACCACCACCGACCACGGTGACTTTACCGGTGGAAGTGCTCGGGCAGAATGGAACGACGGTGTCCAGCTCAGTGACGATTCCGAGCGGCTCCAACCTAACCGGCCAACTCACGCTTGCAATGCAGATCCATGGATTGCGCACTGGGACTCAGGCGAGCGTGCAGGTGAACAATTCCGCCTGGCTACCTATTAGCAACAGCACCGTCACGCTGTTGGGGAATGCAACCGCGTATGGCGGCATCGGCGGCGGGTTCGCCACCCTCTCGATGACTATGAATTTACCGAGCGGCGTGGTTCAAACCGGAGCGAACACTATTAATTTTCGATTCAATCAAACGGACGGCAGAGTCAGCGGTTTCCGCGTGCTGGCTTTCAACATCCAATCGGCCAGCGGGACCCAGCTCATCCCCACGTCGACTTTTGTCCAGGACGATCCCAACACTTGGCAGCCACCGTCAACCGCCCCTTCCGATATAACGGCGGGACAGACGCTGTGGCGTACGGCTGCGTTGACCATTCCTCTGACGAGCGGCGGGACCAAGCCGATTCTCGCGCATTGCATGGACTGCCATACGCAGGATGGGCGGGATCTAAAGTACTTTAACTATTCCAACAACTCGATCCAGACTCGGGCCGTGTTCCATGGGCTCACGTCCCAACAGGGCAATCAGATCGCCAGCTACATTCGCACGCTGAATGTGCCGAATCCCGGCCGGGTGTGGAATCCGCCCTATCAGCCTGGCCCTGGATTGGATTCGCAGCCAGTGAGCAACTGGGCGGCCGGCGCCGGACTGAGCGCGGTGCTCAACTCCGATGCCGACATGATCAACGCCATCTTCCCGTCGGGTTTCCAGAGCTCGGTGTTTGCGGGGACTTCGGATCTGAACCAGCGCGAGCTACCTTTACCCGTGCAACTCCCCGACTGGAACCAGTGGCTGCCGGGAACTCATCCCATGGACGCATTCGGGGCGGCGTTTACGAGCAACGGTTATAACACCATTTATCAAACTCTCAGTTCCAGTCTCCAGGTAAACGATCCGGCGGGGTATGTCGCGCAGCAGTCCAATATCAATGCCTGGTTCAATGCCTTCTACGGATTCTATGTTCAAGAAGGGAACCCTATTTGGAATAATCCGACAACGGGCTGGACCCCCGCGGCAGTGGACGCCATGTACTCGCTGTCGCAGTGGGGACTGGTGAAGACCTGGGAGCTGAACAGCCAGTTCCAACTCGAAGGGTATTCGCAGAACATTTTTGGCCCGCAAGCCGATCCGCGCGCCTGGTACAGCAACATGCCGTTCTTTGTCTCCCCGCATGAACTGAAGATGCCTAACACGGGGGTCACGGGGCTGCGCAACGGAACCGGGGCCGAATACATTTACTTGTCGTACATCTGGTACAACCTGCAACTGATCCTGAACGATTCCAACGGGAAACAGACTTATCAGTATCCGATTGACTGGTCCTACGTGTATGGGTTCGTACAGAATCTGGGATCGCTGGTCTCACCGCAAAGTGGAATCCAAACGATGTGGATGATCAAAGGTCTCCAGGTAATGCAGCAACTCGGAGCCGGACCACAAATGTCGGGGAACGGCTGGCAACCTTTTGTGGTTCAACCCTCGTGGCTGGTAACGCCGGAATGGAACGCCACCGTGTGGACGGGAGTGGACGCGACCACGCGTACCGCGATCGCCACTGGAATTGCGACGTCCTGGCTGCAGCAAGTGAGCCAGTTCACTCCGCAACAGTTTTACGCCGGAGGCTGGACCACTGCGACAGCAGTACCTGTACCAGGCGGTAACCCTTACGACAGCGTTTTCCCGGATTGGGTTTGGTATATGATTCCGCGATTCGGCTTTCTAGGCGTGAACCCCACGCTGGTAAACCAACTCGCCGCGTGGGCTCAAACTGTTTGGCCTAAGGCAAACTGGACAGCGGACGCTAACGCGACCTGTAGCTGGCAGAATAATAATCCCAACTACAAGATTCAGTGCAGCCAATAGTGGCGACGAAAGTGGTTCACCGTCTTGGCTCTGGAACTGAGGCAAGCGCTCGAGTGAGTACCAGAAGAAGGATGAGCACAAGCCAACTCTGTTGCTGCAAGACGACCGCGCCCCAAACCGACTGTGGAATCGTAAACGGCGCTCGAGCGTAACCGGAAGCGATGAACAGCGCCGGTAAAGGGAAGGCCATGACCAGGCACCCGGCCATGGAGACCAATGCGGGGGCATCGCGCCAGCTGGATAATCCTGCCAGGGCCCAGACGAAGACAAAGACCAAAACGGCCGCATCGTAATAGCGATGAGCGATCAGGACGAGGCCCAGGACGCAGGCCGCGGAGAATGCGGTTGGGTCGGCCAATAGATCCGCGCAATTCCGTCCGCGCTTCCAGAGAAAGAAGCAGACCAATATACTGATGGCGGCGAGCAAAAGCACGACCGCGGCCGAATTGCCCGCCAGCCTGTGGATGAGGGGAGAAGCATTCACCAGCTGAAAAGCCAGGGGGTTGGTGGGAGCCGGATCGTAAACGCCTCCGGGATTGGATGCGAGTCTCACATTGTGGAGCAGCGAGCCCACCCAAGAGACGCCGGCCCAGTATAGGCGAAGAGAGGCAAGGCACAACAGTCCAGAGGTCACCGCTGCGACTGCTGCAACGGGCTTCCAACGCCTCTGAACGAGATAAAGGACGATAACCGGAGCAGCGATTTGAGGCTTCAGGGACGCTGCCAGGCCGATTAAGATGGCCGCGAGAATTACCGCGTTCCGTGCCTCGGCGAGGATGGCCAGGGCCAGGAGGGATGCCACCACCACTGTCAGTTGGCCCTTGGCGATTGCGGTATGAATAGGGCCGAATGCGAGGATGAACGCCGTAGCGCAAGCGGCCCTGGCAGGCGACAACTTGTCGGGCGCATAACGCGTGAGGGCCAACACCAGCACCGCAACGGCGATCAGATTGATCAACAGCCAGGCCCAGCGTACGTGAGCCCAGTCCAGCAGGGCGAGCGGGGACAAAAGAAGATAAGTGGCCGGTGGATAAAGGGCTAAATCCAACGAATTTGAATTGTCCGGCTGGTTATGGTTCGCCTCCAGCCAGGCGGCCTGCAATGCGGAGGCGTCGTAAGGATTCGCGCCGGCTTCGAATGCCCGAGTGGAAGCGTAGACCACCGCAAAATCCCCGGTATCCGAAAGAGCGCGCCAGAACCCTCTGACCCCAAGCTCCGCGGCGGCGGCCAGGATCAATGCGATGAGCAGCGTCCAGACGATCCTATGGCGCGCTGGGCCCCGTTTGGCGGGGGTATTCACGGTTTTGTGAAATCGGTGCTGCGAGTCACTGCACTCAAGAGCTCTTTTTTTGTTGATTCCAATAGAGTCTCGATCGGCAAAGGGCTTCGGCTAGATTATATCTGGTTGCAGATGTCGAAAGAGAGGCTTGTATTCATGTTTTTTCGCTGCGCGATTCTGGCTGGGGCGATTCTTGCTGGGATTGTGGCGTGCGCCGTAAAGGCTCAAACCCTGGTGGACTTGCGCACGCAGTCCAAAAGCGTGGACTTCAGCGCGGCGAGCACTACAAAACCAATGAAGACCGGGACGCCACTGCCCGCGGCGTGCGGCCAAGGAGAAGCGTTTTTCCTGACCACCGCGCCGGCGGGCGAGAATTTCTATTTGTGTACAACACAGAATTCCTGGACGCTGCAGGCGGGCGCCACAGGCCCGACCGGTCCGACGGGGCCGACGGGGTCCACAGGGCCGACGGGAGCAACGGGAGCTACGGGAGCAAACGGAGCGATCGCGCATATTCAGAACGGCGGCACGAATCTTCCGGTGGAAGCCACGTTGAATTTCAGCGGCGGTGGATGCACGGACGACCCAACCAACAGCAGGACCGATTGCACGGGCAACGGGATCTCCGGCTTGAACATCGACGTGAACGGAACGGTGCAAGGTTCCGAGGCAACGCTCAACCTGATTTCAGGCACCGGGATCATTCAGGCGTGCGCAAACAACACCGGCGCGAATCGCGTGGACTGCACGCCGACTTTGGACACTTCGTACGCCCTGGGCCGAACGACGGATCAGGCGGGGACCGATCACAGTATCATCGCGACCAGCAGCGGCGCGGGAGCCGCATTCGTTGCGAACGGCAGCCCCACGTTTACCACGTACACGGAAAACCAGACGCTGAGTTTCATCGCGAGCGACGCGGCGTGCACGGCGGGCGCCACGCTCAGCATCGACGGGGTGGGGCCTATCGCCCTCAAGAAAATCGTGGGGGGTGCGCTGGTCGGCATTGAGGCCAGCGATTGTCTGGAAAATGTTCCGATCCTGCTGCGAGCGTATGGCAGTCCGGTGAGCGCATTTATTCTGAGTCCGGATGGCACGGGCGGCGCAGGCTGGGTTTCGAATGTAACCGCGCGGTCTTCGTCGCAAACGAGCGTGACGCTGGCTACTCCTGGACCTGGGCAGTACACGTTGAACTATTACGCCGATCAAAACGGCACTTGCACGACAGGCGCTAATTCCGTCTCTTTTACCTTTAATTGGACGGACGGGACGAACGCCCGGGCGATTTCGACCGGGAGCCTAACATTGGGAGCGACGCAATCCACCACGGCGGGCTATCTTTCCGGGCTCATGCCAATTTATGTCGGGAGCGGGTCAGTAACCTACACATCGACTATTCTAGGAAGCTGCACGGCCGGGACTTCCAGTTACGATGTTCATGCCGCGCTGACGAGGTTACAGTAAAAACTGGATCTGAACGGGAAAATACCATTCCATGACACCGATACGATGCGCGCCAATCGCCGTTCTTCTGCTGGCCACGAGCGGCGTTTGTTTGGGCCAGACCTGCACGATCACCAGCCCCGCGAGCGGACAGCTGATCCTGGGCGCGCAGCCGCTGCAACTGACTGCGACCGTTTCATCGGCGCCGACGGCGTACAGATTGATCTGGAGCGTCGACTATCAGCGTTGGGCGGTTGGATTCGCCCGCGATTCACATCCGCCCGAGAACGACTTTCGCGACCCCTGGCAAGGACAGTGGACCGTGACCTGGTATACCGGACTCAACGGCGACGGCCCGCACGCCGTCTCAGGAATCCTTTACGACATCTTCGGCAACACGCTGGCCACTTGCCCGGCGGTCGCGTTCACGGTGCGGGTGGAAGGCATGAGCAACCAGTCCCTCAACGCGGTTCCGACGAGTGGGAAGGGCAAGCTGGGTTTGCTGACGTTTGATGGCGCCAACAGAGGCGGCAGTCCCTATATCGACGGATACCAACTACCGAATCCTGGCAGCCCATCCTGCGGCGGCGCTGGAGCAACCAGTCAAACCGGCGGTTCTCAGATTCCGAACTTCAATACCGCATGTTTCCCCAATGGGACTCACCAGATCCTCTACCCCTATAACCTCAGTCTCATCGCTGACCCATACTTGTTCCCGCAAAACTTCACCAGCTCCAGCGTGAGCGGCAACAATATCGCGATCGCGAACCACTACTCGACGCAGGGTGGGATCGTTACGTTTTCCAACACAGGAGGCGCGCTCCCGGCGCCGCTGGTCCCGGGATGTCAATTCTACTGGGCGACCAGCGCGAGCAACTCGAACACGGCCACGCTTTCGGTTACCGGCGGCGTAATTACCGTCAACGTAAGTTCGGCCTGCGGACTAACGGCGGGAACTCCCGTCTATCTGCGCAACATTCAGTCCACCAGCGTGACCGGTCAAGCGAACTGTGACGGTTACTATACGATGGCGACGGGCGCGGGCACTTCGTTCACCGTTACTGCGCCGCCGAACTGCCCGAATGGCGTCTCCGCGACCGACAATCTCGAAGTGGACATCAACCCTTATTTCGTGCAATACGTGGACGCCGGCCACATCGCGGTAGCAGCCACGGCAGGAGGACCGACCATCACGCTCACTACCACCGGATCCGGCACCAGCACAATGTTGCAGCGCATTCGCTCGCCCTACTGGACTCCCTCCGGCAACAATGGCGAACCTGGTCCGGGACGCGACTTCGCGCAATACGGCGGCCCAGCTTACATCCAGCAACTCGTCACGTTTTCCAACGGAACCACGCCCATGGAGATCGAGGTGCCATATTGGGAGATGCACCTGATCGCCGGCGCATCCACCCGCAGCACTTGCCCGAAAATCAAGAACACGGACCTCACACTTACCACCATCGCCTGCAATGCCAGTGGGCTGACCTACACGGAAGTGAACGATGGCGTTTTATCGGGGGTCTGCTCGGTGGATTCGTCGGGCAATGTCACGCCCATCATGGCCGGCTGGTGTCAGGTTCAGGTGGCTTGCGCGGCGTGCGCGTCAGGGGCCGTGTCACTGCCGCCGGTGACCGTTTATATCCAAGTCCACGCCGGCTCCATTACGTTTCCGCATTTCACGCACAATGGCAGCATCGCCACCGCGTTCAGCCCGGGCAATTCATTCTTCCCGCTTTCGGCCTGGCAACTGAACATCTCGGGTGCAACGGCGTATCAAACCAATCCCGGCGCCCGAACTCTTTGGTACGGCCCCATGATGCAGGAATCGAACCTGAATACCGCGATGATAGGGCCCGATCCCAGCAACGTGGCGTTTGGCGACCCTGCCAGCACGACTTGCGTTTCGTCATCCTGGCCCAGCGCGTTTCACGCCTACGAATCCGCGTTCGCCGCGCAATATGGGATTTATTTTGAAACGGACACGGAGAGCACACAATGGGGCTCCAATGGCCCCGGATGGCTGGCGGCCTTTCTGAGCAATACCGGATATAACCGTCAAAGTTGTTTTTCCGGATGGCTGAGCAGTCTGGTCAGCGAAGGGCGCACCTATCGTACCTTCAGTTACGACGAGCTGAATCAATACATGGCCGGGAACTACCCGTTCCGCACGCCAAATCTTGGTTCGACGAATTTTCCGAGCGTGGTGGCGAGCAGCGGGGTTGCGACCTATGACGTAGCCGAGACGTTCACCGGAGTGTGGAGTCAATCGGCGGGCACGGGCTCTTGGATCAAGATGGCGGGCGCGGTGACAAACACCTGCTTGAATGGCTGGTTTCCGGTAACCGGCATCGCGACCACAACCATCAACGGCGCTGCCTATCCTGTCAGTTTCACCACTCCGACGGCCTGCACTAACGGCACCTACACGGAATCAACCGCGCAGCTTTATCATTATTGGGCGGGAGGGGGGATTGGGGAAAATGCCGGCATCCTTCCGCGGCTGGCTGGAACGGGCGCGGCCGATAATCCCGGTGGCACCACTCAAAACTGGGACTCAACCTATTTCACTCAGGTTGTCGTGAGCGGAGGCGTGGCGGAGTTTTACGCGCAAGCGCACGGCATCGCGAACAACCAAGCGGTGCGGGTACAGAGGTCCGGCGCGGGCCACAACCTCAACACGGTGAAACCGGTCACGGTGATTGACGCGAACCACTTCAGCATCGCTTACAACTCCTCGGTTGAGGCCGTTCCTTCCAACGGGACTTACACTTCTTCCACCGATCCCAGTCTCTATTTCACGGTGGATGAGAATTTTCCGCCGACGCCGTTCATCGCTCTGCGCAACATATTCACGAGCGTAACCGGCCATCCAGCCACCACCTGGTCATCGATAGGATTCACTTTCGGCCCCGGAAATCCCGGCGTGTACAATTGGGCCGGTAACCCGGCCGGCGAAGACGCGGCGAACGATTACATACCGCAGCCTCCCACTGCCACTTATGGTCCGGATGCGAGCGTTTGGCAATGGGCGAATTATTCACAATCCAGTTCCGGGCTGGCCACGCGCGCTTATCAGCTTCAACCACGCGCCATGCTGTGGAGCGTCGGGCCAGACTACTCGCAGTTTTGCCAGAGCTTCCAGTTCAACCCGGCCTGCGATCGTCCCACCGAGCTCGATTGGCGGCCGGAAACTCTGGTGGCTCAGATGGTGGGGATGCTGACGCTGAACGTCAGCGCTCTGCGGCTATACAACTTCGTCGGGAACATGAACGATATGTTCAATCTGGATTGCTGCGGCGGGCAGGCGCGGGGCACCGGAGTTTCCAAAGGTATTAATCCCTTCATTTCGCCGAAGCAATGGTCCGCGATGGCGCATACCAATGCGCTCATTAAGCTGCGCGAGGACACTGAACTGCAGCCGCCGGCCAACAAGCCTTACATGGGTCCGTTTTTCCTGACGGACGCACATACCAGCGCCACCTACGGAAACGAACTGAAGATCCTCTGCGCATCCGAGATGCCGTATGGTACGCAGACCATCGCCATACCGGCGATCAGCGGCGGATCGGTGTTGAAGTATATCCTGACCGGATATTCGCTGAGCGTGAAGTTGCTAAGCGGCAACCCATCGACGGATACGGACGAGTTTTGCAGCAGCCCGGGACGCACCACAACTTACGTGGCGCTACCAGCGACACCGGCCGTGAATCCGATCGACAACATCACGTTCGCGGCGCCGAGCCCGCTTCCGTTCGGGGCGTCCAAGTTCCTGCTGCAGGTTGGCTATTATCCGCGCGCTATGCAAGACGATCCGGTGACGGATTGCACGGCGGGATGCACCATCGGCATCGACCATCACAACACCGCTGCCTGGTATCGCGTGATCTACGCCGATTCGAACAATCTGCCGCTGAGTGTAGGGGACCCGGCGCAGATCCCGAGTCAGAGGCTCAATTAGCAGAGGATGCGCTTGAGTGCGTGTTCCAAGAAGATTAGCAGCTCCCGCGAAGGCGGCCTCATTCGCACTTTACGTTGCGCAATAATTAATTTGACTCGCCATAGTTTTGGGAAGCTCTCGAACCGAGAATGAGCTCGTACGCCAGAAGCGCGGAAAGGGGCGAATGGAAAAACGCACACACCAAACTAGATTCAGTGCCAGCTAATATCTCCTGCTAGTTGCTGAAGGTGCATCGGAACACTGGAGGTTCGAAATCAGAGGACCGCGTTCGGTCAGGGGATTATTGGAAGCAACAGATCTGGCAGATGCGAAGCAAGAGGTCTACTCAATTGCCGACAGATTCTTCAGCGAAAAAGGAGTCGCTGAACCGAACTTCCGAGAAAACATGAAGTGGGTGACCCAGCCGTGAAGGAGGGAATGCGGCGATTGGGCATCGTCTTGAGAGTTCTTGGTTTCCTGGGCGGAGCAGCGTACAGCTGCTTCCTCGGACAGGAGGTCTGGAAATCGTGGTCCGCTGGAGTCTTGAAGGAATCGCTCTTAGCGGACTGTAGCCTTTTGTTAACGCTCCCGATTGCTGGTTTCTTGATTCCATGGGGAGCCACTCGAACGGCGATGTGGATCTTCGCCGGTTTTTCAAAGTGAAGCCACTACCCTCCTTCCTTGTTTCTCCTTCTGCGCACCATCTTCTTAAGATGCTTCGAGTGGACTCGGTTGCGACGTGTTGCTAGGAACTTTTAGTACCACCTCGTCTCTCCTCACAAAGTCGCATGAAAGTTCCGGTCCTTCGTGCATTTCCGCGCTCGGCTTCACCACCTTCGCTGACGCCGCTTTTGGAACACGCTTGAGCAGGTTCAGTCGCTCTTTATGTTGCGCATGTATTTCCAGTAAATCTTCACTACATCTCGAAATGCGGTGAAGAAATCGATGGCTTTGACTTTGGAACCGCCGACGTCTTCCCAGGAGTTGAGCGGGTACTCGTAGATCCGTTCGGAAGCCAGCGTGGGCGATCGAATCTGCGAGACATAGCGCGCGAGAATTTCAACGTCAAAGATCCAGCGAGTCATGAACGGATCGGCGAACAACGCGCGAGTCCCCGGGCGAACGCGAAATATTTTCGCCCCGCATTGCGTATCGTAGATGGGCATGCGCAGCATGACGGAGACCACGGTGGCGAAAACCCGGCCCAGGTAGTGACGGCTGGCGCGACGGTGGACCTGACGTCCGAGCAGCTTTACGCGAGCGCCGAACACCATGTCGAGATCGGGCCGCGCGGCCAGGACGGCGAGGAACTCGGGAATAGCGTTAAGTGGCGTGGCAAGGTCAGCATCCCAAAACCCAACCAGCGCGGCGTTCTGTTCCAGAGCGTAGTTGATGCCCAGGCGAACCGCTTCCGCTTTGCCTCGATTGACGGGAGCCCGCAACAGGATTACGCGGTCCTGGTTTCCCGCGCGCAGGCTCTCAATGCGTTCAACCGTTTTGTCCCGGCTGCCATCGTCCACGAAGATGAACCGGATTTCAGGGCCCGGCGGAAATTGCTGGAATGCATCCACCGGCAATCGCTGACCTTCGTTGTAGCAAGGCACGACGATCATGCAAGCCGAATCTGGCGCGCTGGGACCGGGATTCATGCCTGGGAGCCGAGCAGCATCCGGCGGGCCTTGTTCACAGCTCGCCGATATAGGCCGGCCGCGCGCATCAGCCGGGCATCGGCGGCCAGCAGCAACGGTGGGTAGGTGTGGTGCCGGGCGACGAAACGTTCCATCTCGCCCAACTGCTCTTCTTCTCCGTGGATCACGTCCTCGCGAAATTCGAACGATCCGTTCCAAAACAACCATTGCGCGGTTTGTTCTACGCGAAGCTTGCGGAGCACCGACTCGGGCAAGGAACAACGCCAATTGTGAATGCGGTGAAACTTCTGCAAAAAACGAATGGAATTAGCGGCAGCCTCGATGTCGATGAGCCAGCGGTGATGCGAGAGGCCGGTGATGCCGCGCTCCATCCCCCGGCAAGTTTCCCATAGACGGGATGGAACCTCGATGTAGCCGGCCTTTCCGATGCGAATCATTTCCGAGCAGACCCACAAGGGATCGCGAATGTCCTCCAGGGTGTGCGAACAGACCACGAAGTCCAGCTCCTTGTCGCGGAAGGGATAGGGTTCCTTGGCGCAGATGTCGCGCGCGACCCATGTCTCTTTGGTGAAAACTTCCACCGTGCCGCCGATGGGCGGAATGGGATTGTTCCTGGCGAAGGTGCGGTTATAGAATCCGCGTGTCTCATAGGGCCCCAGGTCCAACACGTAGTTTGCCCGGTTGAACGGATGCGCCCAGCCCCCGATGTCGAGCACGACATCGCCGGGCTTGAGTTGTTGCATCACAATCTCGGAGTTTTTTTGCAGCATCGGGCTTTCCCTAGTATCAGGCCTTCCCCGACCACCCGAGCACGCGAGTTCGCATGGCGGACGAAAGCGTAGCGGTGGCGCCTTGGATGTAACCGCGCAGCGGCGTGGTCCATACATAGGGAAGGACGAGCAGCAGATAAACGACGCCGACCAGCGAGGCTGAGACTGCCAGATGCAGCACATCCGGCGCTCCAAACCAATTGCGAACGGCGAGCGCCACCGCTCCGGCGACGGCAAAGCGCCAGAGGTACGGAAGATAAGGCCGCAGCACTTCGGCAATGGAGATCTGGAGAGTCCGGGCAAGCAGAAATATATCGGTTGGGACAGAGACCAGGGCCGCTCCGCAAAGGAATCCGAATGCGACGCCGGCGAGCCCCCAACGCCCCACCAGGAGGAATGCGATGGCCACGCTAAGAGCTCCATCCACTAAAGCTCTTATCGAGAGCAGCTTCTCATGCCCGAACGCAAACAGCGTAACAGCCAGCGTGTAGTCTGCCTGCCGCAGGAGGAAAGTCAAGAGCAGGATGGCGGTGAGTTGCATGCCGCCGAAGAGATGTTCTCCGCCCTCGTGACGCAGCCACAAAGTGACGAACTGCCGGTTGATCGCCAGGATGACACAAGCGATGCCGCCGGCCAGCAGGAGCATGGCTTGGGTGAGCGATGTGGTGGCCTGCAGGATTCGCTCGCGCGACTCGCTGGTTTTCATATGGCTCAATCCGGGAAGAGCGACGCTGGCAAGAATCTGGGGCTGATTCTGCAGGACGGTAATCAACTTGCTGGTAGAGGAGTAAACAACCACGGTGGCCAGGCTGATAGAACGGCCCACGATCAAGATATCGCTGCCGGCCGACAACTGAGTGGCCACCTGATTCACATTGACCCAGAATCCGCGCGCGAACCAACGCCAGCGCATAGGCCCGGCTTGGCGCCACATCTCAGCCGACAACAGATCGGGACGCAAGCGCCGCAGACGAATGAATGCCACCAGGTCGTGCCCCATCTGCTGCAGGCACCAGCCGCAAGCCAAGGCGTAGAACCGGGCGCCCAGGAGCAGCATTACGATCACCAGCACCGTAGAGATGCCCCAGAGCGCAAGCCTCAACTGGCCCAGGAACTTCAAATCCTGCAAGCCTTGCAGCACGGCCGGGAACATGCGAAGCGGGTAGGAAATCACGAAAACGGCCAGGATCAAACCGATGGGGCCGCGCAGGCCCGGATCATTCGCGGGGCGAAGGATGAACAACGCGAGCGATGCCAGCGCGATCACTAACGTTTGCGCCAGCACCACTTTCAGGGTCTGGCCCACCACGCGCGCTACTTCGCCCGAAGCCTGCTCGGAGTGTTCCAGGCCGCTGGCGTGAGCCACATCCCGGGGAGTGACCACGATGACGCCGAAATCGCACAGCAGCAGGAAATTCAGAACGCTAAGTCCCACCAGCCAGATGCCGTAATCCCTGACTCCCAGCGTGTGGATATAGAAGGGCGTGAGCCACAGGCCCAACAGCATCAGGGAGGCCTGATAGATGTAGGCGAAGACCGCTCCACCGAGGAAGGACCGGCTGCGAGACACTATTGCGATTCCTGCCGAAGCCAGCCGGCGCTGGCGAGATGGAATTTCACCAGGATGGTCCCGGCCATTTTCTGATATTCGGAGAATAAAAGATGGCGTTGCTCCGGTGTTTTCCACCAGGCATGGGGATCAAAATCGTTTTCGGCCGAGCTCTCCATTCGAAAGTCGAATTCTGGAAGGAACAGGCGAAAAACCTGCGCGGCGCGGCGGGAATGAAAATTGCTGGTCACCAGAATAATATGCCGGACGCCCAACTGGTGAAAGATGGGCCCCATTTCGCGCGCTTCGTCGACGGTAGATTGAGCATGCATTCTTATCGGAAGGAAGAGGCTGCGCGCGAAGCCGTGTTGGACGGCGAAGTCCACCGACATCTTGCCGACATCCTGCCCCTGGTAGCGCCCGCCGCTCAGGATCACGAGGGGTGCCCAACCTTGCGTTCCCAGGTTAGCGCCCAGGAGCACACGGCTGCCCCAAAAGTCACCTGCCAGAACGTAGATCAGGTCGGCGTGCTCCAGCGGATCGGAGATCACCAGAGATTCGCCAAGTTGGGCGAGAACCTGCCGGCGAGATGCCAGGAGCGTCAGGGTCAGGAGGATCGCGGCCAGGGCGGAAACGCTCAGTTTCAAATCCAAACGTTCCAAATCCGCAGCACGCCCAGTCCGGGAAAGCGCTGTTGCACCTTGAGCGTGGTGTGCAACTGTTGCGAGATGGCAGCGATGAAGGCTGCATCGTCCTTGGACTTGTTGAGCCAGTAATCGCTATCGTCACGGCCAAAGAGAACGATCTGGACCATTTTGTTGCGGTCCAGCAGTTGGAGGAGCTGGGCGCGGCGAACGTCTTTATTCGCGTCTCCCAGATCCAGGTCCACCAGAGTCCGTTGCCCGTGCAGCTCGTTTAGGAACTTCACCGTGGCAGGCTGGTCGGTCATGACAGGCAGCGCCGGATCGGTGTTCGAGTACACCGCGTTCACCACCTCATCATGCAGCTGGGACCAAAGCTCGCTGCGCCAATTCACTACCAATCCCGCGACGGCGATTCCGGCGAGCCAAACTGCGACCACGCCGCGCGAGACGCGATCCAGCCGCAGCCGGCGGTCGGCGCTCCCGGATCGAGCCAGCGCCGCAACCCAGCGCGGGCAGGTGTGAGCCATCGCGAACGCGATGATGGGAATCACCGGGATCAAGAACCGCAGGGACAGCACCCACTGTTTCAATCCTCCGCTAGGAGCTCCATTGTAATTCCAGAAGACGAAAATTCCGACATAAACGACCACGGTAGAGACCAGTTCCATCCAACGCTTGCCGCGATAAAAAAACGTGAAGATCAGCCCGCCGGGAACCAGCACCAGGAGCGCGGTCAAGTACATGATGAGATTCGTTCCCGCGAAGACGCCCGACAATCCATAGACGTGTTCCTTAACGAACAGCGGATTGCCGTAGACCAGTTCAGCGAGCAAAGGCCGCAGCGCGATGCCTGCGAGCCCACCGAGAACGATGGCAACAACGTGGCGCTCCCTGCGCAACAAAGCTCCGGCGAAAAAGATTGCAAAGAGCGCGGCATTGGGTTCTCGAAGACAGATGGATGCCCCGGCCAGAAAGCCCGCGGCCAGACGCTGCCAGGGGGCGCGCTGCCCATCATCCCAAAACAGCCACAATCCGGCTGCCACCAGACAGGCGCTCGGAAGGTCGCTCATGCCGGTGCGCGCCATCACCATGGCAGGCAGATAACCGAGCACCAGGAGCGAGTAGAGCGGCGAACCTCCCGAATCGGCGATCCAGCGGGCCGTGAACAGCGTACACGCCGAGATGGCGAGAAGGCCCAGCAGAAACGCGCCGCGCCATCCAGCCAGCCAGACGAAGGGCAACATGCACGCGGAGGTGCCGGGTGGATAGTCGCTGGGATGCACCCATTGGTGCTGGCCGTTAAATGCATCGACGGTGTCCACCGTAGCACTGCCGTGAGCGAACGACACGGCCTGGCGGACGTAGGACACTTCGTCGAAGTTAGTAAGGGCGCGGGGATAGAAGCACAGAAAACCGGCGGCGTAGAGCAGGACCAAAACCCACACGGTGCGCATCTGTCCGCTGAACCAGCCATCCGCGCGGAGTGCGCCGCCGCTGGTTCCAACCGAGACCGCGAGCTGCCTCAGGCCGGGATCGTCACTGATTTTTGGGGAGGGTCTCACCGCAAACCACGCTCGCCGCTTTGGATGACACCCTCGTAGAGCGAGAGTGTGCGGCGAAGCATCGTGTCGAGGCTGAATTCCCGCCTGGCCCGACGGACACCGGCCTGGCCGAGAGACTGGCGCAGGCTTTGGTCGTCGAGGAGCCGGTTGATGGCGGCCGCCAAAGCGGGTGCATCGCCGGGAGGGACGGTCAATCCGGATTCGCCCGCGAGCGAAACAAACGGGACACCGGAATCGAGGCTGGTGTTCACCACGGGAATACCGGCCGCCATGGCCTCAATTTGCACGATTCCGAAAGCTTCGCTGCGCGCCACCGATGCCAGCGCAAACAGATCGGCGGCGTGATAGTAGGGCATCACGCCAGCGTTGTTGATTTCGCCCGCGAAGACCACCTTATCGGTAACACCCAAGCGGGCGGCCAGGCTCTGGAGCTCACCGCGTAATGGGCCCTCACCAACGATCACCAGCTTGCCACGCACGTCCGCCATGGCGCGGATCAATACATCGAAACCTTTGTAATAGACCAGGCGCCCCACGCTGATGACCAGGCGATCGCCCAGCCGTTCGCGGACACTGCGCACGGCGTCCGGGGAACATTGCTCAAACTGGGCGGTGTCGATGCCATACGGAATCACGTGGCAGCGGTCGCGAAAAGCCTGGAGCACGGGGGAAGTGGCGAGATAATTCGGGGATGTGGCGATGATGGCGGCGCTCTTGCGCAGCGCGGCATTGAGGAAAGGCTCAAACATCCGGCCGAGCACCTTCTGCTTGACGGTATCGCTGTGGTAGGTGACTACCAAAGGCCCGCGATGGCCGCTCGCGAGATAGGCCAGCACGGCGGCGGGATTCGGCAGATGGACGTGAACCAGGCCGGCGCCCGAATTCCGGATACGGGAAACCATGCCGGGCGAGATGGACGTCGAGAAGGCGGTGATGAGCGTGGCGAGGCGTGCGACGGGCACCGAATCCACCATCTCTTCCACCGTGTTGCGGTCTTCGCTCGAGACGATTACGCGCACGTCGGCGTGATTGCGCAGCGCTCCGCACAGGGCCTGCAAGTGGGTTTCAATGCCGCCCATGTGGGGCGGATAAAACTTGCCCACGTGCAGGACGCTGAGTTTCGCGGCCGCGGCGCTTGGCGTCCTTTGAACCGCTTCCACGGGCTGGTCCAATTCCAGATTCATGCGCAGTTCATACCGGGGAACTCATAGAGGTGGCGAGCTCATACCAAGGTCGGGCTCAGCTTCAGGAACAGCTCGCGATTCCTTTCAATCCAATCGTAGAGCAGACCCAAGCCTTGCGGGCAGCTGATCTTGGGGCTCCATCCGAGTTCGGCCTTGGCGCGGCTGATATCGCTGATAAAGCACTTCTGGTCGCCGGGTCTCCAGTCGGCGCTGCCGGCTCGAATCTGCGCGCCACTGCGCTGCTCGATGAACGCCAGCAGATCCCGCAAGGACACCACGTTGCTGGGGCCTCCACCGACGTTGAAGGCGCGGCCGGCGGCTTTGTCGGGAGCGGCGAAGGCCGCATCATACGCGTCAAGAAGATCGTCGATGAAAAGGATGTCGCGCACCTGTTTGCCGTCGCCGTAAATGGTGATGGGACGGCCGAGCTGGCTCGCGATCATGAACCACGCCACCCAGCCCTGATCCTCGGCGCCGAACTGGCGGTAGCCATAAATGCAGGACTGCCGGAAGACGATAGTGCGCAGCCCGTAGATGCGGTGATAATCGATGACGTACTGGTCGGCGGATCCTTTGGAGCACCCGTAAGGGGAGTGGAAGTCGAGACAGTGCTCTTCGGAAACGCCGGTGGGCAGCGATTGATAATCCCAGCGGCCGTTGCGTTCCACGGTGCCGACGCTGGTCATCTCGCCATAGACCTTATTGGTGGACGAATAGATCAACGGAGCGCGCATGCTGGACTCGCGCATGGCTTCGAGCACGTTGAACGTGCCGAGCGCGTTGATTTCGAAATCCTCCCTGGGATCTTTGACCGAGGTGGTAACGGCAACCTGCGCGGCCAGATGCAATATCTGATCGGCATCGCGATGTTCGCGAAATACGCGGCTGACGTCGCCGGATTCCCGGACATCGATCTGATGGAACTGGAGCGCACCACCGAGCGAGCGCAGCCATTCCAGGTTCTCACTGACGCCATCGCGAGCCAGACTGTCGACCACAACAACCTGGTGCCCGCGTCTCAAGTACCGGCTACTGGCGTTGCTGCCGATGAAGCCGGCGCCTCCCGTAATGATGGTTTTCATGGATGCCACTCCTTTGGATACTATCGCGCGGAAACTGTTACAGGCCCTTCGTGATGCAGCGTGGAGGAGAGCAGTTCCATGTCGGAACGCACCATTTCCTTGACCAGGCCGGAAAAATTCACGGTGGGCTCCCAGCCCAGGACTTTCTGGGCTTTGCTGTAATCGCCGATCAGCAGATCCACTTCCGCTGGACGGTAGACGGCCTCATTCTTACGGACGAAATCGCGGTAATCCAGGCCGACTTCGCCGAATGCGAGTTCGCAAAATTCGCGCACGCTGTGTGTCTCGCCGGTAGCGACCACGTAATCGTCGCCTTCCGGCTGTTGCAGCATCAGGTGCATGGCGCGTACGAAATCGCGCGCGTGCCCCCAATCGCGCTTGGCCTCCAGGTTGCCCAGAAGCAGCTCGGATGCCAGGCCCAGTTTGATGCGAGCCACACCATCGGTGATTTTTCGGGTGACAAATTCGAATCCGCGCCGGGGGCTCTCGTGATTGAACAGAATGCCGTTCGAGCAGGGGATATTGTAAGCTTCGCGATAGTTCAAGGACAGATAAAAACCGGCGACTTTGCTGACACCATAAGGGCTGCGCGGATGGAACGGAGTAGCCTCACGCTGCGGCGTCTCGCGGACCTTGCCGAACATTTCGCTCGACCCGGCGAAATAGAAACGGCAGGTGGGCTGGACCTCGCGCAGAGCCGCCAGGACGTAATGGGTCCCGTTGATATTGGTGGCCATGGTGGAGAAACCATCGGCGAAGCTTTCGGCTACGAAGCTCTGAGCGGCCAAGTGATAGCATTCATCGAACTGTTGCTTGGTGAATACGTGGAACACGCTGGCGTAGCTGTCCAGGCTGGCCGGGTGAATGTGAATGCGATCCAGGCAGTTTTTCAGGCGGCTGAGACGCTGCTGAGGCTGCTCCAGCGCGACGCGCCGCACCAACCCATGAACCTCATAGCCCAAATCCAAAAGGTGTTCGGCAAGATAGCTTCCGTCCTGCCCCGTGATTCCCGTAATGAGCGCTCTCTTTTTCATTGATCCCTTTCCAAGTCAAAAAGTTCAGCCGCCGTTGATGGGTGTTTATCCGCGGCCATTTGGATTCCCCGATAACACTTGTTCGTACACACGCGCGGTGCGCGCGGCATTTTCCGACCACGAGAAACGAGCGGCGTTGGCGAACGCCTTCTCCCGGTCGAAGTGGCGTTCTTCAAGAGCATCTGCCACAGCAAGAGCCTCGACAATCGCGTCTCTCCAACCTTCGATGTCTCCTACCGCGCGATACGTGGCTGCGGCGCCGCCCACCTCGCGCAAGACGGGCAAGTCGCTCGCGATCACCTGGCAACCGCAGGCCATCGCTTCTATCAGCGGCAAACCGAAGCCTTCCGCCTCAGCCGTGTGGACCAAGAGGCGCGCCCAGCGATAGGCCGCTGCCAGCGCCTGGCGGCTCAACGATCCTAATTCGACGACGGCGGATTCCACTCCGAGCTGCCGCGCCAGTTGCCGCTGCTCAGCCGTGAGTTTCTCGCCTACCCGCAGAAGGCGAACGTTCGCGACCTTTTTGCCTGCTTCCTTCCGGACGGCGGCAAGCACGCGAAGCAACAAATCCAAGCGCTTGCGAGGCATGGAGCTCCCGACGTTCAACAGCCAACCTCCCTCTGAAGAGTCTATCGGCAGAAGGCGACGAAATTCGGCATCGGCCACCGGATCGGCGAGCGGCGAACAGGAGGGATGAACGCCATTGGAGATAACGGTCACGCGTTCAGGAGGGTGCAATCCAAGGCGCAGAATGTCATCGCGGGTTGCGGCGCTGACGGCGATCACGTGCGCAGCCTGACGGAAGCCGCTCAAAATCCGATCCGTCATGGCGCGAAACCAGCGTGGACGCGGTTGGCGGTCTGGCTCCAGCACGCAGCGGAAGGTGTCCAAGTCGTGGCAGGTCACCACGGCGCGGCCCCCAGGCAAGTCATGGATTAATTGTGAGTAGCTATGATCCACTAAATGAAAGAGATCGAACTCTTCGAGCCGGAGCTTTAGGTATCGGCGATAGTCGACGAAGCGATTGAGCAGGCGGTCGGCATTGTGGAACGCCGGCACCCGCCCGATCCCGGGGAGCCGTCCAAAACGTGGCTGGAGCGGCGGGCAGATCCTGGTGACTTCCAAGGTACCGGCATGCTCGCGCACCAAATGCTCCAAGACCATAGATGCCACCAGGTCCATACTCGGCCAGTTCTCTTCGACAAAATCGCAAATCAGGCCGATGCGCGGTTTCCCCAGCGCGGTCTGGGGCATGCTTCGAACGTCGGCCTGGGTGTCAATCATCGGATCTGGTCAGGACGGCGAAAAGACTGAAGCAGGCTTTCTCCCTGAAACTAAAGGGGAAACTCTGAGTAAGGCGCTCCAATTGATAGCATCCCCAGCAGACCGCTGGAGTGGACATCATCGAAAGCCGGACATGGCCGGTAACTGCGGGAGTGCCCCACAGGACCAAGCGTTGCACTGCGAAGCCAGCCTCTTGGGCCAGGCTTGCCATCTCCTCAGGAGTGATCAAAAACAGGTGGCCGTCGTCATCCGGCTTGAACTGTTGCTGTTCGAGCGCCGTGAAATCCTGAATCTCGGAATGCGTGGGCAGGTTGTTGCGAAAGTAGGCGCCGTTGGGAGTGGTGATCAAGACGCGGCCGCCGGGGGCGACGAAGCGCTTGAGCTGCTGCAGAAATTCAACGGAGTGGGCCACGTGCTCCAGGATTTCGCAGGCAATCACCAGGTCGAACTGGCCGATTTTTTCCGGATCCAGGTCAAACAGATTTCCGGGCAGGCAGCGGATGCTTTCAGCATTCGAAAAATTGGCCACGGCGTTCGCCAGATTTTCGGCGCGCAGGTCGTTGGCGGCGGCTTGGACTCCTTTAGCTGCCAGACTCGCCGACAATGCAGCGTCTCCGGCTGCCACTTCGAGAACGGTCTTGGGCGCGAGCGCGGACGCCTCGAGCAAAGTCATCATGGCGCGCATGCGGCCGTACGCCCAATAAGAGGGCGGCCAACCACTGCCGTAATTCCAGCCCCACTGATCGTCCTTTTTGGAAGCTCCGTTGCGAAGCGGACGAATTTTCGAAAGGCCATTGCTGCAGACCGAGCGGAAGAGCGCATAGTCGGGAAACGCCGCTTTTTGAGGACTAAGCTTGGGCATGAATGGTTTCTTCGGGCACCCTGCGCGGGGAGCCCAGAACAGCTTCGAGCGTGGCTTCCAATTTCGAGACGTGGGCGGCAAGCGCAAAGCGGCCAGCCACCTCGCGGGCTCCTCGAGAAAGATCGGCGTAATGCGACGGGTCCGACAGAGCCCGTGCGATGGCGTCCGCGAGTCCGTCGGCCGTGGGCGGATTTCCAGGCGCGAGTTCTCCGGAGTAACCGGGAATCAACCAGTCCGAGATTCCACCAACATCAAAAGCTACGGCCGGCAATGCTTGCGAGCCGGCTTCGATTCCAACCAGGCCGAACGGCTCTGGCCACAAGCTGGGAACGACCAGCAGATCGGCCTGCTCAATCAGATGGGCCTTCTGAACGCTTCCGACCCAGCCCGGAAACTCTGCTTTTAGCCTTTGGCGGTTGGCAAGGTCCTGGAGACTCTCGCGTGCGGGACCGTCGCCCGCGATAGTTGCGCTGAGCGGCCTGCCGAGGAGCTTTTCGGACAGCGGGATGGCCCGGAGCAGTTCGGCCGCGCCTTTGAGCTTGGTGAGCCGGCCCAGGAACAAAAGATGGCCGCCGGCGCCGGTTCGGGAGGGCGCATGGAATTGAGCCCCGTCCGAAGGATTGGGCAACGCCGTGAGATGGATCTTTCCCGGGGGGACACCGTGCCTTTCGTATTCCCGGCGCATGTGAGCGCTGGCCACCAGGATCGCAGCATACTTGCAGAGCAGTGCGTTGCTTTCCGCGGATCGCTGGTACATCTTCCACATCGTTATCGGATTCAAGCCCCCGCAGCGGCGCGGGTGATAAAGGGTCAGACAGGCCGGGCCGAATTGCCGATCGCACGGCCGGGGAGTTGGGAACGAGTGGCATTTCTCCTGGCTGATGCAGGTACCGACGTAATTATGCGCGTAGAATACGGTGGGGTATCGGTCGAGCAGAGCGGACTGCAGATGGGCGTCTTCCAAGCCCTGCGAATATACCACCTCCGGCTTCCAATCGCGGACGAAACCGAGCCCCGCATCAACGCCCGATTCTTCGGTCCCGCAGGCTACAAGATCGAGGCTGGATGGATCGACGCGCTCCTTGCCAGGATCAAAGCGATATTCGTACAGCAGAGCCAATTGATGCCCGCGCCCGGCCAGGCGCGGAAGAATCTGCTGGAGGTATTTTTCGACGCCTCCCACCATGTTGCGGTGGGAAGTAGCGATCAGGATGCGCATGGTATGCGTTCGGAAACCATGGGATGGAGCGCGGCTAAGGTATGCGAAATATCGAACCGCTCCTCATAGAGCCGGCGAGCGGTTTGGCTCAGCCGGGCGCGTTCGGCCGGATCCCGCAAGAGTTCGCGCAACAGTTTGACAAACGCCTCGGCATCGCCTGAAGGCGTAAGACCCACCGCTCGCGATTGCTCCCAGATGGGCTCCGTCACTTGGCTCGCGGTGGTGATGATCGGCTTGCCGTGCGAGAGGCCGACCATCAGGCTGGTGCGCCGCGTGGTGGCTCCGTCGGGATAAGGCTGGATCAGCAGATCGCAGGACGCAATGTGATGCGAGAGGTGTTCAGGAGCCAGAGGGCCGGTGGCATACAGCCGCTGCTCCAACGCGGGATGCCGCTGGATCAAGCGATCGCGAAATTCCCGGCTGTTGACGCCCATGAACAAGAGAGGCTGGTCCGGGACTTCGCTTGCGATTTTCAAAACGACGGGTTCAAGAACCGAGAGCACCGGCGCACCGTAGGTTCCAAAATGTCCCAACAAGAGGCCGCCATCGGGGACGTAACGGCGACGGAGCGCGAGAACTTCCGCGGCGTCGCGCGCGACGCGAATGTTGCTCGGAACCGGCAGCCATTGAAATGGAACGCGCCGGCCGAAGGTATAAGGGCGCCAGCGCCGCTCACACTCCGGGATGGAAACCCAAACGCGCGTGGCCGCTCGCAACAAAATCACGGTCATGAGGCGATGAACCAACGCGGCGCCGTACTGACGCCAGGAACCTTCAAAGGTGAGAAAGGCCTCATGCACCATAATCTCCAGGCTGTCGCCGTGCTTCCTGGCGCGACGCCAGAGCCAGATGCAGAAAGGCACGTTCATCGACCGGCAACCGTAGCCGTGCGGCACATACTGGACCAGGATGCGGCGCGGCGCGGCGAAACGATCCAGCTGGATGTCGACCGCGCGCAGATCGCTCGACGTAAATTGCCCGAGCACGCGATGGACGTGAACGCAGGCGGCGGGAACGGGCGCTGCCGCGTTGCCCGGACACCATACGTGTACCTCTTCGCCTTCCTGCGCCAACCCCTCGGCCACTTGCGCGGTATAGTCGCTCACGCCTCCCGGTTGCGGAGGATACTCAGGCGTGATGATATGAAGCTCGGAAGTCATCACGAACGCGCGCTATAAATATCCAGGCAGCGCCGCACCACGGCGGGCCAGGTGAATTTCTCCAAAACGTGACGCCGGGCGGCTTGCCCCATGGCGCACGCTTCGGCGGCATGATCGCGAATCCACAATAGTTTCTCGCGCAGGGCCTCGGGGTTGTTGGGAGGGACGACGAAGCCGGTTACCCGATCCTCGACAACTTCCGGCATGCTGGCGACATCGGTGCAGATGGCTGGCGTTCCGCAGGCCATCCCTTCCAGCAGCGTTTGCCCCAGCAGCTCCGGCACGCTGGTCTGCTCGCCGTACATGGTTTGATAGACGCTCGGCAGCACCACGCAGGCCGCCCTACGATAGGCTTCGATCATCTGCTCATCGGAGCAGCCGGTGCGAAACTGCACGCGTTTTCCTTCGGCCAATGCGCGGAGATCCTGGAAGTACCGGTCGTGGGTGGGACGCCCGATAATTTCGAGCGGCAGGTCGGACGGAACCGCTTTGATGAGATCGTCGATGCCTTTGTGCGGCAGCAGACGTCCGACGAAGAGCACGGTTCCGTCTTTTTGAACCAGAGGGCTGGGGGAAAATTTATCGGTGTCGACGCCGCCATAAATCACGTGGGCCCAGGGCTTGCCGCTGTGGCCGAAAACGTTGCGACTGTATTCGCTGATGTGCAGGTGCCCGTGATACCAGCGATCGGTGGAGATGTAGGCTGAGACGTCCCAGCCGCCGCCGCCCAGGTCACTGACAAAAACCTTGCGGCCGGTAAGACGGCAGGCCAGCGACGCCAGGCTGCTGGCCAGGATGTGCTGCTGATGGCAATGGATGACGTCGGCTCGCCGGATTTCCGCGAGCAGAGACGCGGCGATCGGATTCGCGCGCTGACCGCGCACATAGGAGGCGGGGCCCAGCACGTGCACCGGCAAATCGCCCACCTGCTCGGTTCGAGCCTGGTCGCCGAAAGCCGCGAACAGAGTGGGCACTTCGGCCGCCATGTGCTTGGCCAGTTCCAGGGCATAGCGCTCGGCGCCGCCGACTACACCATTTTCGCCAAAGATGGCGGGCGCTATATGCAGCACTCGCATTTGTTTGGTCAAGCCGCGGCAAACTCACCGGACTGGGCCAGAATCCAGCGCTGGCCTTCGGGACGAAACTCGCAGATGCCGAGGTCGGCTTTTGCACCGAGACAGGCGAGTTCGGAATACTCGCTGCCGGAACGCGGGCGCGACATGAAAGTCCGGACCTGGTGGGTTTTGGTGAAACGCTCGACGAGCGGCTCATAGGCGTCCAAATGAATCTCGATGAGCACGTCGGACCGCACCAGCGCCTGGACCGTTGGATCGTCGAACAGGTCCAGCTCATAGCCTTCGCAATCGCTCAATATGAAGCAGCGCTTGCCGCCGGCCAATGCACGCAGCGCTTCCGGGTTGCACAATTCGCGCGCCGTAAGCCGGTGTTCTACGTGGTTCAGGCGAGCCATCTCCTGGCACAACGCCAGTTCGCGCGGATCAGTCTCGAAAGTGACCACGGGCGACTGGCCCTTCAAGGCGAAGCCCACCGCGTAATAACCCTCCGCGCTTCCAATATCGATGACCCGCTCGTATTTGTAACCGAGCCCCGATTGGATCACCTCATGCAGTTCGCTCTCGTAACTGCCCAAGAGCCGGGGCACGCTGTTCCGGCTCAGAATGGACGCGGCCGGATACTTCATCCCGGCAAAAGGGCCGTGCAGAACGGCCTGGCCATTGGAAAGGGAGAAACGCTCGGCTAGCTCCAAAACGCCATTCTCCTTCAGCCAGCGCATCTGATGATTGCGAGAGCGTACTGATTGCAGGTGTGTCCAATGCCGCTGCGGGAGGACGCTCTTGGCGATGCGAGCGATGATAGTTCTCATAGTTTCTCTTGCAGACGACAGCGATCGGACCGACGTTTGGCTCCTAGTAAGCACGGGCTCCCAGGGGAACCGGCACCGTGCCATGCCGCGCCGGCGCGCTCTGCGCGACTGCGCGCGCGCCAATCGGGCGCACGGAAGTCCAGCCCACGCACAGCAAAAACAGAAAGGTGTTGGGTACCGAAGAGAGCATTCCAGTCCCGATGACGCCCACCAGGAGAGTCAGGACGCACAAATACCAGGCCATGCGGCGCCCAGTGAGCCATTCATCCTTTACGAACCCGGCTCGATTGGTGACAAACCAGATCACGAAGCCAACCCATAACACCAATCCGACAACGCCCTGTTCGAGCAGGATGCGGCAGTATTCGTTCTCAACTTCAACCGGCTTGTTGACCTGAGACGCTAAGAAATAAGGAATGCTGGTGCCGCCGCCGCCGAGTCCATTACCCATCGGATACTCCACCAACACCTCCCAGAAGGTGCGGTTGACGCTTCCGGCGACCCGATCTTGTACCGTGTCCGTGTCCAGCTCTTTATACCTTTGCCAGCGTTCATTGTGCATGGCGCCGTAGATGACGATGACGATGGCCACAACCCACACCAGGCGCTTAAGCGGACCGAGCGTTCCGCTTACGCTCGCGATCACCACTAACGCCGCGGCAAAAATGATGCCCAGGCGGGTGGCAGCCATAAGAACGCCAATGAAAGCCGCCGCCATCCCGGCCAGGAACAGAAGCTTTTTCCACCGGGCCCCGCTGCTGAGCGCCCAGGCGCCAAACAGGAAAGGCACCGTCAAGACCATGACGCCCGCGTAGGTATGAGCATTCTGGAAAATCGCGGGAATGCGATTGGCTCCCGACGAATCGATGCTGTTGTACATGGTCATGGTCATAGGCCCGTAAGGAAAGAACGGCTCGATGCCCTTGATGGTCTCCGCCACACCGAAGGCCAGGGCGATCAGGTTCAAGATAGCCAGGCCAAATGCCAGCGGACGTAAATCTTCGCTGCGCAGGCGGGTCCCTAGAAACACGGCGGGAAGAAAAAACATATTGCCGCGCAGGCCGACGACGGAAACCAGAAAGGGCTGAAACGGCAGCAGGAGCATCAAGAGAGGCCAGCCCATCAGGATCCACATCCAAATACTCAGCGAGGCATGACTCGGGGTTTGCTGTTTCTTGTGGCGCCCCAGAAACTGGGACGCATAGAGCCCGATCAGGGTCGCATCGAATATGAAATGGGAAAACGAGGAGACTAGATTTGCGCGGAGAATTCCGTAAGCGTATCCGGCGACGAGCACGACCAGGATACCGGCGCGCAAGGATTTGCGTCCTACAAAGAACGCGAGCAACAGGCCGGCAATGCAAAGGATAAGAGCGATCATGAGTAAAGGACAAGAGCGATCATGAGTAAAAGGATAAGAGCGATCATGAGTTCGGACTAGTCACCAGGCGTTCGGAGACGGGCAGCATCACCGGACGCTTTTCGACGATGGAGACAAAATCGGAGGCAGTATCGCGCCAGCTGCGGCTGCGGAGCCACTCGCCGAAGGGTTGGACACGCGCCTGCCATTGTTCCTGGTTCAATCGCCAGGCGAGCAGGCGCTCCACCAGATCGCGCGCGTCTTCTGGATCGGGAATCAATAGCGGCGCGAAGCTGTGGTCGTATTGCTCAGCCACGCCGGCCGAAGCGGAGACCATGGCGGGAACACCACGGCAAATGGCTTCCTGCACATTCAGGCCGTAAGATTCGTAGCGAACCGGGCTGACCAGCAAGTCAGCCGCGGCGAGCACACTCTTCACCTGGTCAGTAAAGCCGAGCAGGCGAATACGATGGCCTAAGCCGGACTGCTGCACCTTGGCCTGCCATTCCGCTTGCGCGGGGCCGGTGCCGGCGACCATTAAATCGACATCCCAATCGGGCCGGGAGCATAGTTCCTGGAAGGCACGAAAGAGCACGTCGAAGCCTTTACGATCGTCATATCCAAGACCGCCCACAAAGACCGCCAGGCTGCGCGCTTCGGGAACGTGCAGTAATTGCCTGGCAGCCGCTCGCTCCTGGGCTGAAATCGGACCCCATGCGGGATCGCTGCCCAAGTAGACGGTATGGACGCGCGCCGGATTCACGCCGAAATATTTCACCAATTCCTGGGTGGTGCGTTTGGAATTGGAGATAATCAGCCGGGCCCGTTGGAACGCCGCCTCTTCGGTACGCCGTGCGCGCTCGGCAGCCACCGCGTCCTTCAGCCGGTAGGCTAACGGTCCGCGTTTGGGACCAGCCCAAGCGCGATGAACGTAATGCGCCCAGTTAATTCCGGGCCACACACAATTTCCGCCGTTGACCACTACCTGCGCCGAGGGATTTTCCCGGAGGGCCTTACGCGCCACTTTCCTTCCACGCGCGGCCAGAGCGAACTCGCCCAGGAAGAACGAATTCGCGGGCCGGGCCACCAGGTGCACGTTCGCGAGCCGATGCTGCGCTAACACGGGGTCTACACTGTGGGTAACGATGTGCACAGGAGTACCGCGCTCTAACAGATAATCGGCCAATGCAAGATTGGCTTTATCCATTCCACCCTTTTGATGGAGCCCGGCAGCGACGATAACCCAGGGAGTGTTCATAGGGCGCGGTTAATTCTTGATCACACCCAGCAGGGCGCTGTGCAGGTCGGGAATGCGGCCGCTCGGGTCGCACAATTCGCGAGCGCGCTCGGGACCGTGCTGCCCCAGGCGCAATCGTAGTTCGGACGAATCGATCAAGCGGCGCAAGGCTGCCGCCACTTGCTCGGCGTTGCCGGGAGGCGCGGTGAATCCACAAGACTGGTCGATGATTTCCTGGGGCCCGCCCATGGCTGTGGTCACCACTGGCAGCCCGGCCGCGAGCGCCTCGATGAACACAATTCCAAAGGGCTCGGCTCCCAAATTGGGCTGGCTGAAAATATCGGCCGCGGCGAGCAGACTGGGAACGTCGGAGCGCTGTCCAAGGAAACGCACGCGCTCGCCGATGCCCAGCCGGACGGCCTTTTCCTGGATCTCGCGCATGTATTCCTGCTCCACGGGACGCTGCGCGCCGCCGACCATCCAGCAGACCCAGCGCGGATCGTCCTTCAGTTTGGCGAGCGCGTCCAGATGCAGATGATGCCCTTTCCAGGCTTCCATCCGGCTGACCTGGATGATGGCTACCGTGTCCGCGGGCACTCCCAGGGCGCGGCGAATCTCGGCGCGGCAGTTTTCCGTTGCAGCGGGTTGCGAGGGCATTACGGGGCAATAAATGATCCTGCAAGGCGCGTTCGGAAACAGCAGCGGCATACTTTCGCCGGTGAATCGGCTGTTGCTGATCACGATATCGGGGGAGACTCGGCTGGCCCAGCGCTCCAGCCAATGGCTGCCTTGGGCGGCGTCGTGCGCCCAGAAGGCCAGGGGCGCACCGGACTTACGCGCGGTGCTTCCAAAGATCGCCATGGGCCAAGCCATGTGGCACATCACGACATCGAACTTCCGTTCGGAGAGCAGCGCACGAAGATTCGCGCGGGCCGACCAGACAGTCCAAGGTTTGCGTGTGCGGACTTCGCCAAGCTGATGCACGCTGACGCCGGTTTCCAAAAGTTCCTGGCTAAGACGTCCTTCAAAACTGAGCGCAAACTCGGGCTGCATGGCCGGGCACAGATGGCGGAAGCGAGCGAGCGCTACCAGGGCGGTTTCGACGCCGCCATAGAGGTTGCCGCTGCTGACGTGAAGGACTCTCACTGTATTCAGACCACCAGGCGCCGGCACGAGTGCGTGCGCCACATTCTCATGCCACCGCGCGCAGCGGCGTGTCCCGCTGCAGCGTATTGTCCAGAGCCGTGCGGGCCCACAGTTCCAGGACAAACAGCGTCCAGAGCTGCTCGCTCCAGTTGCGCTGCTGACTGGAATGCTCCCCGATCATGCGAGTAACGGAATCCGGACGAATCCAATCGCGTTCCACAAACGACCGGCTCTGGAGCACCGCGCGCATGCTTCCGGCCAGTTCACCGCGCAGCCATCCGGAGATGGGCATTACGAATCCGCGCTTCTTGCGATAGACGATTTCCGGCGGCACATAGCGCGCCGCAAGTTTCTTCAAAAGATATTTGGTGTTGTACCCGCGCAGGCGCAGAGAGGTGGGAATCAGGGCCGCGAATTCGATCAGCTCCTTGGACAACAGCGGCGACCTGGCTTCCACGCTGTGCGCCATGGTGGACACATCCATCTTGGTGAGCAGTTGATCGGGAAGATAGGTCTTGAAGTCCAGACACAGCACGCGATCGACGTCGTCCGAAGCATCGGCCTGCTCCCACACCGCGCGATAGGAATCGCTCGGAGCAATGGATGCGGTTTCCGCGCGGAAGGAATCGGTATACATCAGATCGCGGTATTCCTGAAAGCCTCGTTCGTAGAGGAATGCTCGATAGCCATCAAACTGGCCGGCCTTCGCCAGCAGGCTGGCTTTCCTCAGAACTCCGTTTTGAGCGCCCGAAAACCAGTCCCCCACGGAGCGCCGGATGGACGCTGGAACCAGCTTTTTATAAGACGCCGTGGCGCGCGCGACTACGGGCCGAGAGTAGCCGCCAAAAAGTTCGTCGCCGCCATCTCCGTTCAACACCACGGTCACATGCTGCCGCGCGTACTTGGCGACGTAGTAGGTGGGCACCATGGACGGGTCGGCAAAAGGCTGGCCGTAATGCCAGATGATCTCGGGCAATGTTTCCAGAGCGTCCACCGGCATCTCGTGTTCGTGCAGGTTGACGTTCAAGTGCCTGGCCGCGGCGCGCGCGTGCCTGCGCTCGTCGAACACCGGGTCGGCAAACCCGATGACGACCGACTCCACCGGCTGGCGAAGTTCCCGCGCCATGAGAGCGACCACGAGACTGGAATCCACGCCGCCGGATAAAAACGCGCCCAGCTTCACGTCGCTCATCAAACGCTGGCGCACCGCACGCCGCAGACGGGCATCCAGCTCTTCGAGAAGATCTTCTTCCGACAGCTTCAGTTTGGGCGTGTATTGGACGTCCCAATATCTTTCGATCTTCAGTTTCTGGCTGTCAATATCGAAGGTGAGATGGTGCGCGGGAGGCAATTGCTTCACGCCCTGGAACACAGTCAGCGGCGCGGGCACTGCCTGGTAAACCAGATACGCGTCGATGGCCTGGGGAACAATGGCGGGCCTGGAGCGATGCAGTTCGAGGATCGAGTTGAGCGTGGACGCGAACAACAGGTGTCCGGCAACGTGGGCGTAAAACAGCGGCTTCTTCCCTGCCCGGTCGCGAGCCATGTGAACGCGCCGCGCACGTTTGTCCCAGATCGCAAACGCGAACATTCCATCGATGCGCCGGAGCAACTCTTCCCACCCCCAGGCCCGGTAGCCGTTCAGCAGCGCTTCGGAATCGGTTTGAGAGTAAAAGGGAAAGTTCGGCTCCAACTCCTTGCGCAACTCGAGGTAGTTATAGATCTCGCCGTTGAAGACTAAGACCGTGTTGCCGTCCTGGCTGACCATGGGTTGATGGCCGGCGGGCGAAAGATCGATGATGGCGAGCCGGCGGAATCCGAGCGCGGCGTGATCGTCGGTATAAACGCCCCAGTCGTCCGGACCGCGGTGAATCATCAGATTCGCGGCGCGGACAATGCGCTCGGTCATCTGTGCTGCGTTCGGGCCGATAACTCCAAGAATTCCACACATATTATTGCGTTGCGCCTTATTGCGAAATCGCCAGATCGGCTTCGGCCTGAAGTGCGGCGTGTCCCGCGAGCCTTTGGTACAGAGGAACGAACTGTTCCGCCAATCGGCCGCGTTCGAAGCGGCGCTCGGCGGTGATCCGTCCGGCCCGGCCCAGTCGCGCGCGCAATTCGGGATCGCGCACCAGTTCCAAAATTCGCGCCGCAAGAGCCGCGTCGTCGCCCGGCGGATGGGCCAGCGCGTCATGGCCTTCGGTGATTAACTCGGCAGCTCCACCCGCGGCGCTGCAGATTACAGCGCGGCCCGACGCCATGCCCTCGGCGATGACACGGCCGAAAGGCTCAGGTTGGGTGCTGGCGTGGACCAGGATGTCGAGCGACCGAATCGCTCCGGCGGTATCGGCGACGTATCCAGTGAATCCTACTTTTTCGGCGATTCCCAATTTCGCGGCCAATGCGCGCAGCTCGTCGAGCGACCGCTGGCTGCTTCCGGTTTGATAAATCGCGCCGCCGATCACATAGGCGCGGAGCGGAAGATCCTGCGGCAGCCGGGCCAGCGCTTTGAGGAACACAGCATGTCCTTTCCAGTGCGCCAAGGTTGCCGCCAGCCCGACACGAACCGTGCCTTGGGGCGCCGGCTGCAGCCCGGCGAGCGAATCCAGATCGGCTTTCTCGCCCACGGGAGAATAGCGCTTCAGATCGATCGCGTTGTAGATGCAATTCGTCTCGAGCCCGGAACCGCAGACCTTCTGAACGTCGTTTGCGACACTCTGCGAATTTCCGATGGCCGCCGTTGCGCGCTTGGCGTTCAGGCGGAGCAGCCACTTCATCAAGGGACGGGTACTCACATAATCCCGAACATGCCAGATCAGCGGCGCGTTTTTGGGATGCGACTTCCCGGGACTACACCAAGCCCCGAGCACATGCATTTTGAATCCGTTGGTATGCACGATGTCGGGCTCTAATTCCGCGAGCGTCCGGCGCAGATCCCTCGCATAGCGGATAGTTCCGGCGGTGGCTGTGAGACACGACCAGAGCGCTCCGATGGATCCGCTGCCGGAATCGCCCAAGCGGGCCAAGGCCGGTGGAAAAGGAGCTACCATCACTTGCACGCCGACCGATTTCGCCTGATCGACCAGCGGACCATCCTCACCCAGCACCAGCCAAAACTGCCACGATGGCTCCGCCGCTCGCATGCTGGCGAGCAAATCCATGAGGCTCATTTCGGCGCCCCCCATTTGGCCGCACGGATTCAGATAGACGATACGCATTGAGAGCCCGAAAGTCCGCCGCCGCTAGTTCGCCCGCCGAAAATCCTCAGAGAGCGCGGGAAAAACCACCTTGGTGAACTGCTTGCACTCATTGAGGGCCTGATCGGCATCGTCGGCTTGCACGGGCTGCACCAGCCGGACCAGGCTGACGTCGGAGCGCTTGTATTTAATCAGATCCGGCAGCAAGCGCAGTTTGCCCTGGAATTCTTCGGCCCACGCATTACGGTCGTTCTGATACCAATACAGCACCAGGATGTGCTGGCCGGCCTTTTCGAGCAGGAACTTGTTCACGGGAATCGCGGCGTCGCGGCCCGGCACGGGAAGGTTGAGGATGGTTCTCTCCCGCACCAGCCATCCGCTGCCCGGCAGGCAGACGGAAGGAGAATGCGGACCATATCCGCTTTGCAGAGACTTGAAGTAGGCCACAAATAAGTTGACCGTGCTGCCCGATTGTGTATTTGCGTAGTCTCGCAAAATGTAAGCATCCGGTCGCAGGTATTCCTGAACCCCGGGGTCCAGAGATTCTTCGGAAATAGTTCTCCATCCGCCCAGCTGGGCCGGCACATTGTCGAGCCGCGGAATGACGATGCTCTCTTCCGGGATGGAAAGAACATGCAGCACCGCTCCCTGCGCGGCCAGGATTAAGACCGCCAGCAGCAGCCAAAGCTTGAGGGATGCACCCAGGACGCTCGGTTTGGTTTCAGGCTGCGTTTTGATTTCAGGCCTCGGGTTGGATTCAGGCCTCGGGTTGGATTCAGGCCTCGGGTTGGATTCAGGCCTCGGGTTGGATTCAGGCCTCGGGTTGGATTCAGGCCTCGGGTTGGATTCAGGCCTCGGGTTGGA
>Ga0302326_10003376_pt1 | contig 37667 bp, 32 predicted proteins | sample Palsa_T0_3_FD_202264 | JGI IMG/M metagenome (GOLD analysis project Ga0302326, IMG submission 202264) | Peat permafrost microbial communities from Stordalen Mire near Abisko, Sweden - Palsa_T0_3 | ecosystem: Environmental > Terrestrial > Soil > Palsa > Peat permafrost | place: Sweden: Abisko... | reverse complement strand
AGATGACCAGAAAGAGAATGACTGGCCAGGAACGGCGGCAGCAGCTCCTCGACGTAGGGCGGCGGCTGTTCGCGGAGCGGGGATTCGAGGGCACCTCGATCGAGGAGATCGCTTCCCAGGCGGGAGTCTCCAAGCCGGTGGTCTACGAGCACTTCGGCGGCAAGGAAGGCCTCTACGCCGTGGTGGTGGACCGTGAGGTGGAGCGGCTGACGCTGATAGCGATGCCACTGCTCGACAAGCCTTATACCAAACCGAAGTTCGAGGCGGCGGCGGTCTCGCTGCTCCGCTACATCGATGAGAACGCCGACGGCTTCCGGATCCTGGTCCGTGATTCCAGCCCGGCAGCCGGCGGCGGCACCTACGGCACGCTGCTCGCGGACATCGCGGGCCAGGTGGAGTACATCATGGCCGACTTCCTCAAGTCCCGCGGCCGGGACCCGAAGCTGGCCCCGATGTACTCCCAGATGATGGTCGGCATGGTCGCGTTCACCGGCCAGTGGTGGCTGGACGCGCGCAAGCCGAAGGTCGAGCAGGTCGCCTCGAACCTGATCGACCTCGCCTGGAACGGCCTCTCCCAGCTCGACTCGAAGACCTAACCACATCGCGAACGGCGGAGCGGAACACCGCGAACGCGGCTGCGGTGCTCGCGGCAAGCAGCGCCACGGAGATCAGCAGCGCCTGACGCATGCCGGCCGAGAATGAGATTGATATCAGCGCCCCGAACACCGCCACCGCGAGCGCCCCGCCGGTCTGCCTGGCCGCGTTGAATAGTCCGCCCGCCAGCCCGGCCTGGGCAGCGGGCAGCGAGTCGAGCAGTACGAACGTCAGTGACGGCAGCGCGAATCCGAGCCCGGCACCGGCCGGGACCAGCGCGATCTCCACGCCGGTCCTGCCGCGCAGGAATACCAGCAGGACCATCCCCAGCGTGCTCGTACTCAGCCCCAGGCGGAGCGGCAGTTGGTGTCCCCACCGCGCCGACACGCGGGCGGAGGCAAGGCTCGCCACCGTCAGCAGTCCCGTCATCGGCAGGAACAGCAGGCCCGCCGTGACCGCCGACTCGCCGAGCACACGCTGGAAGTACAGGCTGAGCACGAACGCGATGCCGTAAAAGGCGACGTTGATCGAGAAACCGATCAGCAGGCACGCGGCGACTGCCCGCGAGCGCAGCAGCGCGAGCGGCACCATCGGCTGGCTGGCCTTCGATTCCACGACGATGAACGCGGCCGACGCGAGCACCGCGACCCCCAGCGCGGCCAGCGACGCCGTCGATGCGAAGCCGTCCGCGCCGCCCGATATCACCCCGAAGGCCAGTGCCGCCAGCCCGAGAACCGCCGTCGCCTGCCCCGCCAGGTCGAGGGGTGCCGCCAGCCTGGGCGACCGGGGCGCGCGGGCTGCCATCGCCAGCGTCACCACGCCCACCGGCAGGTTGATGAAGAAGATCGCCCGCCATCCCGCGGCCGATGTCAGGATGCCGCCGAGCACCGGGCCGGCCGCGATCGCGGCCGCGCCACCGGAGCTCCACACGGCGACCGCCCTCGCCCGCGCCGCCGGCTCGCCGAACGCCTGCCGCACCAGCGATAGCGACGCGGGCAGCGTCACCGCCGCCGCGCAGCCCTGGACAATCCGGCAGCCGATGAGAGCCCACAGCGCCGGCGCGAGCCCGCACCCGGCCGACGCGGCGGTGAACACCACCAGGCCCCAGCCGAGCATCCGGCGCGCGCCCGCCCGGTCCGACACCGCCCCGGCCGAGATGAGCAGGGCCGCGAACGGCACCGTATAGCCGTCCAGCACCCACTGCTGGCCGTCCGTCGCCCCGTGCAGGGAGCGCCCGATCGCCGGCAGCGCCACGTTCACCGCGGTCGCGTCGAGGCAGATCATGAAGAACCCGAGCAACGCCGCGGCCAGCGCCAGCCGCGCCGGGACGGGCGTGCCACGGCGTCGGGCGGAACGCGCCGCCCCCTTCACCTCAACGTCTGTCATGCCCCGAGCCTGCCGCCGCGTGCCCGCGCGCGGCAGACCGCGCCCTTCCGATGCGCGGCGATCCGGTGCGCAGGGAACGGGGGCGCGCTGAGCGGGGGAGTGACACGGCCTCCCAGCGACCGCGGTCAACCAGGCACAATGGTGAACATGCCGGACCAGATGCCCGACGGGCAGGCGCCGACCGAGCTTGGCCGCTTCCTGCGCGCCCGGCGCGAGGGCGTCCGCCCGCAGGACGCGGGCCTGCCATCCGGCATCGGCTCGCGCCGCACGCCCGGCCTGAGACGCGAGGAGATCGCGACGCTCGCCGGGGTGAGCATCGACTACTACACGCGGCTCGAACGCGGCCGGGAGACTAGGCCGAGCATCGCGGTCGTCGACGCGCTGGCTCGCGCGCTGCGCCTCGAAGATGAGGAGCACGAGTACCTTCAATCGCTGGCGGCGCAGGCGGCCCGCCGTGCCCCGGTGCCGCCGAAGCCGCCGTCCCGCGCGGTCCGCCCCGCCATCGGCATGCTGCTTGAGAGCCTGCGCCCGAACCCGGCGTACCTGCTCAGCCGCACCTACGACGTGCTGGCCGCCAATCCCGGCGGCGCCCAGTTGCATTACGGCCTGTTCGAATGGCCGCCCCGGCAGCGCAACACGATCAGGTACACGTTCCTGCACCCGGCCGCGCGGGACCTGTTCCCCGAATGGGAGCAGAAGGCCCGCGGCTGCGTCGCCCAGCTCCGCGCCATCGCCGGCCGCGACCCGGACGCCACCGACCTGGCGGCGCTGGTCGGGGAACTACTGGTCAAGAGCCCGGACTTCGGCCGCCTCTGGGGGCGGTACGAAGTGCGCCGGGCAGGCGCGGGCGACCAGGCTTTCCGGCACCCGCTCGTCGGCACGATGACGCTCGCCCACGAGACCCTCGACGTGAGCCGCGCCGACGGCCTGCGCCTCATCGCCTACCTGGCCGCGCCGGGCACCCCCGATCACGACGCGATGACCCTCCTCGACCGCGCTGGCACCCTCAACTCAGCGGACACGTCACGCTGACGAGCGTCCTGCCCGCCACCAGGTCAGAGCACCGCTGACGGGGCTAAGCGGAGCAGCGGCCGCCCTCGCGGACTTCCTCGACGCGGGCGTAGGCGGGCCCGGCGCCCGGGGCGAGCACGACGGCGCGCTGCTCGGGGCGGGCAGTCGGCAGGCCCTCGGCCCGCCAGGCCTGGTAGCCGCCGATCACGTCGGTCGCGCGGAGCAGGCCGAGGTCTTGCAGCGCGGCGGCGGCCAGGCTCGAGGTGTAGCCCTCGTTGCAGATCACCAGCGGCCGCAGGTCATAGCCCGCCACCCAGGGCAGCCGGGCGTCGCCGTCGGGATCCAGCCGCCACTCCAGGTGGTTTCGCTCGATGACCACAGAACCGGGGATCTCGCCGTGCTCGGCCCGCTGCGCGGCGGGCCGGATGTCGATCAGGGTCGCGCCGGCGCACAGCTCCGCATAAGCCTGGCCGGGAGTCACCCGGTCGAGGCGGTGACGCGCGGAGGCCAGGATCTCGTCGATCGAGCGCGCCCCTGCGGGTCTGCCGTTCACCAGTCGCCCGCCCCTTCCGTGCCGGCTACCGCGAGGCCGCCGGATGTCACGTTGTACCTGGTCATCGATGATAGCGGAGGCGAGTAGGCGTGCACGCTGACCGCGACGGAACCGGTCGCGGGGTTCTGCACGTCGTGCACGTAGTGCGGGCCGAAGGAGCGCACGTCCCCGGCCGCCACCCGCTTTGTCTTCGCGGCGGCGGCGCCGCGGCGGGCCGCCACGCTCTCGTCGAGCGCTCCCCACACCACGCCGAATGCGCCGGCCGAGACGCCGTGATCGTGGAATCCGGTCGACTGCCCGGGCAGCCAGCTGATCAGCCAGACCTCGAAGTCATCGGTCATGTGGATGCGCTCGTACCATCGTCCCTCGGGATCCAGCCGCACCCGGGCCACCCAGTCGGCCGGACTTGACGTCAGGCGCTGCACCTCGGCCGCCAACTGCCCGGGGGTAAGCGGCCCGGGAGTGAGTATTCCCTGCTCAGTGATGATCGTCTGTTCCACGAGATGATCATGGCACCAGTTCTCTAGTAACTCAATAGGAATTGTTAGATACGGATAAGACCGTCAGTCAACGCGGATCAGACCGTCAGCCTGTGAACCACGGTGAACACGCGACGGAAGGGGAAGGTGGTACCGAATGATTGCGGTTTGTAGACCTGCCGTAGCCGCTCGGCGTACTCGCCGACGAACGCGGCCGCCTGCTCGGAGTCGAGGGCCGCGAGCACCGGCCGGAGCGTCGTGCCCTTGGTCCACTCAAGCACCGGGTCGGCCCCGGGCAGCACATGCAGGTAGCTGGTCTCCCAGGCGTCCACCGCGTAACCGGGCCGGGCCAGCAGTTCCAGGTAGCCCACCGGGTCCTCCGCCTGCCGGTTCAGTTCCGCGTCCGCCAGCAGCGTCCGCCAGCGCGGAGACTCCGCCAGCTCGCGGATGATCACATGGCTCGGCTGATCGAAGTTACCGGGGAGCTGAAAGGCGAGCCAGCCGCCCGGGGCGAGCTGGTCAGCCCAGTCCAGCAGCAGCCGCTGGTGACCGGGCACCCACTGCAGCACGGCGTTGCAGGTGAGCACGTCGACCGGGCGGGCAGGGCGCCAGTCCCAGACGTCGCCGAGCTCGAACGTGAGGTTCGCCTGGCCCGCCTTCAGGTCCCGGGTCGCGGCGGCGACCATCTCCGGGGAGTTGTCCACTCCGACGACGGTCGCGCCCGGCCAGCGCTGCGCGAGCACGGCGGTGAGGTTGCCTGGACCGCATCCGAGGTCGGCCACGTAGCCGGGATCGGCCGCGCCGACCTGGGCGATCAGATCGAAGAACGGGCGGGACCGCTCGCCGCCGAACCTCAGGTACTGCCCCGCGTCCCAGATGTCAGCCATCCGCTTCTCCGTCTCCTCGCCGAGCAATCAATAACGACATCAAGAATCTTGATATCGAGACATTGATACATCATCAAGCATCTCGACGTCAAGAGATAGGCTAGGCAGATGGGCCGACTGACGGACGAGGAGCAGGCCGACTCGGTGGCTGCCGCAACCGGGCCGGCCGCCGCGCCGCGCGATGAGGTCGATGACCTGATCACGGCCTGGCGGCAGCAGCGGCCGGATCTCGACGTGGCGCCGCTGCAGGTCCTGAGCCGGGTCTCCCGGCTGGCCAGGCACCTGGACATTGCCCGCCGGGGCGCCTTCGCGGCGCACGGCCTCGAGTCGTGGGAGTTCGACGTGCTCTCGGCCCTTCGCCGGACGGGGCCGCCGTTCCAGCTGACGCCGGGGGCGCTGCTGCGCGCCACCCTGGTCACCTCCGGCACCATGACCAACCGGATCGACCGGCTTGCCTCCGCTGGCCTGGTCTACCGCGAGCCCGACCCGAGCGACCGCCGCGGCGTCCTGGTGACGCTCTCCGAGCAAGGCCGGTCCGTCGTCGACGCCGCCCTGACCGATCTTCTCGACCGGGAGCGGGCCCTGCTGGCGGGCCTCAGCGCCGACCAGCGACCGGTGCTGGCCGACCTGCTGCGGACCCTCCTGGTCCCGTTCGACGCGGCCGACCAGTAAGGCGGCGACCAGGCGGGCGCCAGGCGGCGACGCCGGGCGCGGCCGACCCGTCCTGGCCGCCCGATGGCCTAGCCTTGAAGTCGATATGGCGCATCTTCTTGGGGCCGAGGCCCTGCATCTTGAGTTCCCGACGAAGGTCGTCTTCGATTCCGTGACGCTGGGGCTGAACGAGGGCGACCGGGTCGGGATCGTGGGCAGGAACGGGGACGGCAAGTCCAGCCTGCTGGCCATGCTGGCCGGACGGCTGCAGCCCAACTCCGGGCGGGTCACCGTCCGCGGCGGGGTGCGAGTGGGCGCCCTCGGCCAGGCCGACGCCCTCGACGACGCGCTGACGGTCGGGCGCGCGGTCGTCGGCGACATCCCCGAGCACGAGTGGGCCGGCGACGCTCGCGCCCGTGACGTGATCCGCGGCCTGCTCGCCGACGTCCCGTGGGACGCGCCGGTCGGCACGCTGAGCGGCGGCCAGCGGCGCCGGGTCGAGCTGGCGGGCCTGCTGACCGAGGAGTGGGACGTCCTGCTGCTCGACGAGCCGACCAACCACCTCGACGTCGAGGCGATCACCTGGCTCGCGGGCCACCTCAAGCGGCGCTGGGCGCCTAACGCCGGCGGGCTGGTCGTCGTCACCCACGATCGCTGGTTCCTGGACGAGGTGTGCAACGCCACCTGGGAGGTCCACGACCGGATCGTGGAGCCGTTCGAAGGCGGCTACGCCGCTTACATCCTGCAGCGGGTGGAGCGCGACCGGATGGCCGCCTCGTCCGAGGCGAAGCGGCAGAACCTCGCGCGCAAGGAACTCGCCTGGCTGCGCCGCGGCGCGCCGGCCCGCACGTCCAAGCCGAAGTTCCGGATCGACGCGGCCAACGCGCTCATCGCCGACGTGCCGGAGATCCGCGACCGGGTATCGCTGCAGTCCCTCGCCGTCGCCCGGCTCGGCAAGGACGTCGTCGACCTGCTCGACGCCTCGGTCGACTACGACGGCAACGAGGTCCTTGACGACGTCGAGTGGCGGATCGCGCCCGGCGAGCGGACCGGCATCCTCGGCGTCAACGGGGCGGGCAAGTCCACCCTGCTCGGCCTGATCGCCGGGACCGTGCCGCCGAGCAAGGGGACGGTCCGGCGGGGCAAAACGGTCAGGATCGCTACCCTCGCGCAGCGGATCGGCGAGCTTGAGGATCACCTCGACGAGCCCGTGCGGGAGCTGCTCGGCAGCCTGCGTACCAGCTACACCCTCAGCACCGGAGCAAAGACCCAGGAGCTGACGCCGACCCAGCTGCTCGAGCGGCTCGGCTTCTCCACTGCGCAGTTGTCGACCCCGGTGCGGGACCTGTCCGGCGGGCAGCAGCGCCGCCTGCAGCTCCTGCTGATCCTGCTCGACCAGCCGAACGTGCTCATCCTCGACGAGCCGACCAACGACCTCGACACCGACATGCTGGCGGTGATCGAGGACCTGCTCGACTCCTGGCCGGGGACGCTGATCGTGGTCTCCCACGACCGCTACTTCCTCGAGCGCGTCACCGATCAGCAGTACGCGATCCTCCGCCACCGGCTGCGGCATCTGCCCGGTGGCGTCGACGAGTACCTCCGGCTGCGGGCGGCGGAGTCGGCGGCCGGGATCTCCTGGACGCCCGCCTCGGTCGGGAGCCCCGCCCCGGTCGGCCCGGCGGCGGCAAACGGCGCCAGCCCGGCCGCGGCTGAAACTGCGCCCGCCCTTAGCGGCGCCGCCCTGCGGGACGCGCAGAAGGAGGTCGCCGCGGTCGAGCGCCGCATGGCGAAGCTCACCGGCCAGATCAACGACGCCAAGAACGCGCTGGCCACCCACGACCACTCCGACTATCAGGGACTCACCAAGCGGATGAAGGAGATCGCCGCGCTCGAGGGCGACGTCGAGGCGCTCGAGGAACGCTGGTTCGAGCTGACCGAGGCGCTCGGCTAGCGCCAACTGGCTTGACCTCCTGGACCCAGGCAGATCAACCGCGGTTTCCCGAACGGTCCGGTGCGACTCCATCCGGCCAACTGGCCCTGGCCCCCGGCCCGACCGTCAGCGGGCGACGAGCAAGGCGCCCGGGACCGCTCCCGTCGCCTTCGCGACCGACCGGCAGACGTCGGCGCTGGACAGGGCGACCGCCAGGTCGGTCGCGTGGCGCTGGTCCCTGGCCAGGAAAACGCAGGTCGGCCCGGAGCCGGAGACCAGCGCGCCGAGCGCGCCGAGCTCCCGGCCCGCCGCGAGCGTCTTGCGCAGCGCCGGAAACATCATCAGCGCGGGCTCCTGCAGGTCGTTGCCGAGGCAGCCGCCGACCCGGTCGGCGTCCCCGGCCCGCAGCGCCGCCATCAGCTCGGCGTCGAGCTCCGGTTCCGGCGCGTCCGGCCGCAACCGGTCGAGGGCGGCGTACACGGCTGGGGTGGACAGGTGCCCGTCGGCGAACGCCAGCACCCAGTGGTACGTGGCCGGGGCGGCCAGCGCCGGGCTGAGCCGCTCGCCCCGGCCGCGACCGACGGCGGTGCCGCCGAGCACGGCGAACGCCACGTCGCTGCCGACCTGGCCGGCCACCTCGCACAGCTGCTGCTGCGACAACTCGGCCTGCCAGAGGGCGTTGCAGGCGACGAGGGCGGCGGCGGCGTCGGCGCTGCCGCCCGCGAGCCCGCCCGCCACCGGGATCCGCTTCCTGATCGCGACCGCCACTCCGCCGTGCCCGTCCGGGCCCGCGTCGGGCGCCGATCCGTCACGCACGGTGAGTGACTGGCGGAGCGCCCGAACCGCGCGCAGCGCCAGGTTGTCCCCGTCGGCCGGGACGTGCTCGGCCCCCTCGCCGGCCACGGTCACGCTGTCGGCCGCGGCGGCCGCGGCGGTCACCTCGTCGAACAGCGAGATGGCGTGGAAGACGGTCACCAGCCCGTGGTAGCCGTCGGGGCGCAGCGGCCCCACCGCGAGCTGGAGGTTGATCTTGGCAGGCACCCGCGCCGTCACACTCGTCACAATCAGGTAATCCTAGACGCGGGGTCGTCGTGGTCGTGGCGGGCCTTGGCGATGCGGGCGAAGTCCGCGATCGCAAGCGCCTCGCCGCGCGCGCCTGGGTCCACCCCGGCCGCCCGCAGTAGCCGCTCGGCCGCCGCCGGGGATCCGGCCCAGCCGCCGAGCGCCGCCCGCAGGGTCTTGCGACGCTGGCCGAAGGCGGCGTCGACGACGGCGAAGACCTCGGCCCGGCCGGCCGACGTCGGCGGCGGCGCGTGCCTGGTGAAGGCGACCAGCTTGGAGTCCACGTTCGGCATCGGCCAGAAGACGGTGCGCGGGACGTTGCCCGCAGGCCGCGCGGCGGCGTACCAGGCAAGCTTGGCCGACGGCGCGCCGTACACCCGGCTGCCCGGCCCGGCGCACATCCGGTCCGCCACCTCGGCCTGCACCATCACGATCCCGCGGTCCAGCGACGGCAGCGCCGCCAGCAGGGTGAGCAGCACCGGCACGGCCACGTTGTAGGGCAGGTTCGCGGCCAGCACGGTCGGCTTTCCCACCTCGGCCTCGCCGACTCTCAGGGCGTCGGCTGTCACCACGTCCACCAGCGCGGCGAACTCGGGCGCGCGGTCCGCGATCGTCTTGGGCAGCTCGGCCGCCAGCACCGGATCGATCTCCACCGCCACCACCCGCGCGTCACCCGCGCCGACGGCGGATTCAAGCAGGGCCAGCGTCAGCGAGCCGAGGCCAGGTCCCACTTCAAGCACCACGTCACCGGGGCGCGGGGCGGCTATTGCCGCGATCTGCCGCACGGTGCCGGGCTCGACGACGAAATTCTGCCCGAGCTTCTTGGTCGGGCGCACGTCCAGCCGGCCGGCCAGGCCCCTGATGTCCCCGGCCCCGAGCAGCCGGACCCCCGAGCCGCTACCAGCCGAAGACACGGGCGCCAGTGGCCTGGAGATGGGCGCAGAACTCGGAGACGTCGAGGTTCTTCAGCTCGGCCAGGAAGCGGATCGTGTACGCGGTCATGGCGGGCGAGTTCGGCTTGCCCCGGTGCGGGATCGGCGTCAGGTAGGGGGCGTCGGTCTCCGCCAGCATCAGCTCGGGCGGCGCGACCAGCGCCGCCGCCCGCAGCGGGTCCGCGTTCTTGAACGTCACGTTGCCCGCGAAGCTCATCACGTAGCCGGCCTCGGCGCACTCCGCCGCCATCGCCGCGTCCCCGGAGAAACAGTGAAATATCACGCTGTAGGGCGGCCACGGACCGGTCTCGGCCAGGATCGCCAGCACGTCCGCGTGCGCCTCGCGATCGTGGATCATCAGCGTCTTCCCGGTCCGCCGGGCGAGCTCGATATGCGCGCGGAACCACTCGCGCTGCCCGGCCGGGTCGGCCCAGTCCCGGTAGTAGTCGAGGCCGGTCTCGCCGATCGCCACCACCCGGGGCGACTGCGCCAGCGCGGCGAGCTCGGCCAGCACCTCGTCGCGGCGGGCGCCGGTGGCCGACGTCTCGTTCGGGTGGATCGCCACCGCCGCGTACACGTCGGCGTACTCATCGGCGCAGGACGCCGACCAGCGCGACGACGGCAGGTCGCACCCGACGTTGACCACCCGGCCGATGCCGACCGCCCGCGCCGCCGCCAGCACCCCGTCGACCGGCAGCCCCATGATGTCCATGTGCGTATGGCTATCGAATCCCCCCGGCGCCGGGAGGCCCACCTCGCCGGAGCCAGCGGGCGATACGGGCGAAGTCACGCGACCGTTCGGATTATTCATCGCCTTGAAGCCGGGCTATTTCCTCATCAACCACCGACTGGTCGAGCTTCTTGAACAGCGGGGTGGGGACGGCCAGCGGCGTGCCCGCCGCGATCGGCCGCGACTCCCAGCGGAAGGACGAGTCGTAGGACCCGGTGATCACCGGGTAGGACGGGCCGCCCTCCTCGTCCACCGTCTCGATCCGGGGCATGCCGGACCAGTCGGCGGCACCGCCCAGCATCTCGTTGACCGCCTCCGACGAGCGCGGCAGGAACGGAGTGAGCAGCGTCTTCGCGTCCGCCACGGCCTGCAGGGTGACGTGCAGGATGGTCTGCATCCGCTCCGGGTCGGACTCGCGGAGCTTCCACGGGGCCTGCTCGGAGAAGTACTTGTTGGCCTCGCTGACCACGCGCATGGCCTCGTTGACCCCGAACTTGAACCGCGAGTGGGACAGGAACTCGCCGACCGTCTCGAACGCCTGGCCGGTCGCGTCGAGCAGCGCCCGGTCGGCGTCGGTGAGCGTGCCCGCGGCCGGGATCGAGCCGATGTTCCTGGCCGCGAACGATACCGCCCGATTGACGAGGTTCCCCCAGGTAGCGACCAGTTCGTCGTTGTTCCGGCGGACGAACTCGCTCCAGGTGAAGTCGGTGTCCTGGGTCTCCGGGCCGGCCGCCGCGACGTAGTACCGCAGCGCGTCGACGTCGTAGCGGGCCAGGAAGTCCCTGACGTAGATCACCACCTGACGCGAGGACGAGAACTTCTTGCCCTCCATCGTCAGAAACTCGCTGCTCACAACCTCGGAAGGCAAATTCAGTTTTTCGAACGGTCCCGGGGTTCCCCCCTTGGCCCCGTTGCCGTTGTAGCCGAGCAGCATGGCCGGCCAGATCTCCGAGTGGAAGACGATGTTGTCCTTGCCCATGAAGTAATAGGCTTCGGCGTTCTCGTCGTTCCACCAGGCGCGCCAGGCGTCCGGGTCGCCCGACCGGCGGGCCCACTCGACCGAGGCCGACAGGTAGCCGATCACCGCGTCGAACCAGACGTAGATGCGCTTGTCGTTCCGGTCCCGCCAGTCGTCAAGCGGGACCGGGACCCCCCAGTCGAGGTCGCGGGTGATGGCCCGCGGCTGGAGGTCGTCGAGGAGGTTGAGCGAGAACTTGAGCACGTTCGGCCGCCACTGGCCGGACTTGGACTGCAGCCAGGACCCGAGCGCCTCGGCGAACGCGGGCAGGTCGAGGAAGTAGTGCTCCTGGTCGACGAAGATCGGCGTCTCGCCGTTGATCCGCGACGTCGGGTTGATCAGGTCGATCGGGTCAAGCTGGTTGCCGCAGTTGTCGCACTGGTCGCCCCGGGCGCTCGGGTAGCCGCAGATCGGGCAGGTGCCCTCGATGTACCGGTCGGGCAGGGTGCGGCCGGTCGACGGCGAGATCGCGCCGAGCGTGGTCTTGGGGAAGATGTACCCGTTGCGCAGCAGGGTGCCGAATATCTCCTGCACGACCGCGTAGTGGTTGAGCGTCGTGGTCCTGGTGAACAGGTCGTAGCTCATGTCCAGGTTGGCCAGGTCCTGCCCGATGACCCCGTTGTAGCGGTCCGCGACCTCCCTGGCGCTGAGGCCTTCCTTGTCCGCCTGGACCTGGATCGGGGTGCCGTGCTCGTCGGTGCCCGACACCATCAGGACCTTGTTGCCCGCCATCCGCTGGTACCGGCTGAACATGTCGCTCGGCAGCGCGAAGCCGGAGACGTGCCCGATATGCCGCGGACCGTTGGCATATGGCCAGGCCGGGGCGGTGAGGATGTTTTTCGGATTGGCGGATGGCATGACTAAAGCCTACGGGCTGTGGCGTGGTCGTCGCTGACATTAAGCTCCGCCTTCGCGCCGACCGGCGTGGGCTTGTTCTGCTTGATGCCCAGGATCGACAGGAAGAACGTGCCCAGGATGACCTGGCAGCTCAGCACCAGCGCGGTCACCGACGGCACCATCAGCCGAAGCTCGTGCTCGTAGTTGAGGTGGCCGAACGAGTACCCGTCCCAGTACAGCAGCGAGAAAATCAGCCCGACGAGGCCGGCCAGGCCGACCGCCGCGCCGACCAGCAGGCCGCGCTCGAGCGAGAGCTGGCCGAGCAGTCGCTGCACCTTCGGCTCTTCCGGCAGGAAGCCCTCGGCGCCCGCGTAGACCTGGGTGAACAGCCAGAACAGGATCGCCTGGAAGCCGATGTCGACCGCGGCGCCGCAGGCGACCAGGGTGTCGACGTCGAACGAGACGCCGCCGATCTTGAGCGGCCCGGCCGCGACCGCCGCGCCGAACCCGAGGCCGGCGATCAGCAGCACCAGCCCGGGCAGCAGGAACAGCCAGGTCGGGCTGAACAGCAGCAGGAACCGCAGGTGCCGCCAGCCGTCGCGCCAGGTGTTCAGGTGCGGCGCGCGGCTGCGGCCGCCCTTGCCGAGGGTGGTCGGGACCTCGGCGATCTTCTGGTGCGCGAGGGCCGCCTTCACGATCATCTCGGAGGCGAACTCCATGCCGGTGGACTGCAGGCCGAGCTTGATCGCGCTGTCGCGCCGGAAGCCGCGCAGGCCGCAGTTGAAATCGCCGATGTTGGAGTGGAAGAACAGCCGCCCGATGAAGGAGAGCACCGGGGTGCCGAGGTAGCGGTGCAGCGGCGGCATCGCCCCGGGCTCTATGCCGCCCTTGAACCGGTTGCCCATCACCAGGTCGGCCCCGTTGCGGAGCTCGGTCACGAACGGCATCAGGTTGCTGAAGTCGTAGGTGTCGTCGGCGTCGCCCATGATCACGTACTCACCGTGGGCGGCCAGAATGCCGCCCATCAGGGCGTTGCCGTAGCCCTTCTCGCTGACCGGGACGACGCGGGCGCCTGCGTCGGCCGCCAGCTGCCGGCTGCCGTCGGTCGAGCCGTTGTCGGCCAGCACCACCTCGCCGCTCACCCCGCTGTCGGCGAGAAACTTCATCGCCTTGGTCACGCAGGTGGCCACGGTCTCTGCCTCGTTGAGGCAGGGCATCACGACGGTCAGCTCCACGTGGACTCCGTTCACCGTTTACCTTTTACACCGTGGAGGATACGGGTTTGAGGGCAGTACCAGCGGTCATCCGGCGTTGTCTGGCCGAGAATAAGCTGTTCGCGCTGGCGCTGATACCGGCCGTGCTGCTCCGCGTGGACGCTGAGCTTGGCTACCGATGGCAGTCCTGGTTCAACGACTCGTTCAGCTACGTGTCCTCGGCCGTAACGCTCACACCGGAGACATCACGGCCCTCAGGGTACCCGGTATACCTCTGGCTTCTCTCTCCGTTTCATAGCTATTTCGTGGTCACCGCCTCCCAGCACCTGATGGGCCTGCTGGTCGCGGTGATGATCTACGCGCTGGCCAGACGCCGGTTCGCCGCGCCGGCCTGGGTGGCGGTGCTGGCCACGCTGCCGGTGCTCTACGACGGGTTCGAGATTCAGCTCGAGCACCTGATCATGACCGACACGCTGTTCCTGTTCCTGGCCTTCGCGGCCCTGACGGTGCTGCTGTGGAACCCCCGGCCGACCTGGCGGGCCTGCCTGGCAGCCGGATTGCTGCTCGGGCTGTCCACCACCGTCCGCTCCACCGGGCTCGCGCTGATCCCGGTGTTCGGGCTCTACCTGCTGATCCGGTTCCTGTTCCCCGGCCCGGCCGAAGACGTCGTCCGGGGCGGGGCCGGAGGGCGGCGCTGGCGGGGCTGGCGGGCGCTGATCGCCGGGCTGGTGGCGGGCGGGATCGCGTTCGCGGTGCCGGTCGTCGGCTATGAGGCGTGGTACAAGTCGGCCCATGGGCAGTTCACCATGACCGAATCGACCGGGGTCTTCCTGTACTCGCGGGTGATGACGTTCGCCGAATGCTCGCGGATGACGCTGCCGGTGGACCTGCTCTCCCTGTGCACCTCGGTCCCGCCCGCCCAGCGGCCAATCGCGCAGGCCTACATCTGGGACACCGCCAGCCCGCTCAACCGGTTCCCGGCCCCGAAGTTCTCCCCCACCGTCAACAAGCTGGCCGAGCAGTTCGCGGTCAAGGCGGTCGAGGCGCAGCCGCTCGACTACGCGCGGGCGGTCTGGGACGACACCGCCCGCTCGTTCGACTGGAGCCGCCAGGTCTTCCCCAACGGGGAGACCTACGGCGAATACCTGTTCGGGTACCACTCGCTGAGCATCCCCGGATCGAGTTTCCGCGGCTACTCGTCACCCGAGGCCTATTACGCGCGCGGCAACCCGCGCACGGTGGTGGTGAACCCGTTCGCCGAGCTGATCAGGACCTGGCAGCGCTATGTGTGGCTGCCGGGCACCGGCTACGGGCTGATCCTGCTGGTCGGGCTGGCCGGGGTGGTGCTCAGGTGGCGGCGGGCCGGCCGGGAGGCGCTGCTGCCGTGGCTCTGCTCGGTCGCGCTGATCGTCGCGCCGGCCGCGACGGCCGAATTCGACTACCGGTACGTGACCACCGCGGTGCCGTTCGCCTGCCTGGCGGCCGCGATGGCGTTCGGCCGGCGGGCCCGCGGCCAGCAGCCGGACGGGTCGGCCGACGCCGGGACGTCAGCCGACGACCTCACCGTCCCCCGCTCCCCCGGCCCCGCGGGCGACGGCGCGGGCGGCGAATCGGGCGGCGCGCCGCGCCTCCCGCGCAGAATCCCGGGCGGCGGCCTTCGCGACGGCCTGGCCGACGCCGGCCAGCACCAGCGTGATCTCGCCCCGGACGCCCCCTGACTCCTGGTCCCTGGCCGTCGCCCAGGCGGCGAGCTCGGCCAGCGAGCCCCGCACGATCTCCTCGTGCGTCTTGGTCAGCTCCCGGCAGACGACCGCGGCCCGGTCGTCGCCGTGCGAGGCCCGCAGCTCCGCGAGGGTCGCGGTGACCCGGCGGGGCGACTCGAAGAAGACCTGGGTACGCGGTTCCGCGGCCAGCTCGGCGAACCGCCGCTCGCGCTCGCCCGGCTTCCGGGGCGGGAATCCCTCGAAGCAGAACCGGTCGGTCGGCAGCCCCGAGACGGCCAGCGCGGTGGTCACCGCGGACGGCCCGGGCACGGCGGTGACCCTGATCCCGGCCGCGACGGCGGCCGCGACGACCCGGTAGCCGGGGTCGCTGATGCCGGGCATCCCGGCGTCGGTGACCACCAGCACGTTCTTGCCCGCCGCGAGCTCGGCCGCCAACTGCTCCGCCCGCCGGGTCTCGATCACGTCGTAGTAGGAGATCACCCGGCCGCCGATCGCGACCCCGAGCGCGGCCGCGAGCAGACGGACCCGCCGGGTGTCCTCCGCCGCGACCACATCGGCGGTCGCCAGGGCGGCCGCGAGCCGCGGCGGCGCGTCCTCCGGTCGGCCGATGGGCACCCCCGCCAGCGTCAGAACTCCGGCGCCCGCCCGACTTGTCGTGTCACGGTCGTTATCACGTCCGCTGCCGTTTGCACTCCCCACTCGGGCCTCCATCCACATAGCATTGCGTGCGATGACCGCTACTGCGGCCGGTCAGCCGGCCATGGACCCAGAAGACGGCGGCCCCGCCGGGGCCGATGCTGTCACCGACCCCGTCGACCTTGGCGAGACTGACGCCATGGACGTCGACGGGGCCGACGCTGACCAGGCCGCGAACGCCGCCGGCCGGATCGCCGTGCTCCGCGACCGGCTGATGACCCCGATGCCCACCGACAGGGTATGGGGGTGGATCGGGCCGCTCATCGTCACCGCGTTCGCCGCCTTCCTCCGGTTCAACAGGCTATCGGCGCCGAACGCGATCATCTTCGACGAGACGTACTACGCGAAGGACGCCTGGTCGATCCTGCAGCACGGCGTCGAGTGGAACTGGGCCACGTTCTTCCCGAACGCCAATACGCAGATCATCGCCGGCCATACCAACTTCGTCTTTCCCTGCTCGGGCACCGCCTGCGCCGAGTACGTGGTCCAGCCGCCGCTGGGCAAGCTGCTGATGGCGGTCGGCGAGTGGGTCTACGGGCTCAACTCGCTCGGCTGGCGGGTCGTCCCGGCGCTCTTCGGGACGCTGGCGATCCTGCTCATGTGCCGCGTTGCCCGGCGGATCACCCGGTCGACGCTGCTCGGCTGCCTGGCGGGGCTGCTGCTCTCGCTCGACGGGCTCGAGTTCGTGCTCAGCCGGACCGGCATCCTCGACATCTTCCTGATGTTCTTCGTGCTCGCCTCGTTCGGGGCCCTGGTGGTCGACCGGGACGTCTCCCGGGCCCGGCTGGCCGAGGCGATGGTGCTCGAGCCCAGCGACGAGGCCGGGCCCTCGCTCGGGATCAGGAAGTGGCGGGTGGCGGCCGGCGTGCTCATCGGCCTCGCCTGCGCGAGCAAGCAGTACGGCTTCTGGTACATCCTCGCGTACGCGGGCTTGTGCGTTGCCTGGGACATCGGCGCCCGCCGGACGGTCGGGCTGCGGGCCTACGCTCGCGGCGCGCTGGTGCGGGACGGCAAGTGGCTGCCGATCACGCTCGGGGTCATCCCGCTGGTCACCTACGTCGCCACCTGGTCCGGCTGGTTCGCCACCTCCACCGGTTACGACCGGAACTACGCCCAGCTCAACGGCGTCAACACCCCGATCATCGGGCCGCTGTACTCGCTGTTCGAGTACCACAAGGAGATGCTCTCGTTCGGAGTGGCGCTGGACGCCCGCCACCCGTACGAGTCCCAGCCGTGGGACTGGTTCGTGATCACCCGCCCGGTGGCGTTCTTCTGGCAGAGCTACACCAACGCGGCCGGCACGCAGCTGGCCAAGCCGGGCACAACCGGGCCGTGGGTGTCGGAGGTGCTGGCGATCGGCAACCCCGCGATCTGGTGGCTGTCCATCCCCGCGGTCGTCTTCTGCCTGGCCTGGTGGCTCACCCGCAGGGACTGGCGGGCCGGCGCGGCCGTCCTCGGCGTGGCGGCCGGCTGGGCGAGCTGGCTGCCGTTCGTCTCGCGGACCAAGTTCTACTACTACGCGCTCGAGTTCGAGCCGTTCATCATCATCTGCATCGTGCTCTGCCTGGGCCTGATCCTCGGCTCGGCCACGGCCGTCTGGTGGCGCAGAACGCTCGGGGCAGCCGTGATCGGCCTGTACCTGGTGACCGTGATCATCCTGTTCTGGTACTTCTACCCGATCCTGTCGGCCAAGGTCATCCCGTACTCGGAGTGGCTATCGCATATGTGGTACTCCGGCTGGATTTAACCGGCGGAACCGGGGCAGCTGCCTTCCGGGGGAGCTGCCCCGGGCTGACCTCTGAGCCGACTTTCAGGATCCGCTCAGCCTGCTCCCGATCTCGCGACATATCTTGAAGTGATTTAGGTCACAGATTGGACCGCCGGCGCCCTTTCATACGTCTTAATGAGTGAGAAGGGACCGACTAACCCCCGGAGCCAGGTATGAGCACGATGGAAGACGACGACGACAGCCGCGCCCGGTTCGAGCGCGACGTCCTACCCCAGCTCAGCCAGTTGTACCCAGCGGCGCTGCGGATGACCAGAAACCCCACCGACGCCGAGGACCTGGTCCAGGAGACGTCGGTGAAGGCGTACGCGGCCTTCCATCAGTTCCGTCCGGGCACCAACCTTCGCGCCTGGCTCAACCGGATCCTCACCACCACGTTCATCAACGTGTACCGGAAGCGGAAGCGCGAGCCGCAGCAGGCGCTCGGCGGCGACCTGCAGGAGTGGCAGATGTCGGCCGACCGGCTCGCGCCGCCGGTGCCGTCGGCGGAGGCCGAGGCGCTCGCCCACACGACCGACTCTGACCTCCTGCGCGCGCTTCGCGGGCTCCCGAACGAGTTCCGCACCACGGTCTACCTGGCCGACATCGAGGGCTACCCGTACCGGGAGATCGCCGAGATCATGGGCACCCCGGTCGGCACGGTCATGTCCCGGCTGCACCGCGGCCGCCGCAAGATCCGCGAGCAGCTGCTGGCGGCGGGCGTGCTGCCCCCGACCGCGACCCATACCCCCGGCGCCTAGCCGGGCCGGGGGCGGTCGGCCGCCGCGGTTCAGTCGGCCGACGCGATCCCTCGGGGGGCCGACCGGCTCGGCCCCCGGCCCCCGGCCAGCCAGCCCAGGGCCACCGGGTCGAAGACCCGCTCCACGTAGATCTGGTGCCAGAGGGAGAACACGACCAGCGTCCAGACCTGCCGCCAGGGCACGTCGGCGTCGCCTGACCGGAACCGCCGGAGGACGTCGATGGCGGCCCGCTTGTCCAGCCATTCCTCGGTCCGCGCCTCGCGGATCACCTGGTCGGCGTAGCCGGAGAGCTCGCCCCGGAACCAGTGCCCGATCGGCACCGGGAACCCGAGCTTGGGGCGCTCCGCCGCCTCCTGCGGCAGCAGCGGGGCGACCGCCTCCCTGAGCGCGAACTTGGTGGTGGTGGCGGCGGTCTTCTCCGCTCGCGCGAGCCTGCTGGCCACCGCCATCACCTCCCGGTCGAGAAACGGCGTCCGCAGCTCGAGCCCGTGCGCCATCGCCGTGCGATCGGCCTTGACCAGGATGTCGCCCGGCAGCCAGGTGTTGATGTCGATGAGCTGCATGGTGGCCACGTCATCGAGCTCGCCACCGGCCGCCTGGTCGAAGATCGGGTCGGTCACGTCCGCCGCGGTGGCGCCGCCGTACCTGGTCAGCACGTCGACGTCCTCGGCCGCGAACACGTTGGCGTTGCCGATGTAGCGGCTCCGGAGCGGGGTCGCGATCCGCGCGAGCAGGCCCTTGCCCTTCTGCCCGGCCGGAATCCGGTCGGCCATCGCCTGCGCCGAGGACCGTCCCCAGCCCGGCAGCTTGGTCGCGGCCCGGACCACTCCCGGCTGGTAGTAAACGCCGTAGCCGCCGAACAGCTCGTCCGCGCCCTCGCCGGAGAGCACGACCTTCACCTGCCGTCGCGCCTCCCTGGCGACGAACCAGAGCGCGATCGCGGCCGCGTCGGCCATCGGGTCGTCGAGGTGCCAGATGATCTGCGGCAGCTTCGCCGCGAACTCGTCCGGCCTGATCACGTACGTGCTGGTGCGCAGGCCGAGCGCGTGCGCGGTCTCCTGCGCCTGCTCGATCTCGCTGTACCCGGGGCGGGCGAAGCCGGCCGTGAAGGTCTGCAGGCCCGGTCTGGTCTGCGCGGCGAGCGCGCAGATGGCGGCCGAGTCCACCCCGCCGGATAGGAACGCGCCGACGGGAACGTCGCTGCGCAGGTGGGCGGCGACCGAGTCGCGCAGCGCCGCCAGGATGCGCTCCGGGGTCTCGGGGGCCGGCGACTTGGCCGGGCGCAGCACCGGCCGCCAGTACCGGAACGACTCGACCGGGCCGCCCGGCCGGGCGGTCAGGTAGTGCCCCGGCGGCAGGCAGCGGACCGGCGGCGTCATCGTCGCGGGCGCGGGCACGTACTGGAACGACAGGTACAGCCGGAGCGCGTCGGGGTCGATCACCGAGACCTCGCCCGGGCCGAGGAGGGCCTTGCGCTCAGAGGCGAACCGCAGCTGCCGGCCGCCCTCGGCCTGCGTGTAGTACAGCGGCTTGATGCCGAACGGGTCCCTGGCGCAGAACAGCTCGCCGGTCTTGGTATCCCAGATGGCGAAGGCGAACATCCCGCGCAGCCTGCGCAGCGCGTCCCTGCCCTCGGCGGCGTACGTCTCGAGCAGGACCTCGGAGTCCGAACCGCCGCGCAGCGCCACCCCGCGGTCGCGCAGCCGCTTGGCCAGCTCCGCGTAGTTGTAGATCTCGCCGTTGTAGACCATCAGGTAGCGGCCGTCGGCCGATCGCATGGGCTGGTGCCCGGCCGCCGACGGGTCGATGACCGCCAGCCGACCGGCGCCGAGGGCGATGGCGCCGTCGGCGAACACCCCTTCGTCGTCCGGCCCCCGATGCGCCATCCGCCTGACGGCGCGCATGGTCCAGTCAGCGTCTGGCTTGGCCCCCCCGGCCAGCGCGAGGCACCCCGCGATCCCCGACATACCGCCCCTATGCCACCCTTGCGCCAGGCAGCATCACCACTATGCCAGGCAACGCCACCGGCACGCCAGGCAACGCCACTGCCATACCAGGCAACGTCACTTCGGCTGGAATCGGATTCCGCCGTCGAACCTGACGACTTCCGCGTTCATGTAGTCGTTCTCGATCAGCGAGCGGACCAGCTGACCGAACTCGTCGGCCCGCCCGAGCCGCTTCGGGAACACCACCGGCGCCGCCAGCTTAGCCAGGAACTCCTCGGCGTCCCGGCCTCCGCCCGCAATGGACTTGTAGATGGGCGTGTAGATGACGCCGGGGCAGATGGTGTTCACCCGCACGCCGATGACCGAAAGGTCGCGCGCGGCGGGCACGGTCATCCCGATGATGCCGCCCTTCGACGCCGAGTAGGCAATCTGCCCGGTCTGCCCCTCGATGCCCGCGACCGACGAGGTGTTGATGATCACGCCGCGCTGGCCATCGGCGTCGGCCGGCTCGGTCTTCGCCATCGCCGCGGCCGCGATCCGCAGGACGTTGAAGGTCCCGGTCAGGTTGACGGTGATGACCCGGGTGAAGCCGGCCAGGTCATGCGGCGAGCCGTCCCTGTTCACCGTGCGGGCCGCGTAGCCGATCCCGGCGCAGTTGACGGCCACCCGCAGCGGGCGCCCGACCGCCGCCGCGGCCGACACCATCTCGCTCACCGAGTCCTCGTCGGCGACGTTGGTCTTCACGAAGTGCCCGCCGATGTCAGCGGCGACCTGCTTGCCCAAATCCTCGTTGAGGTCGGCGACGGTCACGTGCGCGCCCGCGGCCGCGAGCGTCCTCGCCGTGGCCTCGCCGAGCCCGCTCGCTCCGCCGGTGACAATCGCGGCAGTCCCATTTAGTTCCATGGCCGGAGCATAGCCCGCCTCGCTGACCGTCGCACGAGCCAGTTTGGCGATAATGGCTGCGCGGGCAGCTTACGCTTGGCCACAGCAGAGGCCCAAGGGATCAATGGAAAGCCCCGGGGGAGACAACGACGTGAGCCATGTGCCGCCGGGCCGCGACGATGTCCATGCACTGACCTCAGCCCCCGACCTGATCGCCCGACCGCTGGCCGAGCCGGTGATCGCGGTCGACGCGATGGGCGGCGACTACGCGCCCGACGAGATCGTCGCGGGCGCCCTCGCCGCCCAGCGCGAGCACGGCCTCACCACGCTGCTGACCGGGCCGCCGGCCCGGCTCCGCCCGGTCATCGCCCGGCTCGGGGCCGGCTCCGAGCTGCGGGTGGTGCCCGCCGAGGACGTCGTCCGGATGGACGAGGGCGCCCTGGCCGGCTTCCGGCGGCCCCGGTCGAGCCTCGCCATCGCCTGCCAGCTGGTCCGGCGCGGGCAGGCCTCGGCGGTCGTCTCGGCCGGGTCGACCGGCGCGATCGTCGCCAGCGCGAGGCACCGGCTGCTCCCGCTGCCGGGCGTGCCGCGGCCCGGCCTGGCGGTCGTGCTGCCGACCCATCCCAACCCGACCGTGCTCATCGACGCGGGCGCGACGGCCGACCCCAAGCCGGAGATGCTGGTCCAGTTCGGCCAGCTGGGCGTGGCCTACGCGCAGATCGCGCTCGGCACCGCCGTGCCCCGGGTCGGACTGCTCACCATCGGCGCCGAGCCCGGCAAGGGAAACGCGCTGACCAGGCGCGCCCACGAGCTGCTCGCGGCCGAGCCGCTCGGCGGCGCGCTGCCCTTGCACTTCGAAGGCAACGTGGAGGGCGGCGACCTGATGGCCGGCGCGGTCGACGTGATCGTGACCGACGGTTTCACCGGGAACGTCGCGCTCAAGACGCTCGAGGGATCGATGCGGTTCGCGGCGGCGGAGCTGCGGGCCGCCCTCACCGGCAGCCGCGCCGCCCGGGTGGGGGCGCTGCTGCAGCGTCGCGGGCTGCGCGAGCTCAGCGCCAGGCTCGACGCCGAGTCGTACGGCGGCGCGGCGCTGCTCGGCCTCGGCGGCACGGTCGTGATCGCGCACGGCGCGTCCACCGCCCGCGCCGTCACCGCGGCCTGCGCGCTCGCCGCGAACCTGTCCCGAGGCGACATCACCGAGAAGATCAGGGGACGGATCGGCCCGGCGGCCGAGCGCCGGGCGGCCCACTTCCTGCGCCGCGACCGCGAACGGTTACGGAACCGGCATCACCCGGGACGCGATATTGATTCCGAGATGCGCGGCCGTGAACACTAAACTTGCCCCATGGCAGATCCTCAGCAGGTTCTCGGCGCGCGGGTGCGCGATGCCCTGGTGGCCGCGTACGGCGCGGACTACGCTGACGCGGACCCGCTGATCCGCCCGTCTTCGTTCGGCGACCTCCAGTCCAACGCGGCCCTCCCGCTGGCCAAGAAGCTCGGCCGGGCGCCGCGCGACATCGCCGCCGAGATCGTCGGCCACCTAGAGGTCGACGACGTCTGCGAGCCGCCCGCGGTCAGCGGCCCCGGTTTCATCAACCTGACGCTGCGCCCGCAGTGGATCGCGGACGCCGCCACCGCCCTGCTGGCCGACCCCCGGCTCGGCGTCCCGGCGGCGGCCGAGCCGCAGACGGTCGTGGTGGACTACTCCTCGCCCAACATCGCCAAGGCGATGCACGTCGGCCACCTGCGCACCACGATCGTGGGCGACGCGATCGTCCGGGTGCTGGAGTTCGCCGGCCACCGGGTGATCAGGGACAACCATGTGGGCGACTGGGGCACGCCGTTCGGCATGCTGCTCGAGCACCTGGTCGACGTCGGCGACGATTCCGCCGAGGCGGCGCTGCTGCGGACCGACCCGAACGCGTTCTACCAGGCCGCCCGGGTCGAGTTCGACGCCGACCCGGCGTTCGCCGCCCGGGCCAGGGAGCGGGTGGTCAAGCTCCAGTCGGGCGACGACCCGGCCACCCAGCGGCTGTGGGACGAGCTGATGGAGCTGTCCAAGGACTACCTGCGCGACACTTACGCGGTGCTGCGGGTCACGCTGGCCGACGACGACATCAGAGGCGAGTCGTTCTACAACGACATGCTGCGCGACGTGGCCGATGATCTCATCGCCAAGGGCCTCGCGACGATCAGCGACGGCGCCCTGTGCGCGTTCCCGGCCGGATTCCAGAACCGGGACGGCAGCCCGCTGCCGCTGATCATCGTCAAGAGCGACGGCGGCTACAACTACGCCACGACCGACCTGGCCACGATCAGGTACCGGGTCGACAAGCTCAACGCCGATCGGGCGCTCTACGTGGTCGGCACCGACCAGGCGCAGCACTTCAAGATGGTCTTCGAGGTCGCCCGGGAGGCCGGCTGGCTGCCGGACAGCGCCGATTTCGAGCACGCGCAGATCGGGATGGTGCAGGGCAAGGACGGCCGCCGGCTGCGGACCAGGGCAGGCGACAACGTCGCGCTGACCGAGCTCATCGCCGAGGGGCCGCAGCGGGCTCGCGCGCTGCTCGATGAGGTCGAGCGGGACGACGACGGCCTCGACCTCGACGCGGTCGCCGAGGATGTCGGCATCGGGGCGATCAAGTACGCCGACCTGTCGACCGCGCGGGAGAGCGCGTACATCTTCGACTGGGATCGGATGATCTCCTTCAAGGGGAACACCGGCCCGTACCTGCAGTACGCGACGGCCAGAATCAGGTCCATCTTCCGCCGGGCGGGGATCGACGAGGCCGGCCTGCACGGCCCGATCCTGATCACCGCGCCGGCCGAGCGCGAGCTGGCCAGGAAGCTGCTCGAGTTCGGCGCGGTCGTCAGCCAGGTCGCCGAGTCGGCCGAGCCGCACCGGCTCTGCTCCTACTTGTTCGAGGTCGCCAGCCTGTTCACCTCGTTCTACGAGCAGTGCCCGGTGCTCAAGGCCGACGACGAGGAGACCAGGAGCTCCCGGCTGGCGCTGTGCGCGGCCGTCCTGCGCGTGCTGACGGTCGGCCTCGGCCTGCTCGGCGTCCCCATCCCTGACCGGATGTAACTACCGCTGCCAGTTGCAGGAACGGACAACGCAAGACTAATCGCCATCGTTGTCGTAGGCTCGAAGGGAAACGTAGGACCGCGGGCCGGGAGCGCCCGCCAGATGCGCGGGAGGCGGGCACGTGAGTGGCATAGTCCTGCTGGTGCTCATCGGCGTCGTCGCTGCCTGGCTTGTTACCGGCGGCAGGAAGAAGCTCAGGCTGCCCACGACCGGCAAGCACTGGATCTGGATCATCCTCGTCGTCTTCGTCCTGCTGGCGCTGCTCTACGGCGCCCACAACTCGCCCCACACGACCGTCAGTCACTGACGTTCGGCCGGCTGCTAGCCGTCCTTGGCGTCGAGCGGTAGCTCGAACCAGACCGCCTTGCCCTCCGGGGTCGGGCGCGATCCCCACCGGGTCGCCAGCTGCTCGACCAGGTACAGCCCGCGGCCGCCCTCGTCGGTCGCACGGGCCGTGCGCAGCCTCGGCAGCCGCAGGTCGGGGTCGAACGCCTCGACCCAGACCGACTCCGCGCCGCGCCGCAGCCGGAGCGTGAACTCGCGCGGCCGGTACGCCCGCGGCGGGTGCGCGGCGGCGACCGGGAGGCCGCCGGCCGGGGTGGCGGTCCCGGCGCCGGGGCCGCCGGGCGACGCGGGCGGGTCCACCTCGAGGTCGAACCTGCGCCCGGCCGGGCTCGGCGTCACCGATGCGTGCAGGACCGCGTTGGTGACCACCTCCGAGACCAGCAGCAGGGCCAGATCGGCCTGGTCCGGGTGCATGTCCCAGGAAGCGAACGTGGCCTGGGCGAGGCGGCGCGCATCGGAGACCATGATCGGCTCGGCCGGGAACGAGCGTTCGACCGAGGCGAGGTCATCGGGCGAGCAGCGGAAGACCAGGATCGCCATGTCGTCGTCGATGTCGCCCGGGACCGCGTTCTCGGCCGCGGCGGCGAGGGCGCCCGCGCTGGCGGGCGCGGCCCGCAGCGCGTCGCAGAGCATGGTCATCGCCTCGTCCTCGGTATAGTGCCCGGAGCCGTCAGACCGGGACCGCCGGTCGGTCAGCCCGTCGGTGTAGAGCACCAGGGCGGTGCCGGGGGCGAGCGTGGCGGTCTGCTCCCGGTAGGTCGGCAGCCCGCCGATGCCCCGGCCGCGCACGCCGAGCAGCACCCCCTTGTGCCGCACCTCAAGCGGCCGGACGGTGCCGCCCGCGGCCACCATCAGCGGCGCCGCGTGGCCGGCGTTGGCGAACGTCAGCTCCCGCGACCAGGCGTCGTAGATGAGGTAAATGCAGCTGACCGTGGGCGGGTCGCCGCCGGCCCCGCTCGGGGCGGTGGAGCGGACCCACTCATCGAGTTTGCGCATGATGTCGGCCGGGGACTTCTCGTCCTGCGCGTAGGCGCGCAGCACCGCCCGGAGCTGGCCCATGGTGGCGGCCGCGCGGGCGCCGCGGCCCTCGACGTCGCCGATCACCATGCCCACCCGGCCCGCCGCCAGCGGGATGATGTCGTACCAGTCCCCGCCCACCTGGGTCTGGATGCCCTGGCCGACCGCGGCCAGCGGCTTGGCGGGGACGTAGCGGAACGCGACCTCGAGGCCGTCGAGCACGGGCACCGACTGCGGCAGCAGGGACTGCTGGAAGGCGAGCGCCGTCCGCCGCTCGGTCTCGAACAGCATCGCGTTGTCGAGCGCCACCGCCACCCGGCCCGCGATCGCCCCGATCAGGTCGCCGTCGGACAGGTCGTAGTGCGGGTCGAGGCGATCGGTGATCCGCGACAGCGCCATCGAGATCACACCGAGCAGCTCGCCCCGCGCGTACAGCGGCGACGCCAGCACCGAGGTGAGGCCGGCCTGGTCGGCCGCGGACATCGACTCCTCGCTCGGCGCCGGGTAGAAGCCGACCTGCAGGTCGGGCACGACGATCGTCTCCCGGCGCGACATCGCCTGGTCCGCAAAGTGGCCGGGCGGGTAGCTGATGGGCTCGCCGATCTGCGCCCAGGTACCCGGCGGCGGTTCCCAGCCGCCCGCGTGCGCCGCCGCCCGCCTGATCAGCTTCTCCCCGCTGAACAGGTCGATGAAGCAGTGGTCGGCGAACCGGGGGACGAGGATCTGCGCGACCTGGCGGAGCGTCGCGTCGAACTCGAGCGAGCCCGCCAGCCGCTCGCTGATCCGCTCGAGCAGGCGGAGCCGGTCCGGCTCGCGCTGGGCGTCCCGCCGTCCGGCCTCGCTGACCAGCACCACCATGCCGTCGATGTCGCCCGACGGGCCGCGCAGCGGCACCGCGAACTCGCGCAGGAACACCTGGGTGCCGTCGCCGCGTCGCGCCGCCAGCGTGTCTTCCCACGTCATCCCGCCGAGCACCTGACGCGAGAGCTCGTCGCCCTTGCCCTGCTCGGCGTCCGGGATGAGCCCGACCTCGTCAAGCGTCCGGCCGGCCAGCGCCGACGCCTCGCCGGTCAGCCGGAGCAATCCGGCTGCGTGTTCGTTTGCGAACTGTACGTTGCCATCTCGGTCCGCGACGATGATGCCGATCTCCGCCTGGCTCAAAACGAGTTCAGCCGGCAGATACCTGGCGGGGGAACCTTCGTTCCAGCGCGTCATCGCCACGCTCCGGTCAAAGCACAGGTCTCCTGGTCACTCCCTGGACACGAACACGTGTGAGGCGATCTCGTCGGTTAGGTCGGCGGGCGCCATCGGATCCGTGCCGTCCTCGCCGCGAACCCGAACTCCACCCTCAACCGCCCCGAGCAACACCTCGCGTCCGGGTTGTATCCCGGCGCGCTTCAGTTTAAGCATCAGGACCATATCGCTTTGGAGTTGCTCGGTGATCCGCGTAACGGTGGCCCGCACCGACCCGTCGGCATCACGCATAACATCGGCCATCGTCTCATCAGCGGTAACCGCGCCCGCGGCGGGCCGATCGGCCAGCTCCGGCAGCACCGCCAGCCACGACGGCTCCGGCTCGGGCGGGGCCATCGGACCCGCCGCGACCAGTTCGGCCAGACCCGGGATCGGGTTGCCGTGCGGGCACCGGGCCGGATGGCCGAGCAGCTCGTAGAGCCGTCGCTCCACGCTCTCGGAGATGACGTGCTCCCAGCGGCACGCCTCGACGTGCACCTCTTCCCAGGGCATCTGGATGACCGAGACAAGCAGGCACTCGGCCAGCCGGTGCTTGCGCATCACCCGCGTCGCCAGCGTCCGGCCCGCGTCCGTGAGCGCCAGCTGCCGGTCGCCCGCCACGTGCAGCAGGCCGTCCCGTTCCATCCTGGCCACCGTCTGGCTGACCGTCGGTCCTGACTGGGAGAGCCGCTCCGCGATCCGCGCACGCAGCGGGACGATGCCCTCCTCCTCTAGCTCGAACACCGTACGGAGATACATCTCCGTCGTGTCGATAAGTCCATGGGCAGTCACTGAAACCTTCCTCCTACTGTGATGCTACGCGGTCACGCGAACACCGCAGAAAGTCTCAGGGCGACAGCCGCTCGATCGACCAGCCGTCACCCGCTCGCCGGTACTTGAGCCGGTCGTGCAGCCGGTTCGGACGCGACTGCCAGAACTCGACCGCGTCGGGGACGATCAGGTACCCGCCCCAGAAGTCGGGCATCGGCACCTCGGTCCCCTCCGGCCAGCGGGCCGACAGCTTCGCCACCCGGTCGTCGAGGTCCGCCCGCGACGTCAGCACCCGCGACTGGTGCGACGCCCAGGCGCCGATCTGCGACAGCCACGCCCGCGAGTGGAAGTACGGCTCGCTGTCCGCCTGCGATAGCGGCGAGGCGACGCCTTCGATGATCACCTGCCGCCCGAGCCCGTACCAGGGGAAGATCGCGCAGCAACTCGGGTTGCCCGCCAGGTCCTGGCCCTTGCCGGAGGTCCGGTTGGTGTAGAACGTGAACCCCGCCGCATCGTGCGCCTTCAGCAGCACCGTCCGCGCGTGCGGCCGGTCTCCGACCGTGGTCAGCACCATCGCGTTCGGCTCGGGCAGCCCCGCGGCGGCGGCCTCGGCGAACCAGCGGCCAAACTGCGTCATCGGCGAGCTGTCAAGCATGTCCAATGTCAACGTCCTGTCCATAAGTGAAGATCTTTACATGTCGGCGGCCTACCGCGGCCGCGGCGTCGGACGTTGAATCGAATCGCCGAGGGTGGGCGGCGCGGAAAGGGTGCGGCGCGGGAACGAGGAAGAGGAGAGCCTGATGACCGACTTCAAGCCGGGTCTCGAAGGCGTGGTGGCGTTCGAGACCGAGATCGCCGAGCCCGATAAGGAAGGCGGCTCGCTCCGCTACCGGGGCGTGGACATCGAGGAACTCGTCGGCCACGTGCCCTTCGGCCACGTCTGGGGGCTGCTGGTCGACAACGCCTTCAATCCGGGCCTCCCCTCGGCCGGGCCCGAGCAGTTGCCGGTCCGCACCGGTGACGTGCGGGTGGACGTGCAGAGCGGGACGGCCGCCCTCGCCGCGACCTGGGGGCTGCGCCCGCTGTTCGACATCGACCCGGAGCAGGCCCGGGCGGACGTCGGCCGGGTCTGCGCGGCGATGCTCTCGTTCATCGCCCAGTCGGCCCGCGGCGCTGATCGGCCGGCCGTGCCCCAGCGTCTGGTCGACGAGGCGCAGACCGGCGCCGAGGCCTTCCTCGTCCGCTGGCGCGGCGACCCCGACCCGCTCCATGTGAAGGCGCTCGACGCCTACTGGGTGAGCGCGGCCGAGCACGGCATGAACGCCTCCACCTTCACCGCCCGGGTGATCGCGTCCACCGGCGCCGACGTCGCCGCCGCCCTGTCCGGTGCGGTCGGCGCCCTGTCGGGCCCGCTGCACGGCGGCGCCCCGGCCCGGGTCCTGCACATGCTCGAGGAAGTGGAGCGGACCGGCGACGCGGAGGGCTACGTGAAATCGACCCTCGACCGCCATGACCGGCTGATGGGGTTCGGCCACCGGGTGTACCGGGCCGAGGACCCGCGGGCCCGGGTGCTCCGCCGTACCGCCAAGGAACTCGGGGCGCCCAGGTACGAGGCGGCGCTGGCGCTGGAGAACGCGGCCCTGGCCGAACTGCGGGCGCGGCGGCCGGACCGGGTGCTCGAGACCAACGTGGAGTTCTGGGCGGCGATCGTGCTCGACTTCGCGCAGATCCCGGCCGAGATCACCCCGTCGATGTTCACCTGCGCCAGGACGGCGGGCTGGGCCGCGCACGTCATGGAGCAGAAGCTGACCGGCCGGCTTATCCGGCCCTCGGCCCGGTACGTCGGCCCCGCCCCGCGCCCGGTCGGGGAGATCCCCGACGCGGCGCAGATCCTCGATCGCCACTAGTCTGGGTGGGTGACCAGCATCCTGATACCCGACCAGCTCAAGCCGGGCGACGGCAGGTTCGGCAGCGGCCCGACGAAGGTCCGCGCCGAGCAGGTCGCCGCCCTCGCGGCGGCGACCGAGCTAGGAACATCGCACCGGCAGTCACCGGTGCGGGAGATCGTGCGGCGAATCCGGACCGGTCTGGCTGAGCTTTTCGGTCTTCCGAACGGAACGTTGGTGGCTCTGGGCAATGGCGGTACCACCGCGTTCTGGGACGCGGCCGCCTTCGGGCTGGTCCGCGAGCGGTCGCAGCACCTGTCGTTCGGCGAGTTCTCGTCGAAGTTCGCGACGGTGACCACCCGCGCCCCGTGGCTGAAGGAGCCGTCGATCATCGAGTCCGCTCCGGGGACGCACCCGCTGCCGCGGGCCGAGGCCGGGGTGGACGCGTACGCGCTCACCCACAACGAGACCTCGACCGGGGTCTGCATGCCGGTCCGCCGCCCGGCCGGGGCCGACGCGGGGTCGCTGGTGCTGGTGGACGCGACCAGCGCGGCCGGGGCGCTGCCGGTCGACCCGGGCGAGTTCGACGCTTACTACTTCGCGCCGCAGAAGGTGTTCGGCGCCGACGGCGGCCTCTGGCTGGCGCTGCTGTCGCCTGCCGCCCTGGACCGGATCGACCAGATCGCGGCCAGCGGCCGGTACATTCCCGAGTTCCTCTCGCTGCGGGTGGCGGTGGAGAACTCGGTCAAGGACCAGACCTACAACACGCCCGCGCTGTCGACCCTGGTCCTGCTGGCCAGCCAGGTCGAGTGGCTGCTGGAGAGCGGCGGCCTCGCCTGGTCGACGCGGCGAACGGGACGTTCGGCCGAGATTCTCTACTCGTGGGCGCAGCGGTCGGACTTCGCGACGCCGTTCGTGACCGACCCCGCGATGCGATCGACCGTGGTGGGCACCATCGACTTCGCCGACGGCGTCTCGGCCGACGCGATCGCCCGGGTGCTGCGGGAGAACGGCATCGTCGACACCGAGTCGTACCGCAAGCTCGGCCGCAACCAGCTGCGGATCGGCCTGTTCCCGGCGATCGAGCCGGAAGACGTCGCGGCGCTGACCGCGTGCATCGACTACGTGGCCGCGCGGCTGGCATTAGCGCCCGGCGCTAAGCGCACGACCGCGCCGATCACCACGACGAGCACCAGCAGCGCGAGCACCGTCGGCAGCAGCCAGCGCGGAACCCTGTTCACATCATCAGCGTACGTGCTGGAGGGCGAGGGGTGAGACTATTCGTCGGGCTGGTGCCGCCGACGGCCGCCCTCGATGACCTGGACGCCGCCTGCGCCCCCTTCCGGCTCGCCCGCGATGACCTGCGCTGGACCGGCCGCGAGCTCTGGCACCTCACGCTCGCCTTCCTCGGCGAGGTGAGCGAGGAGGATCTGGCCCGCCTGATGCCCTGGCTGGGGCGCGCGGCCGGCCGGAGCCGCGCGTTCTCGCTCAGCGTGGCGGGCGGCGGCGCGTTCTCGAATCCGGCTCGGGCCAACGTGCTCTGGAGCGGCATGTCCGGCGACCGCCCGGCGCTGGCCGAGCTCGCCGCGACCGTGGCCGACGCCGCCCGCGGGGCCGGCATCGTGCCGCCGGACGCCTACCGCGGGTTCACCCCGCACCTGACCCTCGCCCGCTGCCGCGCCCCGGTCGATGTGCGAGAGATCGTCGCCCGCCTCGACTGCTACCGGGGACCGGGCTGGACCGTGCAGGAGATCTACCTGATCCGCAGCACGCTCGACCGGCGGCCGCGGTACGAGACGCTGGAAACCTGGAAGCTGCGCTCCGCGGCCTGAAAACCGGGCCGCCTCACGACTGGCTGAGCTTCTCCAGGATGGGCGCGGCCGCCAGCAGGGTGGCGCGCTCCTCGGGGGTGAGTTCCTGCATGCGCTGCGCCAGCCACGCCTCGCGGCGGCGCCGGACCAGCTGCACGAGGTCCCTGCCCTGCTGGGTCACGGTCAGGATGACCTGCCTGCGGTCGGTCGGGTGGGCGGCCCGGCGGACCAGCCCGCGTTCCTCGAGCACGGCGATGACCCGGGTCATCGACGGCGGCTGGACCTTCTCGTGCTCGGCCAGCTCGCCCGGCGTCATCGCGTCGTGCCGCTCGAGAGCGGCCAGCGCGGCCAGCTGGATGTCGGACAGGATGGCCTCGGACCCGCCGAGACCCAGGCGCTCCACCCGGAGCCGCCGCGCCAGTCTGGTGATCGAAATCCGCATGGCGGTCGCCAGACCCGCATCCGCTTGCGTACCTGCCTCGGGCATCCACCAAGTACACCATGCGTGGCCGCCCCGCATGAGCATCAGCGCGCGCCGAGTCCGCGCCATCGTCGTTCCGTTCGGTAATCGAGACTAACAGCGGCGATCAGCCCATTCCCGACATTCCCGATGCGGTATAAAGGTTTTGCGCGAGCGGTGTCGCGGCGCGCTCGAGCCCATTTCCGAGATCACTCGAAACGATAGGACCGACGGTGCGCGTGCTTTCTAGGCCATGGACCTGGGGATCCCAGGCGCTGCCGTCCCCGCAGTCAGCTGGCGGCCTGGAGCCCGAGGAGACCGAGGAGACCAGGCCGGCCGGGCGGCCGTACGCCTGGCTGGCCGGCACCGTGGTCTCGGTACTGCTGGTCGCCTGGGGCGCGTCGGTCAACCTGGGCCACACCAGCAGCGTTATCCAGGGGGTGGCGACCGCAGGGCTCTTCTCCGGCTCCTGCGTACTCGCCCTGACCCCGGGCGTCGCGCTGCTCAGCGTGCTGGCCCGGCGGGTGCGGCTCGGGCCGGCGACCGGCCTCGGGCTGCTGTTCGCGGGGGCGGGCGTCGCGGCGATGGCGGGGCTCTGGGCCTGGTTCGCCAGCCCGCTCGCCGGCCGCGCGTTCTCCGTGATCCTGCTGGTGGTATCCGTCGCGGCGATCGGCCTGTTCGGCCGCCGGGGCGAGCTGCGCCGCCTCGACCTCTCGACCCCGCTGCTGCTGGCGCTCGCCGTCGGGCTGGCGTTCACCGGGCTGGCGTTCCTGCAGGGCGGCATCGGCTCGGTGCACCCGGGCGAGGCGATCGAGACCCGCTTCTGGGCCAAGAGCGACAACCTCCTTCCGCTGACGTTCGCCAGCCATCTTGCCGCGCACCTGCCGTTGTCCGGCTACATGCAGGGCCAGTGGCTGTTCAGCGACCGTCCGCCGCTGGAGACCGGGTTCGCGCTGCTGCAGTGGCCGCTGTGGGGCGGGCATCAGCAACTGGGCTATCAGCTGCTCTCGACCGGCCTGCAGGTCTCCTGGCTGCCGGCGCTGTGGACGGTGCTGCGAGTGCGCGGCCTGGGGGCCGGGCGAGTCAGCGCGGTCGTGCTGATGACGGCGACCACCGGCGCCGTGTTCTTCAACACCATCTACGTCTGGCCGAAGATGCTCGCAGGGTCGCTCGCGCTGGCCGCGCTCGCCATCCTGATCAGCCGTGACGACGATGACCGGCGGGCCGGGGCCGGGATTCTGGCGGTCGTCCTGGTGACGCTCAGCATGCTCGCGCACGGCGGCACGGCGTTCGCGCTGCTCGCCCTCGCGCCGTTCGTCTACCGGGAGCGGCGCCGGATCACGGCCCGGGCGGTGGCCGCGTGCGCCGTCGCGGCCGCGGCTCTGTACCTGCCGTGGACGCTGTTCCAGCATTTCGTGGACCCGCCGGGCAACCGGCTGATCAAGTGGCAGCTGGCGGGTGTGATCCCGGTGACCAGGGAGGGCGTGCTGAGCACAATCGTGCATCAGTACCTGTCGCTGTCCCCGGCCCAGCTCCTGGTGAACAAGTGGGACAACGTGGCCGCCCTGGCGGCGGTCCCCGGCATATGGCGCACGCAGACGTCCGACCCGGCCTGGACCAGCGGGTTCCTCGGGTTTGCGCGGATAGCGCAGCTGTACGACGTGCTGCCCGCGGCCGGGCTGCTGCTGCTTGGCCTGCTGGCGCTGCTGTTGCCGTCCGGACGGCGCGTCCTGGCGGCGGCGGCGCCGCTGGCCGTCTTCACCGCGCTGGCGGCGGTCGTGGTGGCCATCCTGGAGTGGGGCGGCCCGATACCGGCGATCCTGCACCAGGGGCCCTACGCCGTGGTCATCCTGCTGGTCGGGCTGTGCGCGCTGGCGGTGACCGCGCTGCCGTGGCCGCTGGCGTCCGCCGTCGCGGCGGCGAGCGCCGCCTGGTTCGCCGTCAGCTGGATCCCGGGCCTCGGGTTCCACCCGGGCACCGACAAGCCGGGCGGCACCGTGCCGCTCGACCACGCGATGCTCATGGTCGGCCTCGGCGGGCTCGTGCTGGCCGCGCTGTGCGTGGTCGACGACTACCGGCACCGCCGCGGCCTGCCGGTAGCGGACGTGATCACGCCCGAGCGGGAACCGGTCGGCTGACAAAGGTGGTCAGGTCCCCCGCCCACGACGTGAGCAGCGACCCCGTCAGGCAGGGCATACGCGGCCCGCGGACGGACCTGACGCCTTCCTACGCCAGTTAGCCTAGTGGTGTGAGCCAGAGTCGGCCGGGCGGACCCGGAGCGCGACGCCCGGCGCCGCCGCCCAAGGAGGCGGACGACCGCCAGGTTACCGCCGTTATCACGGTCGGCTGGGCAATCGCGTTCGTAGTCGTGCTCGCCGTCCGCCAGTCGCTGCCCATCGGCGCCCGCTGGTGGGTGTGGACCTGCGCCTTCGGTCTCGCGATGGGTCTGTTCGGCCTCTGGTACGTGCCCTTCCTCAAGCGTCACCGGGCCCGGCTGGCGGCCCGCCGGGGTCAGCTCTCCGAGGTCTCGGCACCTGACCCGTCGGCCTCGGCCGCCTCGGTGAGCGGTTCGAATACCGTCTCCTCGACCGAGACGCCCGGCAGGTCCACCAAGTCGTAGCCGAGCTCGTCGTTCATCGGGGCGGTCGGCTGCCCGGCCGCTCCGGTGAGCACCGCCTCCGAGTGGGCTCCGCAGCCGTGGTCGGCCGACACCACCCGGCCGTCGTCCGGGGCGTAGGCGTTGCCGCAGGCGCCGAACAGAAGGCCGAGACCGCCGCTCAGCGGCACGAAGAACCCGCAGCTGACGCAGTTGGCCGGAGCCGCCTCGGACAGCGGCGTATGCGGCCCGTGATCGCCTTCGTACCACCGCTCGGCGGCGTCGTCGCGGCCGAAGGCCGACAGCACCCGGGACCGTCCGGGGGCGGGCATCTCCTCGGCCGTCCGAGGACCTGCCTCGGCGTTGTCCGAGTCCGGCCGGGGCCGGAGCCAGTCCGTCACCGCGTCATCGCCGTCGAGCACGACCAACGGCACCAGCCGCTCGTCGTCGGCGCTCGCGGGCAGCAGGTCCCCGATGCCGACGTCACCGGGGCGCAGCCGGTCGTGCCAGGGCACCCAGGCCGGCGCGAGCAGCGAGTCGGCCCCCGGCAGCAGGACGCTCTCGTCTACGGTCACGACCTTTGACCGGGGCGCGCGGGTCACCGTGACCGCCCACCGCCAGCCCGTGTAGCCCGCATCAGTGCAGCGGAAAAAGTGCGTGACGACGCGATCGGCCGTCGCCTCGGCGCCCAGGTAGTCGCCGATGGTGTCGGCACTCACCTGGGCATCTTCGACAAGCGAACGCCTGGCCAGGTCAAAGGCGTCCGCGCAGACCTGGTCAGGTTCTTTCGCGCGGCTTCTGATAGTGCTCACGAGTGGCAATTCTCGCTCCAGGGGCGGCGCACCGCGAGGGCCGGCCCGCTAGGACATCCCCCATAGGGCTCGTCGCAGTGGCGCGGACCAAGAATACTGGGTCCATGCGGATGTCCGATGCGCTGACCCGGGCGGGCGGTGCGGCCAGGTCAGCCGGCCGTGCCTTCAGGTCGAGCGGCCGGGCGGGCGGCCGGGCCTCCCGCCGCACGGTCGCCCTGGTGCACCGTGTCACCGGCGCGAAGGGCGCCGACCGGACCGGCCTCGGCACGCTCATAGAAATGACCGCTGCCAGCGGGGCAGCCGACGCGTTCGTCACCGTCGCGCTGGCCGGGACGATCTTCTTCAGCACGTCGGTGGACCAGGCCCGCGGCAAGGTGGTCCTCTTCCTCATCATCACGATGGCGCCGTTCGCCGTGCTGGCGCCGTTCATCGGCCCCGCCCTCGACCGGATACAGCAGGGCCGCCGGTTCGTGCTCGCGGGCACGATGCTGACCCGCGGGCTGCTCTGCTACGCGATGTCGGCGAACGTCAAGGACTCAGTGACGCTGCTGCCGGCCGCGTTCGGCATCCTCGTACTGCAGAAGGCGGGCGGCGTGGTCAAGGCGTCGGTCACCCCGCGCCTGCTCCCGCCGGGGCTCACCCTGGTGACGGCCAACGCGCGGGCCGGGCTGATCTCGATCATCACCTCGACCGTCGCGGCCGGCCTGGCGGCCGGCGTTCAGTACACGACCGGCGCGGCCTGGACCCTGCGCGTCGGCACCGTGATCTACCTGGCCTCGATGGTCATCGCGCTGCGACTGCCCGAGCAGATCGACCTGCCCGTGCCCGAGCCGGCGGCGTCGCCGGCCCCGGCCGGGCAGCAGCCCACCCGCCCGGACATGCCCCGCCCGGCGACCGCTGACCCGTCGCGCACGCTGCCACTGGCGCCGGGCGACCTGCCAGACGGCGGCGAGGCGGGCAAGGGCCGCCGCAAGCACTGGCGCAGGCTCCCTGAGGTCGGACCCGTCGTCGGGGAGGCGATGGCCGTCAACGCGGTGCTGCGCGCCTTCTCGGGCTACATCCTCTTCCTGCTCGCGTTCCTGCTGCGCAGCGTGGACCTGGGCACGGTGTTCCACCACCCGGTGTCGCACAACTTCGCCCTCGGCGCGCTGGCGCTCGGCCTGTCGGCCGGCAGCCTGGCCTCGATGGTGCTCGGCTCGTTCTTCCGCAGCCGGGCACCGCAGCTGATCATGTTCACGGTGCTGATCATCGCGCCGGTGGTGACCGCCGTGTGCGCCTGGGAATTCGGCCTCTGGGCGGCGGTCGTGGTCGAGTTCACCGCGATCTTCTGCGCCAGCCTGGCCAAGCTCGCCCAGGACTCGATCGTCATGCGCGAGATCGGCGACGAGATCAGGTCCTCGACGTTCTCCGTCTCCGAGACCCTCAACCAGGTCGCCAACGTGGCCGGCGGCCTGGCCGGGGTGGTCGTGTCCATCCTCGACAACGGCCATGCGGGCCTGGCGATCGCGGCCGGGGGCCTTGCGGTCGCAGTGGTCCTGCTGGTCGTGCGGCGCAGGCAGCGGGTCCGGCTGGCCGGGGGGAGCTTCCCGCCCTCGGCCAATCGCCCGCCGGAGCCCGCCGCGAACCGGTTAGGGCGCGATGTCCCTGGCGACGGCCGTCAGCAGGTCGGAGATCTGCTTGGCTTCCTTCGGCTCCGGGTGCTTGCCGCGACGGTAGACGTCCGAGATCCCGTCGAGCAGCTTCATCAGGTCCTCGATGATCGGGATCATCTCGTCCGGCTTCTTGTGCGGGTGCTTGGCGACGGCGGCGACGGCCGGAGGCGCCTCGAGGAGGCGCACCTGGAGCGCCTGGGCGCCCTTGCGCCCCTCCGCGATGCCGAACTCGACCCGCTGCCCCTTTGCCATCGTCTCCGTCCCTGCGGGCAGGGCGGAGGAGTGCACGAATACCTCGGCACCCCCGTCATCGCGGGAGAGGAAGCCGAAACCCTTCTCGGCGTCGTACCACTTGACCTTGCCGGTAGGCACGAGCAAGACCTCACGTCATTAGAAACTGACACCCCGGCGGCGGCGATCGCAGACGGGATGTGTTGGGCGTATACAAGGCTAGCGGCACCACGGGGGTAATGGCATCACTGTTATTGCGCCGTCAGGGGACTCCCGCCCGGGACGCGCCCCCTGGCTGCCCATCGGTGGCAGCCAGGGGCACGTCGGTCACGGCCTCACACGTTCGGATGGTGCTGGGACGGGATCGCGTGCGAGGCCGTGAGTCCTTCGGCCGATCCTCGGGGAACCCCCCGTTTCTGGATCGCAGTTGGGCTATACCCAGCGTATCTGCACGAAAACACTGAGTGACTAACAGGGCTAACAGGGCTGTGCCGCGACCCGGCGGCCCGTCCGGGAAAGCCGAACGGCCCGGGTTGCCCCGGGCCGTTCGGGTGATGCGGTGTAGCAGGCGGACTTAGAAGTCCATGTCGCCGCCGCCGCCACCAGGGCCTGCGGGGGCCGGGTTCTTCTCCGGCTTCTCCGCGATGACCGCCTCGGTGGTGAGGAACAGCGCCGCGATCGACGCCGCGTTCTGCAGCGCCGAG
>Ga0302326_10003375_pt1 | contig 37673 bp, 26 predicted proteins | sample Palsa_T0_3_FD_202264 | JGI IMG/M metagenome (GOLD analysis project Ga0302326, IMG submission 202264) | Peat permafrost microbial communities from Stordalen Mire near Abisko, Sweden - Palsa_T0_3 | ecosystem: Environmental > Terrestrial > Soil > Palsa > Peat permafrost | place: Sweden: Abisko... | reverse complement strand
CCGGAGTGATGTCGCCATGGATACTCCTGGTGCTCACATTTGCGCTCTCGGCGGGAGATGCGTTCGAAGCGCCGGCATGGCGTGCAATCCTCCCTGAACTGGTGTCCAAGGAAGACCTGGCAGCGGCTTCTGCGCTGAACGGGATTGAATTCAACCTTGCCCGAGCGGTTGGGCCAGCGCTCGCCGGCGCGATCATATCGGTTGCGGGCGTTGCCGCAGCCTTCATTGCAAATTTCGTATCGTTCTTCGGCGTCATTCTTGTGGTTGCCAGGTGGAAAAGGCCGGTGCGCAAGAGGAGCGCTCCGCCGGAATCTTTTTCCGGAGCCACCGTCGCCGCAATTCGATACGTCCGGCACTCTCCCGTAATCCTGACGGTATTGCTCAGAACAGGCGTGGTCATGTTCTTCACCAGCGCCCTGTTCGCATTGCTGCCGACGGTCTCGCGCAGCGTGAATCAACATGCAACGGGCTACGGACTCTTGCTTGGCTGTTTTGGCGGGGGCGCCATCATCGGCGCTCTGGTCATGCAGTCGGCCCGCAACCGGTGGTCGACGGAGACCATCGTATCGACGGGCGTCGTGAGCCTGGGGTTAGTGATTCTGGCGATGAGCGGGTTGCACAGATTGAGCACGCTGGCTGCGGTTATGTTGTTCGGCGGTGCGGCATGGGTCATTTTCATTTCCCTCATCAGTGCCCTGATCCAGAACCTGGCGCCGGATTGGGTAAGAGCACGAGTCCTCGCCATCTTCATTCTGGTTTATCAGGGGACGTATGCGCTCGGGACCGCGGCCTGGGGAGCCGTCGCGCAACGCTCGGGCGTTGGAACCGCGCTTGTCTACGCTGGAGTGGGGACAATCGTCACCGCGTCGATTGCCCTTTTCGCGCAACTTCCTGATTCGACCGCGGATTTGAGTCCCTGGAACCACTGGCGCATGCCCGTCGTCATCGGGGAAGTTGGGACTGATGTTGACAGAGGACCGGTACTGGTTTCCGTGGAATACACCGTGATTCCAAAGCGGACGGCAGAATTTGTGGATGCGATGCACGAATATGGTCGGGTGCGGCGTCGCGATGGGGCGTACCGGTGGGCAATCTTCCGGGATACTGAGGTCGCGGATCGTTATCTGGAGATATTCCTGGTGAACTCCTGGGCGGAGCATCTGCGCCAGCATGAGAGGCAAACCCAGGCCGACCGCGAATTGGAAGGGCGAATATCCAGCTATCTTTCCGGAGAACCGATGGTGCGTCATTTGATCGACGCCTATGTGCCAGAAACGTGACCGGACGGAGCCCGTCTCAGCCAAGCGTTAGTCTGCTCGCCTGCCAACATTGGTCTATCCGGAGGCATCGGTCAATACCATCGTCTAATAGACTCATCTCCACTCTTCTGGCTTAATCAGAAATGTCCACAACGCCGCCGCAGAAACTGGATCGCGTCACCGCCGGAGACGAATATGAATGTGTCGCAGCCGACCAGCGACGGAAATCCTTTGCGTGCCTGATTCTGGGACAGACGGAGCCTGACTTGCTCCTCCTATTTAACGCCGACACCCGATCAGTTGGCTTTTTCATTCCTCCCTTGCTAGCCGGAAAGATCTGGCGTTTGGCGGTCGATGCTTCCCGAACCGCCCCTGACGATCTCTTCGACTCTGGGAAAGAGTTTTCCATGCAGGGCCAAGTCAGTTTTCGGCTCGAACCTCGATCAAGCGCAATTCTTGGTTTGAGTTTGCTCGCCGGCCTGAAGTTCGGCTCCTTTCATTGTGTGGCAGGAAGCCCCATCCTGGCGATGAATTTGAATTCGAGGAAGCAACCCCATGCCCAATAAACATAAGTCACCCGACAAGCAACAACCGATCGGGCTCACCACCGATTTTCCAGGGGAGGATCGGCACGAGTTCGTGGCAAAACTGGCGTACAAGCTTTGGGAACAAAGGGGTCGCCCGTTCGGCTCGCCTGAGGGGTTCGCAGCGGAACGAGCTGTGTACTCGTCGCTGGCAGCGTCAGTTTCGGTCACCCTGTAACGAATGCCTTGAATTGTGCCGAACCTGCGTAACCCTGCTTACGGGCGGCTCTGGATTCGCTGACCGGCTGTGCAGTATCTGTTCCGAGCTCTGCACAGCCTGCGCGGCAGAGTGCGGGAAGTCCGAAGGCGAAACGATGAGGAAGTGTGCTCAAGCGTGCCGTCAATGCGCGGCTACATGCGCTGAGGTCGCACAAGCGGGGCCAATTCGGCGGGCCGCTGCATAAGAAGAAAACCTGCGCTACGGGCGCGGAGGCGGCGTTGCGTGAGCGGTAGCGTTGCTGGTCGCTGAAGGGGGAGCAAGAGCGGTTATCGAGGACCGATCTTCTCACTTTTTATTTCAGGGGCCTTCCTGAAGCGGAGTCTTGCTCCACGCCATCAGCGGGTGGCCTGAGTACGCTGGTAGCGCAGGTACAAATGCTCAGCCCTTTGCTTGACGCTGAGCAGTTGAAACCCGGGAGCACGGTCCGGCATGAACTCCATTCCTTCCACAAGACCTGGCCGAATTGTGTCCCCCTTGCGGCCGGCGATTTGCGGCGACAGCGTCAGAAAGAATTCGTCTACAACTTCCGCCCCCAGAAATTGTCCGAAGAGTGTGGGGCCGCCTTCGTGAAGGAGCCTCCGTACCCCAAGCTCCGCATAGAGCAATCGCAGCATCGCCATGGGAGCCATTGTTCCACATTTCGCATCCAGAGCATGAATCTGAACAGAGGGCAATTTCGTTGCGCCTGCCCTCACGAGTGCATCGCTCCCGGCGGAGGTTGTGATCACTGCTGTGCGCATTCCGGGCGTTCGGAAAATTGCTCTCTCCAGCTCCAATCTGCCACTGCCGCTAACGACGACGAGGAGGGGGTATTCGGGTTTATGCAACACGTTTACCCGGTATTCTCTGAACAAAAGTTTCGCATCGGGGTAGGTGTATTCAGGGGTCCAAAGAGCTTCGGGGCTCGCGTCGTGGACGGTACGAGCGCCGACGATGACTGCATCGGCAGAAGCTCGCAACAGTCCCATGATGAAACCGTCCGCAGTGTCAGAACCACTTACGGTCGAGCCGCCAGCCTGGCCCTTAATCTCGTAGCTCACGACCCCATCAAGAGTGGAAACGAAATTCGCAATGACAAAGGGCCGCTCAGCGGGTGAATTACGGAAACGCAGATCCCCATCATAAAGCTCTCTCAAGCCCGGCGGAAGCGGCAGTCCAGATTGATCCTGGTCGCGATCAGTGAGGGTCCGTACGAGCGCCATTTGCTTTCCTAACCTGCGGGGGATAAACCACAGTGGCCTCTGTGATAAGGCCACCGTGGCGGGTGGGGAGTGAACTGCATCGCGCAGGCCGGCGTCGCCCCCGCCAAATCGCAACTCATCGCCGTGCGGCAGATGCCGCACTCCGGCCGGCCGGACGAACTCCTTGACGCCTTCGGCATTTCCGCAACATCCTGGGAGCGGGCAAATCCCGGTATTCCCCCAGGGTCCGGCTTCTTTCAATACGGCTTTCTCTTCGGCTCCCTAATACGGCAGAACATTGGTATTCGTCAGGACGATCGGATAGAAGAAGCTCTTGGTCAAGTCAGCCGCCACGCCGTCCTCCTGCGGCGTCGCACCGCTGGCGAGCGCGGAGGAATTGTTCAGGATACCGATGGCGATGTTATTGCTTGAGATCGCCTCCAATCCTGCGGAAAAGCCTTTCCCGAAGACATAGTCCGCACCGCCAGTGGTGGTGAACGGCGTATCCACCAGGGTGCTGACATTCACCGTATAGGCGGTACCGCCGCCCCATCCGCCATTTGTGTCCGTAATGCCGATCACCTGCCATACGCTGTAGCTGAGCCGACCCGAGATCACGGCAAGCTGTTCGTACGCAGAATTTGCAATTGGAGCTGGAGCGGTGCCTCCATTAAGCGGTATCGACACGGCGGAATAGGCGATGGTTGGGGCCGAGATTGATCCACTCGCGTTCCGAACGGTCACGAAGAGGACGCTGCTGGAAAGACCGCTGCCGCTTGGCGCAGAGAGGAACACATTGGTGAGCAAATCGCCGGCCGGGTAGTTGGCCAGCGTCGTCGGGGTAGTTGTGGTTTCTCCGACCGGCACAGTGTAAAGCGTTGCCGTGGCCTTGGTCGGGTCTAGGGAGCCGCTGGTGGTCGGTTCCGAATAGAATTCGAAAGCAAGAACGGAGTCATTGCTCCCGATTAGCTGATAAGCCACGAGTCCAGCCGAGCCCTCCGGGACGTAGGCTGGCGAAGTGTAGAGGAGCTTGGGAGTTCCGCCGGTGAGAGCAACCTGATTGAACGTTGCGACCGTGGAGCTGGCGCCCCCGGTGAGGACCATGTAGTACAGGTTGGTGTCGTCCTGGGCCACGGTGCTGACAGTCCCGGTCATCAGATTCTGGACTAGAGTGGCCGTCTGCGTCGCACCATCGATGCGATACAGGTCCGTCACCCCGCCCGTGGTAGTCGCCGAGACGAAAACTCCGCTGGTGCTCAAGGTGGCCTCGTCGAGGACGCCGGAAACATAGCTGGCGTTCTGCAGACCCGTGATCTCTTTTGTCGGCGACGTGAAGGTATCGTCGGCATAGATGTCAAGGGAGTTCGTGGCTGAATCGAACACCAGCAACCCGGTCAATGCGCCGTTCTGGTATATCCCATTCATCGTGGTCGTGTTGAGGCTCACCACTACGGGAGCGGTGGTCGATGAATCCGTGTAATGGACGACCTCGAAGGTGCCGCCGGCCGAAATGCACTGCGTTGCGGTGCCCACCTCGAGGACGGCGAACAGCGTGGTCGGCTGCGTGACGTTGGTCTCCGATGTGGTGATTTGGCAAACCTCTTGGCCGGAAGGCACCGCCAGGCTGCTGATCTGGGTCGGTGACGGGACCGTCGACGTGCCCGCCAGGGTCAGGCCATAGATCTTGGTGACTCCCGCTGAGTTGGTGTCGGCATACATCATGACCTGAGGCGAGTATGTAAGTACGCCGCCACTCTCCGTAATTTGGGTTCCGATCCCGAGAAGCTGGGTCACGTCCGTGGTGATAAAAGTTGGAGCGGGCGAGGAGGACACCTTGTCCGATGGGATCACGAACAGGCCTGTGCTTCCGGGCGGAGTTGCCCCTGAGACCGGAGACGCAGAATAGGGGATCCAATACGCGCTGCCGCCGCCGGAACCGGAAGAACACGCGACGGCGACGTTGGTTACATTAGACGAGCCCACGGTGCCCGAACCATTGGTGACGGTGCAGGTCTCGCCGGTGGGCTGGGTTCCGACGGTGACGCTGTAAGTGGCGCCGCTGGCCAGTTTCGTGGTGAAGGTGAACGAGCCGTTGGCGCTGACCGTGAGCGCATTGCCGCCGTTATCGAGCAGGGTGACTGAAGTGCTGGCGCTCAACCCCGAGACGGTGCCCCCGATGCTGAAGGTTGCGGATGCGGCGCACGCGACCGCCACGTTGGTCACATTGGCGGAGCCCACTGTTCCCGAACCGTTGGTGACTGTGCAGGTTTCACCCGTAGGCTGTGTTCCGACGGTGACGCTGTAAGTTGCGCCACTGGCCAGCTTGGTGGTGAACGTGAATGAGCCATTGGCGCTGACCGTAAGCGCATTACCCCCGTTATCGAGCAGCTTCACCGAGGTGCTGGCGCTCAATCCCGAAACCGTTCCGCCGATGCTGAAGGTGGGATTGGCCGCGCACGCGACGGCCACATTGGTCACATTGGCCGAGCCGACTGTCCCTGAACCGTTGGTGACGGTGCAGGTTTCACCCGTAGGCTGTGTTCCGACGGTGACGCTGTAAGCGGCGCCGCTGGCCAGCTTCGTAGTGAAGGTGAATGAGCCGTTGGCGCTGACCGTGAGCGCATTGCCGCCGTTATCGAGCAGGGTCACCGACGTGCTGGTGTTCAACCCCGAGACGGTGCCGCCGATGCTGAAAGTTGCGGATGCGCACGCGACCGCCTCGTTGGTCACATTGGCCGAGCCCACTGTTCCCGAACCGTTGGTGACGGTGCAGGTTTCGCCCGTAGGCTGCGTACCGACGGTGACGCTGTAGGTGGCGCCGCTAGCCAATGCAGTTGTGAAGGTGAACGAGCCGTTGGTGCTGACGGTGAGCGCATTGCCGCCGTTATCGAGCAGCTTCACCGAGGCGCTGGTGTTCAATCCCGAGACCGTGCCCCCAATGGTGAAGGTCGAGGATGCTTTGCATGTGACTTTGACGGTGCTGACTTTCTTGGTAACTGTGCCTGAACCGGCCGTCACCGTGCAGGTCTCACCGGAGGGCTGCGTTCCGACGGTGACGCTGTAGGTCGCGCCGTAATCCAGTGCGGTTGTGAAGGTGAACGTGCCATTGGCCGTCACCGTAAGCGAATTGGTGCCGTTGTCGAGCAAGGTCACCGAAGAGCCGCTGCTCAACCCCGAGACTGTGCCACCAACGGTAAAGGTCAGGACTTTGCAAGCGACAACGACCGTGGTGACATCGACTGCCACCACTTTGCCCGCACCCTTCGTGACCGTGCAGGTCTCACCCGTGGGCTGCACGCTGACGGTGACCTTGTAAGCCGCCCCGCTGGCCACAGGCGTGGCAAAGGTGAATGCCCCGTTGGCCGTCACCTTGAGCGAATCGCCGCCGTTATCAAGTAGCGTCACCGAAGCTCCGGTAGACAATCCCGAGACCGTGCCGCCGATGGTGTAGCTCTTGGGCGTGCACGCGACTGCGACGCTGGTCACATCGGAGGTGCCCACCGTGCCCGAACCGGCCGTTACCGTGCAGGTTTCGCCGCTGGGCTGCACGCTGATGGTCACGTCATAGGCCGCGCCGCTGACCAATCCCGTTTTAAAAGTAAATGCGCCGTTCTTCGTTACCTTGAGCGCGCCGCCGCCGTTGTCGAGCAGCGTGACAGAACGGCCGGTGAGCAAGCCGGAGGCTGTGCCGCCGATGGTATAGGTCGTAGCTTTGCACGCGACTTTGACGGCAGTGACGTTGGCTGTGCCCACCGTGCCCGAACCGGCCGTTACCGTGCAGGTCTCGCCGGTAGGCTGCGTGCCGACGGTCACGCTGTAAGTAGCGCCGCTGGCCAGAGCTGTCGTAAAGGTGAATTTTCCGTTGGCCGTCACCTTGAGCGAATCGCCGCCGTTATCGAGCAACGTCACCGAATTGCCGGTGGTCAATCCCGAGACTGTTCCGCCGATAGTGAAGCTGGCGGCGTGTGCGTATGCCGTCGAAGCAAGAACCACCAGACATGCAGATAGGGCTGTGAATACCTTCGAGCGATGGATGCGCATAGTGAACCTCTGGCTGACGCCACGGGCCTCCCCAAGAGACCGGGCCGAGGCGCTCCGGCCGCGGCAAATGACGTTTGAATTAAATTCCGTCTTTCTCACAACCTTAAGGTTGAACCAGGAATTGTGCTTGCATTAAAGCCGATGCGTGAACTTCGAAGCACTCAACTTCAGGGGGGGTGGGATCGATCGTGCCAAATCCCACGGAAGTCTACAATTGTTGCCGAACGTGCGTCAAGGGCAACAGGGACCTCAGGATGAGATCTCCGACCAGATCAATTCTTGGGTAATTTTTTCTTCAGTTGTTTCGCAGCGCAACCATCGGATCGATGTGCGAGGCTTTTCGCGCTGGAAGATAACCGGCGCAGAGCGCGACCATCGCCAGCGTGAGAATCACGGCTGCGAACGTAAGCGGGTCGGTGGGAGTTGTGCCGAACAGCAGCGCGGCGATCGCCCTGGCGACAACGAGCGATGCAATGCTTCCTGTGGCAATTCCAATCAGCGTCAGGCGGAGCGTCTTTCCGATGACGCGAAGCTGCACATTCGCCGCGGTTGCGCCTAGCGCCATGCGGAGGCCGATCTCCTGGGTGCGCTGCGTAACCGAATAGGAAATGACACCGTAGATGCCGAGGGCAGCCAGCAACAGGCCAAGGCCGGCGAACGCTGCTACGAGCAGAATGAAGAAGCGGCGCGGAGAGACCGCACGATCCACGATAGTTTGGACGGGCCGGAATTCGGCAGACGGTTGTTTGGGGTTCAGCTCGCGCAGGGCGTGGAGAACGCTCCCGGCGAGACTCGCTGGCGGCATGCTGGTGCGGATGACCAGTTGCGCTCCCGCCGGGCCTTGTTGCGTGACCGGGTAGTAGATTTGCGAGCCGGTTCCGCCCTCCACCGTTTCTTCGTGGACATCGTCGACCACGCCGACGACGTGGTCTTCCTCGTCGCCGCGCATGAGAATCTTGCCGACCGCGTCTTCCCCCGGCCAGTAGACGCGAGCTGCCGATGCGTTGATGAGGACAACTTTCTCGCTATGCGGCCCATCGGCCCAGGTGAAGTCCCGGCCCTGCAACCGGATCCCCATGGCCCGAATGAATCCGGGTGTGATCACATACACGAGCGGGTCAGGCAATTCCCCGGGCACGACCGTTTTTCCTTTAGGCACGGGTGTGTCCCATTCACGATTCGGTCCGAGAGGAAGGAAATCGGACATGCCTGCGGCCTCGACTCCGGGCAGTGCGCTGACGCGGGCGAGAATCTGCTGGAAGATTTCGCTTCGTTTCGCAACGCTGGCATCGTTGGTCGGTGCGCTGTCGTCGTAATCGATTTTTATCGAGGCGGCTCGGCTGGGCTCGAACCCCAGATCAACATCCAGCACCTTTACAAAGCTGCGCAGCAGTAAACCTGCGCTCACCAGGAGCACGCAAGCCAGGGCGATCTCCGAGATAACCAGCGCGGCACGGAGACGCTCGTGATTACGGCCCAGGCCTGCTCCCGGGCCGGAGTCCTTGAGCACTTCCTGGAGATTGCCGCTGGCAATTTTGACCCCTGGTAGCAGGCCGAAGATCGTAGCTGTGGAGATGGCGACGATCACGGTCCAGGCCAGCGTTTCTCCGTCGATGCGCAGCGCGCTGTGCAGCGGCAGAGCCAGAGATCCCTGGTGCGCGAGCCAGCCGAGGAGGCTGCCGGCGAGTGCGAGCCCGAGCAGCGCGCCCGCGCCGGAGAGCACGAGGCTTTCCATGAGCAACTGGCGCACGATGCGGCCGCGGCTCGCCCCGAGCGCGCCCCGGACGGCAAACTCCTTGGCGCGCGCGGCGGCACGAGCCAGAAGTAGATTCGAAAGGTTCACGCCGGCGATCAGCAAAATCGCTCCCACCGCGCACCATAAGGCAATCAGAGAGCGGCGCAGTTTGCCCGTAATGTAATCCTTGAGCGGTACTGGAATGAGATCGCCTTTATAACGGCCCAGGGTCTGGGGGAATCTCACGTTGAAATAGATATTTGGCGCGACGCGATTGGCATCGTCGAGAGCCTGCGCCACGGTGACACCCGGCTTGAGGCGGCCGAGCAAGGTGACGATATTTCCCCAATTACGCTCCAGATTCAGGTCGAGCGGGGTGAAGAGATCGACTTTCGCGCCGGGAGAAAACACCGCTCCAAAGTCGAAGCTGTCGGGCAAGACTCCCACGACGGTTATCGGCGTCCCGTTCAGTTCGACGGCTTTGCCGACGATGGCTGGATCGGCGTTGAACTGACGCCGCCAATAAGCGCTGGTCAGCAGCGCCACGGGATGCGGGCCGCCGCGAGCCTCGTCCGCGGTAAACAGGCGCCCCATGGCAGGCTGCACGCCGAGAACCTGGAAGAAGTTGCCGATGACTTCGATGCTCGTAGCCGGTTGGGGTTCACCGCGGCCGGTGAGTCGCAGATTGTCAGGGGTGGTGAAGGCCATGTATCCGGTTACGTCCTGATAGGCGCGGCTCTGGTCGCGGAATTCTTCGTATGCGTCGGCTGAGTAAGTGGCGCAGGAGAGGCCGCAGCTAGTAGGCGGCGGGGCAATCCAAACGAGTTGGTTCGAATCAGCGAACGGCAACGGGCGCAGGAGCAGAGTGTTGACCACACTGAAGACGGCAGTGTTCGCACCGATGGCAAGCGCCAGTATGAGGATGCAGATGGCAGCAAAACCCGGATCGCGGCCGAGCGTGCGGAAGGTATAGCGCACATCCTGAACTGAGTCGGTCCAGTAATCCTGGAGGCGTCTTCGGCGTTCCATTTTCTCTCCCAGGCGTAAGCCGATTTGTTCTACGGCGCGCAGATCGCCGAACTGCCGTTCCGCTTCCTGGCGCGCCGCTTCAGGCGGCCAACCTTGTGCGATGAGGTCGTCAATTTTGGCCTGGAGGTGAAAGCGCAACTCGTCTTTCACGTCGGCGGCCGGGTCGGGACCGAACAGTCGTGCGTAGCGCCGCCAAAACGGCGTTGTCGTCATCCGATCTTCTCCGGCAACGGAGGCTGCGTCGCACCCAGTACCTTGGCCACCGCTGTGGCGTATGCCTCCCAGGTCTTCACCTCATGACGCAGTTGACGTCGGCCCTCGGAAGTGAGCCGATAGAACTTTGCCTTGCGATTGTTCTCGGAAAGTCCCCACTCGGCGTCAAGCAATCCCTTGTGCTCCAATCGCCAGAGTGCAGGATAGAGCGTGCCTTCTTCGAGCAGCAGTGCATCGTCACTCTGACGGCGGAGCAGGCTGGTTATGGCATAGCCGTGAAGCGGTCCCCAGACCAGGGCCTTGAGGATGAGAACGTCAAGCGTGCCGCGAAAAAATTCAAGTCTTGCCGTATCCATTCACACCCCTAGCAATCAAAGGGAAGGCTCTCACATTTTCGTTTTGAAAGCAACGGGTGTCTTAAAGCCTGTCGCGTCACATCGGAGGCCTATCTTCACGCCCTCGGAACCCCTCGACTGCTCTTTATTGCTAGACTTACTGCGCTGAACTCCCTGCGCTAATTCGCAAACCATCATGCGTCCAGTCATTGAAGTTTCCGCAGTCCGCAAGACCTACGGCTCAATCGTGGCAGTCGACGAGGTGTCATTTGAAGTGAACGATGGTGAGATCTTTGGTTTAATCGGACCCAACGGGGCAGGAAAGACCACCACGATGGAGTGCATCGAGGGTCTGCGCACGCCCGACCGCGGTACCATCTCGGTGTTGGGCCTTGATCCGTTCAACGACGTGTACAAGCTGCAACAACGGATTGGAGTTCAGCTGCAGCAGGCGCAGCTGCAGAAGCGAATCAAAGTGTGGGAGGCGGTGGACCTCTGGGCATCTCTTTATCAGAAGAAGGCGATCGACGGCGAACGCTTGCTCGAACACCTTGGCCTCGTCGACAAGCGGAATGCCTGGTTCATGACTCTTTCGGGAGGCCAGAAGCAGCGACTGTTCATTGCGCTTGCGCTGATCAATGATCCGGACGTGGTGTTTCTCGACGAGTTGACCACCGGGCTGGATCCGCAGGCGCGGCGCGCCATCTGGGAGCTGGTGCGCGGAATCCGCGAGCGCGGCAAGACAGTTTTCTTGACCACTCATCTCATGGAGGAGGCTGAACGGTTGTGCGACCGCGTAGCAATCATCGAACACGGACGCATCATCGACATCGACAAGCCGGCGAACCTCGTAAACCGGCACTGCCCTGAACGAACTGTCGTCCTCGCGACAGACGACTTAAGCGCTGCAGAACGTTTTCGGACCATCCCGCGAGTCGAGGCGGTAACCTGCAGCGACTCGCAGTTCACGATTCGCGGTCGGGGCGACGATCTCGTCACCGAGGTGATTCATTGTCTGTCCGAGAATCGGATCCGGGTCACGGATTTCCGTACGATTCTCCCCAACCTTGAGGACGTCTTTCTCAAACTGACCGGCCACTCGATTCGCGACTAGGCTCAATCATGATGCTGCGTGGACTCTGGAAATTGACCTGGATCGAGATCAAGATATTCCTTCGCGAGCCTCTGGGAGCGATCGGGACGATCGTGATCCCCGTTGTGGTGTTCCTCGTAGCGGGTCGCATGGTGAGCCACGGAGTCGCACCGACTTCCCTGGCCGCCAGCAATTTTGTCAGCGTCGGTCTGCCAGTTCTCGCCGCGGTCCTGATCGCCGTCGGCGCCGTGCTGTCGCTGGTCACGATCATTTCGATCTACCGCGAGGGCGGTATTCTCAAACGGCTCCGCGCCACGCCGCTGCGCCCCCACACGATCCTCACTGCTCACGTGATCGTCAAGCTCCTGCTCACAGCGGCCACGCTGTTGTTAATGGTGCTGGCGGGCAAACGCTACTATCCCGTCGGCATTCATATTCCGCTGCTCGGGTTTACCGTCGCGCTTCTGATAAGCACCTGCAGTATCCTGTCGATCGGCTTTCTCATCGCCAGCATCGTTCCCACGGCGCGCTTTGCGCAGCCGATTGGCGCCGTCATCATGTACCCGATGATTGCGGTCTCGGGACTCTTCGTGCCGGTTCAATCGCTGCCGCCCGCGCTTCAGGCGGTGGCAAAAGTTGTGCCGCTAACCTACACGGTCTCGCTACTCGAAGGAATTTGGAGGGGCGATACGTGGTGGGCACATAAGAGCGACGTAGCGGCACTGGCGGTAGGGTTTGTCGTGTGCACAGCGCTCTCGGCGAAAGTATTTCGCTGGGAATAGCAAAGCTTTTTGCTAAACTCACTCCGCTAAACTTCACTACGCTAAAATCACTGCAGTCACGACTGGCCCATGGTTCTTGCTAAAAAACAGGTTCATGACGTCCTGGTAATCGGCTCCGGCGCCAGCGGCGGATGGGTTGCAAAGGAACTGACTGAGCGAGGCCTTACCGTCGCGATGCTGGAAGCGGGCCCACCTCGCATCCCGACACGGGATTTCACCGAACATATTTGGCCGTACCAATTGAAGTTCCGCGGGTTTGGCGACCAGCAAAAGTTGTTGAAGACTCAGCCCGTGCAGCGTGTGTGTTACGCGTGCGACGAATACAGTCATCAGTTTTTCGTCAATGATCTGGAGAATCCCTACACCTTCCCGGCCGACAAACCTTTCATGTGGATTCGCGGCCGCCAGGTAGGAGGGAAAACTTTCTGCTGGGCCCGAGAAAGCTATCGCTACAGCGACAACGAGTTCAAAGCCGCCAGCCGCGACGGTTACGGCGACGATTGGCCAATTTCCTACAAAGAATTGGAGCCGTACTACGACCTGGTTGAACGCTACATTGGCGTCAGCGGCTCACAAGAAGGCCTGCCGCAATTTCCCGACGGGAAGTTTCTGCCGCCGATGAACCTGTCTTGCGGCGCGATTCGAGCCAAGGAGGTCATCGAGCGCAAATTTGGCTGGCGGGTCATGCCTGATCGAGTCGCAAACTTGACCGTTCCTCACCGCGGACGTCCGGCGTGCCACTATTGCGATCAGTGTCAGCGCGGCTGCTATACGGCATCCTATTTCAACAGTCCGTCCGTAACCCTTCCCGCTGCGGCTCGCACCGGCAAATTCACGTTAGTCAGTGATGCCGTAGTCAGCCATCTGTTGATGGACTCCAGCGGCCGCGCGAAAGGAGTGCACTACATTGATCGCGTCTCGCAGGAGCATCGTGAGTCGTTTGCTGCCGTTGTGGTGGTGGCGGCCGGCGCGCTTGAATCGACGCGGATTTTGCTCAATTCGCAGTGTTCATCGCATCCGCAGGGGGTGGGGAATTCAACAGGAATACTGGGCCGGTATCTGATGGACCATTTCACCATCGAGGGCGCGGGAGGCATGATGCCGGATTTGCGCTCCTCCACCCGAGAAGACGTAGGCCGGCCCTGTGGATTCGTAATCCCCAAGTACGTGAACACCGGCGAGAACAAGTACCGCAACTCGAAGTTCTTGCGCGGCTATCGTTTCGATGGAGACGGCAGCCAGGAGCTCTACGGCCACGCTTTTCTGATGCCTGAACTCGGCGATGCGTGGCGCACGCGGGTGCGCAAAGAGATTCCGTATTACTTTGGCATTGAAGCGCAGGGTGAATGCCTGCCTCGACCAGACAACTACGTCAAGTTGGATCCTGCAAAGAAAGACGCGTGGGGGATTCCCGTTCTCCACATTAATGCGAGTTACGGGGAGAATGAGAAGGCGATGGCCGCTGCCATGCGCGATCACATCGCGGCCCTGCTCGATGAAATGAAACTGTCCGATGTAACTCCGCCGGACGCTCAAATAAGTATGTTCGGAAAGAACATCCACGAGTGCGGCACGGCTCGCATGGGCAGCGATCCCAAGAAAAGTGTGGTCGATCGCAATTGCAAGGTTCACGATGCCCGCAACGTTTTCATTACCGACGGCGCAGTCTTCACGACGCAGGGTTGCTATGAACCGACTCTGACAATCATGGCGATTTCCGCCCGCGCCGGACAACACATCGCAGAAACCTCCCGTCGCGGTGAACTATGAGTGAGCAACTTCCAAGCGAGCAGCATCCGAACGACGAACGCACGAACAAGCAACTTCCAGAGGCAACCTCTGCCGACATCACGCGCCGTCAGTGGATCCTTCGACTGGGAGAAGCCGTCGCTCTTGCCGGATTCAGCGGCCTTGCGCCCGAAATTGCCGCAGGGCTGTTAAGCGGCGAAACGCAATACGCGGACTTGCCCCCCGGACTTTATTTGCCTTCCACAGATACGTTGGTGCACGCGCTTCGAGGCGCGCACAGACAGCTGGCGCCTCCCCTCGGGACCGAAACGGATTACGCGCAGCCGAGCGCTCTTCCATTTCAGCCACGGTTCTTTTCCGAGGAAGAATTCGCGATCATCTCGCGCCTGGCAAGAATAACCTTGGGAGAAGTGGATCCTGCCGCTCTGTCGCAAGCAACACAATGGATCGACTTATGGTTTTATTCTGCCGCGGATGTGCGTGAAGCTGCGCGGCAACTCGATCCGCTGCATCGTGTGCTTGCCGCTTCTTACTACGGTGAGTCGTCCGTGCACGATCTTGAAACCGCAGATCCCCAGGCCGTGGCCAGGGAAGGGATTTCCGCATTGCGAAAGCGATCCGACGAGAAATACGGACGCGGATTTCTGGAACTCGACTCTCAGGAGCAGATGGACGTAATAAGTTCAGTCCGATCCGCCCAGCCCGATAGTGCCGTGCGAAAGTTTTTCGAGCTTACTCGCAGCGAGGCAATTCGCGGCTACTTTACTTCCGCGGAAGGAATCTCAGAGCTCAACTACAAGGGCAATTCATACTTCCCCTACTGCCCCGGCTGCCAGGTGGCCCATGTGCAGGATGTTCCTGCCGACAAGAAGGAATAAGCCGCGGATGCGAGTGCGACGGTTGAAAACCAGAGTACGACGGCCACGATGCTGATCGCTGTAAATGGCGATGAAGGCAATGAGTTCATCCGGGTAAACTGCGTTCGCGATCTTGCTGGCGTCTGTGAGTCTAGCGGAATTGCTGCGACGAAATGCAATTTTCGGTATCTAACCAACTCGACCGAAGAATATAGAAATGTGTAATCATCTCTGTGCCTGGGTCCGAGACCGAGTATGCCCAAACCAATTCTGCTGAGCGTGGATGACGATTCCGATGTCCTGCGCGCGATCGAGCGCGATCTGCGTTCGCAGTACGGCGCTGAATACCGGGTCATCGGAAGCGATTCTCCGGAAGGTGCACTCGACCTCCTGAAGCAACTGAAGATACGCAATGACAGCGTGGCTTTGCTGCTCGCCGACCAGCGCATGCCGCGCCTCGACGGTGTGGAATTTTTGCAGCAGGCAATGGCGATCTTCCCCAGCGCGAAGCGGGCGTTGCTCACCGCGTATGCCGACACCAACGCCGCGATCAGCGCCATCAATCACGCCAGCATCCACTACTTTTTCCTGAAGCCGTGGGACCCTCCCGCGGAGCACCTGTATCCGCAGTTAGATGATTTGCTCGATGATTGGCAGGCTTCTTTTCGTCCCACGTTCCAGGGCATCCGGTTGCTGGGCACGAGGTGGTCGCCGCGATCATACGAGTTGCGGGACTTCCTGGCGCGCAACCACGTTCCGTATCAGTGGATCGACGTGGAGCTTTCCGCCAATGATCCCGAAACCAAACGTCTTCTCGAGGCTCTGGGTCCGGAGGCGGCAAATCTCCCTGTGGTGCTCTTCCCAGACGGAACGAAGCTGCTCGAGGGAATACCAGCGGACGTTGCGCAAAAGGTCGGATTGCGCACGCGTGCCCAAACCAGCTTTTATGATTTGGCGATTGTGGGTGGAGGACCAGCGGGTTTGGCCGCCGCCGTTTATGGGGCTTCCGAAGGCTTGCACACGGTGATGATCGAGCGGGAAGCCCCGGGCGGTCAAGCGGGTATGAGCTCCCGCATTGAGAACTATCTGGGATTTCCGGCCGGGCTCAGCGGCGCCGACCTGGCGCGGCGGGCCGTGGTGCAAGCCCAGCGTTTCGGAGTAGAAATCCTGGCGCCACAGGAAGTGGTTGGCGTTCGCGTCGAAGGGCCTTACCGGATCATCAAGCTGGGGGATGGAAACGAGATCTCATGTCACGCGCTGATGGTCGCGACCGGAGTGCAGTGGCGGCGACTGAATGCTCCGGGAATCGACAGGTTGCAGGGTGCCGGAATCTACTATGGTGGCGGCGCCACGGAAGCTCTCTCCTGCAAGGGTGAAATCGTCTACGTGGTGGGCGGAGCCAACTCTGCGGGCCAGGCGGCCATGAACTTCGCGAAATACGCAGAGCGCGTCATCATTCTTGTGCGCGGCGATTCGCTGGCCAGCACCATGTCACGATACCTGATCGACCAGATTCAGGAGACTCCCAACATTCAGTTATGGACGCATGCCGGCGTAGTTGAGGCACATGGCGAAACCCATCTGGAAGAGATTTCCGTGCTTTGTTCCGACACCGACAAGATCGAGCGCGTGCCGGCGAGTTCGATGTTTATCTTCATTGGAGCCCTGCCGCGGACCGATTGGCTTGGGGATGTCGTCGAGCGCGATGAGCGCGGTTTCCTGTTGACTGGTCCTGACCTTATCCGTGACGGGCAACATCCGAAAGGCTGGACGCTCGACCGGGATCCGTTCCTGCTCGAGACCAATGTTCCCGGCATCTTTGCCGTCGGCGATGTGCGCCACGGTTCGATCAAACGCGTGGCTTCCGGCGTAGGTGAAGGATCGGTGGCCGTGCAGTTCATCCATCAGTATCTGAGCAAGGTGTAAATGGTCGAAAAATCCGAACTACTTCGTGTTCCCGCATTCGCCGATCTGCCAGACGATCAGATCGACTGGTTCATTAGCCAATCGCAAGAGCTGCATCTCAAGGCGGGAGATAACTATGCTCGCCAAGGCGATCCAGCCGATACCATGTTTGTGATTCTTGAGGGACGGCTTCAAGCGCGGGGCGAACTTTCCGGCCAAAGTGTGGTCTTTGACCTGGAGCCGGGCGATGTTACGGGAGTGCTTCCGTTTTCGAGGATGAAGCAGTTTACCGTGGGCGGACGTGCCGAGACAGACAGCCGCGCCCTGCGATTTCCTGCCTCGCTGTTTCCGGAGCTTGTGCAGAAAATGCCGGAGCTGACCAAGCGTCTTGTGGGCATGATGTCCGACCGGATTCGTGAAACCACCCGCCGCGAACAGCAGCAAGACCGCTTGGCTTCTTTGGGAAAGCTTTCGGCGGGACTTGCGCATGAACTCAATAATCCGGCTTCCGCAGCGAAGCGCGCCGCCAGCCAGTTGCGGCACATGCTGACGAAAATCAGGAACGCCAGTCTCGAGCTCGGAAGGCGCGATCTTTCGCCCGCCCAGAAATCAGAGATCGAAAAACTGGAAGCTTCGTTCACGCAAACGGATTTCGTTCCGCCCGATACCCTGACCATCAACGATCTGGAAGATCAGATCGATTCTTTATTCCGTAGTCATGGACAAAGCGATTTGTGGCTGCTGGCGGCTGGCCTTGCGCGACGGAACATCCAGCCGGCGGTGGTCGAATCGCTGTTCGCGAACCTCGGTGGAGACACCGCGCGAGCTGCGCTGGTCAGGATCGCCGCCTCGGTCGAGATCGCAAATCTGTTACACGAAATCGAGAGCAGCACCTCGCGGATCTCGGATTTGGTCGGCGCCATCAAGGAATACACCTACATGGACCAGGCGCCGGTGCAAAACGTGGACGTGGTAAAAAGCCTGGAGACCACGCTCACCATCCTGAATCATAAGCTGAAACAAGGAGTGGTTGTGCAGCGCGATTACCAACGTATGCCGCTCCTCGTGAATTCGTTCGGTAGCGAGCTCAACCAGGTCTGGACCAACATCATCGATAACGCGATCGACGCAATGCACGGAAAAGGCGAGCTTCGCATCCGAACCTACCGCGACGACGGTTGCGTGGTGGTTGAGATTGGCGACAACGGCCCAGGAATTCCCGACGTGGTGCAGCCCCACGTCTTTGAACCTTTTTTCACCACCAAAGGAGTTGGGGAAGGCACCGGCCTCGGCCTGGACACGGTCCTGCGAATTGTTAAGAAGCACCGGGGAAATATTCAGCTGAGTTCCAAACCCGGTGACACGCGTTTCCAGGTCTGGCTCCCCTTAGCCGAGCCCGCGCCCTGATGTGCCTGCGCGCAAGCGACCATTCCCACCCATCGCACTTTGTCGCAATAGCGTGGGCGGCGAGTCCCTTTTGTAAGTCATTGCCTCGCTTTGCATGGTCGGAGAAATAGCGCTCCTCCTCCAGCGCGTCGGAATCCGAGAGCAAACTCCTTCCAGGAAACAACCGAGAAACACTAATCCTGAATTTTTCGCCTCCGTCCCCCTTAATCGGGAATAAAAGCGACTCGCGCCAGTTATCCATGCAGAACGTCGCAAATTACGGAGGGCAAATGCCAGACAAGAAGCAGGATTTTATCGATCAGAGTTTGCAAGACCTCAACAACGATGGCGTCGATCGTCGCGGATTCCTGAAGTGCATGGCGTGGGCCGGTACAGGCCTGGTCTGGACTTTGAGCGGCGGCATCCCCATGTCGCGGGCCTTCGCCAAAGGTCACGGCAGAGATGCAGGCAAAGGCGGGGACTTCAGCTTTGTGCAGATCAGCGACAGCCACATCGGTTTCAACAAGCCGGCCAACCCGGACGTCACCGCGACTCTGCAGAGGGCGATCGACAAGATCAACGCCATGCCCCACCGGCCGGATTTCATTATTCACACCGGCGATCTCAGTCAGCTTTCGAAGCCAAGTGAGTTCGACACGCTCGACCAGGCGCTAAAAGGCGCATCCGCGAAGCAGATTTATTTCGTACCGGGTGAGCACGACATGCTGACCGACAACGGGGAACAATATCTCCAGCGCTATGGGAAGGGCACAAAAGGCACTGGATGGTACAGCTTCGATCACAAAGGCGTGCATTTTGTGGGGCTCGTGAATGTCGCCAATTTGAAAGCTGGTGGCATGGGATCGCTCGGTCACGAGCAACTGGAATGGCTGGAGGACGATCTCAAGGCCCGCTCTTCCAGCACTCCGATCGTGCTCTTCGCACATATTCCCTTGTGGACCATCTATCCCGATTGGGGCTGGGGAACCGATGACAGCGAACAGGCTTTGTCTTACGTCAAGCGCTTCGGTTCCGTGACGGTGTTGAACGGACACATTCACCAGATCATGCAAAAGGTGGAAGGCAAAGTCTCGTTCCACACCGCGATGTCGACCGCTTTCCCGCAACCGGCGCCAGGAACCGCTCCCTCAGCCGGACCCATGAAGGTGCCGGCGGACCAGTTACAGCGAGTGCTGGGAATCACGGACGTGAATTATCTGGTCAGCGGTCGCAGCCTGGCAGTCGTTGATTCGCCGCTGGGAGGTTCAAGCTCTTCGGCTTCGGAAAACGCGGGCCCATCCCTCGCGGTAGCTGACGCGATCCATAGCTGAACTCCGACAAGAATCCGGTTCGGACAAAACAGATCAGGCAAGAACATCAAACAGAAAAGGAAACGAGACAATGAAAAAGAACAACGTGTGGGTCGCAGGCTTCGCAGCTTCGGTAGTCATTGCGATGGTATTGCTCTTGGCGGGATCACCGAACGTCACCGCAAATGATCAGGCTGCCGCCGCAAACGTCGCGGTGAACATCGACAACTTCGTTTTTGGTCCGCAGACGATTACCGTACCCGTCGGAGCGACGGTTACATGGACAAACAAAGACGACATTCCCCATACCTCGGTGAGCACCGAGGGCGTGTTCAAGTCCAAGGTGCTCGATACGGATGAAAAATTCTCCTACACATTTACCAGGGCCGGAACGTATCCCTACTACTGCACGATTCACCCGAAGATGACCGGCAAAGTCGTGGTGCAGTAGCACTGCGCACCATGTTTGGTGCAGCGGGCCGCAAGCTGATGAATGCAAACGGGTTGCGAGCCTCAAGCCATGTGGAATAAATTCCCCGTATCCCATTGAAAACAGGCTGGTTATATCTCGACGTTAAAGCGATTTAGCTCTCCCGCCTGGGGGTTCGATTTGCCTCACGGACCTATGGTCAGACGCGCCGTCCGGGGTCGTCTGCCGGCTCACAAATCTCCGCGCGGGGCATCTCCTGAAACGATCACCCGGGCAACACGGTCGCGGACCTGGTTCCCACGATAGGGATCAGCAGGCTCCGGTGTCATGCTTCGCGATCATGCTCGGTGATCGTGGCCGTGGTGATACATGTCCCGGCTCTAGTCGGAGGGAAGCCTCTGTCGAGCGTCACGTCTACCCGCGGACTTTGCGGTATCATCGGCGGGAAGCGGGCGCAAAATCAGGCTCGCCCCGCGGAGTCAGGACAGAACGTGGAGTCAGGACAGAACGTGGAGTCAGGACAGAAATGAGAAAGCTGCGCAGCCAGTCTTGGTACGGGCGAAAAGACCGCGACGGATTCCTTTACCGAAGCTGGATGAAGAACCAGGGCTGGCCTCACGACCTGTTCGACGGGCGGCCCGTCATCGGAATCTGCAACACCTGGTCGGAGTTCACGCCATGCAATGGTCACTTTCGCGAGCTTGCTGAATGGGTGAAGCGTGGCGTGTGGGAAGCAGGCGGTTTTCCTCTGGAGTTTCCAGTAATGTCGCTGGGCGAGACACAGTTGCGCCCCACCGCCATGCTATTCCGCAATCTCGCCAGCATGGATGTGGAAGAGTCGATTCGCGGCAACCCCATCGACGGAGTCGTGCTGCTCATGGGTTGCGACAAAACCACACCATCGCTACTGATGGGCGCCGCTTCCTGCGATCTGCCCACGATTGGTTTATCCGGCGGTCCCATGCTTTCCGGAAAATTCCGCGGCCGCGACTTGGGATCAGGCACGGGAGTCTGGCAGATGACCGATCAGGTCCGCTCCGGCGAAATGAAGATCGAGGAATTTTTCGAAGCGGAAAGTTGCATGCACCGTTCGAAGGGCCACTGCATGACCATGGGCACCGCCTCAACCATGGCCAGCATGGTGGAAGCGTTGGGGATGAGCCTGCCCGGCAACGCGGCCATTCCCGCAGTCGACGCGCGCCGCAACACGCTGGCTCAAATGACGGGCCGTCGTGTTGTACAGATGGTGCACGACGACCTTCGCATTTCACAAATACTCACGCGTGAGGCTTTTGAAAATGCGATTCGCGCCAACGCCGCGATTGGCGGCTCGACGAACGCGGTGATTCATTTGATCGCGATTGCAGGCCGCATCGGCGTGCCTTTGTGTCTCGACGATTTCGATCGGTTGGGATCATCCCTGCCTTGTTTGGTTGATATTCAGCCTTCCGGCAAACATCTGATGGAAGATTTTTATTACGCTGGAGGACTCCCGACTGTACTTCGCGAACTCGGCGAGGCAGATGTACTGAACCGAGACGCGCTCACTGTGAACGGACAGCCGATCTGGAAGAACGTGGCCGACGCCCCTTGCTGGAATCGCGATGTGATTCGCCGTTTCGCGGAGCCGTTCAAGGCGAGCGCCGGCATCGCTGTCCTGCGCGGCAATCTGGCGCCGGACGGAGCTGTGATCAAGCCTTCAGCCGCGAGCCCACGCCTGTTGCAGCATCGCGGGCGCGCGGTGGTGTTCGAGACGATCGAAGAATTTAATGCTCGGATTGACGACGATGCTTTGGACATCGATGAAAACTGTGTCATGGTCCTGAAGAATTGCGGCCCGCGCGGTTACCCGGGAATGGCGGAGGTTGGCAATATGTTGCTGCCGCAGAAGCTGCTCCGCAAGGGCGTGACCGACATGGTCCGCATTTCTGACGCGCGCATGAGTGGTACAGCTTATGGGACGGTGGTGCTGCACGCATGTCCGGAAGCCGCAGCCGGCGGCCCGCTCGCGCTGGTGCAGTCTGGCGACATGATTACACTCGACGTTCCCAAGCGTTTGCTTCGGCTGGAGGTTGATGACGATACTCTCGCCGGCCGTCGCGCGAAGTGGGTTCCTCCGGCCCTTCCGGATCGCGGCTGGCTGAGGCTTTACGTCGAGCACGTGCAGCAGGCGGACAAAGGGGCTGATCTCGATTTCCTGGTGGGCCGCAGCGGTGCGCACGTGGCCCGCGACTCGCATTAACCGAAGCGGCTCGTCCTCCGCTGATTCCTGGCTGCTCGGATCAAAAATGGATTCGGATCGAAAACGGATTTAGTCCCACGCCCCGTCGCCGCTCACTTCACCTCAATCACCGCCAAACCATCAGCCGGCAGCGTCACGGTCAATTCCCCGTCCCGCAAATCGCGGACCTCAGCCGCGGGAAGCTCTGCCGCTTTGCGCAACGCCATGATCTGTGCCTGCGTCGGAAAGCTGGGCGCTCCCATTCTTTCGTACGCCGCCCGCACGTCGCCATGTTCCCGGTCCACGCGCGAAATCGCAGCCTGCCGCACTTTTGCTCCCTTGAATCGCAAAGTCACCACCTTAGGAGGTTCCACGCTCTCGGCGGGAGCTGCGTAATTCCAAACGGCAATCACCAGCGACCCATCTTTCCTGCGCGTTACCAGAGCGGTATCGGAATTCACCGCGAGCCGTTCCTCCCCAAGATGATGCAGAAGTTCGAACGCCGCAAATGCGGGCTTGGGAATTCCGTCCTCGGCCAGCAGGCCGTAGCCGCCGTAGAACGGCCGCTTCACTACGCCTTGCTCCCCGAAGACATCGGAAAACGTCCAGTAGGACATCATGTCAACGAGTCCATCGCACTGGCGAATCGTATCGGCCAGCCACGGCCCCATGTAGACCGTGTCGGTGACCGCGGGTTCGTTGGCATAGCTCGCGTTGAATTCGCTCCAGATCAGCGGAAGTTGCGGCTTCGCGGAAGCCTGAATCTGCTCGTGAACTTTTTTTACCGCGCGGCAGACCATCTGATTCCGCGGGATGTTCTCTCTCGTGCCAAACACGTCTTCGGATTTGTCGTTCCCATAAACATGGGTCGAAACAAAATCCACCGGCACCTTCTGCTCCGCGCAATGCTTGATGAAAGCATCCGCCCACGCCGCCTGTGCCGTCGCGGGGCCGCCCACGCGCAACTGTGAATTCACCGCCTTGAGCGCGCGCGCCGTATGGTCATAGAGCTCCCAATACGTTGCCTGCTTCGGATCTCCCACCCAGAAATCAATGTTCGGTTCGTTCCACACTTCGAAATACCACTGCGAGACTTCGCCGATACCGTAGCGTTCTACCAGGTGCTGGGCGAACCGGGTGATCAGTGCGTCCCACTTGGCGTAATCCTTGGGAGGGGAAACGTTTTGCTTGTACCAGAATGCATGCAGCGCATCGCGGGCCGCCAGTTTCTTCGGCATGAAGCTGATCTCGACAAACGGACGCACGCCGTTGGCCAGCACTCCGTCGTAGATCTGGTCCACGTAAGAAAAGTTGTAGAGAGAGTTTCCCTGCGCATCTTCGTCGTAGAGGCCGACCTCATCATGGAAGATGGCGTGGAAGCGCACATATTCGAAGCCCGTGATGCCCTTCACCTCGCGCAGGTCACGCCGGTAGTCGTCGCGCAGCGTCAGGATGGCGCGCCCCGATCCAAACATCTTCTCCCAGAAATGTGGGAACGGATGCGCGGCGGCCGAGGTGTCGACGACGATGACCCGGGAGTCCTTCGCAGTGTCGCCGGCTTGCGCCGGTAGCCGAAGCGCTATTGATGTGAGAAAAAGAACAACGAGAAGCAGAAGAAGCAGAAATCGTGTGGCCTGTCTCATGGCGGCGAACCTCGAGCGGGCGGGCGGACTGCACTGCGTATTCATGATTGTATTCGTGATCACCGTCCCGGCGCGCCCCAGTATAAGTCGGGAAGCACATCGGCCGCCGCGGCCGCTCCGAAATAGCCTGCCCGGAGGATGTTGTTTCCTCCGCAGCCGAAAAGCCGACGGGCGCATCTATACTGCATAATGCCAGTCTGGCAGACCAAGCTTACCGCGAGGATATCCATGCGCATTGCCGCAAGAATTGCCGCCGCCGCCATTTTTCTTCTCCCCATCGCCAACCTGCACGCCGTGAATCAGGATTTTCACAACGCGCCCGATTCCGCCAAGAAGCAGAAGAACCCCTACGCGGGGCAGGCCGCGGCCGTAGCCGCTGGCAAGGCGCTCTATGCCAGGAATTGTCTCTCCTGCCACGGCCGAACCGGCAAGGGAACCGGCAATATTCCTTCCCTGGTCGATGGCAAGCTGAAGGCTGTGACCGCAGGCGAGATTTTCTGGTTTGTCACCAAGGGCAGCACAGACGACGGAATGCCCTCATGGGCATTCCTGCCCGAGCAGGACCGCTGGCAGATAGTGACGTATGTCGAGGCCATGGCGGCCGCCCCGGGAGGCGCTGCTGCGGCGAAAGACGCGCCGCCGGCGGCGCAAGCTTCCACCGTGAAGCTCACCGACAAGTCTCCGACGGCGCCGTTCACCGATTTCCGTTACGAAGTGCCAGGCACCATCCGAAAAATCACCGCGGCCGATCTTCCTGAACCCTTCGCGACGAAGTCCTCGAACAACAGTCCAGACTTAGTGGCGCGCCCCGCCGACGTCTGGCCCGTGGCGCCCGTCGGCTTCAAAGTTGAACTCTTTGCCGCAGGCCTGGAGAACCCGCGAACGCTGCGCACCGCTCCCAACGGCGACATCTTCCTCGCGGAGACCGAACCCGGACGCATTCGCGTGTTTCGCGGCATGACCAGCGACGGCAAGCCGGAGCAGATGCAGATTTTCGCCAGCGGCCTGAAACAGCCCTACGGGATTGCCTTCTATCCGCCCGGCCCTGATCCGCAGTGGATGTACGTGGGAAATATCAACGAAGTGATTCGCTTTCCGTATCACAATGGGGACCTCAAGGCGAGCGGCCCGGCGCAGCATATCGCCGATCTGCCCGGGGGCGGCGGCCACACCACGCGGGCAGTGGCTTTTTCTCTAGATGGCAAGAAACTGTTTGTAGCAGTGGGCTCGGCTTCGAACGTCGACGATCCTGACACCAGTCCGCGCGAGAAAGACCGCGCCGACATTCTCACGTGCGCTCCCGAGTCCTGCGTGTTGAGCGTGTACGCCTACGGCATTCGTAACGCCGGCGGGGGAATCGGGGTAAATCCGCAGACCGGCGAGTTGTGGTGTTCGGTGAATGAACGCGACGCGCTCGGCGATAACCTCGTCCCCGACTACATCACGCACGTGCAGGAAGGCGGCTTCTACGGCTGGCCCTGGTGGTACATCGGCGCGCATCAGGACCCGCGGCACAAAGGGAAGCATCCCGAGTTGAAAGATAAAGCGATCGTGCCCGACGTCCTGCTGCAGCCGCACAACGCGTCTCTGGAATTTACTTTCTATGATGGCAAGCAGTTTCCCGCGGAATACGCCGGCGAACTTTTTGCCTCGGAACACGGCTCCTGGAACAAGTCTGTGCGCGTAGGCTACGAAGTGATTCGCGTCCCCCTGCACCAGACCGGCCATGCCTCTGGCGAATACGAGGACTTCCTGACGGGCTTCGTGCTGCCGAGCGGTCAGGTATGGGGACGTCCCGTAGGCATCACGGTAGCTCCCGATGGTTCGCTGCTGGTAAGCGACGACGGATCGAACTCGATCTGGAGGGTGAGTTATACCGGGAAGTGAGAGAAGCAGGGAACAGGGGTCAGGGATTGGTGGCTAATCGAGTAATTGCACTGCGGGCTCACGATTTTTGTGAGGTCCCTCGGAGGGCCACGCCCTCCTCGGGCTGACAGGATTTTGGGAGACGCGTTGTGTAAATTTAGTGGAAGTCGTGCGAAACAGTTTCCGCTTTCGTGACGAACAGCGGCATCACGCGTTCGGCTTTTACGGAGATCACGTTGTCCTGATTTTGCAGAATGCCTTCGATCGCGAGGAATTTCTCGCTAGCCAGCAGCAGGCGATTCTGATGGAACAAATCCGGCGTGATGATGGCGTTGGCCACGCCGGTTTCATCTTCCAGACTGACAAAAACAAATCCTTTCGCGGTTCCGGGACGCTGGCGGACGATGACGCATCCACCGATGCGCAGCCGCTTGCCGCTGGGAAGGTCGCGCAGTTCACTGGCGCGGCGAATCCCCATGGCAGTGAGCCAGGCGCGGCGGTAGGCCACGGGATGCGGCCCAACGGTGAGTCCGGTGCCGTGGAAATCGGCAACCAGTCGTTCTTCGTGGTTCATCGGCTGTAAGGGCGACGGTGTATCGGGCTCCGGCAGTTTTTCCAGCAACGGGCCGGAAGCGCGCACCGCGCGTTCGACTTGCCAGAGAGCGTCGCGGCGGTGAAGGGAATTGCGAGTTCCTAGTCCCGAGTTGCGAGTCCCGAGTTGCGAGCACAAGTGAGATTCCTCCGCCCCTCGCATTCGCTCGGGGGTCGGAATGACAAGGGCTTTACTGGCAACTGGCGAGTGGGAACTGGCAACTGCGTTCAGCGCGCCGATTTCGGCCAGCGTGGTGAGTTCGTCCTTGCGCAATTCCGGGACGCGGCGGGTGAGATCGTGAATGGAAGTAAACGGAGCGAGCGAGCGCGAGCGCAACAATGCCTGGGCAGCGTCTTCGCGCAGGCCGCGGACATAACGCAAGCCGAGGCGTAGCGCGGGAGACATGAGTCCCGAGTCCCGAGCCCCGAGTTGTGAGCACGACTTAGATTCCTCCGCCCCTCGCGTTCGCTCGGGGGTCGGAATGACAAAGTGCTTACTGGGTACTCGGGACTCGAGACTCGGGACTGGTTCCAGCGTGCACTTCCACTCTGAGCGTGTCACGTCCACCGGCAGCAGCTTCAGGCCGTGGCGCTGCGCGTCTTTGACCAGCGTGGCAGGAGAATAAAATCCCATGGGCTGATTGTTGAGCAGGGCGGCAGTGAAGGCGGCGAGGTAGTGGCATTTCAGATAGGCGCTGGCATAGGCGATGAGCGCGAAACTGGCGGCGTGCGATTCGGGGAATCCGTAGAGCGCGAACGAAGTGATGGAGAGAATGATTTCTTCCTGGGCTTTGGGGGAAATTTTATTTTGCGTCATGCCGGAGCGCAGCCGGGCTTCGATTTCCTTCATGCGCGCCTGTGAGCGTTTGAAGCCCATGGCGCGGCGCAGGTCTTCGGCTTCGCCTCCGGTGAAGTTGGCGGCGATCATGGCTAAGCGCAGCAACTGTTCCTGAAAAAGCGGAACGCCCAGCGTGCGCTTCAGCACGGGTTCGAGTGACGGGTGGGGATAGGTGACATCTTCGCGTCCCTGGCGGCGCTGGATAAACGGATTCACCATTTGGCCCACGATGGGCCCGGGGCGGATGATGGCGACCTGCACCACAATGTCGTAAAAGTTTTTGGGGCGCAGACGCGGCAGAGACGCCATTTGCGCGCGGCTTTCCACCTGGAATAAACCGACGGTGTCGGCTTGCTGCAGCGCGGAATAAACCTGTGAGTCGTCTTGCGGCAAGTGCGCCAGATCCACCTCTTCGTGATGGTGTTCGCGAATGAGTTCGATGGAATCTTTCAGCACGGCCATCATGCCGAGGCCGAGCAAGTCGACTTTGATGATGCCCATGTCGGCGCAATCTTCTTTGTCCCACTGCACGACGACGCGGCCGGGCATGGAGGCGGGTTCGAGGGGAACAATGGAATCGAGTTGTCCCTGGCAGATGACCATGCCGCCGGAATGCTGGCCGAGATGGCGAGGCATATCCTGCACGGCGAGGCAGAGTTCGTAATATTTGCGCAGGCGAGGATGGTTGAGGTCTAGTCCGGCGTCGCGGAAGCGGCGATCGAGGGCGTCATTTTCGTCGCGAAATTCCCAGGTGGCGACGGCGGAGGAAATTTTGTTGAGGGTTTCGGGATCGAATCCCAGAGCCTTGCCCATTTCGCGCGCGGCCATGCGGTTGCGATAAGTGATGACGTTGGCGGTCATGGCGGCGCCGCGTTCGCCGTAACGCTGGTAAACGTACTGAATAACTTTTTCGCGCTCGTCGCCGCTAGGGAGATCGAGATCGATGTCGGGCCACTCGCCGCGTTCCTCCGATAGAAAACGTTCGAAGAGCAGTTCCATGCCGACGGCATCGACGGCGGTGATGCCGAGCGAGTAGCAGACGGCGCTGTTGGCGGCGGAGCCGCGTCCCTGCATGAGAATGTTCTGCTCGCGACAGTAGCGGACGAGGTCCCACACAATGAGGAAATATCCCGCGAGTTTGAGTTTTTCGATGAGTTTGAGTTCTTTTTCGATCTGGCTGCGGGCGCGGGTTTCGAGGTCTGGTGTGGCGCGGCCGTAGCGCTGGCGGAAACCTTCCCAGGTGCGCTCGCGCAAAAAGGAATTCATGGTTTCGCCTTCGGGCACGGGATAGCGGGGAAATTCGTAGCCGAGATCGTTGAGGGTGAATTCGAGGCGGGAAGAAAGTTCGCCTGTATTCGCTATAGCTTCGGGCAAATCGGAAAATAGCTGCTGCATTTCCGGCGCGGATTTCAGGAAGCGCTCGGAGTTGCGGGAGAGCAGGCGTCCGGTGGTCGAGAGCGTGCGGTGATGGCGGATGGCGGTGAAGGCGTCGCAGAGTTCGCGAGCTTGCGCGGTGGCGTAGCAGACGCCATTCGTGGCGAGAATAGGAAGATTGAGCGAGCGGGCGATCGCGATGGCGGCGCGGTTGCGGGATTCTTCTTCGCGCTGGTAGTGGCGCTGCAATTCGACGTAAACGTTTTTGTGTCCAAAGATGCCGATGAGTTGATCGACCTGGCGGCGGGCTTCGTCGATGCCACCTTGCTGCAAAGCCGCTGCCAGCGGGCCTTCTGGGCCGCCGGTGAGGCAGATGAGTCCGGCGGCGTGCTCTTCGAGTTCTTCTTTGAGAACTGCGCCTTGGTTTTTTTTGGCGCGCATTTTCATTTTGGTGATGAGACGGCAGAGGTTCTGGTAGCCGGCGCGGGAGGAGACGAGGAGAGGGAGGCGAAAGGGATTGCAGATTGTAGATTTCAGATTGCAGATTGACGACGTCTCCCGTGGGGGTAAATCTGCAATCTGAAATCTGCAATCTGAAATCTTCCATGCCTTATTCAGTTTTAGAAACTGAACGCTGACTTCTGCGCCGATGTGGGCTTTGATTTTTGCTTTTTTCGCGGCTTGATGGAAGCGTGGGGCGCCGTAGACGCCGTCCGTGTCGAGCAGGGCCATGGCTGGCTGGTTGAGACGGGCGCAGGCTGCGACTAACTCCTCGGGCAGGGAAGAGCCTTCGAGGAAGCTGAAAGCGGAGCGGGCGTGGAGTTCGGTGTACATAGGAGCAGGGAGCAGGGATCAGGGATCAGGGGCTAGCCAGCACTTTTGAACTCCTCTTACTTGACCCCTGACCTCTAGCCCGACCTCTTTTCAGTCATAGGTTCCTTCCACGAACCAGGCTCCTTCCAGCAAGTCGTGCACGAGGCGGTAGAGGGCGATGCTGTTTGCAGTTTGCAGGGCGTTGTTTTGTAAAGCGATGTCCCACTCGTCGCGCGACCAGGCTTCGCGTTCCCACCAATCGCCGGAAGAGCGCCAGGGGCCGGCTTTCCAGAGGACACTGCCCTGGATGAGTTTTGTTGTCGTGCAGACCACTTGCGCGGGCTGGCCCTGGTCGAGCGTGACGATGGCGCGCAGCGCAGGACGGAAGCGGCGCAGGGCGGTGACGGCCGGATGTTCTTTTTCTTTTGTTTCTGCTTTTGGTATTTCTTGTTTTTCTTCTTCTGATTTTTTCGTTCTTGGTTGCGGGTGATCGGACGATGCCATGAAACGGCGCAGACGAAAGCCTTCGGGATGATGCGTGTCCAGAAGCTCCAGCGCGCCCAGGTTGTTTCCGCCGACCAGGGCGGCGATGCGGGCCAGTGTGAGTTCCAATTTTTCCGGTTCCGGCGAGGGGGGAAGAAATAAACCTGCCTGACCGGGACGCGGGCGCGCTGGTTCGGCGGCCAGATGAATTTTTGCGATGGGCGCGCCGGGGGGATGGGCATTTAAATCCAATTGCAATAGCTTTAAGAAAATTTTGGTGTCGAGCATGGGGAGGGGCAAGCGGAGGGTGCGGTGGAATTGCTGATTGCTGATTTTTGATTGCTGATTGGACTGCGGGCGATTTTCCAGACTCAGTGTTAGGTGGAGTTCCTGTACAGCCAGGGCACGCGAGGCCAGGCGCGCGCAGAGTTGGTCGAGCAGGCGGTTCAGCAGGAAGGCGAGCGGTTCGAGCAGGACGATGGGATATTCCAATTCCACGGCTTCTTCAAAAATTAGAGGCGCTTCCACGGGAACCAGCGTACGCGACGCCGCGCCCCGCGCCAGTTGCTGCAGACGCAGGCCTTGCTGACCGAGGCGCTCGCTTAGCGAAACTTCCGGCAAGGCGGCTAGGGCGTGCAGAGTGCGGATTCCCCAGCGGTCGAGAGTTTCGAGAAGACGAGTTTCTAATAGGCGATCAGCTTCTTTTCTCTCTTCTCCTTTTTTCTCTTCGCCTTCAATGCGATTGGCGAACAAAACTTTAAGTGGTAAAGGGCCCAGGCGTTCTGCTTCTTTGCCGGAGGGAATGATGGTGACGGCTGCGCGGGCAAAGCCTGCCTCTTCGGCAGGCTCAGGGCAGGCTCTGAGCTTGTCGAAGGGAGTGCCCGCGCCACACAACCCCACGCCACACAATCCGCGGGCCGCGATTACGGCGGTGTCGGGATTGGACGCGAGGGCGATATAGGCAGCGAGGCCGAGGGCGGCGGCACGGTCGCGGAGGGCGCGGGCGATCTGGGGCAGGGGGCCGAGAAGAGATTCCATGCCGGTGAGATCGAGCAGAGCGGTGTCGCAGGCCGCGTCCTCCACGCACGGCGAGAAGGATTGGGCGCAGTCGAGCAACGCAGCGTGGGCCGCGGAGTTTTGCAGTGGAGAATTTTGGCGCAGGACAAGTTCGTGGCACAACTCGGCTTGCGGCTTGGTCATGCCGGGGGCGATGCCCAGGCGGCTGGCTTTTTCGTTTACGGCAAGAATTGTTTCGAGTGGAGGCTTGCCTTCGAGGACGGCTACGGCTCGCGTGCGCAGCTCCGGCTCGGCGCGCAATACTGCCGCCACGGAAAAATTCGGCACGTAGATGCAGGCGAAAGGCATGAGCCGATTGACTCATTGAGTGATTGACGCATTGACGCATTGAAGGAACGTCTCAATCTTTCAATGGTTCAATCTCGCAATGATTTAATTTCTTCATCCGGCTTCTTCATCCCGCCCAGGCAGTTTTGCTGGCGAAAGCTGCGGTGGAGCGGGATGGCCTGCGTTCCAGGCGCGAGCGCATCAGTTCGGCGGTAATCTCCAGACTGGTCAGCAGATGTGCGTGGCCGGGTTTGGGGAATAGGGAATCGGCAGCGAACTGGTTGCTATTCCATCCACGAATCGGGCCATTCGTCGAGGCCAGTTGCAGCTGCAGGGAGGAGCAGCTTCCGGCGATGGGCTGCTGCTCGATGGCCAGCAGCACGGTGGGGGTATTTTCAACGGCGCGGCGGAAACGGAACCAGGTGGTGAGCGGGATGCGGCGGGCCTGCCGCGGGGGAAGGTCACTCAAGTCGAGAACGACCAATCCGAACCCGCCGCTTTCCAGCAACAAGTCGGTGGCGTGGAGGACTTGCTCCAGACGATGGTCCGACTGCTGCGAGGGAGTTTCCTTAAAGCTATTTTTCTTAAAACCAGTTTCCTTCACGCCAATGCGGTTGGAATTGAAGGCGGCCTGGGAGGACAGCTCCATTTCCCCATTCCCTATTTCCCGATTCCCCACTTCTCGCGCAAAAGGCGCGCGAGAAATGGGGCACCCTGGTTTGTGTGATTTTTGGGGAGCATCTTCGCCGCAGCGAACCCAGAGCAGGCGGTCCAAATCCACGCCGGCATCTGCGGCGGAGCGGGGATCGAGAGCGTCACTGGCGTCGACCAGCACGCAGAATTCGCCGCGGCGGGTGGCAGCGGCCAGAGCGGCGAGCAGTAAGGTGGTACGTCCCGAAGAAGCGGGGCCGCAGATTTCGGTGAGACAGCCGCGCGGCCAGCCTCCGGTGAGGGCGTCGATGGCGGCGATGCCGCTGGAAAGCATTTCTGGCGCTGGGCGCACGCCCAGATGCGATGCGGAGGTTACGGCGGCCAGTATTTTTGATTTTTGATTTTTGATGGTTGATTGAAAAAAACGGCCGAGCCTTCCGGTGTGCTCTTGATTATCGGGAAACGAGCGCAGATCTGGATTCGCGTCAGCGTTGGAGAAAAAAAGGCGGCCCTGGGCCGCCGCAGCGGAGACCATTGTGGAAGACATATGATTCCTCGGAAATTTCAGGGAACGCCGAGCCGGAAAGCCTGTAGGCGTATTCGCTTTTTGTTCGCCTATGGATATTGTGCAGGTGGGGGTGGAGGTTTGTCAAGGGGCGTCTGAGATTCCGCTGGCTGCGCTCGGTGGCGATGTCATCCCGACGAGCGCGAAGCTCTCGAAGGGACACAAGCTGATGGGGGGAAGCCCGAAGCCCGCACTTTCGAGATCCTCTACAAGAGTTTTCCGGCCGCTAAGTCGTTGACTAGAGTGCGGTCGGCTTCCAGGAAGTCGTAGGCGGGGAGATCCTTTACTCCGGACCATTGAATCTCGCGGAAGATGCGGTTTTCGATTTCGCGTTGATACTCGCGGACGATGTAGAAGCGAAGTTCCACCATGCCGCCGTTGGGATACTCGTGCTGGATGCGGGCGATCTCGTCGCCGATGGTGGCGAGGATTCCCAGTTCTTCTTCCAGTTCGCGGCGGAGGGCGTCGCGGGGCTGCTCGCCTTCTTCAATTTTTCCGCCGGGAAATTCCCATTTCAGGGGCATGGTCTGGTGGCGCGTGCGCTGGCACACCAGGAGCTTGCCTTCTTTCTGGATGAGTGCTGCGACCACGCGCTTCATTGGATTACACCCAGGATTACATCCAGCGGCGGAAGATTCAGCCACAACCGGCCGACCTCGGGTCCGCGCACAGTTTCTTCTTCGACTTTCATTTTTCGACTTTCAGCGGCCGGACTTTTCGAACTTCGCACCTACCAGGGCGGCGCAGTGCTGGACGAAACTCTGATCGTCGGGAGCAAACGCGGCGGGGAAGTGGCTGTCGATATCCAATTCGCCAACGACTTTGCCGTGAGCAAAAACGGGCACAACAATTTCAGACTTGGTTTCGAGCGAGCAGGCCAGATAGCGCGCATCTTTGCTGACGTCATCGACTACGACTGTTTTGCCGCTCGACGCCGCAGCGCCGCAAATTCCCTGGTTGAGCGGGATTCGGGTATGCGGAGTCATGGCGCCCTCGAAAGCGCCCAGCCCCAGCATGGGCGGCTCCGCGCCGGGCTCCAGCAGGTAAAAACCCACCCAGTTGTATTTCAGCATGCGATCGTGCAGCAGCTTGACCATCTGCTGCATCAGGTCTTGCGCCGTAGGCGCGGCGGCGGCGAGTTCGGTCATTTCGGTACGGAGTTCTTCCATCCTGCTGGTAACGGGCATAAGAAAAATCTTACCTTACGCGAGGCTATTTTTGAGTTGGGAACCAGAAACGGCGGTAATCTGCCGGATTCCTTTCGTGCTAACAACATTTGAGCCCTGGAAAAGTTCAGGATGGATGGCGAAAACCAGCGCATCCAGGCCTTGAAGCAGCGTGGGCGCGGGCGTGTTGAGGTATTCGTCGCGGATGCAGAAGACGCGACTTGTGAGGGCTGCGGCAGTTTGTTGCCACGCGCGGGCGGCGATGATTTTTTCCAATGGCACGCGATCGCCGGCGCCGCACCACGCGGCAACAATCACCTCGGGGTCGAGTTTAGCGACGTCTTCGAAGGAAATTTGGCGGCCGGGCGTGCCCAGGAATTCTCCACCCGCGGCTTCCACTAGTTCAGCTACCCACGCTTGCGACGCAATCAGCGGTTTGCCCCACTCCTCGCAGAAGACTCGCGGGCGCGGCAGGCGGCTGGTCGACGCGCGAACCTCTTCGATGCGGCTTTGCATTGCAGTGATGACTTCCTCACCGCGCTGGCTTGCGCCCGCGGCGCCCGCGATGATGGCAATGTCGGTGTAGATATCGGCCAGCGTTTTGGGAGCCAGTCCGAGAAATCGCGCGCCGGATTTTAGAATCTGGATGACCGCGTCTTCCTGATAGGGAACGGAAGCAATCACAAGATCGGGGCGGGCAGCGACGATCTGCTCTGCGTTGGCGGTCCAGGAATCAGCAAGAATCAGGCGCGACGAGCGGATAATTTCCGGAACCACGTCGGCGCAATACTTTGTGCAGGCGACGACGCGGTCGAGTTCGCCGATGGCGGCGAGGATGACTGTGGCGCTGGGTTGCAGAGAGACGATGCGTCGGGGAGTGTGAATCGAGGTCATGGCCTTAGTCTTAGATCTATGCGCTCGCCGGAATCTGCTTCAGCGCGGCCGATAAAACATCCAGCGCCAGGTGAGCAGCGTGGGCCGAAGCCTGGGGCAGGCCGCCCAGCGCGTTGCTTATTTGTTCGGGTTGCACAGTTCGCGCTTCGCGTACGGACTTACCCGTGATGATTTCAGTCAAGGCGGAGCCGCAGGCCATCGATGCGACACATCCCTTGGCCTTGAAACGCGCGGCGACGATGCGGCCTTCGCTGATTTTCAGCGTGAGCCGCAGAATGTCTCCGCATGCGGGATTCTCAACCTGCGCGGTGGCGTCGGGATCGGGAAGCTCCCCGGGGTTGCGCGGATTCTGAAAATGATCGAGCATCTGCGCCGAATACATGTTGCTCGATTGTAAATCGGAGCAGAGCTGGCAGGTGCATTCACGCGCGGGATTGCGTGCCGTTGGGGAAATAAATGGTCCAACTGCGCAGGCGAGCCGTGGCTTCGAGATCGGGGTTGGGGTTCACGGCGAAAGCGTGTTTGGACATGGCGAGCATTTCGGCGTCCCAGCGCGAATTGCCGAACGCCGCGTCCACATCTTTCTTCACGACTTCGCGCAGAGCCTTGGGCTTTCCCGCGCCTGACGGGATGCGGATGAGCCGGTTGGTAATGATGCCCTCGCGAATTTCGATGGCCGTGGCCAGGATGCGATTTTCGGGAATGCCGAAATGTTTCATCCCGGCGCGGATCACCCACTCATTGGAGGAAGACACGGCCCAGACTTCGCATCCGGCTTTCTGCAGCCGTTGCACAAGTTCTCGCATCTCGGGGAAGATGTGGCTGGGAAATGCGTGGTTGAAAAATTCGTCGGCAGCGTTCATCAGCGTGGATTCCCGCAGTCCGTTGTGCATGGAGACCATCTCGCCGCACATGTCGTCTTCGCTGACTGTGCCGGCCTTGTAGCCGGCGTAGCGCGCGCGCATGGAAGTCGCGACCTCGGCGGAGACGAGTCCTTTTTTCATCTCCCAGTCAAAGAATCTTTCTCCGGCATCGCCCGACCAGAGCGTGCCATCACAGTCAAACGCGGCGACCAGCGGCTTGAGGCGGAGAACGGAATCGAGGAAGTCAGAGGTCGAATCGGGCATGAATTGTGTTGTCTCCGGCTGTAAGAGCTTTTAATCGCAAAGTTCGCTAAGGAAAATCCGCGAAGGACGCAAAGAAGATTACGAAGCCGCGCGGACTTAGGATGATAACGCAGCAAGTTTGGCGTAATCTTCGGGCGTGTTGATATTCAGAGCTACCAGAGGATCGTCGACTGGAATGTAGATGATGTGCTGCTGATGCGCATGCTCGACGTCACGAGCCGTGGAAGTCGGCGGGGCCTGAAGGAACGCTTCGATCAGTTCACGGCCCGCGATGTAGGGATGGCCGTGCTTGCCGGAAAATTCCGGCACCACCGCCCATGTGTCGTTTGCGGCGGCTTCGAAAGCTTCGCGAAGAATCTGAATGGTGGTGGAGTTCGCCGGAGGACGGTCGACCAGTGTGATCATCGCGGCATCCCGGCCGCGATTGAGAACCTCATGCAAGCCGATTTGCAACGAACTGAACTGGCCGCGGTCCGGGTCGGGATTGACGATGACCGATGCTCCTTCCGCGTAGGCCACGGGCGCGATGGAGGCTTCGTTCTTGCCGGCAACCACGATGATGAAGTCAGTGGAGAGCGAAAGTGAACGGATGGTGGCGGAAAGAAATGTGTCTTTTGTGCGCGGTTGTCCCTCGACGGCTGGAGGCCAAGGCAGGAGGGCTTTGTCCGCGCCCATGCGCGAGGATTCGCCCGCGGCGAGGATCACTCCGGCGAAGCTGGATGCGCGGGACATGTCTCGGACAATAGCAGAAAGGCAGGGGGAATGTCAGTGAGGTGACGCGGGAATCAGAGTTGGCGTTCGCTGTCTTCGATGGCGTCGAGGGTCGAGTCGGAGGTCTCCTCGGGATTGTTTTGCTGCGGATTTTTCTGCGTCGATTTAAACCAGCTCATGTGAGGCTGCGCGGCGGACGCGTGGCGGCGGACGGCGATCAACTCTGCGGTGATGGCCACGGCGATCTCTTCGGGAGTGATGGCGCCGATGTCGAGTCCGACCGGAGCGTAGACGCGGTCGAACAAATGCGCCGGGATGCCTTCCTGCTGCAGGGTCTTGAAGATTTCGATGACTTTGCGCTTTGATCCGATCATGCCGACGTAGCGGGCGCGGGTTTGCACGGCCCAGCGCAGGACTCGCATGTCGTCGCGATGGCCGCGAGTTACGATCACGATGCTGGAGGATTCGTTGGGATCGAGCTTCCGGGTAGCCTCGTCGAAATCGAGCGCGTGCACTTCGCGGGCGGCAGGGAAACGTTCCGCGGTGGCGTAGGAAGAACGATCGTCGGCGACGATCACGTCGAATCCGGCGTGGGCGGCGGCCTGGCAAAGATTGACGGCTACATGGCCCGCGCCGAAAACATAGAGTAACGCTGGAGGTAATACCGGTTCGATAAATACCTCGAGAGTACCGCCGCACACCAGGCCGGTGTCGTACCTGGGATCCTGGTTCAGGTCGAAGGTGAGGGTGCGCGGCTTTTCCGATTCCATGACCTCGCGCGCGGCCTGCCACACGTCGGCCTCGACGCAGCCTCCGCCGATGGTGCCGGTGATCGAGCCGTCGTCGCGGATCAGCATCTTCGCCGTGCGGAATGATGGGATTGATCCGCGTACGTTGACGATGGTCGCGACCGCGCCGCGGCGGCCTTCGCGGCGGAGTTGCACGATCTGTTCGTAGATATCCATGCGGCCAGTCGGATGCCGAACCCGAGTGTCGAGTCGACGACAACCTGATTATCCGGCGGTTAACCGAGGGAGTCAAACGTTACGAAATCGAGTGTGCCGGCTTGTGTTAGCTTCAGACCTGACCGGAGATTTCTTATGAAAGCCGTTCGCATTCATCAGTTCGGGGGACCCGAAGTTCTTATTTACGAGGACGTGCCGGATCCTCGGCCGCGAAAAGATGAAGTGTTGGTGCGGGTGCGCGCCTGCTCGTTGAATCATCTCGACGTCTGGGTGCGCAAGGGGCTGCCGGGCGTGAGGCTGCCGCATATCCTC